>OHYU01000017.1_pt1 | contig 112821 bp, 91 predicted proteins | sample 1580331 | NCBI WGS metagenome assembly OHYU01 (sample SAMEA3882519, study PRJEB24775) | human gut metagenome | biome: human-associated habitat; feature: intestine environment; material: feces | place: Netherlands | collected 2009/2010
CTTATGAAGAGGCTGTGAGAGAAAAATACCGCTTTTTCTCCTTTGGGGATGCCATGATGATTGAATAAAAAATTCGTTTATGACAAAAATACGATGCTGAAAGAAAACGACCATATAGGAACACCCGCGAAGCCCTATATGGTCGTTTTTTGTCCAGCGAATCTTCTAAATCTTTCTTTTTTCCTGCCGAAAAACAGAAGATTTTATTAAGGTTTCTGAAAACGAGCGGAACTGGGTTGTGTCAGGGAATGTTTTTGCGTATACTGATACGTGTTTGAGACAAGGGAGGACGGATTTTGAAGAGAGACGAGAGAAGAAAGTTTCCATACTATGGTATCCTGCCGCTAATTCTGACGCTGACAGCGAATTTTATCGCTTATTTTGGAACGCGGCCGTTTACCAGTTCGTGGAAACATTACAATATAGAAACGGTGCTGGACCAGCAGATCCCGGTGATCCCGTGGACGATCGTGATTTATTTTGGCTGTTATCTGGTCTGGATTGTAAATTATCTGATTGCCGCAAGCAGAGAGAAAGAATTTGTCTGGCGGTTCTTTGCAGCAGATGTTCTGGCGCGGCTTGTCTGTATGGCATTTTATCTGCTGCTGCCGACAACGAACGTAAGGCCGTCGATCCCGGAACAGGGATTCTGGAATCAGATGCTTGCCTTGCTCTACCAGATGGATGCGGCGGACAATTTGTTCCCATCGATTCACTGCCTGAACAGCTGGTTCTGCTATATCGCAGTCCGCAGCAGACGGGAGATTCCGCGCTGGTATCAGCGGTTCTCTTTCTGGGCGGCACTTGCCGTGTTTGTCTCTACGCTGACAACAAAGCAGCATGTGATTGCAGATGTGATTGGCGGAGCGCTTCTGGCAGAAGTGACGTGGCAGATCGCGGGATGCACGCATCTTGGGGCCTGGTATGGCATGATATTGGAACGAAGGAGGTGGAAACGCCGTGCAGAGTAAGAAAAAAATGATCGTGAATACCGTTTTTCTCGTTGTGATTTTTGCGTTGACGATATACGGTGTTTTCCACGGCGAAGACCTTGGCGCAATGATGGAAGCAATGCGGCGGGCAGATGTGCGGTGGCTGTTGCCGGGACTGTTCTGTGTCGTGTTTTTTATCTGGGGAGAATCGATCATCATCTGGTACATGATGCATTCCTTCCAGATTCCGGTGAAGAAGCGGACATGTTTTCTGTTTTCTTCCGTCGGATTCTTTTTCAGCTGTATCACACCGTCCGCAAGCGGCGGCCAGCCGATGCAGCTCTACTATATGAAAAAGGAGAAAATATCTCTTCCGGTATCAACGGTGATTCTGATGATCGTCACGATCACTTACAAAGCGGTGCTGGTCGTAGTGGGACTTGGGCTTGTTCTGTTCGGACAGGGCTTCCTGCACCGGTATCTGACAGAAATCCTTCCGGTTTTCTATCTGGGAATCGGTCTGAATGTCTTCTGTGTCACAGCCATGCTTATTCTGGTTTTTCATCCGGCGCTTGCGCGGACGATTCTGGTTTTTGGACTGAAAATCGTGGAAAAACTGCATTTGATGAAACGAAAAGAAAGCCGCCTGAAAAAACTGGAAGCTTCCATGGAAGTCTACCAGAATACGGCAGTGTATCTTGGCACCCACAAAATGGTGCTGGTCAATGTCCTTGCGATTACCTTTGCACAGAGGTTTGCTTTATTTGCAGCAACATGGTTTGTATACCGCGCCTTCCATTTATCAGGCATTTCCTTTATCACCATTGTGCTGCTGCAGGCGGTCATTTCCGTATCGGTTGACATGCTGCCGCTTCCGGGAGGAATGGGAATCAGTGAGACACTGTTCCTGAAAATTTTCCCGCCGGTCTTTGGAAGCACGCTGCTTCTTCCGGCAATGGTGCTTTCCAGAGGGCTCGGCTACTACGGGGAGCTGCTGGTGAGTGCAGTCTTTACCATCGTCGCACAGCTTACGATCGGGAATACGAAAAGAGAAAAAAGAGGGGGAACTACATATGATAGGGTTCTATGATTATACCGTAATATTAACATATATCAGCTTTGCATCGTCCATCAGCGGCATTTTTCTTGCAACGCGGGGACACTTTAACTGGGCGATTTTTTGTCTTGCTTTTTCCGGACTGTGCGATATGTTCGATGGAAAAATTGCGCGGACGAAGAAAAACAGGACCGAAGATGAAAAGCGGTTCGGCATTCAGATCGATTCGCTCTGCGATGTGGTCTGTTTCGGCGTCTTTCCGATCGTGCTCTGCTATGAGCTTGGCATGACACATTTTTACAGCATTCCGATTCTTATTTTCTACGGTCTTGCGGGCGTGATCCGTCTGGGATATTTTAACGTGATGGAAGAGAAGCGTCAGAATGAAACTTCGGAGAACCGGAAATATTACCAGGGACTGCCGATTACCTCGATGTCAGTAGCTTTGCCGCTGCTGTTCGTCTTTGCACCACTCTGCCGCGGATACTTTCTGATCTGGCTGCATCTGCTGGTGCTGGCGGTCGGCGTTCTGTTTATCACGGATTTCCGCTTCCGCAAGCCGACGAATAAAGAGCTTGCTGTGCTGGTAGCGGTCGTTGGAGTGGCTGTGCTCCGCGGACTTCTGATCTGGAAGGGAGGAAGAACGATTTGAGACTCTGCGCTTATCCTTACCGAAAACAGGGGAAAAATCATCCAAAGCTTGATCTGATCCGCGAGGAAAATGATCTGCAGGACCGTTTTCTGCACATGATGTACAGCCATACCGCCGGAAGAGCCGCGATGCAGCCGCTGGTTCAGCCATTTGTATCTCGTGCGGCAGGCTGCTTTCTGGAAAGCTGCTTATCGGTGCCGCTGGTTGCACCGTTTGTAAAGAAAAATCATATTTCACTGAAGGAATGTACCGCAAAGCAGTTTATCTCGTTCAATGATTTCTTTGTGCGGAAGCTGAAAATGGATGCACGTCCGTTTTCCAATGCGCCGCAGGATTTTATCAGCCCGTGTGATGCGCGGCTTACGGTTTATCCGATTCATGAGAACGGGAAGTTTGAGATCAAGAACACAGAATATACGCTGGAACAGCTTCTGCGCGACCGGAAGCTGGCAAAACGGTATGAGGGCGGAACGTTATTTCTGTTTCGGCTTTCCGTGGACGATTATCACCGGTATCTCTTTGTGGATGACGGCGTCTGCTCGACGGAACGGCGGATTGAGGGTGTGCTCCACACGGTCAATCCGGCGGCGAATGATTTTTGCCCGATCTATAAAGAAAATACGAGAACCTACACGCTGCTGCAGTCCGCAAATTTCGGCACACTGCTGCAGATGGAGGTCGGCGCGATGATGGTCGGAAAGATTGTCAATGAAAATGCCGGAGCGGCGAGACGTGTACAGCGCGGCGAAGAGAAAGGCTATTTTGCCTTCGGTGGTTCGACAGTGATCGTTCTGGCACAGAAGGGAAGCGCAGTGCCGGAAAAACGGATCTGGAATTATTCGCGGCTTGGAATCGAAACGCGGGTACGGCAGGGAGAAACGGTTGGAACGGCCGGAAGAACATGGTAAAAGCAAAAAAATGGATTGTGAGGAAATGATCTTCACAATCCATTTTTTGTTTAAACGTTTTTTATGCCTGCAGCCGCGCCAGATCCTGGTAGAATGTCGGATACGAGATATCCACACAGCCGGCGCGCAGGATTTCCGTCGGTGTCTCTGCGGCAAGCGAAGCGATTGCAAACGACATCGCAATGCGGTGGTCGAGGCGGCTGTCGATTTGGGCGCCGTGGAACGGTTTTCCGCCCTCAATGATCATGCCGTCGTCCGTGCCTTCCAGGGAAACACCCATCGCGGTGAGTTCGTTTACCATGATATCAAGACGGTTCGATTCTTTGACTTTCAGCTCCTCCGCATTCCGGATCACGGTTGTACCGTTCGCTGTGGCGGCAAGAACCGCGATGATCGGGATTTCATCGATCAGGGTCGGGATCAGTTCGCCCTCGATGACAGTGCCGGAAAGAGACGGCGTATAGCGCACGAGAAGGTCTGCAACCGGTTCTCCGCCGGAGTTCTGCTCATTCAGAAGTGTGATGTCAGCACCCATGGCGCGGCAGACGCGGAGCATACCGTCGCGGGTCGGGTTGATGCCGACATTTTTCAGGAGCACCTCAGAGCCTGGAACTATCAGCGCGGCGGCGATGAAGTAGGCGGCGGAGGAAATATCTCCCGGCACACGGACGAGATTTCCATGGAGATCCGGGTCCGGAAGAACCGATGCGGTCAGCCCTTCGGAGGCAACGTCGGCGCCGAAGAATTTCAGCATCAGCTCCGTATGGTTTCTGGAAAGAGCCGGTTCGGTAACGCTTGTTTTTCCGTCAGCATACAGTCCGGCAAGCAGGACACACGATTTGACCTGTGCGGATGCGACCGGCGAAAGATAGGAGATGGCGTGGAGCGGATGGCCGTTGATCGCAAGCGGCGCGCAGCCGTTTTCCGGAATACTGCGGATGGAAGCGCCCATCTGGGTCAGCGGATTGATGATGCGTCCCATCGGCCGTTTCTGAATGGAAGCGTCACCGGTCAGTGTACTGGAAAAGTTCTGGCCGGCAAGAATGCCGGAGATCAAGCGTGTCGTTGTTCCGCTGTTTCCGCAGTCGAGAACGGCGGACGGAGCCGAAAGCCCGTGCAGGCCTTTTCCATGAACGAGAATGCGCTCCGGCGTGTTCTCGATCTCAATGCCCATACTGCGGAAGCAGGAGATGGTGGAGAGACAGTCGGCACCCTGTAAAAAGTTTGTGACTTCTGTGGTTCCCTCTGAAATGGCACCGAACATGACGGCGCGGTGGGAAATGGATTTATCGCCCGGCACGGAGATTTCTCCGCGCAGAGGACGTACTGCTTTCTGGAACTGCATAACGTAACTTCCTCCTGTCAAGATATACGCGCTTTTAATTGCGGATATGAATGGTATAGCCATGGTCTTTTAAGACCTTCCGGGCAAGAATGCCTGCCTGCTCTTCATAAAATTCAATGCGGAGAGCACCCTCTTCGAACTCGCGGTTATGCGTAATGCCGATATTTTTAATATTGATCTGGTTGATGGCAAGAATTGTTGTAACGGCTGCGATTCCGCCGGCTTCATCGAGCAGGTCGCAGTAAACGACGTATTCTTTCTTTGTCGGTCCATAGGAAGAATCTTCCATGGAATTCCGGTATTCGCGGGAACTCTCAAACATATTGTAGAGCTCGTGGCCTTTTTTGTTGTCAACCAGGTATTTTGCCTGGACGAGAAGGCGGATATAGGAATCCAGCACATTCGAGAGCTGCTTCTGGTTTGAGAGACAGATCTGCTGCCATACCTCCGGGGAGGAGGAAGCGATGCGGGTGATGTCCTTGAAGCCGCCTGCAGCAACGGTTTTCATCTGCTCTTCCGGTGTGTCCAGGGATGCGAGTGCATTGACCAGGGTAGCGGCAACGATATGCGGCAGATGACTGACACCTGCGGTGATGTAGTCGTGCTCTTCGTATGTTAAAACCATCGGGATCGCCTTTAAGGACTGGACAAGATCAACGAAAGCGGAAACTGTCGCGATCTCAACATCTGGTCCGGGTGTAATCATATAGTAAGCATTTTCCAGCAGGTAATCGGTGGCGCTGGAATATCCCGTCTTTTCGGAGCCTGCCATCGGATGGCCGCCGATAAACTGGTGCGTCATGCCGAGGGTCTCAACCGCCTGATGGATTTCTCCTTTTACACTTCCGACGTCTGTGATGATACAGCCCGGTTTTGCGATGCCTTTCACGAACGGAAGATAGGAGATGTTGGTGCTGACAGGAGCACATAAGAAGATATAGTCACAGTCGGCAAAGCGGTCGTCCCGTTCTTCCAGCGCGATATCAATCACGCCTTCCTGAATTGCCTCTTCGATCGTCGCTTTGGTGCGGCAGTAGGCCATCAGTTTATACTCCGGGTGAACCTTTCTGAGGGTTTTTGCAATGGAGCCGCCGATGAGGCCAAGGCCGATAAAGCCGATACAGATTTTTTCGGATGTATCACACATAATTCAAGTAGTCCTTTCTGACAATTTTCGTAGGTAAATCGTATAAAAGACATTGTAAAGCATCTGAAATCAAATGTCAAAGATTTCTTGCTTTAAAGTGACAAAGTATTTTTGAAAGGCAGCAATTTTGCTTGTTTTGCAAAATCTGGCAGATTCCACAGAAAAGCCAGACAGAAAAGCGGAAGAAAGGCAGAATAACCAGCTAAAATACATGTAAAATTCAAAAATTCAGAAATATATTGTGAAACATGAATAATATACTTGCAAAAAAGCAAAAACTTTAGTAAAATAGTGACTATGATAAGAGGAACGGAAGACGTGAATCTTGATAAAAAGCAGAAAGGCGAATAAGAGCGGCCTTGCAATCTGCAAATTTACTTACATGGGAGGTATTACATATGGACGTTTTTAGAACTGACCGAATCAGAAATGTGGTGCTGCTGGGGCACAGCGGCTCCGGAAAGACAAGTCTGACCGAAGCTATGGCTTATCTTTCCGGTATGACAAACCGTCTCGGAAAAGTGACAGACGGAAATACCGTCAGCGATTTTGACAAAGAAGAAATCAAGCGCAAATGCTCTATTTCCACAACGCTTGTCCCGGTCGTATGGGGAAAAAATAAGATCAATGTTCTGGATACTCCTGGAATGTTTGATTTCGTAGGAGAAGCACAGGAAGCCGCTTCCGCAGCAGATGCCGCTGTAATCGTGGTATCCGGAAAGGCCGGCGTGCAGGTCGGAACCCAGAAAGCATGGGAACTCTGCGAGAAATACAATCTTCCGCGTATGATCTTCGTAACGGAAATGGATCAGGACGATGTCAGCTACCGAGAAGTCGTTGAGCAGCTCACCGAACTGTACGGAAAACGAATCGCACCGCTTCATATGCCTCTGCGTGAAAACGGTAAATTTGTAGGATATATCAATATTGTAAAGAACAAAGGCCGCAGATATATCGAAAAAGATAAAAAAGAAGAATGCCCGATTCCGGATTACTCCGTAGAATATCTGGAGAAGTACCGTGAAACCCTGATGGAATCCGTGGCAGAAACAAGTGAAGAGTTTATGGACCGCTACTTTGGCGGAGAAGAGTTCTCGGTAGCAGAGATTTCCGCAGCGCTTGCCATGAACGTAGGAGACGGCACCATCGTTCCGGTATGCATGGGCTCCCCGGTCAATCTGCAGGGCGTATCGAACCTTCTTGATGATATCTGCGGATACTTCCCGGATCCGTCCACCCGTCCGTGTGCCGGCATCAATCTCGATACGAACGAAATTTTCGAGGCAAATTACGACTTTGCGAAACCGAAGAGCGCGACCATTTTCAAAACGATCGTGGATCCGTTCCTTGGAAAATATTCAATGATTAAGGTCTGCTCCGGCGTTATTAAAAGCGATGATGTGCTCTATAATGTAGATCAGGAATCCGAAGAAAAACTGAGCAAGCTGTACGTGCTCGAAGGCTCCAAGCCGATCGAAGTACCGGAGCTTCATGCAGGAGATATCGGTGCCATCGCAAAACTCGGCGATGCAAGAACCGGCGATTCCCTTGCGACAAAGAACAATCAGGTCCGCTACGGAAAACCGGATGTTTCGACTCCGTACACCGCAAAACGATATAAACCGAAGAACAAAGCCGATGTAGATAAGATCTCCCAGGCATTTGCCAAGATGATGCAGGAAGACCTGACTATGAAGGCAGTCAATGATTCTGCAAACCATCAGACATTGCTGTACGGCATGGGCGACCAGCACATCGATATTATCGTCAGCAAGCTGCTGGAGCGCTACAAAGTAGAAGTGGAGCTGTCCCGCCCGAAGGTAGCCTTCCGCGAGACGATCCGCAAAAATTCGGATGTAGAAGCAAAATACAAAAAACAGTCCGGCGGCCACGGCCAGTACGGTCATGTAAAAATGCGCTTCTCAGCTTCCGGAGATCTCGAGAAACCATACGTTTTCGAGCAGGAAGTTGTCGGCGGCGCCGTTCCGAAGAACTACTTCCCGGCTGTTGAAAAAGGTATCCAGGAAGCCGTACAGAAAGGCCCTCTGGCTGCTTATCCGGTAGTCGGCGTCAAAGCCGTTCTATATGATGGTTCTTATCATCCGGTAGACTCCTCCGAGATGGCATTCAAGACCGCAGCGATCCAGGCGTTCAAGAAAGGCTTTATGGAAGCATCCCCGGTTCTCCTTGAGCCGATCGTTTCGATGAAGATCACTGTAGACGATAAATACACCGGCGATATCATGGGCGATCTCAACAAACGCCGCGGCCGTGTGCTCGGCATGAACCCGGATCACAAGGGCCATACGATTATCGAGGCTGATGTTCCGGAACTTGAGATCTACGGATACGGCACAACACTCCGCTCCATGACAGGCGGAAGCGGTGATTTCTCCTATGAGTTTGCGAGATATGAGCAGGCTCCGTCCGATATCCAGGCAAAAGAGATTGAGGCAAGAGCTTCGAAGGTTGAAAAAGCAGAAGAATAAAGCTTTATAAAATAGTGTGATAAAACAGAGAAAATCCGGTTTCGGGAGCAGAATTCGCCCGGAAACCGGATTTTTCTGCTGTTTTTGAAGAAAAACGGAGGATATAGGAAAAAATAAATTGTAAAAACAGGGAAAGAGTGATAGAATACAGCTATATGTTCAAATGTGCATGCTGTCCTATGCGGCAGTGTGAGAAAAAAGAACTTTGAACTTGAACATGCAGGAGGTTACCCATGAGTAAAAGATATGAGCCACAGAACATTGAGAAAAAGTGGCAGAAGATCTGGCAGGACGAGAAAGCCTTTGCCGCCACAGATGATTATACAAAACCAAAATACTATGCACTCGTTGAGTTCCCGTATCCGTCAGGACAGGGACTTCACGTAGGCCATCCGCGTCCGTACACCGCACTGGATATCGTAGCCAGAAAGCGCAGAATGCAGGGCTACAACGTACTGTATCCGATGGGATGGGATGCATTTGGTCTTCCGACTGAGAACTATGCGATCAAGAACCACATCCATCCGAAGATCGTTACCAAAAGCAACGTACATCACTTCAAAGATCAGCTTCAGTCCCTTGGATATTCCTTTGACTGGGACAGAGAGATCAACACCACCGATCCGGAGTACTATCACTGGACCCAGTGGATTTTCCTCAAACTCTTCAAAGCAGGTCTTGCTTACAAGAAAGAAATGCCGATCAACTGGTGTACTTCCTGTAAGGTAGGTCTTGCAAACGAGGAAGTTGTAAACGGCGTGTGCGAGCGCTGCGGAAGCCCGGTTGTCCGCAAAGTAAAGAGCGAGTGGATGCTGAAGATTACCGAGTATGCAGACAAGCTGATCGACGGTCTGGACGGCGTTGACTATATTGAGCGTGTCAAAACTTCCCAGAAAAACTGGATCGGACGTTCCCACGGAGCGGAGGTTGATTTCTCCCTGAAAGATAAACCGGAGAAGCTGACTATCTACACCACACGCCCGGATACCCTGTTCGGTGTTACGTACATGGTACTCTCCCCGGAGCATCCGTACATCGACCAGTACAAAGATGAGATCAAGAACTGGGATGAGGTCTGCGCATACCGTGAGATGGCAGCCAGAAAATCCGATTTCGAGCGTTCCGAGCTTGCAAAAGACAAGACCGGTGTCATGATCGACGGACTTTCCGCAGTCAACCCGGTTAATGGAAAAGAGATCCCGATCTGGATTTCCGACTATGTACTGATGAGCTACGGCACCGGCGCCATCATGGCAGTACCGGCACACGATGAGCGTGACTGGGAGTTCGCAAAGAAATTCAACATGCCGATCATCGAGGTTGTTGCAGGCGGCGACGTACAGAACGAAGTTTACACCGACGTTGCAGAGGGAACTCTTGTCAACTCCGGTTTCCTGAACGGACTTTCCGTTGCGGAAGCAAAAAAGAAAATTCTTGAGTGGCTCGAAGAGAACCACGTTGGAAAAGCAAAAACAAACTATAAGCTGCGTGACTGGGTATTCTCCCGTCAGCGTTACTGGGGTGAGCCGATTCCGATCGTACACTGCGACAAATGCGGTTACGTTCCGGTTCCGGAAGAATCCCTTCCGCTGGAGCTGCCGGATGTAGAGAGCTACATGCCGACTGATAACGGCGAGTCTCCGCTGGCTGCCATGACAGACTGGGTCAACACCACCTGCCCGTGCTGCGGAGGACCTGCAAAACGTGAGACCGATACCATGCCGCAGTGGGCTGGTTCTTCCTGGTATTACATCCGCTATACCGATCCGAAGAACAAAGAGGCTCTGGCAAGCAAAGAAGCTATGAAATACTGGCTGCCGGTTGACTGGTACAACGGAGGAATGGAGCACACCACCCTTCACCTTCTGTATTCCCGTTTCTGGCATAAATTCCTGTACGATCAGGGCGTAGTTACCTGCCCGGAACCGTATCAGAAACGTACTTCCCACGGAATGATCCTCGGCGAGAACGGCGAGAAGATGAGTAAATCCCGTGGAAACGTTGTCAACCCGGATGATATCGTAGCTGAGTTCGGTGCAGATACCCTGCGTACGTACGAGATGTTCATCGGTGCCTTCGACTTAAGTGCATCCTGGTCTCAGGAAGGCGTAAAAGGATGCCGTCGTTTCCTCGAGCGTGTATGGAAACTGCAGGACAGCTTGATAGACGGAGATTCCTACTCCAAAGAGCTGGAGTCCAAAATGCACCAGACCATCAAGAAAGTATCCAGCGACTATGAGTCCCTGAAATACAACACAGCGATCGCAGCCATGATGACCCTGGTCAACGAGTTCTACAAAGCCGGAAAAGTAACGAGAAAAGAGTTCGAAACCCTTCTGATCCTGCTGAATCCGGTTGCACCGCATATGACCGAGGAACTGTGGGCAGACCTTGGATACGAAGGCCGTCTGTATCAGACCGCATGGCCGGAGTTTGACGAGGAGAAGACCGTAGAGGCAGTAGCCGAGATCGCTGTTCAGATCAACGGCAAAATGCGCGGAACGATCAAAATCGCCAAAGATGCAGATAAAGAGACCGCAATCGCCGCTGCAAAAGAGGCAGTTGCAGACAAACTGACCGGAAATATCGTAAAAGAAATTTACGTACCGGGAAGAATTGTGAATATCGTTCAGAAATAATAATTATGTAAGCTGAAGAAAGGAGGCTGATTCTTGGAAAAAGAGTCAGTCTCCTTTTGCATAAATATTGCTGTTTAGCAAGGAGGGATACAAAATGGATCTTGAAACAATCAGACAGGAAGTACGTGCCGTCGCAGAGGAGCTGATTACGACGGCGCAGATGAAACCGGGACAGATTCTGGTAGTGGGATGTTCTTCGAGTGAAATTCACAACAGTAAGCTTGGAACGGATTCCAGCCAGGAGATCGGGCAGGCGGTGTTTGAGGCGCTGTATGCGTGTACGAAGGAGCACGGGCTGTATCTGGCGGCGCAGTGCTGTGAGCATCTGAACCGCGCGGTTGTTCTGGAGCGTGCGGCGGCAGAAAAATACGGTTACGAGCCGGTCTGCGCGGTACCGTGGCTGCATGGCGGCGGATCGTTTGCGATGGCGGCATACTATGGATTGGAGGACGCTGTCACCGTAGAGCATGTGCAGGCGCATGCAGGTATTGATATCGGTGATGTGCTGATCGGCATGCAGCTGAAGGCAGTAGCCGTTCCGGTCCGGGTATCGCAGAAAACGATCGGAGATGCGCACGTTGTCTGCGCGCGGACAAGACCGAAATACATCGGCGGCGAGCGGACGCATTACGCGGAAGATCCGGAGATGAGAAAGTAAGAAACTGTGATTGGTAAATCAAAAAATGCCGTACAGGCGGAGGAAAAATTTCCAACGCTGTACGGCATTTCTGATGTTTGGTTTTACGTTTTATTTTGCTTTTCTCGCTTCCCGTTTTCGCAGGAAGAAAATTTTCTGCTTCCGGTAAAAAGAGGAAATGGAATCCACGAGGATGCTCAAATATCGCAGAACCGGCTCTGTTGCGACAGAGAATACGACCAGCAGCATGATACATTTTCTGGACATATCAGAAATGGCGAACAGCTGGTTCAGATAGGTACTGCAGAAAATGAAGGCAATAATCGAGCCGATCAGGATCGTCCAGCGCATCCAGTTGAGCGGCTTGCTGATCCGGTAGAGAATCATAAAACCGACAATGGCGAGCAGTACGGTGGCAGCGGTCGAAATATCTTCCGAGCCGACCGCAAATTCCTGGCCGAAGACGACGAGTGTTGCGACCATCAAAAAGTCGGTCAGCGCTGCAGGCAGGGCCCGTGTCAGAATGTTCGTGATAAAGTGGCCCTCGATCCGGTTTTTGTTCGGCATTAGCGAGAGCAGGAAGCCTGGAATACCGATCGTAAACATACTGATCAGCGAGATCTGGGACGGCTCCAGCGGATACGTCACCATCGAGATCAGTGAGAAGATGGACAGCAGGAACGAGAAAATGTTCTTTACCAGGAACAGCGTTCCCGAGCGCTGCAGGTTGTTGACAACGCGGCGGCCTTCCAGTACGACAGAAGGCATCTTCGAAAAGTCGTTGTCCAGCAGAACGAGCTGTGCAGCCTGTGCTGCAGCGTCACTTCCGGATGCCATCGCAACGGAGCAGTCGGCATCCTTTAATGCGAGCACATCGTTGACACCATCGCCGGTCATCGCAACGGTCTTGCCGTTTTTCTTTAAAGCCTGGACAAACTGGCGTTTTTGGTCTGGTGTGACACGGCCGAACACGGTGTATTTCAGGATTGCTTCTTCGAGCTCTTCTGGTGTCTTTAGAGTGGAAGCATCAATATAATCCTCTGCGTGCGCAATCCCTGCCTGGCGGGCAACCTCAGATACCGTTACCGGAGTATCACCGGAGATGACCTTGACATGGACACCCTGATCTTCGAAGTAGCGGAACGTTTCCGGTGCTTCTTTTCGGATCGGATTGGAGAGAAGCACGTAGCCAAGCGGCGTGACACGGCCGGAGAGTGCTTTTCCATCCGGTACAGTTTCGGATGTGCCGAAGACGAGGAGACGGAATCCCTTTGAGGTATACGCTTCAATTTCACTCTGATAGCGTGCAAAATCATCGCGGAGAACGAACTCCGGGGCACCGAGCACGTAGGAGACATCCGAAAATGTCACACTGGAATACTTGAATTCCGAGGAGAACGAAGTCATCGAAACGGCAGTTTTGCCGTTGTTGTCTTTAAAATATTCTTTCAGTGCCGCCATAGTAATGTTGTCGTTTGACATGGCAGATGCGAAATCACCGACCGCGAGGGAAAGCTCTTCTTTCTGCGGTGCGGGAGCATTTTCGCCGGATTCTGTATCAGGGACTGAACTGGAGCCGACCAGAATCAGATCATGTACTTTCATAGTTGTCTCGGTGATGGTTCCCGTCTTATCGACACAGAGCACGTTGACGCGAGCCAGCGTCTCGATACATTTCATATCATGCACGAGAACCTTCTGCGAAGCCAGCCGCATAACGCTGACGGCAAGGGCAACGCTTGCAAGCAGGTAAAGACCTTCTGGGATCATGCCGAGCACGGCGGCCACCATCGAGGTAATGCTCTCACGGAACGTTTCGTGGGAGACGAAAAACTGCTGGCCGAAGAGCAGAAGACCGATCGGAATGATCAGAATGCCGACAACCTTTACCAGCTTGTTGAGGGAGCGGATCATCTCGGACTGTTCGCCCTCTTTCATGGCCTTTGCCTCGAGGGTCAGACGGGAAATGTAGGAATCTTCACCGACCTGGGTCAGACGGCTCTTGCAGCTTCCGGAGACGATAAAACTTCCGGACATCAGCTCGTCGCCCGGGCGCTTGGTAATCTCATCGGATTCACCGGTAAGCAGCGATTCGTTGACCTGTACCTCACCTTCAAGCACGACGGCATCAGCGCAGATCTGTTTTCCTGCGGTAAATACAACAATATCATCGAGTACGAGATCCTCCGCGGCGAGTGTTATCTCAGCCCCGTCACGGATTGCAGTAGCCTTCGGCGCGTTTAAAACAGACAGCTTTTCCAGCGTCTTTTTCGCCTTGATCTCCTGTACAATACCGATCAGCGTGTTCGCGATGATGACCGGCAGAAACGTAAGATCCCGGAACGAACCGGCAAGGATCAGAAAGATGGCAATAATCAGAAAAATCAGGTTGAAATACGTACAGACATTGCTCTTTACGATCTCGGCCGTTGTCTTGGACGGAGGTTCCACCGCGCGGTTGGTCCAGCCGTTCTCGCGGTACTCGGCAACCTGCTCGGCGGAAAGGCCTTCGGAAGGGTCTGCCTCATAACGCGTCGTTGGAACACGGCGGTGAATGATTTCGGGAATTGTTTTGTTCATAACAGTTATATTCCTCTCCGGCTGTTCTGATAAAGAAGAGACAGCCTCACTGTGGTTTGTTTGAAAAAGATCACGTCTGGAATCTTTTTCCATATTAAGAAGTATACCATAGAGCATCGAAAAAGAAATGAAGGAAGTATTAAATTTTACGAAAAAAAGACTTTTCGCAAAGAGGAACAGATAGGAATGTGCGAAAAGTCTTTTGTATTCTGAATTTAGTCCTGTACTTCCTGAAGATTGCGGATGTTCGGCTCCGCCATCATGGAGTAATTGGTGTAATAAACAACGAAGCCCGGTTTGCTTCCGTTTGGTTTGCGCAGGTTTTTCTTTAAGGTGTAGTCGATTTCCACCTTCGGTGCCTGTCTGCCTTTCGAGTAATAGGCGGCGAGAGCAGCGGCCTCTTCGTAGACGGAATCCGGCAGCTTTTTACCGTTCGTCTTTACGATGACATGGCTGCCCGGCTGGCCTTTCGCGTGGAACCACCAGTCGTTGCCGGAGGCGAATTTAAACGAAAGTTCCTCGTTCTGGAAGTTGTTCTTGCCGACATAAATGTCAAAGCCCTCGGAAGAGCGGTAGTGGAACGGATGGGAGGTGATTTTCTGCTTTTTCCCTGTCGGTCCCTTGCGGCGGATGTAGCCGTACTCGATCAGCTCTTCTTTTAACTGCACCAGATCCGCCTCATCGAGCGCAATATCAAGCGCCGTGCTGATGGATTCGAGATGGTCGATTTCCTCTTTCGTCTCGACAAGAAGTTCCTCGAGTGCCTCACGGGTCCGCTTCAGCTTTCCGTAGCGGTCGAAGTATTTTTTCGCATTTTCGCCGGCAGAGAGCGTTCCGTCGAGCGGAATCGTGATTTCCTCGCCGTTATAGTAATTGACGGCTTTCAGCGAAGTATCGCCCGGCTGGCAGCTGTAGCCGTACGTATTTAAAAGCTCACCGTAAATCCGGTATTTTTCCCTCTTGTCGGTGTCTTTTAACTGTTTCTGCTGCAGGTCGTATTTTTTGACATTCCGTTCGAGTGCGGTATTGACGACACGGCGCAGATCGGAAGATTTCTGACGGATGCGGGTGATGCGGTTTTTCATGGCATAGTACGTTTCCAGCACACCGGAGATCGAATCGTATGTTTCCTCACGCAAATCCTGATACTGCGTCAGTTTCAGTGCGGAAAATTCTTTCGGCTCATCGCCCTGGTATACGATGTTCGGCGTAAATGCGCCGTTTTTGATATCCTCAATCAGATAAGAGAAGGTGCGGAACAGATGAAGCTTCGCATTTTCTTCGAGTGCATTGACCGCAAATCCGCCGTCGATGCCGGCGCGGCAGCAGACTTCCTCCGCCATCAGCGGGCTGAAGCCGGTAAGGGAAGTGTAGATTGCCTTTGCGGCAGCCATCGGTTTCGTGCAGACGAAATCGAAAAATTCTTCTTCTGTGATCGTGAGCGGATCTTTCTTATCCTGCGTGTGCGGAATGAACCAGGTGCGGCCCGGAAGAACCTCACGGACAGAACTCATGTTGGCGGAAATATGTTTGATACTGTCAAGGATCGTATTGTCCTCCTGACAGAAGATCAGGTTGCTGTGTTTTCCCATGATCTCCACAATCAGCTTCTTGCGGCAGATATCGCCGAGTTCATTCAAATGCTCGAGCTCAAAAATAAGAATACGCTCGAGTCCCGGCTGGGTAACGGAGAGAATGCGGGCGCTGCCGATGTGTTTGCGGAGCAGCATACAGAAATTCGGTGCGGTCATCGGGCCGGGCTTATTGTTATCCGTCAGGTAGATCAGCGGAAGCGAAGCACTTGCCGAGAGGAGAAGACGGTAAACGGTACGGTTGTTTTTTATTGTAATCATCAGCTCGTCGTTTTCCGGCTGTGCGATCTTGTTGATCTTTCCGCCGACGATGGTCTGATTCAGTTCCTGTGCAATATTTGCAATGGTAATTCCATCAAAAGCCATAGAAAATATCTCCTTTGTTTGAAATTCTAGTATTTTCATTATAATACAGAAAAAAAGATTTGACTAGGCTTTCTGAATGAATTATAATAAATCTGTATGGGTAGATGTATTTTCTGAAAAAGACTTCAGAAGGTACAGGAAAGGACGGATTGTGGCAAAACTGATCAACATCGGATTCGGCAATGTCGTAAATTCGGATAAAATAATAGCAGTGGTGAGTCCCGAGGCGGCGCCCGTCAAGCGTATGGTGCAGCGTGCAAAGGAAAGCAACCGCATCATCGATGCGACGCAGGGAAGACGCACGAAAGCAGTGCTCATCACCGGAGAAGAATTTATCATCCTTTCGGCTTTGCAGCCGGAAACGATCAGCCGTAGATTCAACGGCGGCTGGGAAACAGAAAAAGAGCGAGGGGAATCTGAAAATGAGTAGAGGAATACTTACTGTAGTATCCGGTTTTTCCGGAGCAGGAAAAGGAACACTGATGAAACGCCTGATGGAGGAGTACGACAACTATGCGCTGTCCATCTCCGTCACCACAAGAGACCCGCGTCCGGGCGAGGAAGACGGCGTATCGTACTTTTTCCGTACAGAAGAAGAGTTTGACCGCATGGTAGAAGAGGATGCCTTCCTCGAGTATGCGCGTTACGTAAAACATTCCTACGGAACGCCGAAGGCATACGTAGAGGAGCAGCTGGATGCCGGAAAAGATGTTCTGCTTGAGATTGAAATCCAGGGAGCACTTCAGGTCAAGGAAAAACGTCCGGACACCCTTCTTGTGTTCATCACACCGCCGACCGCCGAGGAGCTGGAACGACGCCTACGGGGACGCGGAACGGAAACAGAAGAAGTTATCAAAGGCAGAATGGAGCGTGCAAAAGAGGAAGCACAGGGCATGGACCAGTACGATTATGTCCTGATCAACGACGACCTCGAAACCTGCGTAAAACAGATGCATGAGACCATTCAGAGCCAGCATTTCATGAGCAGCAACCAGAAAGACTTTATCGAACAGATGAAAAAAAGTCTGGAAAAATAGAAAGGAGCATTTATTATGATTCATCCATCTTATCAGGAACTGATTGCAACTATTAACGAGGGCCAGGATCTGGACGAGGCACCGGTTGTCAGCAGCCGTTACTCTCTGGTACTTGCAACAAGCAAACGTGCAAGACAGATCATTGGCGGAGCTGAACCGCTTGTAAAAGTGAAAAAAGGCATGAAACCGCTCTCCATCGCCGTAGAGGAGATGTACAAAGGAGAGGTTACAATCCTTCCGGAATCTGAAGTTGAAGCGGAAGAGGAAACAAAAGAGGAGCCAGTAATTGAATAATATGAAAATTCTGTTTATTTCCCTTGGATGCGATAAAAACCTGGTAGATTCCGAGCATATGCTGGGTCTTCTGGTAGAGCATGGTTTCGAGATCACCGATTCCGAGGAAGATGCAGAGGTTATCGTGATAAACACATGCTGCTTTATCCACGACGCCAAAGAAGAAAGCATTCAAAATATTCTTGAAATGGCGAAGTACCGTACAGCGGGAAGCTGTAAGGTTCTTCTGGTAACGGGCTGTATGGCAGAGCGCTACCGCGATGAAATCATTGAGGAGATTCCGGAGGTTGACGCCGTACTTGGAACGAACAGCTATGACAAAATCCTGGATGCCATTCAGGATGTCCTCGGCGGCGACCGCTTCCAGGAGTATGCCGATCTGAAAGGACTGCCGAAAATTGACGCACAGCGCGTTGTAACGACAGGCGGCCATTACGAATATCTGAAAATTGCAGAGGGCTGTGACAAGCACTGTACCTACTGCATCATTCCGAAGCTGCGCGGACCGTACCGATCCGTTCCGATGGAGGAACTGATAGCAGAAGCGAAGACGATGGCAGAACAGGGTGTCAAAGAGCTCGTTCTCGTTGCGCAGGAGACAACCATTTATGGTATCGATCTGTACGGAAAGCCGTCTCTCCACCTTCTGTTAAAAGAGCTCTGCAAAATTCAGGAGCTCTACTGGATCCGGATTCTGTACTGCTATCCGGAGGACATCTATCCGGAACTCGTTCAGACGATGAAGGAAGAGCCGAAAGTCTGTCACTACCTGGATCTGCCGATTCAGCATGCCAACGATGAGATCCTGCGCCGCATGGGTCGCAGAACATCCAAACAGGAGCTGATCGACAAAATTGATTTCCTGAGAAGCGAGATGCCGGATATCACACTGCGCACCACGCTGATCACAGGATTCCCGGGAGAGACAAAAGAGCAGCACAAAGAACTCCTCGAGTTTATCAACGACATGGAGTTCGACCGTCTCGGCGTATTCACCTACTCTCCGGAGGAGGGAACACCGGCTGCTACGATGGAGCATCAGATCGACGAGGAGGTAAAACTGGACCGTCAGGCAGAACTGATGGAGCTGCAGCAGGATATCTCTGCAGAACTCGGCGAGCGCAGGATCGGCCAGGAGCTTCTTGTTATGATCGAGGGCAAAGTGGCGGATGAGGATGCCTATGTGGGCAGAAGCCAGGCGGACGCACCGGGTGTAGACGGCTATGTATTTGTCAATACACCGGAAACACTCGTATCCGGCGATTTCGTAAGAGTGAAAATTACCGGCGCTCTGGAATATGATCTGATAGGAGAGATAAGCCAATGAATTTACCAAACAAATTAACGATTCTGCGGGTAATTATGATTCCGTTTTTCGTGTTCTTCCTGCTGTCTGGCGTGGGCGGAAGCGCGTCCAAATGGATTGCACTGGTAATCTTTGCCGCTGCCAGCATCACGGATACTCTGGACGGCTACATTGCAAGACGTGACAATCTGATTACCGATTTCGGAAAGTTTATGGATCCGCTGGCAGATAAGCTGCTGGTATGCTCTGCACTGATCTGCTTTGTAGAGCTGGACAAGCTTCCGGCGTGGATGGTTATTATTATCATCGCAAGAGAATTTATCATCAGCGGTTTCCGCCTGGTTGCTTCGGACAATGGAATTGTCATCGCAGCAAGCTGGTGGGGAAAATCGAAAACAATCAGCCAGATGATTATGATCATTCTTCTGATCGCCGACATTCCGGCACTTTCCGTGCTGAATACCGTGCTGATCTGGGTTGCACTGATTCTGACCGTTGTTTCTCTGATTGATTACCTGGTAAAAAATAAAAACGTGCTTTCCATGCAGAACTAGGCAGGAAAAAGCACAGAATAAAAACGCTGACCGGTTTGGGATTCCAGACCGGCAGCGTTTTTTGGTTTGTAGTTTTTCAGCGTTTTTTCCCGGAAGCAGCGGAGCGGAAGAGGCGTACCATCTGGTCAATTTTTGCCGCTTCCTGTTTGGATTTTCCGGCTTTGATGGCAGAGATGATCAGGTCCGCCTCGGAGGCGGAAAACTGTGCGCCGCCCTGATTTCCCTGCATCAGGGAGAGAAGAAACGGCATCATTTCCGCCTGGGATTTTCCGCGGCTCTGAGAGGCCATCTGCTGCAGTGCCTGAAGCCGGGCAAAGTCAATTCCGGAAAGAGAGGGGTCCTGCGACCAGTCGTTTTGCTTATCATCCGAACTCATAGCAGATCCTCCTCATTTCCGGGATTTATATTCTGAAGCATCTGGACCATCTGCATGGTCTGAAACATCTGGGAGAGAAGATCCCGCTGCGGACCGGCGGCAAAACGGGAAATATCCTGCAGCATCTCAAGCGGAGAGACGTGCGGGGCATCAACAGACATCATGGAAAGGTCGGCCGGACGGGAAAAAAGCTGAATGGTCCGCTGGAGCTCGAGCCATTTGCTCAAAATCGCAAGGGAGGGCTGCAGGCCGAAGGAGGCGTAGGGAATGGCAGCCTTCAGCATCTGAAGCTGATCCTGTGCGATCATCTGGTCCAGCGGTGTCATCTGTTCCACATTTTGTTCCTGTTCCTGATTCAAATTAAGATCCTTCCTGGCAGCATTCCTGCATTTGTCTTTTTATTTCTCTTTATCTTATGTTCCAGGCCGGAAAAAATGACAGAAGGCGGGAAAAAACATATGATAAGAGGAAGAAAGAAAAAGGAGACCGCCGGAAAATGGATGGAAAAGAAACAGCAAAAAGAAAACAGGTACTCGAAGGGAATGCCTTTTATGAAATAGATCTGGAATGTATGAGAAAAAAAGAAAAAAGAGAAGAGATGGAAAAGCGGGAAAGAGAAGCACGGAAACCGAAACGGTTTCGTTGAAAGAGAATTCTGGTGAAAAAAAGCCCCGGGGCGGTTGATCCGCACCCGGGGCTTTTTCTGCCCGAACATCTGGGAGGACTGAAAAAAGGTCAGCAGCCGCATCCGCAGTTATTGCTGTTGCCGCATCCACAGCCGTTGTTGTTCCATCCGCCGCAGCAGAACAGAAGAATCAGAACGAGCCAGCAGTCGGAATTGCAGCCATTGTTGTTGTTTCCGCATCCACATCCGCCGCAGCAGGAGAGGAGAAGCAGAATCCAGATAATACTGCAGCCATTGTTTCCGAACAGGTTGTTGTTGGAAACACCGCATCCATTATCGCAGCCACAGCCGTTGTCACATCCGCATCCACAGTTTGTAGCAGCTAAATCACTCATGTTTGTTCCTCCAAAGGAATCATTTTGCTTACAATTCATGATATGAAAAACTGCCGGGCGGGGTTACTCTTAAAGAGAAAAATTCAAAGACCCTACAGACTGCGTCCCTGAAAATCAAAAAGCTCTTTCACCGGAATGTCAAGTGCCTCAGCGATATCGAACAGAAGATTCAACGAAATAGAGGTTTTTGTATTTGGCGCTTCGATGTTGCTCATATGGGTACGACTGATATGTACCGCCTCGGCAAGTTCGGCCTGCGTCATTCCTTTTGCTCTTCGGTAGTAGGCAATCGTAAGTCCAAGAAGGCGAAGATCGTTCAAGCGTTCGTAATTCATAGTCAGGAATCCCCCTTTTAGTTTTATAAATATAATGATAATACGTAATGATACAACGGAAAACAATCAAAAACAAGGCAGTTGCACATTAAAAGTTTGCATCAACAAACGGATATACCATAGAAGCAAACCTGTGAGCGGGAAAATCAGTTTGTCATAAGGCTTGTGAAGCTTTGATATAACTGTAATCGGCCATATCCCCATTCTCTGCTCGGATACGTAATAGTATCAGTTCGGTCTGCACCGCGGATCAGGTAGTTTTTTACCTCCTGTGCCGTGAAATAGCGGGCGGGAGTGCGCTGGATGCCCCATTGCAGAAAAAGAGCAGCGGCGCCGGATGTAATGGCGGCGGACGCACTCGAACCGCTGAAGCTTACATAGGAGCCGGCCGGTCCCGGTCCGGTAACGGAGACGCCGGGAGCAGCAAAGTCGGGCTTGATTTCACCAAGCCGGGTAAAGCCGCGGCCGGATTCCGGGGAAAAACTGTTGTTTGCTGCCTGATACGTGGAGGGAGAAAGAACAGGAACCGTGGCAGAAGGTGTCGTCAGTGTCGTGTATGGATCCGGTTCCAGAAATGTCACATCGGAGGTGGAAAATCCGGTGATCGGGAGCCAGATGTGGAAATCCGGCGGCGATGGAAAAGCGCGGTAAACCTGAAGCGTCCAGATACCGGGGGTCGGATCCAGCATGCGGATCAGAATGAGCTGGCTGCCGGTCGTGGCCTGGACCACTTCGTAGTTGACGTAGATCACGGTGCGCTCCAGAACGAAGGTGATCCGCTGTTCCTGATTCAAAGAGACGGGAATCCGCGGAATCGTCTCGCCGCCGGGAGAGCGGAAACCGACAGAAAAAAGCTGTGGAGCCTGTCCCCAGAGTTCCAGGGTGAAACCGCGGTTTCCTTCAGAAACGAGAAACTCTACATTTTTCGGGGTGTAAGTTTCGGATACAGAGCCATAATAATGGTGTGATGCATTTCCTTCGTTGCCGGTCGCGCAGACGGGGATCACACCAGGCGTGTTGCCGTAGCGCGCCAAGGTCAGAGAAACGGGGAGCGTGCCGGAGTGGCTGCCCTGATTCGTCCCGAGTGCCAGACAGAGGACGAGCGGTTTTCCTTCCGCAGCTGCGGTTTCATTCAGAAAGTGCATGGCGGAGAGCAGGTCATCTTCCTCGAAGACGGGAGCATTGGAGGACACAAGATAAAAATCTTTCAGATTCTGTTTGGCGGGTTTTAATTTAACAACGGCAAAATCTGCCTCCGGTGCGACGCCGAGAAATCCGGCGGAGGCATCCGGAGTACCGCCGGCCACGCCTGCGACATACGTGCCGTGCCCGTCGGGATCGGTGACTGGAACAAGGGAGAGTGGATCGCCGCTTTCAAGTGCCGCGTCGAGATCGGACTTGGTATAGAGACTGCCGTAAGGAAACTGCGCCGGCGGCGTTCCCGTCCGGTCCGTCTGATCCCAGACGGCGAGAATCCGGCTCTGTCCGTTGGCATGCAGAAATGCGGGGTGGCGGTAATCAATGCCGGTGTCCAGAAAACCGAAGATTACATTTTTGCCTGTATATCCGCCGCCGTAGAGATTCTGCGTCTGGACAATCCCGGAGACTTCCAGTGAGAGCGTGGAGAGCGGCGTAAAAAGTTTTGGAAGCCCGGTAAAGGGAACTGCGCCGAAGAGATTTTCCGGCAGCAGACTCCGCTCGAGAAAGAGAACGGAATACTGCGGGTTCAGCGTAAGAAGAGCACTTGATTCCGGAAACAGCATCTGGTACCGCTCGGACTGTGCCACGTAATTCTGGATCAGAATGTTGATGTAATCGTTGGAATAAATGATGTCTGTAAGATCCATAAAGAGATCCTTTGTTTTTGATGCTATTGTATGCAAACATTACGTCAAAGTATGCATGAAACAAAAAAGCCCCCTTACCTGACGCAGTGTCTGCGCGGTAAGGGGGACGAAATAGAATCAGCTTTCGAGAAGGGCGCTGATATCCTGTTTCGGTACTTCCATTGGGTAATGGCTGTCGAAGCATGCACGGCAGATCGGCAGATCGCCGACCATGTTCTGGAGTTCCTCGATCGGCATGTAGCCAAGAGAGTCGGCTCCGATCTGCTGGCGGATCTCCTCCGTGGAGTGAGAGCTTGCGATCAGCTGTTTGTTCGAAGGAACATCGGTGCCGAAATAGCACGGATACAGGAACGGCGGAGAGCTGATACGGACATGGACTTCGGTCGCGCCGGCTTTGCGAAGCATCGTGATCAGGTTGGAAATCGTTGTTCCACGGACAATGGAGTCGTCGACGAGCACGATCCGTTTTCCTTTTACAACAGATTCGAGAACGCTCAGCTTGATTTTGACGCTGGATTCCCGTTCCTTCTGGGTCGGCTTGATGAAGGTACGGCCGACATAGCTGTTTTTGTGGAACGCAAGACCGAACGGGATGCCGGATTCTTCGGAATAGCCCTTTGCGGAGGCAAGTCCGGAGTCCGGGACACCACAGACGAGGTCTGCATCAACCGGGTAGGTCTTTGCGAGAGTTGCACCGCCGCGGATTCTGGCCTCGTAGACACTGATATTGTCTATTTTGCTGTCGAGGCTGGCAAAATAAATATATTCAAAAATACAATGCGCTTTTTTTACGTCAACCGGCATAAATTCGGATTTCAGATTTCCGGTTTTGTCAAACGTTACAATTTCTCCCGGAGCGACATCGCGGACGAATTCGGCGCCGATCGAAGTGAGGGCGCAGCTTTCCGAGGCGAGAACCCAGGCGTTGTCCCGCTTTCCGATGCAGAGCGGTTTTAAGCCATATGGGTCGCGCACGCCGATGAGTTTTCTCGGGCTCATGATGACAAGGGCATAGGCGCCGCGGATTTCTTTTACCGTGCGCAGAATCGCTTCTTCTACCGTTTTGGAATGAACGCGTTCCCGCGCAATGCCGTAGGCGATGATTTCAGAGTCAATCGAAGTGTGAAAAATTGCGCCGGTGTTTTCCATCTGCTCGCGCAGTTCCATAGCGTTGACCAGATTTCCGTTGTGCGAAAGGGAAAGGGAGCCTTTCAGATAATTCAGAACGAGCGGCTGTGCATTCTCTACGGTAGTGGAACCGGTGGTAGAGTACCGGACATGGCCGATGCCGATATTGCCGGACAGCTCTTCTAATTTGGATTCTTTGAAAACTTCGTTGACAAGGCCAAGGCCTTTGTAGGATTTCACATGGCCCTTTGGACCGCTGGTGTCAGAGACGGCAATTCCGCAGGACTCCTGTCCTCTGTGCTGCAGGGCGGAAAGGCCATAGTAGATCGAAGGACTGACGTCGGCACCATCCAGATCGTAAATGCCGAAAACACCACATTCCTCCCGGAGACCGGTATCATAACAATTGTTTGACGATGGCTGCATAGGTATTCTCCTTTTTTCAGTTGTAGACCTGCATGTTTTAAAAACATTGATTATCATACTCATTTTTGCGGATGATGTCAAGAAAATCGTGATATGTATAAAATATGGTGCAGAAATTTAGGATTTCGTGGAAAATGTCGAAAATAATAAAAAATAGTAAAAAAAAGTTGCAGGAAATTCGAGATGTGTTATAATCGTTTTTGATTTTGAATGAAAGCCCCGGACAGCAGCTATGAATGAGCCATGCTTGCATGAGCGAATTCATAGATATTGGGCGGGCAAGACGACATGAGTAAGTAGGGCGATAGCCCGGATTACGAATGTTGTCAGCAGTTACGGGAGCGACGCAGGCGCGGAGTAACTGGCTTTCATCATAGAGATGTCGCCGGCAGGCGACATTTCCTTTTAGAGAAACTTGTGACGGAAAAGAAAATATCAGAAGAGAAAAGCAGGAGGAAATCAATATGGCAGTAAAATATGTCTTTGTGACAGGCGGAGTAGTCTCCGGCCTTGGAAAGGGAATCACGGCGGCGTCCCTTGGACGGCTTTTAAAAGCCCGAGGATACAAAGTGACGATGCAGAAATTTGACCCGTACATCAACGTTGACCCGGGTACGATGAACCCGATTCAGCACGGCGAGGTTTTCGTTACCGATGACGGCACAGAGACAGACCTCGATCTCGGCCACTACGAGCGTTTCATCGACGAGAGCCTGGATAAAAATTCCAACGTGACAACCGGAAAAGTATACTGGTCTGTTCTGCAGAAAGAACGCCACGGTGATTTCGGCGGAGGCACCGTACAGGTCATTCCGCACATTACAAACGAAATCAAGAGCCGTTTCTACCGCGGAAAAGAAGTAGACGAGGAGCGTATTGCCATCATTGAGGTCGGCGGAACCGTCGGCGATATCGAGAGCCAGCCGTTTTTGGAGGCAATCCGCCAGTTCCAGCATGACGTCGGACACGAGAACGCCATTCTGATCCACGTTACCCTGATTCCATATCTGAAAGCTTCCGGTGAAATGAAAACAAAACCGACGCAGGCGAGCGTAAAAGAGCTGCAGGGAATCGGTATTCAGCCGGATGTCATCGTATGTCGGTCCGAGCATCCGCTGACCACCGAGATCAAAGATAAAATTGCTCTGTTCTGCAACGTTCCGTCAAGCCATGTTCTGCAGAACCTGGACGTGGAGTATCTGTATGAAGCTCCGCTTGCCATGGAGAAAGAGAACCTGGCGCAGGTTGTCTGCGAGAGCCTTCACCTTCCATGCCCGGAACCGGATCTGTCCGACTGGACCCATATGGTAGAAGCACTCCGCCATCCGAACAAAGAGGTGACGATTGCGCTCGTCGGAAAGTATATCCAGCTGCATGATGCATACCTGAGCGTTGTTGAGGCATTAAAACACGGCGGAATTGCAAGCCATGCAAACGTACACCTGAAATGGGTGGATTCCGAGCTGGTAACCGAGGAGAACGTGGCAGAGTATCTGAGCGATGTGGACGGTGTTCTGGTACCGGGCGGATTCGGAAACCGCGGTATCGAAGGCATGATCACAGCGATTCGATATGCAAGAGAGAACAAGATTCCGTTCCTCGGCCTCTGCCTCGGCATGCAGCTGACGATTGTTGAATATGCAAGAAACGTTCTCGGTTACCACGACGCACACAGCATCGAGATGAACCCGAACACCATGCACCCGGTGATCGCACTGATGCCGGATCAGGATGGAATCGAGGATATCGGCGGTACGTTACGTCTCGGCGCATATCCATGCGTCCTGGCAGACGGATCGAAAGCACAGGAGCTGTACGGTGAGAAAGAGATTTCCGAGCGTCACCGCCACCGCTATGAAGTAAACAACGATTTCCGGAAAGCACTGACCGAAAACGGCATGGTTCTCTCCGGTGTTTCTCCGGACGGAAGAATCGTTGAGATGGTAGAACTTTCAGATCATCCGTTCTACATCGCAACGCAGGCACATCCGGAGTTCAAATCCCGTCCGAACCGTCCGCATCCGCTGTTCCGCGGCCTGATCGCAGCAGCAGCCGAGTACCATGCGGCAAAATAATCGATAAATGGTATGAAAAATTAGGTAAAATGCAGTAATAACCTAAGAAAGTTAAGAAAAAATATAAAAAATTATATAAAAATTAAATTTGCTCTTTACAGGACGAAAAAAATAGAGTATAGTAAGGGCAATCCAGAAAGAACGGCGGGGAACAAAAGATTCCCCTCCATTCTTTTCAGAAAAGACAAAGGATAACCGAAAATAAGGAAAGTAAAGGAAGGGAAGCCGTATGACACAGAGCAAAGAGCGTGTCATGGGAGAAGAAGGGCTGTACCGTTCTTCCTTTGAACACGACAACTGCGGTATCGGAGCCGTCGTGAATATCAAAGGTGAAAAATCCCATGCGACCGTAGAAAACGCATTAAAAATCGTAGAAAATCTTGAACATAGAGCCGGCAAAGACGCCGAGGGTAAAACAGGAGACGGAGTAGGAATCTTGTTGCAGATATCGCACAAATTCTTTTCCAAAGCCTGTTCGACCCTCGGTTTTTCATTAGGCGGAGAACGGGAATACGGCGTCGGCGTATTCTTCTTCCCACAAAATGAGCTGAAACGGAACCAGGCAAAAAAGATGTTTGAGATCATCGTGGAAAAAGAGGGACTGGAACTCCTTGGATGGAGAACCGTGCCGACCGTTCCGGAAGTTCTCGGCCATAAGGCAAGAGAGTGTATGCCTTACATCATGCAGGCATTCATCAAAAAACCGGAGGATGTGGAAAAGGGAATCGCTTTCGACCGTCGTCTGTACGTCGTACGCCGTGTTTTCGAACAGAGCAACGACAACACCTACGTGCCATCCCTTTCCAGCCGTACCATCGTATACAAAGGTATGTTCCTCGTAGGACAGCTCCGCACCTTCTTCCGCGATCTGCAGGATGTCGATTATGAATCTGCAATCGCCATGGTGCATTCCCGGTTCAGCACGAACACGAACCCAAGCTGGGAGAGAGCCCATCCGAACCGTTTCATCGTACACAACGGCGAGATCAACACCATCCGCGGAAACGCCGACAAGATGCTGGCCCGTGAGGAGACGATGTCCTCCCCGATGCTGCAGGATGAACTGCACAAGGTTCTGCCGGTTGTCAACACCCAGGGTTCTGACTCTGCAATGCTCGACAACACACTCGAGTTCCTGACCATGAGCGGTATGGATCTTCCGCTGGCTGTCATGATCACGATCCCGGAACCGTGGGCAAACAACGATACGATTTCCCAGGAGAAACGTGATTTCTATCAGTATTATGCAACGATGATGGAGCCGTGGGACGGACCGGCATCGATCCTGTTCTCCGACGGAGATGTGATGGGAGCAGTGCTCGACCGCAACGGTCTTCGTCCTTCCCGTTACTACATCACTAACGATGGATTTCTGATCCTCTCCTCTGAGGTCGGTGTTCTGGAAGTTCCGGAAGAAAAAATCGTCTTAAAAGAGCGTCTCCATCCGGGCAAGATGCTTCTCGTCAACACCGTACAGGGAAAAGTCTTAAACGATGAGGAAGTCAAAGAATATTACGCAAAGAAACAGCCGTACGGCGAATGGCTCGACAGTTATCTGGTACAGTTAAAGGATATCAAAATCCCGAATCTGCCGGTCGAAGAGTACACGAAAGAAGAGCGGATGCGCCTGCAGAAAGCGTTTGGCTACACCTACGAGGAGTACCGTTCCTCCATCGGAAAGATGGCATTAAACGGTGTCGAGGCAACCGCTTCGATGGGTATCGATACCCCGCTTGCCGTTCTCTCCCATGAGCATCAGCCGCTGTTCAACTATTTCAAACAGCTCTTCGCACAGGTAACGAACCCGCCGATCGACTGCATCCGTGAGGAGATCGTAACTTCCACAAGCGTTTACGTCGGACGTGACGGAAACCTGCTTGAGGAGGAGCCGAAGAACTGCCAGGTATTAAAGATCAACAATCCGATCCTGACCAATACCGATATGCTGAAGATCAAGAACATGAAAGTCGAAGGCTTCAAGGCAGTGACTGTTCCGATCACCTACTACAAGAGCGCACCGCTTGACCGTGCGATGGACCGCCTTTTCGTCGAGGTTGACCGTGCACACCGGGCAGGAGCCAACATCCTGATTCTTTCTGACCGCGGCGTCGATGAGAACCATGTGGCGATTCCATCCCTCCTGGCTGTATCTGCGGTTCATCAGCATCTGGTAAAAACGAAAAAGAGAACTTCTCTTGCGATTATTCTGGAGTCCGGCGAGCCGCGCGAGGTGCACCATTTCGCAACACTGCTCGGCTACGGTGCCTGCGCAATTAACCCGTATCTGGCACTCGACACGATCCATGAGCTGATCGAAGAGGGCATGATCAAGAAAGATTACTACGCAGCCGTTGAAGATTACAATCACGCAGTCATCTCTGGTATCGTAAAAATCGCAGCGAAGATGGGTATCTCCACGATCCAGTCGTATCAGGGTTCCCAGATCTTCGAGGCCATCGGTATCTCAGCAGATGTCATCGACAAATACTTCACCGATACGGTCAGCCGTGTCGGCGGTATTACCCTGGAAGACATTGCAAAAGATGTCGATGAGCGTCATTCCCAGGCATTCGATCCGCTGGAGCTGTCTACCGATCTGACACTGGACAGTATCGGCCGTCATAAATCGAGAAGCCAGGGCGAGGAGCACCGCTACAATCCGCGCACCATTCATACACTGCAGGAGTCCACAAGACGCGGCGACTACAAGATGTTCAAAGAGTACACAGCAATGGTCGACAGCGAGGAGAGCGGCTATCTGCGGAGCCTGATGGACTTCGATTATCCGGAGCAGGGCGTTCCGCTCGAAGAAGTTGAGAGCGTAGATTCTATCGTAAAACGATTCAAAACAGGTGCGATGTCCTACGGTTCTATTTCCCAGGAGGCACATGAGACACTGGCAATTGCCATGAACCGTCTGCATGGAAAATCCAACACTGGTGAGGGCGGTGAGAGTGATGACCGTCTCGAATCCCCGGAGAGATGCTCCGCGATCAAACAGGTAGCATCGGGAAGATTCGGCGTTACCAGCAAATACCTTGTCAGTGCAAAAGAGATCCAGATCAAGATGGCCCAGGGTGCAAAACCGGGCGAGGGCGGCCACTTACCGGCCGGAAAGGTTTACCCGTGGATTGCAAAAACACGTCACTCCACACCGGGTGTATCCCTGATTTCCCCGCCGCCGCACCACGACATCTACTCCATCGAGGACCTTGCACAGCTGATTTATGACCTGAAAAACTCGAATGTGAATGCAAGAATCTCCGTTAAACTGGTATCCGAAGCAGGTGTTGGTACTGTCGCAGCCGGTGTTGCAAAAGCCGGAGCACAGGTTATCCTGATTTCCGGATATGATGGAGGAACGGGAGCAGCACCGAGAAGTTCCATCCACAATGCAGGACTTCCATGGGAGTTAGGCCTTGCCGAGACCCATCAGACGCTGATCAAAAACGGCCTCCGCAACCGTGTCATGATCGAGACCGATGGTAAGCTGATGAGCGGCCGTGACGTTGTGATTGCAGCACTCCTTGGCGCCGAGGAATTCGGTTTTGCGACCGCACCGCTTGTAACGATGGGATGCGTTATGATGCGTGTCTGCAACCTCGATACCTGCCCGATGGGTATTGCAACCCAGAACCCGGAGCTGCGCAAACGTTTCCGCGGCAAACCGGAGTACGTCATCAACTTCATGCGCTTCATCGCAGAAGAGATGCGGGAATACATGGCAAAACTTGGCTTCCGCACCGTTGACGAGATGGTCGGCCGTTCCGACCTCTTAAAGAGAAATGATAAAGTGACGAATGAGCACGCAGACCGCGTAGACTTAAGCCAGATCCTGAACAATCCGTTTGCAAAAGCAGGCGAGAAGGTAACGTTCGATCCGAAAGATGTTTACGACTTCAAACTTGGCGCAACCCTGGATGAGAAGGTACTCTTAAAGAAATTCGGTCCGGCAATGGATAAGAAAGAGAAGAAGACCGTCAAAGTCGAGATCACCAACACCGATCGTACCGTGGGAACGATTCTTGGTGCCGAGATCACCAGAAAATTCGGCACCTCTCTGGAGCCGGATACGTACACCGTACAGTGTAAGGGTGCCGGCGGACAGAGCTTCGGAGCATTTATTCCAAAAGGACTGACCCTGGAACTTGAGGGCGATTCGAACGATTACTTCGGAAAAGGCCTCTCCGGCGGAAAACTGGTTGTCTACCCGCCGAAAGCAAGAAAGTATAAACCGGAAGAAAACATCATCGTCGGAAACGTTGCCCTCTACGGCGCAACGAGCGGTGAGGCGTACATCAACGGTATCGCAGGAGAGCGTTTCTGTGTCAGAAACTCCGGTGCTTACGCCGTTGTCGAGGGTGTCGGTGAGCATGGATGCGAGTATATGACCGGCGGCCGTGTCGTTGTCCTCGGCGCAACCGGAAAGAACTTTGCAGCCGGCATGAGCGGCGGTATCGCTTATGTCCTGGATGAAAAGAGCAACCTGTACCGCAATTTGAACAAGGAAATGATTTCGATTGAACTGGTAGAAAGCAAATACGATATTGCAGAACTGAAAAACATGATTGAAAAACACGTCGCACACACCGGCTCTGAAAAAGGCAAAGAAATTCTCACACACTTTGACGAATATCTGCCGAAATTCAAGAAGATCATTCCGAATGACTATAAGCGCATGATGATGCTGAGTGCCCAGATGGAAGACAAGGGCCTTAGCAGCGAACAGGCACAGATTGAAGCATTTTACGAAAGCATGCGTAAGTAGGAGGAAGAAGAATTATGGGTAAGCCAACTGGATTTATGGAATATCAGCGCAAGACGGGAAACACCGTTGCCCCGCTTGAGCGTATCAAAAACTTTAAGGAATTTCATCTGCAGTTCCCGAAAAAGGAGCAGCAGATGCAGGCTGCCCGCTGTATGGCATGCGGTGTACCGTTCTGCCAGGCGGGAACCATGATTGCGGGAATGGCCTCCGGCTGTCCGCTGCAGAACCTCGTTCCGGAGTGGAATGACCTTGTGTATCTTGGAAACTATGAGCAGGCATACCGCCGCCTCACCAAGACAAACTGTTTTCCGGAATTTACCTCCCGTGTCTGCCCGGCACTCTGCGAAGCAGCCTGTACATGCAACGTAAACGGAGACCCGGTCTGCACGAAGGAAAATGAACGCGCGATCATCGAAAACGCATGGGCAACCGGCCTGATTACGCCGCAGCCGCCGAAAGTGCGCACCGGAAAACGCGTTGCCGTTGTAGGAAGCGGTCCTTCCGGCCTTGCAGCAGCGATGCAGCTCAACCGCCGCGGCCATTCTGTTACGGTCTTTGAACGCCGCGACCGCGTGGGCGGACTTTTACGCTACGGTATTCCGAATATGAAACTCGATAAGAGCGTCATCGACCGCCGTGTGGATCTGATGAAGGCCGAGGGCATCGAGTTTGTGACGAATGCTGATATCGGAAAAGATGTAAAAGCTGACAAACTCCTAAAAGAATTTGACCGTGTCCTGCTCTGCTGCGGTGCGGCAAATCCAAGAGATATCAAGGCAGAGGGAAGAGATGCAAAGGGCATCTACTTTGCTGTCGATTTCCTGACTTCCGTAACGAAGAGTCTTCTGGATTCCAATTTTGAGGATCATGCCTACATCGATGCAAAGGGCAAACACGTTGTTGTCATCGGAGGCGGCGACACCGGTAATGACTGTGTCGGAACTTCCATCCGTCTCGGTGCCAAATCTGTGACACAGCTTGAGATGATGCCGAAAGCACCGGATCAGCGTGCCGAGAACAATCCGTGGCCGGAGTGGCCGAAGATCTGCAAGACGGATTACGGCCAGGAAGAGGCAATCGCCGTATTCGGCCATGATCCGCGGATTTACCAGACAACCGTAACGGAATTTATCAAAAACAAAAAAGGTGAAGTCTGCCAGATCAAGACCGTAAAACTGACACCGAAAAAAGATGAGAAATCCGGCCGCATGAAGATGGTTCCGGTTGAGGGAACCGAAGAGATTCTCCCGGCAGATCTCGTTCTTATTGCAGCAGGCTTTTTAGGATCCCAGAAATATGTGACCGATGCATTTAAAGTGGAAGTCAACCAGCGCACCAACGTGAAGACAGACGACGGAAAATACCAGACAACAAAAGAAAATGTCTTCACCGCAGGCGATATGCACCGCGGCCAGTCCCTGGTCGTATGGGCGATCCGCGAGGGACGCGAGGCAGCAAAGGCAGTCGATGAATCCCTGATGGGATACACAAATCTCTAAGTTTTTCTTGACAAAACACGCGAAAAACTGCTATAATGTGCCCAAAACAAGGGTGTTTTTACGCAAGGTGTCTTTCTGCCCTGCCGCGTGAAAGCACCCTTTTCGTTTAGAATCGTCTTTGATAAAGGAGAGAATCGATATGGCAAAGTATACGAAGGAAGCGATCCTTCAGATGGCGGAGGAAGAAGATGTTGAATTTATCCGCCTGCAGTTTACCGATATGTTTGGAACGATGAAAAATATGGCCATCACCGCCGGACAGCTGGAAAAAGCCCTGAATAATCAGTGTGTTTTCGATGGCTCTTCGTTCGAAGGATTTGTCACCATCGAGGAAGCAGACATGTTTCTGCACCCGGATCTCGACACCTTTGCAATACTTCCGTGGCGTCCGCAGCAAGGAAAGGTTGCAAGATTGATCTGTGATGTGTATGATAGAGAGGGGAATCTTTATGCAAAGAGTTCCCGGACCATCCTTCAGAAGGTAATTTCCGAAGCGAAAGCGATGGGCTATGAGTTTGAAATCTCACCGGAGTGTGAATTTTTCCTGTTCCACACCGATGAGGACGGCGGAGCAACGAGTGTAACGCACGACAAAGGCGGTTATCTGGATCTGGGACCGCTGGACCTGGGAGAAAACGCGCGGCGCGATATGGTGCTGACCCTCGAAGAAATGGGAATCGACGTTGAGTCTTCCTTCCACGAGGTAGCGGCAGGCCAGCACGAACTGGATTTCTGTCCGGCTGCAGCACTTCGGACGGCAGATCAGCTGATGACTGCCAAATTTGCTATCCGTACGATTGCAAAACGTCATGGCCTTCACGCAACCTTTATGCCAAAACCAAAAACCGGAGTTCACGGATCGGGTCTTCATCTTTCCTTCTCCCTGTTTCAGGAGGGAAAAGATGTGTTTGCCGACAAATCCGATGAATACGGGCTCAGCAAAGAGGCATATTACTTTATGGGCGGACTGATGAAACACATCAGCGGAATCGCAGCGATTACCAATCCGCTTGTAAATTCCTACAAACGTCTGACACCGGGATACGGTGCACCGATCTACGTGGCATGGTCTGCAAAGAACAGAAGCCCGCTGATCCGCATTCCGCTGACGGGAGACGGTATCATGGCCATTGAGCTTCGATGCCCGGATTCGGCAGCCAATCCGTACCTGGCACTTGCTGTCTGCATGGCAGCAGGACTTGACGGTATCAAACAGAAAATCGTTCCGCCGTCCCCGGTGGACCGCAATATTTCTGATCTGACAGAAGAAGAACGAAACGCGATGCAGATCACCCTTCTCCCGGGAAGCCTTGGAGAAGCGGTCGCAGAGTTAAAAAAAGACGATTTTCTGTGTCAGGTACTCGGCCAGGAATTTGTGGATGGATATATCAATGCCAAAGAAGAAGAGTGGCATGAGTATCTCCGCCAGGTATCCGACTGGGAGACCGAGAAATATCTGTACCGTATTTAGACGACGAAGGGGCCTGAAAATGCATGAGCAGCATAGTGATAGTACTTCCCAAAATAGAAGATGGAAAGCGCATCCGGGATATTCTGGCAAAAAGAGGATATGAAATCGATGCTGTCTGTTCGACAGCGGCAGCGGCGCTCGGAGAGATGAACAACTTAAACGGCGGTATTGTCATCTGCGGCTACAAGCTCCCGGATATGTTTTTTACGGATCTGAATGAGTGTATGCCGTCCGGCTTCCAGATGCTTCTGATTGCATCGAGCCGCGCATTAAGTGCGGTGGAGGGAACCGGAATCATGGCGGTTACGATGCCGCTTTCCGTGTACGAGCTGGTCAATACACTGGAGATGATGCTGCAGAGTGCGGTACGGCGCAGAAAGAAAGAGCGGGCAAAGCCCAAGGTGCGCAGCGCCGAGGAACAGCACATCATCGATCGTGCAAAAAGCCTTCTGATCGAACGAAATCACATGACCGAGTCGGAGGCCCATCGCTACATGCAGAAATGCAGCATGGACAGCGGCACCAATCTGGTTGAAACGGCACAGATGGTGCTGACGCTTTTGACAGAGTAAGAAAAAGTGAAAAGGAGCGACATAATAATGTTCAAAATCAATGACAATTATCTGAAATTGCCGGGAAGCTATCTGTTTTCCACCATTGCAAAAAAAGTTGCAGCTTACACCGAGGCAAATCCGGACGCGAAAATCATCCGTCTTGGAATCGGCGACGTAACCCAGCCGATCGCACCGGCGATCATTGAAAAGCTGCACGGAGCAGTGGATGAGATGGGACACGCAGAGACCTTCCACGGATATGCACCAGATCTTGGATATGCTTTCCTTCGCGATACCATCGCAAAAAATGATTATCAGGACAGAGGATGCGATATCTCATCTGATGAAATTTTTGTATCGGACGGCGCAAAATGCGACTGCAGCAACATTCAGGAGATCTTCAGCCTGGACAACAAGATCGCTGTATGCGACCCGGTTTATCCGGTTTATGTAGACTCCAACGTAATGGCAGGCCGTGCCGGTGACTACGACGCAGCAACCGAGCGTTTCACGAATGTGATTTACATGCCGTGTACCGCAGAAAACAACTTCACCCCGGAGCTCCCGAAAGAAACCCCGGATCTGATTTATCTGTGCTTCCCGAACAACCCGACCGGCGCTATGGTTTCCAAAGCCGAGCTGCAGAAATGGGTTGATTATGCAAATAAAGTAGGAGCCATCATCCTGTATGATGCTGCATACGAGGCATATATCTCAGAAAAAGACATTCCGCATTCCATCTATGAGTGCGAAGGTGCAAGAACATGTGCCATCGAAATGCGCAGCTTCTCCAAGAACGCAGGCTTTACCGGTATGCGTCTTGGATTCACCGTTATCCCGAAAGACATCAAATCCGGCGATGTGACTCTGCACAGCCTGTGGGCACGCCGTCACGGAACGAAATACAACGGAGCTCCGTACATCATCCAGAGAGCCGGCGAGGCTGTTTACTCTCCGGAAGGAAAAGCACAGTTAAAAGAGCAGGTTGCTTACTACATGAAGAACGCAAAAGTCATCTACGACGGATTAAAGGGCGCAGGCTACACCGTATCCGGCGGCGTCAACGCTCCGTATATCTGGCTGAAAACACCGGGAAATATGACTTCCTGGGAGTTCTTTGATCACCTGCTTGCAGACGCAAACGTAGTCGGAACACCAGGATCAGGCTTCGGCCCGAGCGGAGAAGGCTACTTCCGTCTGACTGCATTCGGTACGTATGAGAATACAGTAGAGGCAGTGGAGAGAATCAAAAAACTGTAAATTGTGTGCGAAATACCAATAAAACGGAATTTCTGCGCAACTTTATAAACACACGAAAAAATAATTTTGTATAGATAAAATTCACGAAAAATGCATTAGAATTTATATAAAATCCGTAAAAATTAGGTGTTTACAAATGCAAAACTGCTGTGCTATAATGCACAGTATGAAAAAGGCAGTGAAGGAAACTCCGTATGCGGAATCTGACAGGAAGCCGATGTCACCGACTGAGAGCATCAGCATGGAGAAAACATACAATGGGGAACATTCCGGAGCCGGTCTGCTGAACATGAGATCCGAACAGGAAATCAAGTAGGCAGATCCGTGATACGCGTTAAGTATAAATGAGTGGGCGTTTTCCCCCGGAAAACCGGAGAGAAAAACGCAATGCGGGTGGTACCGCGGGAACATAAAATATCCCGTCCCGGAACAGTAGTTAAAAAACTGTTCCGGGACTTTTTTATTTGAAAAAGCAATCCGGGACAGGCGAGAAAGAGAGGAGAACAAGACATGGAATTTATGACAGGCGTAAAGAAAAAAGAAGACATCTCCGTAAAAACTCTGCTGGAGACACCGGAAGGCACAGAAGTAAAACTCGAAGGAGCCGTACACATCATCCGTGACATGGGCGAGGTTGCCTTTGTCATCTTAAGAAAGAGCGAGGGACTCGTTCAGTGTGTGTACGAAGAAGGAAGCGTTGACTTCCCGCTGAAAGATCTGAAAGAGGAATCGGCAGTTGCCGTAACCGGAACGGTCAAAAAAGAGGACCGCGCACCGGGCGGCGTCGAAGTCAGGCTGCAGACCATCACCGTTCTTTCCGAGCCGACCGAGCCAATGCCGCTCGCAGTCAACAAATGGAAAATGAACACCTCCCTTGAAGCAATGCTGAACATGCGGCCGATCGCTCTTCGAAACGTCAGAGAGCGTGCAAAATTCCGCATCCAGGAAGGCGTGGTACGGGCGTTCCGTGATTTCCTTCATTCCCAGGGATTCACCGAAATCCATACACCGAAGATCGGCGCGAAAGGCGCTGAGGGCGGCGCAAACATCTTCAAGCTGGAATATTTCCACCGCCCGGCTGTCCTGGCACAGAGCCCGCAGTTCTACAAACAGATGCTCGTCGGCGTGTTTGACCGTGTCTTTGAAGTCGGACCGGTTTTCCGTGCAGAGAAACATAACACGAAACGTCATCTGAACGAATATACCAGCCTTGACTTTGAGATGGGCTACATCGAGGATTACACCGATATCATGGCAATGGAAACCGGATTTTTACAGTACATGGTGGAGCTTCTTAAAAAGGATTACGCAAAAGAGCTGGAGATCCTGAAAGTTATGCTTCCAAAGACAGAAGAAATCCCAACTGTACCGTTCACGAAAGCGAAAGAGCTGGTAGCCGAGAAATACAACCGAAAGATCCGCAACCCGTTCGACCTTGAGCCGGAGGAGGAGCTTCTGATCGGCCAGTATTTCAAAGAGGAGTACGATGCAGACTTCGTATTCGTCACCGAATATCCGTCGAAAAAGAGACCGTTCTATGCGATGGACGACCCGGAGGATAAGAGATACACAAAGAGCTTCGACCTGCTGTTCCACGGTCTGGAGATTACAACCGGAGGCCAGCGTATCCACGATTACAAGATGCTCTCTGAAAAGATTGCAGCCCGCGGCATGACAGAAGAGGGCATGGAGCAGTATTTAAGTGCTTTCAAACACGGTATGCCGCCGCACGGAGGTCTTGGCATCGGTCTGGAGCGTCTGACCATGAAGCTGATCGGTGAGGACAACGTCCGCGAGACAACGCTGTTCCCGCGTGATCTTACAAGACTGGAGCCGTAAGCAGATCCTGCTGGAAAATAAAAAAGGAGAATGAGTGAAATGGCAAATGTGATTTCAGATGAAACGATGGAATATGTCGGCATCCTGGCAAAGCTGGAATTAAAGGATGAGGAAAAAGAATCCGCACGGCAGGATATGCAGAAAATGCTGGATTATGTAGATAAATTAAACGAGCTCGACACCAGCAAGGTCGAGCCGATGACCCACATTTTCGAGATGGGAAATGTATTCCGCGAGGATGAAGTAACCAATGGCGACGACCGCGATGCAATGCTTGCCAATGCACCGGAAGTCAAAGAGGGCCAGTACAAGGTTCCGAAAACGGTAGAATAGCAGGAGGAGATTGATATGGAAATCAAAGATATGACAGCAGTACAGCTTTCTGCCGCAATCAAAGAAGGAAAGATCACTGTAGCGGACGCTGTAGAAGCGTCTCTTGCGGCAGTCAAAGCATCGGAAGAAGCAATTCACGCATTCCTTCTTGTGGATGAAGAGGGTGCAAGAGCACGCGCAGCAGAAGTGCAGAAGAAAATTGACGCAGGAGAGCTCACCGGTCCGCTGGCCGGCGTTCCGATCGCGATCAAGGACAACATCTGTACGAAGGGTCTTGCGACGACGTGTGCGTCAAAGATCCTGCAGAATTTCGTTCCGACGTACGATGCGGAGGTTATTACACGGCTTGAAGAGGCGGGAGCCGTTATCATTGGAAAGACGAACATGGATGAGTTTGCGATGGGAAGTACGACAGAGACTTCTGCGTACGGCGTGACGAAAAACCCGTGGAACACCGAACACGTTCCAGGCGGTTCCTCCGGCGGTTCCTGTGCAGCCGTTGCAGCAGGAGAAGTACCGATGGCACTCGGCTCCGATACTGGCGGATCGATCCGTCAGCCAAGTTCCTTCTGCGGCGTAACCGGCATGAAACCGACGTACGGCACCGTTTCCCGTTATGGACTGATCGCTTACGGTTCCTCCCTCGACCAGATCGGACCGGTCGCAAAGGATGTGACAGACTGTGCAGCACTGCTGCAGACCGTTGCTTCGTATGATGCAAAAGATGCGACATCAATGAAACGCGATGATTACGATTTCATGAGCGCTTTAAAAGAAGATGTCTCCGATCTGAAAATCGGTATTCCGAACAGCTATTTCGGCGAAGGTTTGGATCCGCAGGTAAAGGAATCCATTTTAAAGGCTGCCGATGTCCTGAAGGCACGCGGAGCAGAAGTAGAGTATTTCGATCTCGACCTCATTGATTATGCGATTCCGGCTTACTACGTCATTGCATCCGCCGAGGCAAGCTCCAACCTGGAACGATTCGACGGTGTGAAATACGGCTTCCGTGCCAAAGAGTACGAAGGACTCCACGATATGTATAAGAAGAGCCGTTCCGAGGGCTTCGGTCCGGAGGTGAAACGACGGATTATGCTGGGAAGCTTCGTGTTGAGCTCCGGTTACTACGATGCGTATTATCTGAAAGCGCTGCGCACGAAAGCCCTGATTAAACAGGAGTTTGACCGCGCATTTGAGAAATACGATATGATTTTAAGCCCGGCAGCACCATCGACCGCACCGCGTCTCGGGGAATCGCTTTCCGATCCGCTGCAGATGTATCTGGGCGATATTTACACCGTATCCGTCAACCTCGCCGGTCTTCCGGGCATCACCGTTCCGTGCGGCATGGATGACAAGGGTCTTCCGATCGGCATGCAGCTTATCGGAGACTGTTTCTCAGAGAAAAAACTGTTCCGTGCAGCGTACACCTATGAGCAGGCACGCGGTGCATTCGGGCAGCCAGAAAAACGGTAAGGAGGAAGCAAAACAATGTCAAAACAGTATGAAACCGTCATCGGACTTGAAGTACATGTGGAGCTTGCGACGAGAACAAAAATTTTCTGCGGCTGCTCTACCGCATTCGGCGGTGCGCCGAACACCCATACCTGCCCGGTCTGCACCGGTATGCCGGGATCCCTTCCGGTATTAAATAAGAAGGTTGTCGATTACGCCCTGCGCGTCGGACTGGCTGCAAACTGCAAAATCAACCAGCTCTGCAAATTCGACCGAAAGAACTATTTCTACCCCGACAACCCGCAGAACTATCAGATTTCTCAGCTGTATCTGCCGATCTGCCACGATGGATATGTGGAGATCGACACCGCAGCGGGAAAGAAGAAAATTGGCATCCACGAGATCCATATGGAGGAAGATGCAGGAAAGCTGATTCACGATGAGTGGGAGGACTGTTCTCTCGTCGATTACAACCGAAGCGGCGTTCCGCTGATCGAGATCGTCTCCGAGCCGGATATGAGATCCGCGGAGGAAGTTATCGCTTATCTGGAAAAACTGCGTATGATGATTCAGTATCTCGGCGCATCCGACTGCAAACTGCAGGAAGGCTCGATGCGTGCCGATGTCAACCTTTCGGTCCGCGAGGTTGGAAGCGAGAAATTCGGAACGCGTACAGAGATGAAGAACCTGAACTCCTTCAAGGCGATCGGAAGAGCGATCGAGGGAGAGCGTGCAAGGCAGATCGAGCTGATCGAGGAAGGAAAAGCCGTTGTCCAGGAAACCCGCCGCTGGGACGACAACAAAGAGTATTCCTATGCGATGCGTTCGAAAGAGGATGCGAAGGATTACCGCTACTTCCCGGACCCAGATCTGCCGCCGGTGCACATTTCCGACGAGTGGATCGACCGCATTGTGAAATCCATGCCGGAATTCCAGCCGGAGAAACAGGCACGCTACGTGGAGCAGTACGGACTGCCGCAGTACGATGCGGGCATTCTGACGGGTTCCAAGAAGCTCTCCGATCTCTTTGAGGAGACGACGGCGCTCTGCGGCAAACCGAAAAAAGTGGCAAACTGGCTGATGGGCGAGACCTTACGTCTCTTAAAGGAGAACGGCCAGGAGCCGGAGGATCTGCAGTTTTCACCGAAGCATCTGGCATCCCTGATCGAACTGGCAGAAGCCGGATCGGTCAACAACCAGGTGGCGAAAGAGGTATTTGAGCAGATTTTTGCAGAGGATGTCGATCCGGAAGCATACGTCGAGGAGCACGGACTGAAAACAGTAAACGACACCGGCCTTCTGGAAGAAACCGCGAGAAAAGTTCTGGAAAACAATCCTGGCCCGGTAGAACAGTACAAATCCGGAAAGACAAAAGTCCTCGGATTCCTGGTCGGCCAGGTCATGAAAGAAATGAAAGGCAAAGCCAACCCGGCAGCGGCAGGAGAGCTGCTGCAGAAGCTGCTGTCTGAATAAAGAAAACAAAATTGCACGAATGGAGGCCTGGAAATGGTCTCCATTTTTCTGCCCGAAAAATCAAAGAAAATGCATAAGCTGCCTCCCTTTGGGAAATGATTTATAAAGAAACCGGAAGAGATAGAAAGACGATACAAAATCCGGGAAAAGGAGGTTTCTTTACATGAAAGGACTGGATTACACCGCGCTCACCGTTGCGATCATCGGAGCCGTCAACTGGGGCCTGATCGGATTCTTCCGCCTCGACCTCGTCGCCTTGGTCTTCGGAAACATGACGTGGCTGAGCCGCATCATCTACGCAGTTGTCGGCATCTGCGGCCTCTACCTGATCTCCGTCTACGGAAGAATTTCCGACCACGTACTGGGGCAGGCGTAAGAACAGGAACCCTCTCATATACGCCAAGAAAGGCGGTGTGAGAGGGTTTTCTTCTGCCGTTTTTAAAAAGACAAAAGAAATCGCAGAGTGTTTTTCTGTGAATACCAATACTGTTTACCGCCTGGAAAAACAAATGCGTGAAACAGGTTCTGTAAAAACAAGAACATCACAGAGAGGACGTAAACATGCCCTGACACCGGAAGATCTCCAAAACATTGACCGGGTGGTTCAGCAGGAACCAGATATCACAATTGATGAAATCATTGATAAACTTGGTCTGCATGTTTGTAATGAAACAGTCCGCAAGGCAGTTATTATAGCAATTCCAGAAAATAATGCAAAAAATTCAGCACTGCAGAACGTGAATTACTGCGTCACAGATTTTCGTCGTACCCCGGTACGCCTTCAAATCCGTTCCTTGTAATTCACGCCCTGCCGCACTGCCTTTTTTGCGTTATTTTCTGGTCTTGCTATAATATCGCCCGTCGGCAATGTGACATCCTCATTTTCGTCCGCAAACGCCTTTTGCGGCATCACAAAAATGGATGCCGCAAGCAGAAACAAAAACGCTGTCAGTTTAACGATTCTCTTTTTTCTCCTCTCCATGCGCTTTTCCTCCCTGCAGTTCTTCTAAATACTGTTTTGCATCTTTTAAGAAGCTGACCGCAATCATCACGATCACAATGCCGATCGGAAATGCCGCTACGATACTTACAGACTGCAGACTGTTCATGGAACTCTCTGCAAAGAGAAGTGCAATCGGAAGCAGGATCAGCAGGATACACCACATCAGCTGAATTCCTTTTGCCGGCTCTTCGCCGTCTTCCAGTTTCCGGTAGCTGTAGCACGATGCCGTCAGGGCAATGGAGTCAAACGAGGTCGCATAAAAAGCGACCATAGAAATCAGTACGATCACCATGACCAGCTGTGCACACGGCATAGTTTTGATCATCGACACGATCAGATGATATAAGTCTCCGCTTTCATTATACTGCGAAATGAAGTCTACTGCACCTGAAATCTGCTTTCCCATGGAATAATTTCCAAGAATAATAAAGCTGACAAGCGTGGATCCCACACCAAAACCGTATCCGCCGAGAATCGTCTGGCGCACGGTTCTTCCGCGCGAGATACTTCCAATGAAGAACGGTGCTGCCACGCACCATACCATCCAGTATGCCCAGTAGTAAATGGTCCAGTTCTGCGGGAAGCTTGTCGTACGCATCGGATCCGTATACGTTGATAACCCGATAAAGTTCTGGATCATTTTTCCAAGAGAAGAAAATCCGGTTTCAATAATATACCGCGTCTCTCCGCCAAACAGAAGAACGAAAGCAAGCAGTCCGAAAAACAGATAAATGCACACCTTTGCCAGAATGCTGATTCCCTTAAATCCATGAAGCAGAGAATACGTATAGACACAGCAGGTGATCAGAAGAATGATGATATTGATCGCGGTTCTGCTGACTTCCATATGGAACAGTTCACCGATGATTTCTGCCATCAGCGGAGTTGCCACGCTGAAGGTGGTGGCCGTTCCGGCAAGCAGTGCAAAGACAGCCAGCAGGTCGATCAGACGTCCGCCGATTCCGTCCGTCTGTTTTCCCAGAATCGGACGGCACGCCTCGCTGTATTTCTGACGGTTTCGTTTTCTTACGTGAAGCATAAAGCCAAACGCAACAGCCAGCACCAGATAGAATCCCCACGGGATAAAGCTCCAGTGAAACAAAGGAAATACGCCCGCCCAGTCCTGAATGCTGCCAAGTTCTGCGATGTGGGGATCTGTTGCGTACAGGATCCACTCGGAGAACGAATAAAACAGAATATCCGCTGCCAGACCGCAGGTAAACATCATGCATCCCCAGGCAAAGAAGGAATATTTCGGTTTCTCATCCGGTTTTCCGAGCACAATATTTCCATATTTAGAGCCTGCCAGAAACAGGGATAAAAAGAAAATGCCGAGTCCAATCACCAGGTAATACGTTCCAAAGGTATCTCCAAACAGAAACCGAATCTGGCCAAGTACCATATTTGACTGCTCAGGTGCAAAGAAAAACACGATGCAGAGCCCAATAATCAGTGCCAGCGGCACCAGTGTGATCATCCAGTCGATTTCTTTTTTCTTCTGTTGGTTTTTACTGTTCATTTTCTTCCCTTTCTGCGTAATCCGCATACGATGCATCCAGTGCAACGAGTTCGCTGAAATTATCTACCTCTATGATATCATCCGCCTTCATTGGCCGGATGCCAAGCTGATACTCTTTGGGGTAACAGAACATTGCCACATCATCCCAGTAAATCTGGCGGTTTTTCTTTTCCTCAAACTCCTGCTCCAGATGGCCTTTTAACCGCTTTCCATCTTCCGCTGTCCATCGGGAAATACTGTAGAGCTGCCAGCCGCCCTTTCCGCCGGTTCTGCTGCAGCCTGTTACGATGCCGTTTTCCACGGTCTGCAGCCACTCGTCGGTCTCCTCATCTGTCCACACGCTGTTGTAACCGGACCGCTCAAACTCCGGAGACAGAATTTCCGGGTGATAAATGATCTGGTCGCCGTCGAGAATAATGGCATTTTCCAGATGTTTCCGCGCCACATACAGCGATGCGATGTTGTTGCAGGTATCGTACCACGGATTGTCGATCAGTTTCAGACCCGGATACTCCTCTTCCAGTGTCTGGAACTGTTCTTTGAGGTAGCCGACTACCACGTAAATCTCTGTAATTCCGTTTTTGTGCAGCCCGTCGATGACGGTATCGATCATCCGCACACCGTTTACCCGGACCAGCGGCTTCGGCGTTTTTAACGTTACCGGCTTCATCCGGTTTCCGAGGCCTGCCGCCATAATAATGGCACGTTCTACTTTATACATGTTTCTTTTCCTTCCTCTCCCAGTTCCTGCTGGACTATTTTGTAATAATCTTTTGCGTAGCGGTACTGCCGCAGGGAATATTCCCCGAATTCTACGCCTAATTTCCGTTTATACTCGCACCAGTTGCTCCAGAGCAGGCCGCAGACTGCGATGTAGCAGTAGATTTTTATGCGTGTTCTTTCGTCACAGTTTCCTTCAAAATAGAGGTCAATCAGGTGATCCACCTGCTCTTTTTTGTAGAGAGAATAGATACAGAACATTGCGATATCCACATGCGGATCCTGCATTCCGGCGTATTCCCAGTCAATCAGGCGGATCTCCTCTTTTCCGTTTTCTTTCACAAACAGAAAGTTGTCCGGCACGGCATCGATGTGGGTGAGTACCTGCTCTCCGGCGTTTGCTTCGATGTAATCCTTTAGCTGAAGCACATGCTCTTTCGTCTTTTCGTAATCTTTATATGCCGACGGTGTTCCTTCCCAGAGACTTTCGTAGTATTCCATCTGTCCGAACAGTTCGAAGGAATGATCCACTTTTAATTTCTGACCGTGAAACTCCCGCAGTTTCTTCATGCATTTCTGAAGATCTTCCTCATTTTCTGCATTGCAGACCCGCGCACCTTCGAGATATTCTGTGATTTTGTAGCCGTTTTCCGGGTTAATATAGGCAATCTCATCACAGATCTTCCGTCCGGCAATGGTCTGATAGACGGCTGCTTCCTGCCGGCGGTTGATCAGCTGATCCGTTCCTTCTCCCGGAATCCGCATAATGTATTTTTTGTCTTTGCAGGAGAATAAAAATGATCGGTTTGTCATGCCTTTTTTCAGGACGGTAATATTCGTCACCTCATCCGGCCGCGCACCAAGTGCCTGGCAGATCACCTGAATGGCATCGTTCTGCAGCTGGCTGGAATCGCTGTCAATCTCGCGCAGCTGCTCGTATGTGTTGATTTCTACAGCATCTGCGGCATGTACAACGCGTGCTGTCACAATCATTCTGTCTTTCTGATATAAGGTTTCCTCCCAGAACGCTCCATCGTATCGGGAATCTCTTCCCAGTTCTTCCAGACGCTCCCGCACGATCTCCGCTTCTGCTTCCAGCAGATAACAGATGCCGATCATCGCGTTTCCGCCTGCCTGTTCTTTCTGTACGACCAGCTCCTGCTTCCGGTTTACACGGACGGTACTGTCATCATCCACCAGATCGCTGACCATGTACCAGGAGTATAATTCGTTTCTGCTGTATGGATTCTTTTCACACCAGATATCACATGGAATGATGTAGCTGTTTGATAAATGATCTGCCGCCGTTTTCAGGGAATGCAGATTGTTTTTTGTTGCATAATCCGGGGCAACAATCAGGTCTACACCGTACTCATCGATCAGATATTCATACTGCTCTTTCATAAATCCGACAACGACGTAGATCTCTGTAATGCCGACTTCATGAAGCTGACGGATTGTGCGCTCTATCAGCCGCTCTCCCTTAATTTCCAGAAGTCCTTTCGGTGTCTCTGTGTTAATCGGAACCATCCGCATACCAAATCCGGCGGCAAGGATAATGGCGTTTTTCGGCGCTTTTTCTTTTGCCTCACGCAGTGCCTTTTCCGTCGGACGGATTTCTTCATCCAGATAACCTTCTGAAATCAGCTCCTTGATCGAACGATTGACGATTCCAAGCGAATATCCGGTCTGCGCGGCAAGGATTCGCTGATTGATGAAGGGTTCTTTTATTAGATTGTTCAATATATCTTGTTTTAGGTTGTTCATATACATCCTTCTTTCATTTTTCATGAACTTTTGTTTTCGATTATACAATACATCTATGGCTTTTTCAAGCTTTTTTTATATGTCTAAGGTAAGTACGTAAACATCGGTACTCAAAGGTGTTAAGAATATTCCAAAGATTTAACTCCAGGTAGCATCCCTGATTGGCGAACTCAGACCACAACGTAAGATTATCCCGCTCTGTAGAAAAACAAATAACAAAGCTCTCGCCAAACAGTTCGGTCATGTTCTGCCATACATTGCCACTGATATAATCGCTGGCATTTGTGGTTGTGCCGCCACTTCCATAGCCACCAGTATTAGCCATGCCACTGACATTTCCACTGGTACCGTTTATATATTTACTAAACCCCTCACGGAATCTTACGAAGCCTGCGTCTTGATAGCCAAACCGAGTATCAAGAGCCCTTTTCAAGATTGGCAGAACATGCTGAAATTCTTCTTCATCGTTCAAATATTTTGCATCCGTAGCTCACAGTTCATGATTAGAAATTATCTTCATCAGTACATCTAAAGATGTGTAATGATAATAGCATGAATCCGGCGCAACATCTGTCGGCCTAAATGCGCCGTCTCGAACCGCTTCCCGGACTGTATTATAATAAATTTTGAAATCTTCTGTATTTACTGCCAAAATGGTTTACCTCATAATTCATCAATCTGTGAGGGTTCTACTATCAATACTCAGATGACAAGGCAAGGCGTGGATGTGAGTAAAAACAAGTCGCAACTCATTTAGCCCTTCAAAATTTCAATCGTCCTACCAATACCGCTCTTTACATCATATTCCATTGTCCAACCCAGCTGCTTCAGCTTGCTTCCATCTAACCTTGCTTTTGTTGCTGTACTATATCCGGCTTTCTCAACATCATCCGGCAGTTCAAATACAACCTTTGTTCCACTGACCTCGGCAATAGCCGCAGCCAGATCCTTCAGCATAATATCGCCAGGCTCATCTGCAATATTGTAGGCTTCGCCATTCTCACCTTTCAATAGAACAGTCAGCAGTCCGGCAACGGCATCCGCCACATATGTATAGGAATAATACTGTGTACCTGCGCTCTTAAGAACAATATCCTCTCCGGCGATGCCTTTTCTGATAAACTGGGAAATTGCCTTTGTGTCCGTCATCAACATAGACGGTCCATACGATCGAGTGAAGCGTGGAATCACGATGTCGAGGTTCTTTTGCTTCTTATAGGCCTAGCATAATGCCTCACCGCAGCGTTTGCTTTCTGGATATCCAGCGCGCATTGTGTTGGAGTCAATATAACCACAGTAATGCTCGTCAAAGAACTCAGCATCGCCACGGTTTTCCCCATATATTTCGTTAGATGAAGTGAATGCAAAACGTACTGCCTTATGCTCAACCGTAAAATCTAACATGTTATAGGTGCCGATGATGTTTGTGGTTACCGTGCCGATTGGATCAGTCGCATATGCCACAGGATGGGTGTCGCTCGCCATATGAATAACATAGTCCACAGTGTCGGTATCCATTTCCAACGGAGTATTGATGTCATGACTAATGAAATCAAAGAGGTTGCTCTCCCAGTATGGACTAAAGCGATTCTTTGCTTTCTCTACATTTCGTCCGAGCGCATATACCTTACAATTAAGTCCGTCTTGATTTTTCCGCATAAGTACATCAATAAAACAGCTTGCAATCAATCCGCTTGCACCAGAAATTAAAATAGATTTATTCTGCAGCATATGCCAAGACAGTTCAACCCTGCTACATAGGCGATATCCTCTTTATATAAATCATTCTCTAAAAAATTCATTGTACTCACCACAGCATTTCCCTTCATACACTTTTCCGATTATTTCAGCCAGTTATCCTTGTCCGATTTCAAATAAGACTTAAACATCTCAAGATCATCCTTTGTTGTCAGCTTAATGTTCTTATCCGAGCCGGCTGCGAAGTGCAGCGTTTCGCCAAGTTCAACCATCATCGTGTTGGTATATGACGAGCCGTATATTCCAATTTCTTTCTCGAAAGCCTCATGGTACTTGCTATCAACAAGACCAAACTTATACGCCTGCGGGGTGGAAACTCTACGCAGCGTTTCACGCGGAATGTACTGCGTAGTCGTTGTCTCATCGTCCTTACTCACAACGAAAATCTGCTCATTGTATGGCATAGATGTAACCGCATTGCCATACTGCTGGCATTTAACAATCACATCAGAAAGCACAGTCTCATCAACAAGCGGACGGATACCGTCATGGATAATAACGATATCATCATCAGCGCACTTACCCTCAAGGTTATATACGCCGTTTCTGATGGATTCCTGACCAGAAGCGCCACCGGAAACAATCCATTTGAGCTTAGTGATATTAAACTGCTTCGCGTATGCCCACACCACATCATGCCATCCGTCAATGCAGACAACTTCAATGGCATCAATCTTCGGATGTTTCTGGAATCCCTCCAGTGTATAGATCAGCACAGGTTTATCGTACACATTGATAAACTGCTTCGGAATGTCCTGCCCCATACGGTGGCCGGAGCCTCCGGCGATAATTACTGCTACGTTCATAATATTTTTGCTCCTTTTTTCAGCAGATAGACAATTAATACTCCTATCCGCATTGCTATATTCTAATATCTCATCAACCTTATTCGTCTTGATAATAACTCTCTCTTTGCGAAGCTATCAACACAATCTTGCTGATGTTCGGGAGCACCACCACCAATATGATTGAATTGCATCGCATCGCAAGCGCCGCAGTACTTTCCAGTATATAATATTTTGTTTTATATTCAAATCTTCCCGATACTGTAGCAAGGTATTTTCTGGTCGCTTCAGATGTATGGACTTTAAGATTATCAAGTACTATGCGGATTTTATCCTCTTTTGGATACTTGTCATCTAATAGCTCCAAAAATTCAATATACTCCTTACTGCTGTGTTTATCTCTTACAAGTGGAATTGCTTCTCCTGTTTGGAGATCAATTGCAGTCAGTAATGAAAGAGTACCTAAACGTTTGTATTCATAATCTCTGCTGATTGTAGAATGCTTTTTATCTGAATTCTTTAATCGAGTGATTTACTACACCGAGTGAGTGACCGGATAACTCAGCAAGAATTCTTTGATTAATAAACGGTTCTGAGGCCAAAGTGTTCATAATATCACATTCTTGTTTGTTCATGAGCAATCTGCTCCTTTAATTTCGTAAACCCGCAGGCAATAAAAATGGCAAAATTACGCCTTCTTTTTTGAACATCCCCATAAAACATCCCCATAAAAAATAAAATCCGAATTTTCCAGAGTGCTCGCTCATACCTTACGGCTAAACATATTAAAAAGCTCATCAATCAAGGAACCCTGATTTGTCACTTCATCAATGTTTGATGTATCAGGTCAAAAGATGAATTTCATGCTATTTTTTCACTGTTTTTATGCTTCAAAAAGCTGAAAGGATTTCCACGGTCCTCTGTATACCGCTCTTTACATCATACTTCATAGTCCATCCGAGTTTCTTGAGCTTACTACCGTCAAGACGCGCCTTTGTGGCCGTACTATATCCGGCTTTCTCTACATCATCAGGAAGTTCAAACACCACCTTAGTGCCGCTCACTTCTGCGATTGCTACAGCAAGGTCTTTCAGCATGATATCTCCCGGCTCATCGGCTATGTTATAGGCCTCTCCGTTCACACCTTTCAAAAGCACTGTGAGCAAACCAGCAATCGCATCAGCAACATAGGTATAGGAATAGTACTGTGTTCCAGCACTTTTAAGAACAATATCCTCTCCTGCGATTCCCTTACGGATAAACTGTGATATAGCCTTTGTGTCCGTCATCAGCATGGAAGGCCCATAAGAACGTGTAAAACGCGGGATAACGATGTCCAAGTTTTTCTGTTTCTTATAAGCCTGGCACAATGCCTCGCCACAGCGTTTGCTCTCCGGGTACCCTGCCCGCATAGTATTCGAGTCGATATATCCACAATAATGCTCATCAAAGAACTCAGCATCACCGCGGTTCTCTCCGTAGATTTCATTGGAAGATGCAAAGGCAAACCGGATTGCATTATGCTTCACCGCAAAATCAAGCATATGGTTTGTGCCAATGATATTAGTCGTCACGGTACCGATGGGATCTGTTGAATACGCTACCGGATGCGTATTACTCGCCATGTGGAGAACATAATCAATCTTTTCGTCAGTTAACTCAAGCGGAGTATTGATGTCATGAGATATAAAGTCAAAAAGAGAATTATCCCAGTATGGAGTGAATCTAGTTTTTGCTTTTTCTATATTTCGCCCTAGAGCATAGATTTTGCAGTCAAGCCCCTGCTGATTCTTTTCCATTAGCACGTCAATAAAACAACTCGCTATTAATCCACTCGCTCCAGAAATAAGAATAGACTTACTCTGCAGCTTATCCCACGGCAAATTCGAACTTGCGACATAGTCTATATCCTCTTTGTAAAGTTCGTTCTCTAAAAAATTCATTTATTTTTCTCCTCACAAAGCTTAACCATCATTTCCATTTATTTCCAATACGCTTCTGTGACATGTGACACCCTTTTTTCAACTGGAGGAAGAGTCATGTAGTCACCATACACACAGGTTAACCGTTCATCATAATTTCTTGGAACTCTGAAATTAGTATCCCGAAATTTCCAAGGAATAAAATCTTCGTAATAGGAAAAATAGGAAATATCATCTATTACCCCGTCAGGACACAAGTACTGAGTCAAGCGCCCCCCCATCTTAATGCTTTGAGCTAATCTGTCCAATTCTTTAAACATGGCTAATTGATTATGCATATTAATCAAATTTTTAAATCTACGAAAATATTTTAACCTGCCATATCCTGCATTCACACAAGCTTGTGCGGCATGAGCCAATTCAGCACATTCATTATATATCTGGTCTGCCTGTGCATTATCATCAGGCATAATATCCATTGGAAACACATCAATCCAAATCGGATAATAATATCTTTTCATCCGATATGGACTTACAGTAATAGTTCTTATATCAACAATATTATAATAGGCTTTATGGACAGAGTACTCGTTATCATATGATGCCAACCTATAATACTCACCAAGGGATCGGGGATTTGTTTTCGTGATTTCGCCTAATTTGTTGTAATCTTCCCGAGGCATAGTAACATCAATATCGTCATCCCAAGGGATGAAATCTCCATGGCGAATTGCACCTAATAATGTGCCATAGTCCAAAACGTATCTTAAATTATGTTTTTCGCACAGTCCTGCAAAATGTTTTAACATATCAAAAGAGATATTCTTAAAATCTTCCGCGCTTATCTTTTCCACTTTATTAATTCCTCCCGCGCACTTATTTCAACCAATTATCCTTGCCCGACTTTAGATAAGATTTGAACATCTCTAAATCATCCTTGGTCGTAAGCTTAATATTCTTGTCTGACCCCGCTGCAAAATGTAGCCTCTCGCCTAGCTCCACCATCATAGTGTTAGTATAAGAAGATCCATAGATTCCGATCTCTTTCTCAAATGCCTCATGGTACTTGCTGTCTAAAAGCCCAAACTTGTATGCCTGTGGAGTAGAAACCCTTCTCAGTGTTTCGCGTGGAATATACTGTGTTGTCGTAGTTTCATCATCCTTACTTACAACGAAAATCTGCTCGTTGTACGGCATTGAGGTAACCGCATTCCCATATTGTTGACATTTAACAATCACATCGGATAGAACCGTCTCATCGACAAGTGGCCTGATTCCATCATGAATAATAATGATGTCATCCCCGCTACATTTCCCTTCAAGATGGAACACACCATTCCTGATGGACTCTTGGCCGGTACTCCCTCCAGAGACAATCCACTTCAGCTTTGTAATATTAAACTGTTTCGCATAAGCCCAGACAACATCGTGCCAGCCATCAATACACACAACTTCTATGGCATCAATCTGCGGATGTTTCTGAAAGCCCTCAAGCGTGTAAATTAATACCGGCTTGTCATATACATTGATGAATTGCTTCGGAATGTCCTGTCCCATACGGTGTCCAGAACCTCCAGCGATAATCACTGCTACAGTCATACTGCATTATCTCCTTCCTTACGGCAGATGGTATGTGTTTGAATTTTTTCTGCTTTTCAGTCCACTTTTAAGCCCAAATACTCTGTCAATCTCTGGCAACTATTCCCATCATGGAATTTAAAGAACAAGTCAAACACCCGTTTTCTGTCTGCGGCATACGGGTCTTTCCCTTCCACTACATCTTCAATAAACTGTATGAATTCTTTCTGATTATGAATAATATGTCCTGGCATATAATTCTCAGGATCCGAGAAGTTCATTTCCAGCTTAAAATCTTTAACATCGTCAATCGTAAATCCAATCGGTTTGTCAGCGTGGAGAAATTCATAAGATGAAGATGAATAATCGCTTATTAAAGCATCAACGTCTTTCATCAGGCGAAAATTATCTACATCTAATCTCTTAATAGAGTTTCTGTCTAAAACAACAATATTGGACATCCCCTGAATCTTAATCGTTGAAAGGTCCTGCATAGGATGAATCTTGACTATAAGTAATGCGTTCTCCCTTTCAAGAAAATCATTGAGTGCTTTACACGATTCCATATCTCTCAAAATCGGCACACCAAGGGGAAGCTCGCCATTGGAGTCATCACGGTTCAAGTCCATTGATTTACGAAACGTAGGCATCCATAATATGGTTTTATTGTACTTATTGCCTGTAACTTTTCCCAGGTCGCCCGGTACATCATTGTAAAATGTGTCATGCACAGGAAAACCGATGATTATTTGCCGTTTGTCCGGGTATGGAATTCCAAAATTATCGGCTACAATAGGCGCTATAAACTCGGATGGTGTCAGGACGAAGTTAATCTCATCAGGCAAATTAATGTTCCCTGAGGTTTTCTTAAGTGATATCGAACCGTGCGTCAAATACCCCGACTTCTGCCCCTCTCGCACACTCCCATAGATGAAATGGCACGATAGAAGATACTTTGCTGTGCAAAGGTGGTATGCCTTCCTAAAACTTGGCTTATAGATGTAATATCCCTCCACATTTTCTGGAAGGTCATTGGGTTTCGGGTTGTTGAGCATCCAGACAATCTTATATTTCTTGTTGTATCCCTTTTTTATGAGATAGTCATAGAACGCTCCTCCGTTGGAGTCGAAATCATTGTGGGACTCAAGGACTATGGTGTCCAGGAGAGGAGTCTTTGCGTAGATTTGCTTGGCGAACCACATGACAAAGCAATCCAGTCGATAGTCAATCGACTTTCCCACGGCAGCAACGAACCCCATATTTTTAATCTTTATTCTATAATGTCTTATTTTTTCATTCAAGCTCACTCTATCTCGCTCCTTTTACCCTTTCCCACTCTCACAATCGTCGAGAATATTTTTCCTAAGTACTTCCGATGGATAAGGACTATTGCCACTACAATCGCTACCTGTGTCGGATACCAATGCCCCTCCAGATGCTCGAAAAAGACCTGCAGTGCCAAGAGAATGTACACAAGGATGTCCGTCTTAATTGTTATCCTCATTTTTATGAACTCCCTCGACTTGATGAGCCTTGCTGCCCACATCACAAGATATGCGACGGCCGTCGCTATGGCGGCGCCAAGGGCTCCCCAACTCGGTATGAGTATAGCATTCAACACAGTGTTCACAACAGCGGACAATATCGTTGTCGTCATGATCGTCCTGCTCTTCTTCACGGCAGAGAACAGGCTTCCCAAGAAAGTCGTCAAGGAATTGAACATCACAGATATGAGTAGCACAGATGAGTACTGCCAAGCGGCAAAGAAGTCCTTGGCATACAGGAACTTGGCCAGCGGAACGTTGAACAATATTATCCCGCTGCAAACAATGCAGATCATCGCATTGAACAGGTTATAGGTATTGCCAAAGAACCCGTCCTTATCATCCTTGTCAAACTCTTTAATTGCCGAGAGTGTCCAAGCTTGAGAGAACACCACGTAGCACATGGACAGGATGTTCGGTATCTTCGATGCCACAGAATAAATGCCATTTTCCGATGAGCCAATCATAGCCGTGATAAAATACTTGTCTAGAAAGGCGTTGATCCAAAGTGCGAGGTTGTTGAATATCAACGGAATGCAATACCGCAGTATCTCGCTCTTCAAGCCCTTGTCGCAAGTGCACTTCACGAAATTGACAGATCTTAACTCGGATTTCAAAACGCCGTACAATGTTCCAAATAATGGTCCCATGATAAGAGCAATCATGTAGCCATACATCCCGATCTTAAATACCAGCAGGAATAGTATGTTGCCGAAAATAACCCCAAACGACGAAATCAAGCCGGCGATAGCAGTGTCCTTTACCTTGTCTACAGCCCGTAAATACCTTGATATGACATCGTAGGTTGCACTAAAGAAAAAGTAAAAAAATGTGAAGATATAATAGCCAGCCGGCCAGTCAAATATTCCGAGAATCCAAATAAACGACAATATGAAAATGGCAACTATGCTACCATAAACCAGCACCCTTGCCCCAAAAGAGAAGATGTTCTCTTTGTCCTCTTTCTTATCTAATACGAACCTAAGAACACCCGCCCCTATATCCAGCGTGCAGATGTACATAATCAACGTTCCAGTCGTCGTGATGATATCAGCAATACCGTACTCCGATGTCGTCAATATGTTCGTATACAGTGGAACAATGAGAAACGACAGAATCTTTGTTCCAAAGGAACTGATTGCAAATAGTGCAGTATTTTTCGTTAAGTTTTTGTATTTCTCCTGCATTATTAAATTACTCCACCTTTCTACCTTTGGATTCTGTAACAAACAGCAATCTCGTATTGAGCAGCAAACCATGCGTCGGCCGAATCCGTCCGATGGATTTTTCCCCGTTCATCCTCTCAAGAACAGAGAAATCATTTTATCGTCAACAACCTTCGTCGTCTTATCAAACACAATAGACATGACAAGCGTAATCACAAAAGATACCGCAACAAATACCATCGGTGTCTCCGGCATGTTTGGAATCAACGCATGTAATACCATGAACGGTATTCTCTGCAAAATAAAAATACTAAAAGTATGCGCCCCTATGAACTTTAATATGCGACTCTCGAACTTAAAGAAGCACAAGAACCAAACAACAGCAATCACAAAACATACCGAGGAGAAGTTCATGATGGCATCGACGTACCTAAGCTTATACGTTGCAAAGAGAAAAATAGCGACCACTATTATAGATACTATTTTCTCTTGGTTAAAAATCCTATAATCTTGTCCTTGTATAGAGGTAAACGCACCATAGCAAGTACCTTGTCAGCGCAAGGCCGCTTTTGCGGCTTTGCTTAATTACTTTTCTTTGGTTTTCGAATACTCTCTGGCAGTTTTTCCGACCACGGAACCAGCTCATCTAAGAAAGATCGGTCGGTATCATCCATGTGTTTCGGAATCTCTGTCAGAAGATATTCAAAGTACTCATATGGCTTTAAATTGTTCGCTTTTGCTGTTTCTGCGATGCTATAGATAATTGCGGATGATTTCGCACCATTGATGGTATCGATCATCTGCCAGTTCTTCTTACCGACACAGAATCCGCGAATTGCACGTTCTGATGCATTGTTGTCCATCGGAACATCTCCATCGGTCAGGAAAAACCGAAGGTATTTTTCCTGATTCAATGCATAATTGCCAACGCAAAGCATATAGAAGCAAGGTTCATAACAGCATCAATATACCGAAGCTTATATGTGGCCACAAGTATAATTGCAAGCACTGCCATTGAAATCCACCTCTTTTTTAGGAAGCAATTCAAGAATTTTTCCTCATAAAATGCGATCCAAATACCAAGCGGATAACACATAACTGTAGAGCTGAACCGGGACGGAAGCAAAAACTGAGCAACAACAAAATAGATCAAGGCACCGCTCGTAACTCCAATCGCAATTTTACGAGCATTTTCACTAGTTACACCCACATCTTTTCCGTCGGCTTTTACGGCTATTTGCGCACATATATACGTCAACAAGTACATAAGTAGGATAGCAAACACATACCAGTTGCTGTTTCCGACAGAAGTAAGCCCTATAAAGCTTCCAATTATCGTTAGCGCATCGTAACGAATGCCTAAGCATATATCAACTATCAAAAACAAGACGATTGCAATAGCAAAATTGAGCCAGGTTTTGAACAATCTTTTAACTGGGAACTGACGAACATATCGTGTCCCCCCCCCATTAAGATTTTCTTCATTACACCGCATCCGGAGAAGGTGAGGAATGAAACCACAACCCACTGATTACAGAAATTCTGAAAATGACGATATAGACTCCACAACAAATTATTTGGCAAATCAAAGTACTGTGTGCTATGACTGAGAAAAACAAGTAATACAAAAACTCCATTTATAATTGTTGTGTTAATCCGGGACAAAGGTTTCTCGTCTTTACCGCGTTTTCGTATAATCGCTAAACATATAACTATAATTAACAGCACATATAAAAACACAGTTTATAGCCCCCAAAAAAAAATTTATTACGACACTAAATTAAATGAAACACTAGTTTTATAAAATCACACATTTTTTCCTTGTGTTCCTCTTCTTACCGAACTATTACAACCACTAAGCTTAAACCTGATTTTGCGCTTTTTATAAAACAGACTTCCCAACATTTTTCCGTCAAGCAAAGGGTCTTGCCGATTAAATAGGACACAAAATATAGGTAAAAGCATATATGATATTAAGTGACTATTAACAATGTTTGCTACTGCAAGAAAGGACAGTGTGATAACCAAATACGTCCTTTTCTTTTTAATGCCTATGTTCACAAGTGCAACATATAACGCAATTACAGCGGTAGCAATAAGAATACCGCTAGAGACGTATAAAGAAACATAACCATTGTCCACTGTTAAGTTGCCAAGTCCAGAGTAAGTTCCAGCTTCCTGCCCATGTCCAAGTAAATTCAACGGATAAATTTGCAGGCACTCATACGAAAGACGCAATCTATTATTAAACATTAAGTCAAAAGTCTTAAAAAATGCGCTATGACCTCCATATCCGTAAGCAAAGATAAAGCTAACAGCTAGGCACGCAGGAAATATACAATAACCAATTATGTTCCAAAATGCAGCTTTTGCTAGTTTAGAAAGTTGCGAAATTAACCGTGTTATCCAATACAGAATGATGTACCCTATAACAAGAATAAATGTTACTCTTGCCCCACAATACGAAAACAAGAAATAGTTCAACAGCAACACACAAACGCTATTAAATACCGATATATATTTATCCCTAAAGCCGTAATACAGTAGCACCATCATCATGAAACATAACGGCACCTGATTAGAATGCAAAAATCCTAAATTATGTCGTAAATATTGCCCAGCAAAATAAGATCCTGTAATATTTCCAATCCATCTAACGTCAATGCTGTTCTCAAGAACTCCTACTAAAGCCAGCACTACTACAAACAAATGTGCAAAGAGATTCACGAAAATAACATGTTTCACTGTTTTTAACAATGGTTTCCCTTTTGACGCAACAACGAAAAGGAAAAGGAAAAGTGGTGAAATACCTCCATCCATTAGAAATGCATTTATAACAAGCAACATGGCCATTACAAAACTTACTACCAATCGAGTTGCTGTGTTTTTAACTCTCAGATATACAACGTAGAAGCAGACAGCTAACAATAGAACATATCTAAGTATGCGAAGCAAGGTATCAATCTGGCTAATATAAATCAGCTGGCTTTCGCTAAGTACATATGTACCAATATATATATCCATCAAAAAGAAAAAAATATCTTCTCTTTTCAGCTTTAAATCCACTTAGTCACACCTCGCTTATTATTCATTTCGAATCTCAACCATCGCAATCAAGTACTTCTCAAACTTCTTATATTGTGTTCCCCACTCAAACTGTCTAGCTGTTTGATAAGCAGCCTCCTGCATCGGCCTTATCCAGCCAGGATTCTGAATCAGTGCCTCGACTGCTTCTTCCATTTTCCCGTAGTCAATCTCATCAATCCTGATTGAATTCTCCGGTGTATGTACTTCTGCCATAGCACCAACATTAAATCCAATCACCACACATTTATTTGCCATAGCCTCCATTACAGGCAATCCCCAGGCCTCCATTTGACTAGTAAATAGATAAATATCAGAGGACTGGTACATTTTCATCAACTGATCCCTGGGCGGATTTTCAAGGAAGTTCACATAGCCAGGAATGTCGTTTCCTTTTCTACGCCCGAACATATTTACTTTCATATCTGGATATTTTTTCTTTAAGTGATCAATCACTACCATGCCTTCTTTAGCACCCTTATGCACCGATTCATGGTAAAGCATCATAACTGAGGGAGCTTTATGTTTTTCCTTTACGCCGTCATAAAACTCATGGGAATCAAGTCCATTATAGATAACTGTAGATTCCACATCAAATTTATCCTTTAATAAATTTGCAAGGCTCTGCGTAATGGTAATCGAATGGAGTCCCAACTTATAGCTACCATCAACCTGCTCCTCGGATCCCCCAAAAATCTCATAGCCCTGAATAAGGTAAACCTTTTCGCCGCATCTTTTTGGCAAAACTTTAACATCGTACGCAGTCTGCCATGCAGTTGCAATCGTTATATCGGCGTCACGTATATACCGTGGTTTTATCAAAGGCACCGTTTTCAATTCAAATTTTCTGTCGAACCAATGCTCTGGCTTAAATGTATTACTGATAGATGCCTTAATTCGAAAAGGTATCGACTGGCCTTTTCCTGGGTAGCTAACCATCGGCATATATACTTTTACATCATGACCCTGCTCAACAAGGTAGTTAGCATAAAGAAACGCCACCTTGATTCCACCTGATAATCTTTTAAACGGTATAATAATATTAATTATCACTGTTTTTACCTCATACATTCTTAGGAAACAATCTTCATAATAGTTTCACGACAACATACTCCGCTGGATTAAACCACCGTATTGGAATCGAATGCATATTCAATCCAGATGAAATAATCAATGTGGATTTGCCAATTGAATATTTCCCATAACAATACTTCGGGAATATTGTATAAGCAGGTGAAAACAATCCATGCTGTCCAAATCTTATAACGCCGCCGTGAATATGGCCACACAGAATCAAATTCGCACCCCAACTCGCATATACTTCTGCATATTTAGGATCATGAGTCAGTAGAATATTGAATTTATTTCGATCAGCCTTTCCTATTTTTTCTTCCAGAGCTTGCAAAGACAATGGTACATTTTTCCGTTTTTTATATAATTCCATAGGCTGTAAGAACCCGTATACTTCAATCCCTTCAAGTAATTCAGTATGTTTATTATTAAGTATTTTAACTCCCGAAGTCTTTATGGCTTCAATGTATTTTCTATAAATATCAACATACATTCCATTCAATGCCGTCATCAGATTTTCTTCATGGTTTCCGTCGACATAGTAAGTTGGCGCGATCTCAACAAGACTCAACAAGAACCATTTCAAATCATCTAACCACTGATACCGATTTCTTACGCCGCAATATGCTGCCGGGTATGTCGTGATGAGGTCACCGCCAATAAAAATATAGTTCGGGTTTTCTTTTTTTATCTTTTTAAGCAGCCGGCAGTTTTTTCGTCCATATTGCTTCATATGAAGATCCGAAAAATATACTATTTTTATTTCGTCACCGCCAACAACCATTCTGTTCAGATTGCTGTCAATGAAAATCCCATATTCTTTTTTAGTGACTATACGATTGAGCCCTACTGTATATGTAGCAATTAATCCTATAATTCCGCTAACAACAGCAATCCCTCTCATATGAACATTACCTCTCCAATAACCTGTACTGCGCCCTGCTTTAAGTAGCCATTTTTGAAAATCGAAACAATTTTTCTGATTTTATTTCTGTGTTTCAGGTCTGCAAATCTAGCAATCACCTTTCTTTGCTCAGCCGTAAGCATCTCCTGGTAATAGGCGGCAAATGCTTCAGCCTGCGTCATAGACATATCAAGTGTCTCTTTAACATGCGCCGAACCTGTCAATCGCTTTATGATAAAAGACAGACTGTTCACTTTAGTCGCACCAACAACATTATCTCCATGCTGCCTGTATAAAATGCTCGGTTCCTTTATGTATCCTATATTTCCAAAACACGACGCAACCAGTGCAATCCACCAGTCGTGCATTGCAACTGCATCATCTGATATATTAAGTAAGCGATTGAGTTCTGCATTCCAGCACATAGTGCAACCTGTTATGTTGTTTTGCACCAATAAATGCGCTAAATCTCGTGTGTCCGGATTTAGTTTTCTATAATCCCAGAAAGATTCGCCCAGAACATTTAAGTCAGCATCAACTACTTTCAAGTCCGAATGAACAAGAACTGGGCATTGCTTTTGAGATTCGATCTTTTTAACCTCTAAAATTGCTGTTTCTACTTTCTCTGGAAGCCAGTAATCATCTTGGTCAGAAAACATGAAATATTGAAATTTATAATGCTCGTTTACCCATCTCAATATGGCAGCAAAATTCTTTTTTGAACTTCCACCCTTAAGGTCTGGATCTTCAATTAGTACAATCTTATCCGTCTTTTCGTTGATGATTTTCTTTAAAATTTCAATCGTATTATCTTTTGACCCATCATCCCTAATGAATAGTAACCAGTCTGTATAGGTCTGCTTCACAATAGAATCAATCTGTTCGGCAATATACTTTTCCCCATTGTACGTTGCCATACAGATGGCCACAGTGTTTTCGGTAATATTCATCTGAATTTAACTCCGTATCTTTTCAATGTATTGTTTCTACCCATCAAAACTTAAACGTATCCTTCAGCCGACGCAGTTCCTTTATACTCTCTGGTAACCTGTGGCCACTGAATCCCAATCTCAGGATTATTCCAAGCCATACCGCCTTCGTCATTCGGATGATAGAAGTCGCCGCACTTGTAGCAGAACTTCGCTGTGTCGGACAGTACCAAGAATCCGTGTGCAAATCCTATTGGAACGAGGAACTGCTTCTTGTTTTCCTCAGTCAGCTCAATGCCGTACCATTTACCATAGGTCTCACTGCCAGATCTCAAATCAACAGCCACATCGAACACAGAGCCTTTAATCACACGCACCAACTTCGTCTGCGAAAAGTTCTTCTGAAAGTGCAGGCCGCGCAAAACGCCCTTTGTGGACATGGACTGATTATCCTGGACAAACTCAATATTGATGCCCGCTTCCTCCATGTCACGCTGACTATAGGTTTCCATGAAGTAGCCTCTGGCGTCACCATGAACCGCCGGCTCTATCACACACAGGCCCTCGATGCCTGCGACATTTTTCTCTACTTTGATCTGTCCCATCTCTTCAGCTCCTCAAAACTTCTCAACACTGTGGTCTATTCCTACAGCACTCAAAATTCAATCTCTTTCAAATACCGGCTCAAAGCATCCTGCCAGCTCGGCAGTGGCTCAAATCCAGCTTCCATCAGCTTGCTCTTATCCAATCGGCTGTTAAACGGACGGGCTGCTTTGCTCAGTCCATATTCTGCTGTCGTCACAGGCAGCACTTCTGTCTTATATCCTGCCTGACGATAGATTTCCTTCGTGAAGTCATACCAGCTGATATAAGCGGTATCAGCAGTTGCGCCCTCATTTGTGGCGTGGTAATAGCCATACTTGTCTGTCTCATTCATATCCACGAGCAGACGCGCCAGATCGTAGGTATACGTCGGTGTGCCAATCTGGTCATTCACAACCCTCACCGTGTCATGCGTCTTTCCAACGTTCAGCATGGTCTTGATGAAGTTCTTGCCATTCAGACCAAATACCCATGCAATACGGACAATGAAGTATTTCTCCAAAGTTCCGCTGACTGCCAGCTCGCCTTCCAGCTTTGTATGGCCGTAAACGTTCAGAGGCTTATAATCCTTACAGTCGGGCTGCCACGGCTCCGTGCCCTGTCCATCGAACACGTAATCTGTGGATATATAGGTCATCTTGCAGCCATTCGGCTTCACTTCATCCAGCTTCTTGCACACATCCGCAATATTCTGTGTGCCACCTGCATTGATTGCTCTTACCTTTTCAACCTTATCGTTATCCTCAGCCATGTCCACGGCTGTCCACGCAGCACAGTGAATGATTGCATCCGGATTAACCTCTGTGATAACCCTGTCAACCGCAGCTTTGTCAGTAATGTCAAGCTGTACATACGGTGCGGTCGTAACCGCAGAATCATCTGCAACACCACTGTAAACTTCCTGAATATCGGAGCCGACGCCGTCATGGCCACGCTTTAACAGCTCATTCATCACGTCATGTCCAAGCTGTCCGCCGACGCCTGTCACAAAAAATTTCATATTTTCACCCTCACTCACACACCGACTTCTCAGCGGTTTCCATACATTTTTTCGTAGTAGTTCTGGTACTCACCGGAAATAATGGTCTGCCACCATTCCTTGTTATCGAGATACCACTGGATAGTTTTCTTGATGCCATCCTCAAACTTCGTCTCCGGAAGCCAGCCCAGCTCGTTATGGATCTTAGTCGGGTCGATGGCATAGCGCATATCATGGCCTTTCCGGTCACCAACATGCGTGATCAGGCTCTCAGGCTTGCCGAGCTCCTTGCAGATAATTTTCACGATTTCAATGTTCTGCTTCTCGTTGTGACCGCCGACGTTGTAGACCTCACCGACACGTCCCTTATGGATAATAAGGTCGATGGCCTTGCAGTGATCCTCAACATACAGCCAGTCACGGACGTTCAGTCCCTCGCCGTACACAGGCAGAGGTTTATCCGCCAGCGCGTTTGCAATCATCAGCGGGATCAGCTTCTCCGGGAAGTGATATGGACCATAGTTATTGCTGCAACGGGAGATAGTCACAGGCAGGCCGTAAGTTCTATGGTAGGCGAGAACCAACAGGTCAGCCGCAGCCTTAGAGCTGCTGTACGGCGAGCTCGTGTGAATCGGCGTCTCCTCAGTAAAAAACAAATCAGGTCTGTCCAGTGGGAGGTCGCCATAGACCTCGTCCGTGGAAACCTGATGATATCTCTGTATTCCGTACTTTCGACAAGCATCCATGAGGACGCTGGTGCCGATAATATTGGTCTGCAGGAAGATTCCGGGGTCTTCAATAGAGCGGTCAACATGAGACTCTGCCGCAAAATTGACCACAATATCGGGATGTTCCTCTTCAAAGAGCTTCTCCACTGCGGCTCTGTCACAAATATCAGCCTTTACAAACCGGAAATTCGGATTGCTCATCACAGGCTCCAGTGTGGACAGATTGCCCGCATAGGTCAGCTTGTCTAGGCAGATGATCCGATAGTCCGAATATTTCTTCAACATATGGAAGACAAAATTGCTTCCGATAAATCCGGCGCCGCCGGTAACGATAATATTCATGGTTTCGACTCCTCGTGTTCTTTCTCTGTGTCCATCTATTTTTTTGTATTTCCTTAATACAAGTGTTCCTGATACTTCCCGTCCAGCACGTCCTTCAGATACTGGCCATATTGATTCTTCTTCAGCAGCTCATAAACTTTCAGCACTTCTTCCTTGCTGATCCAGCCGTTCAGATAGCCGATTTCCTCAAGGCAGGCGATTTTTCTGTGCTGATGTTGCTCCACAGTCTTTACAAAGTTTGTGGAATCCACAAGGCTTTCGTGTGTTCCAGTGTCAAGCCACGTGAAGCCCTGACCGAGCAGTTCCACATTCAAGCTGCCGTCCTTCAGATAAATGCGGTTCAAATCGGTGATCTCAAGCTCTCAGCGGGCGGATGGATTCAGATTTTTTGCAAACTCGACCACACGGTTATCGTAGAAATAGAGACCCGTCACGCAGTAATTGCTTTTTCGGATGCTCCGGCTTCTCCTCGATACTCACAGCCTTACCATGCTCATCGAACTCCACGATGCCAAACCGCTCCGGATCATCGACATAATAGCCGAATACGGTCGCACCTTTTCCGTTCTCCGCATTCTCCACGGCAGCCTTCAGTCTCTTCTTAAGTCCGTGCCCGAAGAAGATATTGTCGCCCAGCACCATCGCCACAAAGTCATTACCGATAAAGTCCGCACCGATAATAAACGCCTGTGCCAGTCCATCCGGACTCGGCTACACTGCATAGGACAGATTCACGCCAAACTGATGGCCGTCACCGAGCAGCTCTTCAAATCTGGGCGTATCAGCAGGCGTGGAAATAATCAAAATATCCCGAATGCCAGCATTCATCAGCACGACATCGGATAATAGATCATCGGTTTATCGAAAATCGGTAATAACTGTTTACTCGTTACTCTCGTCAGCGGATAAAGGCGTGTACCAGAACCGCCTGCAAGGATAATACCTTTCATAACTTCCTTCTCCTCAATTCATCCCTGTATTTATTTCTATATCTTATTATTCTGTCTTCTTTACTACTCACCCACAGAATACATCCGCATATCGGCCACAGATAAACTCCCAGCTGTATGCTTCAGCAATCCGCTTCTTGGCTTTCACGCCAAACTCACGCCGCTCTTCATCCTTCATCTGGTCAGCCTTATCAATCAGCTTCGCCAGATTTCCATCCGTTTTGCTCCAATACAGAGCAGCACCCTCGGCCACCTCTTTATTAAAGCCCACATTCAACAGCAGGTTCAAATCAGTGCTTCCCAATGCTTCCAATAGACTCGGATTCGTTCCTCCGACTTCATGGCCGTGGAAATAGCCATAGGCGTTCTCACGGATCTTCATGAGAAGTTCCTGGTCATACACAGTGCCGACGAATTTAATTCGCTTGTCCGCTCTGAAATGCAACTTTTCCTCAAGCTCATCAAGGAATTTTTTATTCACATTCGTGATAATAGCGAAGTCTTTTTTGCTCTTACTTTTCATGTACTCCGCTATCATGGTTTCGTAATTATTTTCCGGGACGAAGCGCCCAACTACGAGATAATACTCATGAGGACACAACCCCTTTCTTTCGTACCAGTCAGTCAGGCGTTCACTGTCATCTGACAGCTTGCTCTTTCTGGTTTCAGCACCATAGGCAATGAATGTGGTTTTCGGATTCTTGCCGCCGATACCCTTTCTGTCATAACAGTCATGTATGTATTTCTCAATGGTCACAGAGTCGCAGATCACCAGATCGCTCCACTTGACCATCATTGCTTCTGACTCTTTCCAATACTTCCGCACTGGCTTGCTCCACTTGGCTCTCATCCACTCATGACCGTCTGGATTCAAATACACCTTACCGCCGAGCTTGTGGATCTCCTGATAGTAATGCTTCATGAACGGCCCGATGCGACAAGCCATGATGTAGACTATTGGATGCTCCATCTCACCCGGATTGCTGCTCTGATGCTCTTTAATAATCTCACAGCACTTCTTCAATGCGGCCACATCATAATAAATGGCCTGCGCTGACCCCAGCTTCTGCGGAATATCGATTTTGAAGCAATGCGCGTTGTGATAGGTGAATTCCACACACTTTTGTTTACCATCCTTGCCGACCACCATTTTCTTGTCCATCACACCGGCCAGTGTTCCCTCATCCATACAGCCGTCGCCGTTGGCCTTGCAAGCCACATGATATTTGATATTCTGATTACTTTGATGGTATTCTGTGAGTTTGTTAATGAACGTCTCATAGCCGCCGTATGCGCCAAGAGATTTCGCTCCGACAAGAAAAATATGCTGTACCTCTCCCATAGCTAAACACTCAAACTTTCTCATTCTATGTATTTCGTAACTTTTCACTTATTGCACGACAACAAGCCCGTGTGCGGATTCCTCGGAATCTGCACGCAGGCTTGCCTTCGTACCTCCTTATTCAGTTTTTGCTCTACCAGCTTTCGCTGATTTGGGTTAAGTGTAGAGCGCAACCAGAAGCCATCTCTCTTGCTTCATTGTCCTGTTGCTCCCACTTACCCTCGCAAAACTGAAGTTGAGACTAAAAGGTCAAGCCGCGCAAACCCGCATGAAATCGTGAGAATCTCTGGTTACCCATATTATTTCACAATCCCCGCCGCTGGAACCTACTAAACATACTTTCATATTTCTTTCACCTTATCACCGTCTTCCTAAATCCTTATTTCGCCAATCTTTACAAATTTACTTTTATTTTACCACACTGTTCTCTCACCCGCAACATATCTGCCGTTTTTTATAGGTATTTTTTGCCACTTTCGTACAGAAAGTCGAAACCCAGATAAAATCAACATCTATTATAAATGCCTTAAAGCAGGCATTTTCGCAAAATATGAGTCATCTATAAAGTTGTAAAGTGGTGATAGTATAGTTAAATGTATTTTTTTCAGATTAGACTTTTTTTACATGGAACCTTTCTGTCCTAATACAATCAGTACGGTTCTGAACAAAATTTTGATATCCAGCATAAACGACCATTCTGCAATATACTGGGTATCCAGTCTTACAACTTCCTCGAAGTCTGTAATATCACTTCGTCCGCTTACCTGCCACATACCGGTAAGACCTGGTTTAATAGCCAGACGGGCTCTGTGGTGCAGTTCGTATTTTTCCCACTCGTCTACTGTCGGCGGACGGGTTCCGATGAGACTCATATCACCTTTTAATACATTGAAGAACTGTGGGAACTCATCCAGTGAAGTTTTGCGGATGAAATTTCCAATTCCCTTGCCAGGGCCCTTTTCGCTGCCGATAACGCGCGGATCGTTCTCCATTTTGAACATCAGACCGTCGCTGACACGATTCTGTTTCATCAGTTCTTTTTTCCGTTCCTCAGCATCCATGTACATACTGCGGAATTTGTAGATTTTGAATTTTCTTCCGTTCTTTCCAACACGGTATTGTGAAAAGAAGATCGGACCCGGCGATTTGATATAGATTGCAGGAGCAACAAACAAAAAGATGATTCCCGTCAGGATACATCCTACGAGACCACCGCAGATATCCATGATTCGTTTCAGGACAAGCTGGCCTGCGCTTGCCATGTTAATGCAGGTAGTAATAACTGTGTAATTGCCCATACGTTCCACTGTCTGGTTTTTCCCCTGCATCTCATTGACATCTGCAATTTTAACGTGAATCGTGATTCCCATTTCTGTAAAAGCATCAAAAACCTTCTGTGGAATTTCTCTGCCCTCTGGAAGAACAATCAGAACTTCATCAAACCATTCGCGGCAGACATATTCGGCTACGTTTGCGAGGTTGGATACAACTGGTACACCATGAATTTTGTGTCCGGTTCTGTCCTGATCCACCAGTACAACACCTGTTGGATGCACGCCGCTGTAATCGAAGTCCAGCATGCTTTTTACAACAGACTGCGACTGTTTTTCAGTTGTTATTACCAGCAGAGAACGACCACTGTGCTCACCTTTGCCGCGTTTTTTCAAAACTGTTTTCCATCCTGCACGCATTAGATAGGATATAACTCCATAGATCACACCGGTCAGAATAATCGTCGCTCTGGAGATCTGGTCTCCTTCCCGAATCAGAAACAGGTAAAATACACCAAGAACAACGATGTATACCATATTCTTAATTGTTTTTCCAATTTCCGCCAGGTAACCACGTTTCATAACGTTCTTGAAAGAGTCATCAAAAAACATAATCATCACCTGGATCATTGCGAATACGATGGCTTCGTTTCGGTAAATTGTGTTTCCATATGGATTCAGACTGCGATGTCTCAGAAAATAACCCATAATAAAAGCAAGCTGAAGGCAGATGATATCAAGGACCATAAAATCCAGGTGCTTCAACCAACCTGTAGATGATTTTTTATACATACCTTTCTCCCCTGTCGTACTTCTCTTTTCTCCTGAGATCGTAACAGAAATTTCTTTCGCATAATTTTTCTATTTTCTTTTATTACCACTCTTGTCAAAACTCATGTCTGTCTTATCGAATTCTACGCAACCGTGACATTTCTGCGCCGAAATCAGAAGCTAATTTTTCTTTATTCTATGTATTTTATCTCATCTCTACTTATTTGTAAAGATGTGGGCAGCTTTTTGGACATACTTTTTTCACATTTTTATAAAATATTTCATTTTCTATTACTTCATCAGGTCCAATATTTGCAGCGTTTTCATTTTTTTCTCAACATACCGATGCAGGTAAGCACGCAGCAGTCTTTCGAGCTCATCGAGAATCTCCTCGTTCACCGTAAACCCATACAGCTTCTCCAGCGGTGCCGCAATGATATAGCGGCATGCCAACACGGTGCCCGGCTGCAGCGGCCATGGATCTCTGATGGTTTTTCCGCAGTTTTGGCAGTAGATGGCGCTGTCACGCAGGGAGAATACGGTCAGATTCTCTTTCGTGCTGCACTCCATGCAGGAGAACATCTGCGGTGCTTCTCCGCTGATTGTGATCGTCCGCAGTTCGAAGATGCACCGGATCAGGCGCAGGTCCTGTTTTCCGCGGCGGATGGCGTTCATCGTCACGTACAGCAGGTTCAGCATCTGGGTTTCATCGTTTCCTTCCTGGCCGAAATATTCGGCCAGTTCCAGAAAATAAAAGCCGTAATAGACACCGGGCTGCATCTGCGCCAGGTCGAGGAAGTATTCTTTGATGTTCGCACCGGAGAGTGTGTAGCTGTCGCGGCCCTCGTAGACCTGAAACTCGCCGAAGACGAACGGATTGGAAACGGCCATCAGCGGGCTTTTCATGCGGCGGGCGCCGCGCGCGAAGGCGGTGATTTTGCCGAGCTCCCGGGTCAGGATCACGACGCGCTTGTCATACTCTCAGACCGGCGAGGCGGCTAATACCATTCCACTGACTATAATCGGCTCCCGCATGCCTTCTCTCCCCCTTCTTCCGTTGTTTTTTTACTGCTTTTACTGTTTTTTCTGAAATTCACTCGCTGCACGTATTTGAAAGCGTTTTGAAATCAAGATCCTAGAGCTCCAGCTTTTTCTTATCATATCCAAAGTTCTTCACCAGGAAATCGCTGTCGCGCCAGTCTTTTTTGACTTTAACCCAGAGCTTCAGGTTGACTTTCTGCTCCAGCATCTGCTCCAGCTCATACCGCGCGTTGCTTCCGATCTTCTTGAGCATCGCGCCCTGTTTTCCGATGATGATGCCCTTGTGGGAATCGCGCTCGCAGATGATGGTCGCATCAATATCAACGATTTTTCCGTTCGGGCGGTCTTTCATCTGGTCGATCACAACGGCGATGCCGTGCGGGATCTCTTCGTTTAAGGCGTACAGTGCTTTCTCGCGGATGATCTCAGCCACGATCTGGCGCATCGGCTGATCGGTGATGGTGTCCTCATCGTAGAACTGCGGGCCGTACGGCAGATATTTGAAGATGCTCGGAATGATGTCATCGGTGTTCTGATGGCGGAGTGCCGAGCACGGAATGATCTCGGCAAACTGGAACAGCTTGCGGTACGTATCGATGAATTCCAGGATTTTATCTTTCTCCACGGTATCGGTCTTGTTGATAATGAGGATGACCGGCGCATTGACTTTCTCCAGGATCTCTGCGATATGGCGCTCTCCTGCTCCGATGAAGTTGCTCGGCTCTACCAGCCAGAGAATCACATCGACTTCTTTTAACGTTTTCTCGGCTACATCGACCATGTACTCGCCGAGCTTATTTTTCGCCTTGTGGATACCCGGTGTGTCGAGGAACACGATCTGTCCCTCGTCACACGTATAAACGGTCTGGATGCGGTTGCGGGTGGTCTGCGGTTTCTTGGATGTAATCGCAATCTTCTGTCCGATCAGGTGGTTCATCAGCGTGGATTTTCCCACGTTCGGACGGCCGATCAGGGCTACAAAGCCGGATTTATAATTTGCATTGTTTTCCATTGCTGTCTCTTCTCCTCATTTATAAGTTCTCTACGTTCTTAAACAGTTCTTTCTCTTTCTGAATGGCTGCTTCGCTTCCGACAACGCAGATGTTGTTCTGTTTTAAGGCTGCATCTACAAGGTCTGCCAGTGCATGGATGTCGTCCAGGGTTGCGTCGAGGATCTGGTCTCTTTCCTGCTGGAAGTCTGCTTCGGTGATGCTATTAAACCATGCGCTCTCGGAGGTCTGGCCTTTTGCGGACGGGTTCATCGGGACGTCGAGTTCGCTGATCGTTCCGATGATGTATTTGGTCATCTGGCGCTCGTCTGCTTCGAAATTGCGCACGTAATCGCCGATACCGCGGTATACTTCAAGGGTTCTTCCGACGTTCGGGTCACGGTAGGAAGAAATGCACGCGTTTCCGCCTCTTCCGAAAGCTCCGCCGCAGCCGTAAGCGCCGCCTTTGACACGGATGTTGATCCACAGATAGTCATAGCTCAGCATGACACGCAGGATGCGCAGGGCTCCTGTGTAGTCGTAGCCTTCGCGCTCGAAGTTTCCACAGAGTGCCACGTACTGTACCTGGCCGGAAGTCTGGAAGGCTTCGTTTTTCTGTTCAAAGTCATACACAATGCTGCCCGGCTCCACTTCGTCGGTGTACAGATTCTCTTTGAATGCTGCGATTTTTTCTTCCAGCGGTGCGTAGCCTGTCTCGTCTGCGGTATAGGAGACGGTCAGATTCTCTTTGCGGAAGATGTATTTCATCAGGGTCTGCAGATTTTTAATCAGTTCTGCTTTTTTCTCATCGAAGTTCTCGTCCAGATCTTTTAAGAGCTGGTAGAAGCCGATGCCTGCGATGCGGTCCTGGAAATTGCTCATCGGGGAGTAATAGGAAGCTGCACGCATCACAGCCGTTGCATTTCCGGCGGAAGACAGGCGGTTCTGCAGGCCGGATTTCATGCTGGAGAGGATCTCGTGGAGACGTTTTTCATCATCCAGGCGGGAGGTGTTCAGGATTTCCTCGATCATTTTCATGACGAAATCCAGCTTGTCGTACAGGAATTTCGCACGAATGCCGAACATTCTGCGGCAGTCGTCATCATTTTCCGGAATGCGGAATACCTGCAGTCCGCAGTTGATGCCGCCGGTCTGTGCATTGATCTCGTTGAACAGTTCGCCGTAGGTGTAGTGTTCAGTGTCCACATAGCCGAGAACGGATTTTAATACGCCCATGTACGGGATCAGATCGTTCGGCACATTTTTCGTATCAAACAGCAAGCTTAAGTAACCGATGCCGTTCGTGAATACGTTGTGATGAAGCACCGTCGTTCCATCGACTTCATGCTCGTCATTGTAAAGTTTGATAGACTCACGTTTGATATCGCTTCGTTTCAGGAGCGGAATCGTCTCGAGTGCTTCCTCGCTTTCCTCTTCTTCCTGATATGCTGCCAGCTCTTTGGTGTCAGCAATGATTTTCTCGATCTCTTCTTTTGACAGGCTCTCTTTGTATTTCTGCAGTTTTTCTGCGGTCTTTGCATCATTTTCTGCGGCAAGACCGGTCTTTGGAATGAGGGTCACGATGGAGGCATGGGTGTTGTCCAGCAGATACGTCTGGATCAGGTTTTCGAAATAGCCTTCTTTTGCCAGTTTTTTCAGCTCATCGTAGATCGCAAGCTGCTGCAGGTAGGCGAACGGTTTGTTCTTGTCGTACAGCCAGCTGTCGAAGACGTCAATGCCGTACATCAGGCCCTTCGGGAAGCTGGAGAAGTCCGCCTCACGGAAACGGAATTCGAAATAGTTGATGCCTGCCTCGATGGCTTTCTGATCCATGCCGTTTTTCACGATATCCTCGAGGGTGCCGCGGATGATGGACAGGAATTTTTCTTTCTCATTTTCATCGGCGTTCTTGGCTACGATGGAGAAGAATGGCTGCAGGATGCCGTCCTCGTAGGAGCCGTAAACATCTTTTCCGATGTGTGCGTCAAGGAGTGCCTGTTTGACCGGGGCTCCTGGTGCGTCAAGGAGTGCATACTCCAGAACAGAAAATGCCACGTTTAATTTTACATCCAAACCGCTGCCGATGACCATGTTGTAGGACAGGTACGCATTGTTTTCAAGCGGATCGCCGTCGAGTACCGGGTACTCGTGTACAATGTCGAGGGTCTCTGCAAATGGTTTCTGATACGGAATTTCGGATTTTACTTCTTTTGCATTAAAATGGGACAGGTATTTTTCATCCATCCATGCCAGTTTTTCTTCCATATCCATGTTTCCGTACAGGTAGATATAGCTGTTGGACGGATGGTAATAGGTCTGATGGAAATTCAGGAAGTTTTCGTAGGTCAGGTTCGGGATGCAGGACGGATCTCCGCCGGATTCTACGCCGTACGGAGTGTCCGGGAACAGGGTGTTGAAGGTTTCACGCTCCAGGACATCGTCTGCGGAGGAGAATGCTCCTTTCATCTCGTTGTATACAACACCGTTGTAGGTCAGCGGGCCGTCTTCGCTTTCCAGATGATAGCTCCAGCCTTCCTGACGGAAGATTTCGTCATGTTTGTAAATGTTCGGGTAGAATACGGCGTCCATGTAGACATGCATCAGGTTCTGGAAGTCGGCATCGTTGGTGCTGGCTACCGGGTACATGGTTTTATCCGGGTAGGTCATAGCATTTAAGAAGGTGTTCAGGGATCCTTTGACGAGTTCTACGAAGGGATCCTTTAACGGGAATTCGCGGGATCCGCAGAGGACGCTGTGCTCGAGGATGTGGGCTACGCCGGTGCTGTCGGCCGGAGGGGTACGGAACGCAATGTTGAAGACTTTGTTGTCATCTTCGGTTTCGAGAAGGAGCACGCGGGCACCGCTCTTGTTGTGGCGGAGGAGGTAGCCGTGTGCATGGATATCGTCAATCTGCTGTTCCTGCAGCAGGGTATAGGCTTTGCAATGTTCTGCGTTCATTTTTGTATATCCTTTCTTGTTTTTCTTTATTATTTCCGGTTTTATGCAGTCAAAAACGGACCGCAGTGCCCGTTTGCTGGGATTTTCTGCGGCCCTGTCGGTTTTATTCTTCGTTGTCGGTTTCTGCTGCGGTGTTCTCTGTCTCGTCGACGTGTTCTTTTACTTCGTCGTTTGCAGCGTTGTTCTGTGCATTTTTCTGTGCCTGTGCTGCAGCGGCCTGTGCCATCATTGCCTCAAGGTTCGGGCGGACGCTCTGTGCCTGGGCTCCCATGATTCTCTGGAGCTGTTCTCTGGTCAACAGAAGGTTGAAGCCGGACGGGTTGATGACGAAGCCTTTGGCCTGTTTCATCAGGTACGGCAGAAGGTGCTGGAACGGGATGGCTGCCAGACGGAGTTTTGCCTGCGGATCCGGACGGAATTTCTGGAATTCACCGATATCGGAAAACAGCGGCTGGAAGATGTCTTCGTTCTGGTTTTTGATGTACGGGATGCGCACGTCTGGTCCCGGGTTGGCCGGATCGAATTCGCCCTGTACCTGGGAGATGTCGATGGCAAGGATGAATTTGCTTCGCATCAGGTTGACAAGCATTTCTTCTTCGAGTTCACGCAGGTGCTGCATGCGCTCGGCATCGTCTCTTCTCTGGTTTGGTTTTCTGAGTTCCTGCAGAAAGTATACGACGGTGAGCTGTACGCCCGGGTTCAGAACCGGGAGGTGCTGTTTGTTCATTTTCTCCATGTCTGGTTTCGGGAAGATCTGCTCGAGCTCGATGCGGCGGGTCTGGTCGCCTTCGTGGAAGATGACCATATTGACGCCTTCGGCGTAGAGGCCCATATAGAAGTTCGGCATCTGCTTGCGCAGGACTTTTACGGTGAGCAGCGGGGTGTTCTTTTCTACATAGGATTTTGCAAACTCCTTGGCTGCTTCTTCTTCGGTAAACATGTATACCTGATCATCAAAGGTTTCCGGATCGCACTCTACGTATGGGAGTTTTGTGATCTGGGAAAAGGTCACATAGATGATTTCCATGCTCTGGAATTTCTTCATGGTGAAGCTGTTGTCTACTGTCATTTGTGGTTGAGTCCTTTCTTCGCTCTTAGAGGACGGTTTATCCTCAAAATATCTATGTGACATTATATCATACTTTTGATGGGTTGCCAAAGGTTTATTGCTTCAGCTCGCCATTTTTGCGTTCGGATAGATTTTTTCCATCCGGCTGTCCGGAAAACGTTCATCAATGAGCTGCTCTATGGCGTTTGCTGCTGGCTCGTTGTGGGCACGCTGGTTGTAGCGGGTGAGGGCCAGGGTGGAGACGAGGATGTTGGCGAGCATGAAGATGATCAGTATCCAGGTAATGATGGGGCCCTGTTTCAGGGGGATTTTTTCGATCCATTTGGAGAACAGGGGGTAGAGTTTTTTCAGCCATACGACGGCGGCGATTCCCCAGAAGAAGCAGTACAGGAGGTTGATGCGGCCGCCGAGGTTGAAGGGAATGTCGCTGTAGTCCCAGAAAACTTTTCCGAAGACGATTTCGGTGAAAACGCTGCAGAGGTATTCGTAGGCACCGCCGAGGAAGGTTCCGAAGGCGAATAAAAAGCCATCGGAGCGGTTTCTGTAATTATAGAGGAACCAGGTGGCGAGGGCGATGGCGAGGCCCCAGACGATGCTGAACGGGCCCCAGACAAGGCTGCTGCGGCTCATCCAGACACCGGCGGTGATGCGGCAGAAGATGGTTTCTACGATATCACCTAAGAAGGCGCCGATGATGAACAGCAGGATGATTTTGTAGAAACTGCAGCCCTCAGCGAAGACTTCGGATTTTTCTTTCTGTTTCGGTATGGGCTGTACCGATGGGTAGGCGCGCTCGACACGAGCTTCCAGGTAGCGGTACAGGCGGACGGAAAGCCGTTTGGTGAAGGCGTCGATCTGGTCGTTCATGGCGGCGATGCGCGGCATCTTTTTGGTGATGTGGCGCAGGACGGCGTAAGAACCGATGGCATCGACGACGAGGACTCCGAACAGGATCCACAGGGTGATGTGCATTACGCCGTTTGGGGCAAGATGGAGGAGGGTAAGGCCAAGGATGTTGCCGAATTTCAGGGCAAGGACACCAAGGATTCCCCAGAGAACGGAATACTGGAGGCAGATGTAGCCGTCCATGTTCCATTTTTTGTTGGAATAATCCCACCATTTGCCGTGGCCGATCCGTTCCAGGACGTGGCCTGCGATCCATTCGGCGGCGGTGGCGATGATCATACAGCCGAGAAACAGAAAGACCGGGCTGGACTGCAGTTCGTACAGGTAGCGGGTCATGAAAACAGCCGTGATTCCGTAGATGGCACACAGCGGGCCATTCAGAAAGCCTCTGTTTACCATGTGTTTTTTCCGAACAGCCGCCACTGTCGTTTCCAGAAGCCATCCAAGAAAGGCATAAAGGAAGAACAGCCCGAGGTAGTCGTAGATTGTGTAGTTCATCAAAATCTCCTTTTCTTTGTTCATATCGGGCTTGTAACCCCGTTTTTATGACATTATAGCATAGAACATGCAAAAGCAGAACCTTTTCAATGGAAAAAGGAAAAGTTCACAAAAAGAAAGCCACACCCTTTTGGGGCATGGCCTCTTTCTTTTCTCAGGCGGCGGCAATACGTACCGCCTGAGCGTTTATGTTACAGGTTCGGAGTAATCTGAACGAAAGAATTACTCTTCTGAGCCGTACAGTTTTACGAGTTTGTTCAGGTAAGTGTAACGGTCTTTTGCTTCCTGCTCGTTCTTGCCGAACAGTCTTTCTGCTTTCGCCGGGTTTGCACGTTTCAGAGAGTTGTAACGTACCTCGCCGTTCAGGAATTCCTGATAATCTCCTGACGGAGCCTTGGAATCCAGTGTGAATGCGCTCTTGCCTTCTGCAGCGAGTGCCGGGTTGAAGCGGAAGCAATGCCAGTATCCGGTCTGAACAGCGAGCTGCTCCTCGGTCTGTGCTTTGCTCATACCTTTCTTGATACCATGGTTGATACATGGAGCGTAAGCGATAATGAGGGACGGTCCCGGATATGCCTCTGCCTCTGCGATTGCTTTGACTGCCTGATTGTAATCAGCGCCCATAGCGATCTGTGCTACGTATACATAGCCATAGCTCATTGCGATGCTTGCCATATCTTTCTTCTTGGTTTCTTTACCGCCTGCTGCGAACTGTGCAACTGCACCGGTCGGAGTAGCTTTGGAGGACTGTCCGCCTGTGTTGGAGTAAACCTCGGTATCGAATACCATTACGTTGATATCTTTTCCGCTGGCAAGTACGTGGTCTACGCCGCCGAATCCAATATCGTAAGCCCATCCGTCACCACCGAAGATCCACTGGGATTTCTTAGCGAGGAAGTCTTTGTTCTTAACGATGTCTCTGCAAACGTCGCAGTCAGCATCTTTGATTGCTTCTACAAGTTTCTCGGTTGCAGTTCCGTTGGTAGCGCCGCAGTCAAAGGTATCCAGATACTCTTTGCATGCTGCTTTTACTTCTTCCGGAGCTTTCTCGGAGTTCATAACATCCTCAACTTTGGCTTTCAGGCCGCCGCGGATTGCTTTCTGAGCGAGAAGCATACCATAACCGAACTCTGCGTTGTCCTCGAACAGGGAGTTGGACCATGCCGGGCCCTGTCCTTTCTCGTTTACAGTGTAAGGAGTGGACGGTGAGGAGTTACCCCAGATAGAGGAGCATCCTGTTGCGTTTGCGATGTACATTCTGTCACCGAACAGCTGGGTGATCAGTTTTGCGTAAGGAGTCTCGCCGCAGCCTGCGCATGCGCCGGAGAACTCAAGCAGCGGTTTCTTGAACTGGCTGCCCTTTACGGTATTCTCTTTGAATTTTGCTACAACGTCTGTCTTCTCTGGAAGAGCTGCTGCATAATCGAAGTATTTCTGCTCTGCTTCGTGTGCTGCAAGGCTTTCCATAGCCAGTGCTTTCACACCCTTCTTGCCCGGGCATACGTTTGCACAGGAACCACATCCGGTACAGTCAAGCTGGGAAATAGCCATTGTGAAGGTGTAGTCCGGCATACCGGTCATCGGCATGGTCTGGATGCCTTCCGGAGCTGCTGCTGCTTCTTCTGCGGTCATGGCAACCGGACGGATAACAGCGTGCGGGCAGACAAAGGAACATCTGTTACACTGGATACAGTTTTCCGGATTCCATACAGGTACGTTTACGGCGATACCACGTTTCTCGTATGCGGATGTGCCGGACGGAGTTGTTCCGTCTACGTAGTCTGCAAATGCGGATACAGGCAGGTTGTTTCCTTCCTGGGAAGTTACTTTTGCCTGGATGGTATTTACGAATTTAACAGCGTCAGCGCGGCCGCTCTCTGCATGAGTTGTGGTCAGACCTTCGTCTGCTGCATTTTTCCAGCTTTCCGGAACTGCAACTTCTTTGATCTGTTTTGCACCCTCATCGATTGCTGCCCAGTTCTTTGCTACGACATCATCACCTTTACGGCCATATGTAGCTTTTGCTGCTGCTTTCATGAGTTCGATGGCTTTTTCTTCCGGAATGATCTTCGCAAGCTTGAAGAATGCAGACTGAAGAATGGTGTTGATACGGGTCGGTCCCATGCCGGTCTCGATACCGATCTTAACGCCGTCGATCACATAGAATTTGATGTTATGGTTTGCGATGAATGCTTTTACCTGACCTGGCAGATGCTCTTCCAGTCCTGCTTCATCCCATGGACAGTTCAGAAGGAAGGTTCCTCCGTCTACCAGCTCCTCTACCATGTGATATTTGTTCACATAGGAAGGATTATGACATGCAACAAAGTTTGCTTTGTGGATCAGGTAGGTGGATTTGATCGGTTTCTTTCCGAAACGCAGGTGAGACATCGTTACACCGCCGGACTTCTTGGAGTCATAATCGAAGTAAGCCTGAGCGTACATGTCTGTGTTGTCACCGATGATCTTGATGGAGTTCTTGTTTGCACCTACGGTACCGTCTGCGCCAAGTCCCCAGAATTTGCAGTTGATGGTTCCTTCCGGAGTTGTTACCAGAGGAGCGCCAACCGGCAGAGACAGATTGGTAACATCGTCTACGATACCAATGGTAAATCTCTGTTTCTCTGTATTTTCATATACAGCAACGATCTGAGCCGGTGTGGTGTCCTTGGAACCAAGTCCGTAACGGCCTGTGAATACCGGTGTGCTCTCGAATTTGCTGCCTTTTAATGCTGCTACTACGTCCAGGTACAGAGGCTCGCCAAGAGATCCCGGCTCTTTTGTTCTGTCCAGAACGGAAATCTGTTTTACAGTCTCCGGAATTGCATTGATGAGTGCTTCTGCGGAGAACGGACGGTACAGACGTACCTTTACAACGCCGACTTTCTTGCCTGCTGCTACGAGGTAATCGATGGTTTCCTCGATGGTATCGCAGACAGAACCCATAGCGATGATTACGTGCTCAGCGTCTGCTGCTCCATAGTAGTTGAACAGTTTGTAATCGGTTCCGATTTTCTCGTTTACTTTGTCCATGTACTCCTGTACGATTGCCGGAAGAGCATCGTAGTACGGGTTACATGCTTCTCTTGCCTGGAAGAAGATATCCGGGTTCTGTGCGGATCCTCTCTGGCACGGATGGTTCGGGTTCAGGGCATGTTTACGGAATGCATCTACTGCATCCATATCTACCATGTCTTTCAGATCTTCGTAATCCCATGTCTCGATTTTCTGAATCTCGTGGGAGGTACGGAATCCGTCGAAGAAGTTGATAAATGGAACTTTGCCTTTCAGTGCTGCACAGTGTGCAACCGGTGTCAGGTCCATAACCTCCTGTACGCTGGATTCGCAGAGCATTGCGACTCCGGTCTGACGACAGGCGTAAACGTCTGAATGATCTCCGAAGATGGAAAGTGCGTGGCTTGCAAGGGCACGAGCGGATACGTTGAATACGCCCGGGAGCTGCTCGCCGGCAATTTTATAAAGGTTCGGGATCATCAGAAGAAGTCCCTGGGATGCGGTATAGGTTGTGGTAAGAGCTCCGGCTGCCAGTGATCCGTGTACTGCACCTGCTGCTCCTGCCTCAGACTGCATCTCAGTTACCTGAACTTCCTGTCCGAAAATGTTCTTTCTTCCCTGGGTTGCCCACTCATCGGTATGCTCCGCCATAACGGATGAAGGGGTAATTGGGTAAATAGCTGCTACGTCGGTATACGCATAAGACGCATGTGCTGCAGCCTGGTTACCATCCATGGTTTTCATCTTTCTAGCCATTTGATTTTATCCTCCTTAAAAAATGATGACCAAAAATTACTTTGGCTTTTCTCAGGTTGGTGTTCTGCCGGGTTTCGGTTGCCTCCGCGCTTCGAAAAACCCGGATAAGGGCATGGCAATGCCACTATGTCCAGTGTTTGAATTATAACACCGATTGGGCATTCTGTCCAGATTTTCTGTGGGTGTTCCGTGAAAAATACAAGTTTTTTACAATATATGGTACTGTTGTTCTTCATTTTTCGGCCAAAAAAGAAGGAACGGCCCGCATATTTTTTTCTCTTCCGCGGACAGTTCCTTTGCTTTTATTATTTCTGATTCTGCTCCTCAATCCGTTCGGCGAGGTCGGTCAGGTAGACCCAGCGCTCGGTTTTTTCTTCGAGAGCTGCTTCTGTTTCTTCTTTTTGTGCCATCAGCTCAGCGAGCTTTGCGGAGTTGGTGGCGTTTTTCATCATCTGGTCGTCAATGAATGCTATTTTTTCTTCCAGAGCAGCGATATCATCGTCAATGGTTTCGTACTCGCGCTGTTCCTTAAAGGTAAATTTCAGGCGGATCGGACGGTTCTGCTTCCAGTCGTTGTTTTTTTCTTTTCCGGAAGCTGTATCCGTGGCGGTACCTGTATCTTTTTTTCCTGTCCCGGCTGCGGATGCAGCTGTTTTTGCCATTGCTGTTTGAGCAGCTTTCTCCGGAAGTTTGCCAAAACGGCATTCTTTTGCCTCGAGGTAATCGGTATAGCCGCCTTCATACTGCAAAAGATTCCCGTTTCCGTCAAATTCGAAAATCCGGTCCACGACGTTGTCGAGGAAATAGCGGTCATGGGAAACGGTGATCACAATGCCGACAAATGTGTTCAGGAAATCCTCGAGCACGGTCAGCGTCGGGATATCCACATTGTTGGACGGCTCGTCGAGGATCAGGACATTGGCTCCGCTGACCAGGACTGACAAAAGATACAGACGGCGTTTTTCGCCGCCCGAGAGCTTGGAAATCGGGGTATACTGCATATCCGGAGTAAACAGGAAGCGTTCGAGCATCTGGGATGCGCTGATACGTCCGTCACGGGTCTGCACATACTCGGCAATGTCTTTGACGTAGTCGATGACGCGCTGGTTTGTGTCCATATCCGGCTCTTCCTGGGCCAGGTAACCGATGCGGATGGTATCACCGATTTCGATGGTTCCCGCATCCGGCAGAACCTCGCCGGTGATCATGCGAAGCATGGTAGATTTTCCGCAGCCGTTCGGGCCGATGATACCGACACTCTGGTTGCGGAGAAAGATGTATTCAAAGTCCTTCATCAGTGTTTTGTCGCCGAAGGCTTTGCTGACGCTGTGGAATTCAATCGTTTTCTTTCCCATGCGGGTCTCGACCGCATCCATCTCTACGACAGCGTCCGCAGTCGGTGCGGTGCCGTTTTTGAGTGCTTCAAGGCGTTCCAGCCGGGCGCGTTGTTTTGTGCTTCTGGCACGGCAGCCGCGTTTGGCCCATTCGAGTTCCATGCGCAGGATGCTCCGGCGTTTCCGCTCGGAAGCGAGCTCCATTTCCTCACGCTCGGCTTTCAGTTTCAGAAAGCGGGAATAGTTGGAATCGTAGCTGTACATTTTTCCGTGGCTGATTTCGAGGATGCGGTTTGACACTTTATCCAGGAAATAACGGTCATGGGTGACCATAAAGACGGTTCCGCGGTAATTTTTCAGATAATCCTCGAGCCAGGAGAGCATTTCGTTGTCAAGGTGGTTGGTCGGCTCGTCGAGGATCAGGACATCAAAATCAGACGCAAGCACTTTTGCCAGGGCAACTTTGCGGCGCTGGCCGCCCGAGAGCGTATCAAGTTTTGCGTCGTATTCGGTAATGCCAAGCTGCACAAGGTTACTCTGCACCTGCCAGTCCTCCTCATCGCCGGAAAGGGCATAGGACAGCACGGTGGCATCCTTCGGGAATTCCGGTGTCTGCGGCAGGTAGGCCATTTTGAGGTTGTTCTGGCGGATAATCTGGCCGGAATCCGGTGTTTCTTCTCCCGCTACCATGCGCAGCAGCGTGGATTTTCCGGTTCCGTTGATTCCGACGATACCAACCTTGTCGCCTTCCTGCAGACCGAAGGAGGCATCGTCAAAAATCAGTTTATCGCCGAACAGTTTGCTGATGTGTTCGATGTTGATGATATTCATTTGCACAATTCTGCAACGGTCTGGTTAATCACCTTTCCGTCTGCTTTACCTTTCATATCTGCCATAACGGCTTTCATAATCGCGCCTTTGTTTTTGGTTGCCAGCACGTCTGCGAATTTCTCCTGAATGTAGGCCTTGACTTCGTCTGCGCTCATCTGTTTCGGTGCGTACTCGCTGATGACGTCATAGCGGAACTGGTACTCTGCCTTTAAATCCTCGCGGGATGCCGGGCAGGTGTCGATCTGTTCTTTTACGGTTTTCAGCTCTTTTAAGATCACACGGTCTACGAGCTCCGGTTTGATGTCATCACGGCAGCCCTCGTCGATGGCAACCTTCTTGGCTGCGGAGATCAGGGAAGAGATGGCCTCTTTTCTTGCTTTGTCTTTTGCCTTCATTGCTGCTATCATATCACTTCTTAAGGTTTCTAATTCCATTTTTGCTTCCTCCTGATATTTTTTACTGTTGTTTTGAATGCAGTCTGAGCTGTTTTCAAATACGCTCAGAGCGCGTCTGAAAAAGGCTTTTCGTGAGTTGCTGTTTCAAATACGCTCTAAAGTATAGCACTTCTTTTTCCGCTTTTCCAGTCACTTTGTCGTATAGCATTCTTATTTTCCCCATGGAAGACGATGCTTCGTTACCTGGATTGCCTGATGCGGGCACATTTCCTGGCAGCAGAAACAGCGGATGCACTTTTTATAATCGTAGACCGGCGGATTTCTGCGGCCGTTATCAAAGCGGACAGCTTTCCCTTCCACCGGGCAGCTCTCGACGCAGACGCCGCATTTTTTACATTTTTCTTCTATGATATAGGGGCGGCTCTGGAAGACCCCGAGGATCTCGAGCAGGTCGAGGGCTCCTTTTTTGCGGGCTTTGCGGCGGTCGACGTTGAAGTTTGGATTTCCGTACTTTCTTTTCAGTTCTTCCTCGGATATGGTGCCATCCGCTGTCACGATTTCGATGCGGTCGTCGTGCCACGTTCCAAGGCCGAGCGTTTCCCCGTAGAGATTTGTCGGCACATACGACGGATCGAGGTTTACCAGATGGCAGAACACGGTATCCAGTGCGATCGGATCGGTAGACATAAGAAGAACTCCCATCGAAACCGGGTCGCCGGAAGTCGGACCATTGCCTTCCATTGCTACGATGCCGTCGCAGATATAGAGGCGCGGGTCGACTTTCTGGTTCAGCTCGATCAGCATGTGTGCGAAGCTCTCAGCGTTCGGATACTGCGTGTGGCCGAGTTTTTTGTAGACGCCGCTGATGCAGCCGTACTGGTTCTTGACAGCTCCGGTGATGCGTTCCAGCGCGTGGGTTTTCATTTTGCTGACGCTGATGAGGGCGTCGCAGTCGAGTGCATCTTTCGCAATCATCAGAAATTTACCATCGGCGGTTTTTACGCGCTCGCTCGTAAGGAAATCCTTCAGCGGAACGTTGTGTTTTTCCAGCACCTCTTTCAGCCCGGCTTCCTTTGCAATGCCCTCCGGGGTGCCAAGGCCGCAGGAATCGCCGCAGGAAATATTCTCATAGCCATTTTCCTGCAAAATCGTGATCAGGGCATCCATGACTTCCGGGTCGGTCACGACGGCGCGTTCGCGTTTTGCGGAGCGGACGAGGTTCGGTTTTAATAAGATATTCTCTTCTTTTCCGATCAGAGATTCCAGGCCGCCAATTGCTTCCAATCCCTTTTGCAGGCTTTCCTTTACGCGCGCCGGCTCATAGTCGGGACAGGCAACCACTGCCACTTTGCTTTTTTCCATATTCACCTCATGTTTTTCTATATTTCAAAAGAAGCTGCGATCCCCTTACCGGTTCTCACAGCTTCTTCGTATATTCACACAGAATATGTTTTTACTTATGCTACTTTGCTTTTTGCAAGCTCAGCCAGTGTTGCAAATCCTTCTGCATCGTTAACTGCCATGTCAGCCAGAACTTTACGGTTCAGCTCAACACCTGCCAGTTTCAGACCATACATAAATTTGCTGTAGGACAGACCGTTCATTCTTGCTGCTGCGTTGATACGAGCGATCCACAGCTGACGGAACTGACGTTTTTTCTGTTTTCTTCCTGCGTAGGAGCTAGTCAGTGCGCGCATTACGGACTGTTTTGCTACTCTATACTGTTTGCTTCTGGCTCCTCTGTAACCTTTAGCCAGTTTTAATACTCTGTTATGTTTTTTCTTAGCGTTCATGCCGCCTTTAATTCTTGCCATTTCTTATTTTCCTCCTTGATCTGTTGGGCGTAACTCTACCTTGCAAAAATTACATGTAAGGTAAGATTTTCTTCATGTTCTTTACGTTTGTTGCATCAACAGTAGTCTGTTTTCTCAGGTTTCTTTTTCTCTTCTGAGATTTCTTGGTTAAGATATGGCTCTTGTAAGCTTTATTTCTTACTAATTTTCCTGTTCCTGTTGTTTTAAAACGCTTTGCAGCTGCTCTGCTTGTTTTTACCTTTGGCATTTTAATTTCCTCCTTGATATTGATTCAAATGTATTTTAACGTTTAGCCGTCAAAAACATGGTCATGCTTCTGCCTTCCACTTTCGGCGCTTTGTCAACCGTTGCAATATCGGACAGACTCTCTGCAAATTCATCGAGGATGTATTTGCTGCTGTTCATATGTGCCATCTCACGGCCGCGGAAACGAAGTGTTACTTTTACTTTGTCTCCCTTTGTAATGAACTTACGGGCTGCACCTACTTTGGTATTAAGATCATTGGTGTCAATGTTTGGAGAAAGGCGAACTTCCTTGATTTCAATTGTTTTCTGTTTTTTCTTTGCTTCTTTTTCCTTGCGGGCCAGTTCATATCTGTACTTTCCGTAGTCGATAATTTTGCAAACCGGCGGTTTCGCTGTCGGAGCAATTTTCACAAGATCCAGACCTGCTTCCTGCGCTTTCAGGTACGCATCTCTGGCAGACATAATTCCAAGCTGTTCTCCGTTCTGACCGATCAGACGAATTTCTCTGTCTCTGATCTGCTCGTTAATCATTAATTCGCTAATTGTAGTGCACCTCCATCATTATAAAAGACTGTGTTCCCGCACTTTCGCGGCTTAACATAAATCAAAATCGGCTCACCGGACCAATTTTGATATGCAACGCAAGAAAAGTGGATAGACAGACTATCCACTTAACATTGTACATAAATCTCTACACAAAGAGAACTTAAGATCAATATTGGACCGTAGTCGCGTGTTTGCGCTAGGGTGAGAGTGGATACTCTACTTTCTTTTTCTCAGACTATTGCAGTATAGCACTCTCCCATCCTGTTGTCAATACTGATTTTCGTATTTTTTCGTATTTATTTCCCGCAGCCACAGCGGAAGGAGCTGCACTCGGTTTCCTGGCAGCTGCATGCGCTGTCTCCGGCGATATGGATATCTCCGGCTTCGCATTTACAGTTGTCGTTAAAGGTACAGTTCTGCGCCTTGCAGTCGACACCGATTTTCGTACAGCCGCAGCCGGTGGAGTTGGACATCGTGCCCTCACCGCGCTCCTTGAAGCTCTCGCAGCACGTTTCCATGGAGCTTTTGGCTCCGCTTCCGCCTACGCGGATATCTCCTTTGGAACAGAGCTCGTTCTGGTTGTAAACACAGGTCATAGCAGAACAACTTAATGCTGGCATAATAAATTACCTCCTGAAATTTAGTTTTCTGCGGTTTCGCCCGCATAGAAACCATTATTTCCAAGAGGTAATTTTTTATGCTTTATTTATTTGATAATACCAGTGTCCAAAGTTTGGAAATCCGACGCAAGCAAAGCTTGCACGAGGATTTTTAAATTTTGGACACGCCAAAACATGAGTAAGTAGCCATTTTTCGAAGAAAAATGAGCGGAGTACGAATGTTTTGAAGATTGCGGGAGTACGAAGTACGGAGCAATCTGGTATCATAGGTGTCAATTTTTTTGACACCTACCTTATTTATTTTCTTTTGTTTCAACAGTAACCGGGCGGTTAACGCGGCTTGCGATTTCTTCTTTGATATCTGCGATAAACTGCTCCAGGCTTCTCTGGCCTTCATCACCTGCAAAACGGCTTCTGACAGATACAAGACCGGCCTCTTCCTCTTTTGCTCCGGCGATCAGCATGTATGGAATCTTCTGTCCCTGTGCCTCACGGATCTTATATCCAATCTTCTCGGAACGGGTATCCATCTCTGCGCGGATGCCTGCCTCGTGAAGGGCGTCCAGAACCTTCTTGCCGTAATCTGCGTATTTGTCGGAGATTGGCAGAACCTTTACCTGTACCGGTGCAAGCCAGGTTGGGAATGCACCTGCAAAGTGCTCGATCAGGATACCGATGAAACGCTCAACAGAACCGTAAACAACACGGTGGATCATAATCGGACGATGTTTCTCGCCGTCTGCTCCTGTGTATTCCAGTTCGAATCTCTGCGGCAGCTGGAAGTCAAGCTGGATGGTACCGCACTGCCACGTTCTTCCGATGGAGTCTTCCAGATGGAAGTCGATCTTCGGGCCATAGAATGCGCCGTCGCCTTCATTGACTACATAGTCAAGGCCAAGGTCATCGAGTGCGCCGCGGAGACCTTCGGTTGCTACCTCCCAGTCCTCATCGCTTCCCATGCTGTCTTCCGGACGGGTGGACAGCTCTACGTGATATTTGAATCCGAACAGTTTGTAAACCTGGTCAATCAGGTTTGCAACGCCTTTGATTTCATCTTTGATCTGCTCCGGTGTCATGAAGATATGGGCATCGTCCTGGTTGAAGCAGCGTACACGCATCAGGCCGTGCAGCTGGCCGGATTTCTCATGACGATGTACCAGACCAACCTCTGCCAGACGCAGCGGCAGATCACGGTAGGAACGAGGCTCGGATTTGTAAACGAGAACGCCGCCCGGGCAATTCATCGGTTTGATTGCATAATCTTCATCGTCGATGACGGTGGTATACATGTTTTCTTTGTAGTGATCCCAATGACCGGAGGTCTCCCACAGGCGACGGTTCAGGATGATCGGTGTGGAGATTTCTACGTATCCTGCTTTTCTGTGGATTTCACGCCAGTAATCCATCAGTGCATTTTTCAGATCCATTCCTTTTGGAAGGAAGAACGGGAATCCCGGGCCGTCCTCACTCATCATAAACAGGCCGAGCTCTTTTCCGAGTTTTCTGTGGTCACGTTTCTTTGCTTCCTCGATCATGTGGAGGTACTCTTCGAGCTCTGCTTTCTTTGTGAATGCAGTTCCGTAGATTCTCTGCAGCATCTTGTTTTTCTCGCTGCCTCTCCAGTATGCACCTGCAAGGCTGGTCAGTTTGAAGGCTTTGACCGGCTTTGTGCTCATCAGATGAGGGCCTGCGCACAGGTCCGTGAATTCACCCTGGCGATAGAAGCTGATGACTGCGTCTTCCGGCAGATCTTCGATCAGTTCTACTTTATATGGCTCTTCTTTTTCTTTCATGAAGGCGATGGCTTCTGCTCTCGGCAGTTCGAAGCGCTCCAGTTTCAGATCCTCTTTTACGATTTTCTTCATCTCTGCTTCGATTTTTTCAAGGTCTTCGCTGGTGAGCGGAGTCTCTCTGTCTACATCGTAGTAGAATCCGTCTGCGATGGACGGTCCGATGGCCAGTTTGGTATCCGGGTACAGTCTCTTGATGGCCTGTGCCATGATATGGGATGTGGTGTGACGGAATGCTGCTTTTCCGCCTTCATCGTTGAAGGTCAGAATGGAAAGATTGCAGTCCTTGTCGATGACGGTACGAAGATCTTCTACTTCGCCGTTTACTTCACCTGCACAGGCCATTCTTGCAAGGCCTTCGCTGATGTCTGCTGCGATCTCAATGATGGATTTCGGTTCGGAGTACTCTTTGGTACTTCCATCTTTCAGTGTGATGATCATTTGCTTTACCTCTTTCTTTGTATATTTTTCGCAAGCGTGTTTCAGAATTTTTATACTTTTTACAGCAACAAAAAAGTCCCTTCTGACACGCTTATGCTGTCAAAAGGGACGATGTATTTTCATTCACCGCGGTTCCACCCATTTTGTTTTTTCAAACCACTTCATTTGACGATAACGGAATCACCGGGCCGGATTGGGGCCGCTCAGAGCTGGTCTTCGATCACGTTCCTGTTAAAACCCTTGCACCACAAAACGGGGTTTCTCTCTGTCACATTCGCTGTGATTTACTCGTCTCTTCTACGCTTTGTTTTTTGTGTTCGGTGCTTTTTGGCTCCCGATAGTTTTAGATTATATCACCCAATGCGTGGTTGTCAAGACCTGCATGGGCGAAAAATTTATTTTCCCGGCGATTTTTGTCCTGCTGTCTGCAGAGCAATTTTTTCTTTTGCTTTTTCCGGCATTTCCAGCAGGGCAAACTCGTAAAAGATGCCGTAAATATACGTGATTCCACGGATATCGCCCAGCGCTTTCGGGCGCTCGACAACCGGTCTTTCGCTCTCCTGCTGTAATTCCAGTACTTTCTGATATGCACTCCGGACGGAGCTCCAGACAAGACTTTTGCTTTTTTCTCTGCGGTTGATCCAGAGCTCTTTTGTATAGGTGCCGCTTCTGCCGTATTTCATATGGTAGGAATACGGCAGGCCGGAATACGTATGGAACTCAAAATCCTGATACGCAGTAACACAGTCCCACAGGGCTTCTTCTGTCCGCTCCTTGCGGAGCCGCTGCAGGGCCTGTTCTCTTTTTCGCTGTAAGCTTTCCTGTGTTTCTTTCGTTTCTTCCATCTTGTTTGTCTTCTCCATCCTGTTTTTAATCCACCAGAAATTTATCCAGCTCCGCCGTCACGACCGGATTACGTTTTACCTGCGGATGGTCGATTTTTCTTCCCTTCGCGACAACCATTTCGATCTGGCGCAGAGCACGGAGATCTTCGAGCGGATTCTTTGCGGTGACGATGAAGTCTGCACATTTTCCCGGCTCGATCGTTCCGGTTTTGGCTCCGATTCCTGCCATCTCGGCGGCGCGGGCGGTTGCGGATGCTTATTTTTCGAGGATTTCCCGCATCTGCTGTATAATTTTTTTGATTTCATAAACCGCTACGCTGTTTACGACTTCAAAATTGATCTGCTTTTCTTTTCCACTGTATTTCGCTTCATACTCTCTGGCTCTTTCTTCGTCATGGTCTTTGTACCGTGCTTTGCCGATCAGATAGGCATCTGAATTGGCCGTATCGGGGTAGCCTGGGCCTTTTTCCAGTTCAAACAGCTCTTTCTCTTCTTTCAGATCATTTTCCAGTCTGCTTAAGTCTTCCAGAAATGCGGCGCAGACCTTCGGATAATGTTCTCTGATGTATACCAGATTTTTGTGCAGACATGTCGCACTTTTTTCCATCAGATGACGCTCTGTTTCTTTTGTCAGATAGTCAAATTCCCCCCGCTGCACTTCATCCCCCTGAATGGACCGCGCAAGCTGTTCGAACCAGTACATCTGCCGCGGCATGCTGTCCGGGAACATGAAATACGTAGAAAACTCGTGATCGATCATCGGCGCCAGACGCAGAATCTTGTCATCCTCATCGCAGACAAATGCAATATTTTCATAGTGATAATTTTGATCCCCTTTCAAAATCGAAACGAGAATCTGCATTACCAACTCCTCCGCCATCGCCGTGTTGTTCTGGAAGTAGTCCGATTCGAGGATTTCGGTATAATCGTAGAACATCTGGCAGTAATTGACGTAATCATCGATGTGAACTTTGGGATCTGGATATTTTCGAAAAACTTCCAACAGATTCAGCAGATGCTCTCCCTTGTTATAAATCATCGGCGAAACGGTTCCATAGTCATAATACTTTTCCACCTCCGCCTCATACCCTTCACAAAACGCAAGCCGATACTGCGGCGCCGGCATAAAATACGCATCAATCACCCATGACCAGAAAACCTCAGCATAGGCGAACAGCGGCGTAGACAGCGGTTTAGATTTTGTAAGCGGTTTAAAAACAACATCTCCTTCAAAAACCGGAAAATGCTTCTCCCCTTTCACAACCCCCACTGCCTCCGCTTTCAGATTGCCGGAACGGGCAGAATACTTATATTTCTTTGGCAGATAGGATGGTTTCTGTTTCATCTTAATCCTCCTGCAATGCTGCCAGATATCCCAGGATTCGTTCTTTTTTTCTGTCTGACAGATTCCGAAAGCCTTCCAGAATGATTTTTTCTGTTTCATTTCCTGCGCTCATTTCCGGATTTCCCGCATTTCGCTCTGTCTCATTCTCCCCCAGAAGTTCATACGGCGTAACCTTCAGCACTTCGCAGATTTTCAGTATTTTATCCGCCGACGGATTCGTGCCCTTTCTTTTCCAGTCGCTGATGGTGCTCTGGGAAATTCCGGTTTCTTCGGAGAATTCTTTCTGGGTCATGCCGTTTCGAAGAATTAGCTCAAAAATTTTTTCACTGATCATTTTGTATCTCACCTTTTTCACTTAGATTTTGTTTTACTATACCATAAAATTTCCTGCCCGTCATTTCCTCCAATGCTGAAAAAACGCCTCTTCCTGCGCTGTGCGGATTCCGTATTTTCTTCTGGCGATGTAGAATTTTGATTTCCAGCTTGAGGTCTGCACCGGGATTGCGGTGATGTGGTGGAGGCGGACGATGTCCATGTAGGGGAGGATAGATATTCCAAAACCATTTTCCACAAGGCCGGTGATGACTTCGATTTCTTCGGCCTCACACACGGGTTTTACCTGGATGCCCTGTTCGGCGAAGATCTGCTCTTGGAGGCTGCGGAAGCCGCTCGTCCTGGAAAACATGACCTGCGGATACTTGGCTGCTTCTTTTAGTGTGATGTTCTCTTTCCCCTCCAGCGGATGACCTTCCGGGACGGCGGCCGCGATGTAAGATTCCCGGAGGGGATAATATTCGAGTTCTTCGGATTTCAGCAGTTCTGAGCAGAAGCCGATATCGTATTTTCCATCCAGCAGACCCTCCTCGATCTCTGGGGTCAGGCGGTTGTAGATGATAAACGGGAAGGTCGCGCCGAATTCCCGCAGCATATGTGGTATTGTTCCTGCCGCGAGCGGATATACGGTTCCGATCCGCACTGTCTTTTCTTCCGTCCGAAGGCCTGCCGCCCGCTCCTCCATTCGAAGATATGCGTCCAGAATCTCCTCGACATCCTGCATCAATTCTTTTCCGTAGCGGCTCAGGCTCACGTTTCGTCCTTCTTTCTGGAAGAGCGGAACACCGTACTCGTCCTCCAGTGTCTTGATCGCATGGCTGAGCCCCGGCTGGGAAATATTCAGCGCTTTTGCCGCTTTTCCATAGTGCTGCAGTTTTGCCAGCTCTGCAAAATATTTTAAATACTCGATATTCATAGATAGCCTCTTTTCCTGTTCTGCATCTATCATACCACTTTTCATTTAATTTTAGAATCAATTTATTCAAAATAATCATTTGTTTTTATCGGTTTCTGTGTCTATAATAAGCATAGTTTCAAGACCTTAACGTAATTTCATTCTCAGGAAAGAAGGATTTTTACTCATGAATACCAGAAAATTTCATCTTCCAGGCGAAGCGGCGCTTCTGATCGTGCTTCTGATCAACCCTCTTGCCATTGATCTGATATCAAAAAGCGTATTTGGAATTTCAACAATTTCCTCCGTGCCGCTCATCCTCAGCACAGCGTTTCCAGTTTTCAGTTTCGGAACGTGGAACTATATCTTTCAAACGCTGCTTGTCATCACCCTGATGGTCCTGAAGCGTTCGTTCTGTCCCGGCTATCTGTTTTCTTTTGTTGTCGGCATCGGAACTTTCTTCTGTGCTTTTATGACGGGACGAACCGTATCTCTGGTTCAAAAATTCATTGGAAATCATGTAGAATTTTACCGTCTGATGAAAAAAGAAATGGTAATGCCTGGGAAAAAGATGCGCCATGCATAAAAAAACTGCCCGAATTCCAGTTTTTCTGTTGAAATTCGGGCAGTTTTTTATGCGTTCTGCTCCGCTTCTACTTCCCGGTTGATCTCATCCTCGCTGTCAGCCATGGCCTGCATTGTCATAGTCAGCAGTTTTTCCAGCGGCCAGTCAAGCTGCTCGGCGCCCCGCTCAATGACTTCCCGCGAACATCCAGCCGCAAAGCCTTTGCTCTTATATTTTTTCTTCAGGGATTTCAGTTCCATATCTTTTGTACTCTTCGAAGGCCGCATCAGCGCAGCCGCCCAGATCAGGCCTGTCAGCTCATCTGCGGCAAACAGCACCTTTTCCATCTCGTGAACCGGCTCCACATCCAGCGTCACGCCGCACTCGATGGTAATGCCGTATCCGTGTGATACAACACCATGAATGATATCCTCCGATACGCCGCCTTCCCGCAGAAGTTCCGGCGCTTTCAGACAGTGCTCGGCCGGATACAGTTCAAAATCAATATCATGCAGCAGGCCGACAATTCCCCAGTGCCCCTCTTCTGCTCCATAGCCGAGTTCTCTCGCATACCATTTCATCACAGCCTCTACGGTAAGCGCATGCTGAATATGGAAGGGATCTTTGTTGTATTTTTTTAATAAGGCAAACGCCTCGTCTCTTGTAATTTCACTCATGATCTGTTTTCTCCTTTTTCTTCCCTGATTTTCCAGAATCTGTGAATCTGAATTGTAATTTCATCCATTATATACCCATATTCATACCGTATCAATAGGTTTATTCAGACTTTTTCCTATCCCCCATACAAAAAACGCTGCTTCACTCCCCCTTTTCGGAAGATGAAGCAGCTTTTTTTTCTGCAATCGTCTTACAGCAGTTCCGGTTTCAGCCGTACGGCGAATTTTATTTCGTTTTCTTTCAACTGATACTTCTCCAGCAGCATCGGTCCGCAGCTTGCCGATCCGATTCCCGCCTGGCGGTAGTCAATGCAGAAAACAGTGCTTCCGCACGGCTTAAGCTCATAGTTATGCGCTTTTTCCGTCAACTCCTCCTGCGTATAAACGGATGCCTGGAAGGAGAACGTTTTCTCTCCCACTGCCGTCAATACCGCACGATCACTGGCAAGACTTGCATAATCGCAGTCGTAGTGGCTGCCGTTCTCCTGCGGGCGGATATAGTCTTCCTGCTGTTCTGCCGGTGTGCTGTGGAAAACGCCGTGATAGCTTGCCTGGTGCTTATCCACGTAGCTCTCCACCGGGCCGAGGCCGCAGTAGGTCAGTTCTGCAAACGATTCCGGCAGGAACAGGCGCAGGCCAAAACGCGGCAGAACCGGGAATACCGGGTCTTTCTTTGCTTCTACATGGACATCGGTCGTTCCGTCGCTGTAAATTGTCCATTTGATCACACCTGCAAGGATCCGCTGCAGAGCCGGAGACGAAATCGAATAGCTTGTCTCGATCTCCACGCAGCCGTTTTCTTCTTTTGCCGTTGTCTCATACGCCCGCGTCACGGTGCGGTCATACTGCGCACGCATCCAGGTATTCTTGATATTGCGGTCATTGTCTGTCGGCGCACGCCAGATGTTCAGCTCCATCGGGCGGTCGAGCAGATTCTGGTTGGCATAGCACATTTCCTCGAACAGGCCGGTGAACTTATTATAGGTATAGCTGAACTGTTCCGTCGATACCGTCAGATAATGATCGTCCTCTTTCCATCCAAACGAAGCCGTTCCCTCCGGGCGCTTCATCATCTCTTTTGCCTTCTGGTTCTGATTATCTTTCGTTTTCACCGGAACTTCTTCAAATCCCAGTTCGAACTGCTCCGGCAGCACCTCAGTGGCCTGTTTCTGATACCAGGTAACCTTCAGCGCACATTTTCCCTGCTCCGGCACGGAAATGGCAAGCGGAATCGTCTTCTCACAGCCTGCCGCAAGCTCCAGCAGTGCTTCATCTGTAATCTTGCCGCTCTCCGTCACTTCGCCGTCCACAAGCACCTCATAGCCGAGCACAGCATAATCTTTCAGATTCACAAAATTCATATAGTTTTTGATGGTCAGTGTACCCTTTTCGGCATCATATCCCGTCACGCGCACCGGACGATACACGTTTTTAAATTCCATCAGCCCCGTATGCGGTGTGCGGTCCGGATAAACAAGTCCGTCCATGCAGAAGTTGCCGTCGTGCGGATACTCGTTGTGGTCGCCGCCGTACGCGTACATCTTCTTTCCCTCGATCGTTTTTCCCATATCAATCGCGTGGTCGCACCACTCCCAGATAAAGCCGCCGCACATCTTCTCCTCGCTGTGGATCAGTTCAAAGTAATCTTCAAGATCTCCCGGGCCGTTGCCCATCGCATGGCAGTATTCGCACATGATATACGGCTTATCCCCGTACTCCACCAGCTCTTTTTTGATCTCCTCGAGTGATGGATACATGCGGCTGTAGAGGTCGAGGTTGCTGTAATCGTATTTCTTCGGATCATCCACATACCGTGCCGACTCATAGTGCGTCAGACGCGTCGGATCAAATTCCTTCGTCCACTTTAAGGCCGCCTCGAAGGTACAGCCGTATGCGCACTCATTTCCCATCGACCAGATGACAACGCTCGGGCGGTTTTTATCGCGCTCTACGCAACGCTGTGTGCGGTCTACGGTTGCCTCGGTAAATACCGGATTGTTCGCAATTAGTTTATTCCAGTTCTTCGCATACTCTTCCCAGCTCGTGTAATTCGCATAAATTTCCTCTGTGCCGTGGCTCTCATTGTCCGCCTCATCGATGACATAAAAACCGAGACGGTCATAAAGCTGATAACAGTACGGCGCATTCGGGTAATGGCTGGTCCGGATCGCATTGATGTTGTGCTCTTTCATTACCTTCAGATCTTTTTTGATCTGTGCAAGGCTGATTGCAAATCCCGTCACCGGATCGCTGTCGTGGCGGTTTGTTCCGTGGAATTTGATCTTCACGCCGTTCAGGTACAGCACACCGTCCTTCGCGTGGATCTCACGAATGCCGACATGATCCGTGATCACCTCACCCGCCGTCTCCAGCACCAGCGTATACAGATACGGCTCCTCGGCATTCCACAGATGTGCATCTTTTACATGCATCTGAACCGTATCGCCGCCAAACGCTGCCTCTGCCACAAGATGATTTTCTGTATCAAACAGCTTTGCCGTTCCTTCCTGCGGTTCCCCGTCATTCCAGGTAATCGCAATCGAAACTTCTCCATTCTGGTACGATGCGTCCGGCGCTGCCTTTACAAAGTAATCGCGGATGCCTTTTTCTGGTCTTGCAAGCAGATAGACATCGCGGAAAATGCCGCTCATGCGGAATTTGTCCTGATCCTCGAGATAGCTTCCATCGCACCATTTCAGCACCAGTACGGCGATGGTGTTGGTGCCATCTTTTAAGAAGTCTGTTACATCAAATTCACTCGTAGAATGAGACACCTGGCTGTAGCCGACGAAGCTGCCGTTCATCCACACGTAGAAACAGGAATCCACGCCCTCAAAATTCAGGAATGCCCTCGGTGCTTCCTCCTGTTTTTTCCACTCGAACGTTCTCACGTACGCACCGCACGGGTTCTCATACGGCACATACGGCGGATCCACCGGGAACGGGTAGCGGACGTTCGTATACTGATGGTGGTCATGGCCATAATTCTGCCAGACGGACGGCACCGGAATCGTCTCGAATACAGAAGTGTCGTATCCTTCTGCGAAAAACTCCTCTTTTACATCGTAAACACTGGTAAAATAGCGGAATTTCCAGTCGCCGGAAAGCAGAAAAAAGCGGTCCGACGCCTCCCGGTTCTCCACCAGATCCTCCATGCGGCGGGATGCCGGAATGTAGTAGGCACGGTTCGGCATGGTATTCACATGCAGGTGATCGAAATCTTCGAAATATTTTGGAACAATCATCTCTTTTTAAGTCCTCCTTATTCTGTCTTTTGTTTCCAATATCGGCACCGAAACACTCGCGGTCCCGGTGCCGATCAGGTTTTCTGTTATTCTTTTACTTTTTCCATGCAGGAAGAACGCCTTCGTAATTCATGCCATAACCGTAGTCATAGTTATGTCCTTCGCTGTCAATATAGGTTTCCATATCCAACGCACGGTCCTCGCTCTGCTCCTCAACCGCATCCATATCCTTCGGCATCTGGATCGGCAGACGGCCGGTCGGGTTGTAACCGCCGAAGACAACGTCGAGCACAGCGGCTCTCGAAACACCGAACTCTGCGACGATCGCATCGGCTTCGGCTTCAAATTCATGCATCACCATCGGGTTGTTGACGGTTGCGCAGACGATCACCGGCTTGTCGCCCATCGCGCGGCGGCATTCGAGAATATTGTCGAGATCAGCCTCGTTGTAGGCAGTGTTTGTCTTTCCAAGATAGCTGCGGTTCGTGAAATTCTCGCGGAAATCACCGCCGGCAATGCTCACCTCACGCGCTTTTTTCGCCGTATACGGGCGGTACTGCAGTGTAATCGGCAGATAGCCGTTGCCGCCGTTCGCAAGATCTTCGGTGGAATACGGGTTGCATGCCGGGCTTTCGATAAATACCAGCGCCACATCGGCCTCCTCCGGTGATGCCACGCGTGTACCGTACTTGGACGGCAGTCCATCCGGCAGCGGATCTTCGGTTTTTGCCGGCAGATCGATGCGGAAGAACGCTTTGGACGGTCCGATCTTTCTCTCCGGAATATAAACCTTCAAACCTTTCTTCAGCGGCAGCACACCCTTCTGTCCTTCCGGTGCGCGTTTCGCACTGTTTTTCAGCAGGACAATGGATTTCTGCTGTGCCTCATAGCCATGGCGGCAGAACTCTTCGCATCCTACAATCTTTGCGGATTCTTCCGGATCAAGATACGGATCCTCAAACAAGCCGCAGTGGAAAATGTTGATCAGAAGACGTTTGGCGGACAGCTCCATGCGCTCACGCATCGCTTTCTCGCCGTATTTCTCACAGCCGATCTTATACGCCTCGACAATCGGACCGGACTCGCTGTTTCCGCCGAACTGGTCAACGCCGTTTGTGATCGCCAGCAGACACCGTTCTGCCTCGGTCATATCCTGCACACCGTAGCAGCGGCTTCCAAATCCCTCAATCGTCTTCTCCGGATCCTGGGTGATGCCCCAGTCGGTGCAGACAATGCCTTTAAATTCATATTTTCCGCGCAGCAGATCCTTGATCAGGTACTCGCTGTAGGAGTTTCCGACGTTCTTGCCGTTTTTCTTGTCCACGCCGTAGGATACGGTGTAGTACGGCATAACCGCGGATGCGCAGTCGGTCGGTCCGTCCAGGTGGAAGGCTGCCTCGGTAAACGGTTTTAAATGCTCCTCAAAATTTCCGGTCGGATAAACGGCAAACTGTCCGAATGCATAGTGTGCATCGCGTCCGGCCTCTCCGGTGCCGCCGCCCGGCCAGTGTTTGACCATCGTGTTGACGCTGTCTTTTCCCCAGCCGTCTGCTTCCCCTTCCGTTGTCTGCATACCGTCACAGTACGCTTTGGTAAGCTTTTTGGACATCTCCACTTCTTCGCCTAACGTATCGACAAAGCGCATCCATCTCGGCTCGGTGCAGAGGTCGATCTGCGGTCCGAGTGCCGTTGTGATGCCGAGTGCCCGGTATTCACGGGAGGCATCCTTTGCAAACTGTCCGGCTACTTCCGGGTCAAAGCATGCTGCAAAGCCGACACCCTCCGGCCATTTGCTGATCTCGCTTCCGCCGCTCTTGAACTCTGCGCCGGAATCCTTTGCTCCGTTCCGCGGATCAGAGGAGAGGTTGATCGGAATACCATACGGCAGTGTCTCTGCCCGTTTCTGCAGCTCATTGCTCCATTTTGCGGAAATCTCCGGGCTTTCCACGTTCGTCAGAAGGATATGGCGGATGTGCTCGTCCTCCAGAAATTCTTTCTGCTGATCGGAAATCGCATACGGTTCTTTGCCGGATTCCAGATACGTTTTTCCATCAAACGTTCCCTGGAACGGACCGCCCGGCATCGGCGGTACGGCCTGGTGCGGTGAGTACAGCATAAGGCCAGCGATCTCCTCGATGGAAAGACGGCCCGCAAGGTCTGCGGCTCTCTCCTCATCGGAAAGGCGCCAGTTCTCATACGGCAGCAGTTCGCCGGTTTTTGCCAGGTCTTTAAAGTAATACCCGTCTTTTTCCAGTACCTTAACTCCGGACTCCTCTGCCCAGGCGATCGTTTTTCCGCCCTCCTGGCGGATCCGGTGGATTCCGTTTTTCGTTGTTTTCTCCATAAGTTTCACCCTTCTTTTCCCAATTTATTTTAATGTAAATACTGCACTGTTTTCCGTCGTGCTGCTGTTGCCGATCATCACCGTAAAGGTACCCGGCTCGCTGCCGAAGGTTCCGTCGAGCCGGTAGTAGCGCAGATCCTCTTCGGTAATATAGAACGTAACCTCCTGCTCCTCACCCGGGGCAAGCTCTACTTTCCGGAAACCTTTCAGCTCTTTCACCGGACGAACCACATCGGAATAATCATCGCGGATGTACAGCTGAACAACCTCGCAGCCTGCAGCATCACCGGTATTCTTCACGGTTACTTTTGCTGCAATTCTGCCATTCTTATCCATCTCGTTCTGGTCAAGCACGACATCCGAAACGGCAAATGTCGTGTAGGAAAGACCATAGCCGAACGGATACAGCGGTGCATTCGGAATGTCAAGATATTTGGAGCGGAACCGCTCTTTCATGCCCGGCAGATTCGGTCTTCCGGTGGAATACTCGTTGTAGCTGACCGGTGCCTGGCCCACGCAGTACGGGAAGCTCATCGGCAGCTTGCCGGACGGATTTTTCTTTCCGGTCAGGACATCCACAACAGCGCTTCCGCCCTCGGTTCCCGGGAACCATACCTCGAGAATGGCTTTTGCTTTAGCGCTGATTTCCCGCAGATCCAGCGGGCGGCCGTTGAACAGAACGACAACCACATTCGGGTTAACGGCCAGCACTTTGCGGAACAGCTCCATCTGGATTTCCGGCACATCGATCATGGCACGGCTGGTCGCCTCGCCGCTCTGCAGATAATGCTCACCCATCGGCATTACCACGAGATCGGCCTCTTTTGCTGCCTGTAGTGCGCTCTGCTCCATGGCAGCAAGCTCTTCCTCACTGTATTTTTTCGGTGTCGTCTCGGTAAATCCGATCAGCTCCACATCGTTTCCGATAACCGGGCATCCTTCTGCATACGTGGTGCGTGATGCGTCGAAGACTTTCTCGGCTGCTTTCTGAATCGTCACGCAGTCCTTGCTGTCGCCGGTGAAGGACCAGCTGCTCTTGATTTCATGATTGTTGGTATACGGGCCGACAAATGCGATTTTTTTCGAAGTGTCAAGCGGCAGTACGCCGTCGTTTTTCAGCAGGACGAAGGATTCCTCCGCTGCTTTTTTCGCCAGTGCACGGTGCTCCGGGCAGAGGTTGTATGCTTTCTCTTTCTCGGCATCCGCATCTTTATATGGATTTTCAAACAGTCCCAGTTTGTTTTTCAGTTCCAGAATCCGCAGGCAGCACTCGTCAATCAGATGCTCGTCCACTTCACCTTCTTCTACGAGACGGCAGAGGTTTGCGGCGTAAACGGATGTCATCATATCAATATCCACGCCTGCCTCCAGCGCTTTTTTCGCTGCATCGGCGGCATCTTTCGAGCTTCTGTGGGCAACGGTTTCCAGAATGGCTGCAAAGTCAGAAATCAGCACGCCGTCAAATCCCATCTCGCCGCGCAGGATATCGCGCATCAGCCATTTGTTGGTGCTCGCCGGAACGCCGTTGATCGTGTTAAATGATGTCATCACCATCGCTGCGCCCGCATCGATGCCTGCTTTGTATGCCGGAAGATAGAATTCACGGAAGGTATGCTCTGAGAGCTCTACGGTGTTGTAATCTCTTCCTGCGACTGCTCCGCCGTAGCCTGCAAAGTGTTTGATGCAGGAGGCAACTTTTCCCGGTGTTTTTAAATCATCGCCCTGGAAGCCTTTTACGATCGCCTCGGAAAAGCGGCTGTTCAGGTACGGATCTTCGCCTGTGGATTCCACAACGCGTCCCCATCTCGCATCGCGCACAAGGTCAACCATCGGAGAAAAGGTAACGTGAAGTCCGGCCGCGGATGCTTCTTTTGCGGCTGCAGACGCGCACTCGCCGGAGAGCTCCGGATCAAAAGTAGCTCCCTGCGCCAGCGGCGCCGGGAAAATGGTCTTCATGCCGTGAATGACATCCATCATGAACAGCATCGGGATGTGATGCGGCTGTTTTGCCATGTAGTCATCCTGCAGTTTTTTCATCGTATCGGCACCGGCTGCACCGAGAATGGAACCGGCCATCTCCAGGTCCTCTTTTCCGATTCCCATGTCATTTGCCGGGCCGGTCAGGACGCTGTTTTCATCCCCGAGGTAAAATGCTCCGCTTAACTGAAGCATCTGATCTACTTTCTCTTTCAGCGACATATCCGCCAGCAGTTTTTCCAGATCTGTCTGTTTCATTGAAAAACCTCCCTGTTGTTATTTTCAGAATTTTCCTGTTTCTTATATCATTTGTTTCTATTTTACGGCATAACTCTGCATAAAACAATCACTTTTTTTGACCTTTTCCTCAACGATTTTAACAAAAGAAGCGGGTTCCGCCGTTTTTTGATTTTCGGCAGAACTCGCTCCCTTTTTTATAATTTAATTCCTTTTAATGCCGCGGCAAACGCATTGTTCACCGGCTCTTCGGCCTCTTTTTTCTGTTTCTTCATATAAGCTGCCACATCGCGCTTCGTCACGCCGCCGCCCTCTTTTTTGCGGCGCTCTTGGAATTTTGTCATGCGCTCTTTGTGGCCGCAGGCGCAGACAAACGTCGCATCCTCGCCCTTTCCGATCATCTCCATGCGCTTATGGCAGACCGGGCATCTCGCATTCGTCGTGCGGGAAACCGTCTCGCGGTAGCCGCACTCTCTGTCCTGGCAGACGAGCAGTTTTGCGTTCTTTCCATTCACCGCAAGCAGCCGTTTTCCGCAGTTCGGGCACTTCTTGTTCGTCAGGTTGTCGTGGCGGAACGTTCCCTCTTCCGTCTTGATCTCATCGATCAGTTCCACCGTGTAGCTGCGGATCTCCTTCATAAACACATCGCGCCGCTTCTTTCCCTTTGCAATGTCGTTTAACTGCATCTCCCAGCTTGCCGTCAGCTCCGGCTTTTTCAAATCCGCCGGAACCAGCTTCAGAAGCTGGCGTGCTTTCGAGGTCAGATAGATCTCATTGCCTTTTTTCTCCAGCAGAAAGCTGCGGAACAGCTTCTCGATGATATCCGCACGGGTCGCAACCGTTCCAAGGCCGCCCGCCTCACCGATCGTTTTTACCAGGCTGCTGTCGCGGTTTTCCATGTAGCGGACCGGATTTTCCATCGCGGAGAGCAGCGTGCCTTCCGTGAAGCGTGCCGGAGGTTTTGTCTTTCCTTCGCGGAGACTGATCTTCGGCTGCCCGATCTTCATGCCTGCCTCCAGAAGCGGCAGATTCTGCTCCCGCACCTCTTCTTTCGCCTCATCCTCTTCGTCGTACCGGTTATCCTCGTACGCCTCCTGCCAGCCTTTCTCGACCATGCGCTTTCCGCGCGCAGTAAAGCATTCCTTTTCGATGGAAGCCCGGATCACCGTCTCTTCATATACACACGGCGGCAGCAGTACCGCAAGAAAACGACGCACAACAAGATCATAAATGCGGCGCTCCTCGTTCGAGAGTGCGGATAACTGCACGTACTGCTCCGTCGGGATAATGGCATGGTGATCGGAAACCTTCGCATCATTGACAAAGAAGAGCTTTCCGTTCAGCGGACTGCGCTTCGCCTGCTGGGCCAGTGCTTTGTACGGGCCGATGCTGACCGCATCCAGCCGCTCTTTTAACGTCGGCACAATATCTTTCGTCAGATACCGTGAATCTGTCCGCGGATACGTAAGGACTTTATGGGTCTCATAGAGGCTCTGCATCAGATTCAGCGTCTGTTTTGCCGAATAGCCGAACCGTGCGCTCGCATCGCGCTGCAGCTCCGTCAGATCGTAGAGCAATGGCGCTTCTTTCTGCTTTTTCTTCTTTTCTACGTTCTGTAAGACAAGCGGATACCGTTTTGCCTTCTCTGCGATCTGCTTTGCCTTTTCCAGATCGGAGATTCTTGTGCCGCCCGATTTTTCATCTTTCCAGGTATAGACCACACCGCCCGCCGCGGCCGTCACCGTGTAATACGGTTTCGGGACAAATTCACGGATTTCCTGCTCGCGCTGTGCGATCATGGCAAGTGTCGGCGTCTGCACACGGCCGCAGGAAAGCTGTGCATTGTATTTACAGGTCAGCGCCCGCGTCGCATTGATGCCGACGAGCCAGTCCGCCTCGGCACGGGAAACGGCAGCGCGGTAGAGATTGTCGTACTCTTTCGCATCCTTCAGATTGGCAAAACCCTCACGGATCGCCTTGTCCGTCACAGAGGAAATCCAGAGACGCTTACACGGCTTCTGGTTATGTGCTTTGTCGAGAATCCACCGCGCCACCAGCTCACCCTCGCGTCCGGCATCGGTTGCAATGACAATCTCATTCACGTCCTTCCGCGCAAGCTGTGTCGTCACCGCATGGTACTGTTTTCCCGTCTGCGGAATAACCTTGATCTGCAGTTTTTCCGGCATCATCGGCAGAACTGCCATATTCCATTCCTTATACTTTTTGTCATAGTCTTCCGGATCTTTTAACGTCACCAGATGGCCGAGCGCCCAGGTAACGATATACTTGTTTCCCTCCAGCGCTCCGTTTTCTTTTTTGCTGCACCCCAGTACGCGCGCAATGTCGCGTGCCACGGATGGTTTTTCTGCAATTACCAGAGTTTTCATAAAATGTCTGCTCCTTTTATAGCTCTTTATACTGTTTTACAATTTCCTCCCGGTCTTTTCCGAGAATGAAGTAATAATCAATCTGTCCGTCCCCTGCGGTGTGAAGATACGTTCCAAACGTCCGTACATTGCACAGCAGTGCCGTCCGGGACGCGGCGGCCGCAATGCCGTAGCCGCGGTTCGAAACAAGCAGCGGCATCCGCGCCTGCTTTCCGCCAAAAGAGACGTAGCGCGCCTTCGCGGTCAGATCCAGCCACTCGGTCGAAAGAATGCCTTTTGCTTTCAGCTTTTCGGAACCGCTCCAGTCGAAGAACGTCCATGTCATGCCGCCGTCGATCATGCGCGGCTCGTCACGCTTCTCGGAAAGGATTGGTTTGTTGTCCGGCGTCAGGAACTGCACCGCGCCGTCCTTTTTTTCTACCATGACGCGCAGCTTTTCCGTCTCGACCAGAACCGCCGTCTTCGATTCTTTCGCACTCCACGGAAACGCGGTATCTGCCTTCGGCTTCCAGTACGTGTCCTGCACTTTTGCGGTCACACCCTTTACGAAACTGATGCGGATCACCTCCGGCGTGATCGGGGTGATGCGTAAGATGCCGTACATGCTGGCAATCTCAACCGCCGATTTTCCTTTCTTCGCCCATTTCACCGCACACTTGATCTTCGAATGGCCCTTGATGCGCAGCAGCTCGTTTTCCGGGATTGCACCAAAAGCGTAAGGTGAGGTATTCAGGCGCTCCGTCTTCTCGGCTTCTCCTGGTACCATACCTGCTCCGCCCGGTCTTTTTACACTCTGCACTCCGGCCGTGCCCGTTCCATATTGCATTCCTGCCTGTGTTCCTGCACTCCGTCTGCTTCCCGGCGCTTTGCCGCCTGCCTTTCCATGATAAGCCGCACCAGCAAAAATAGATGACACCCCTTCCGGTGCACGCTGCTGCATTGTCTTTGCGGCAATTTCTTCTCCCGTTTCTGCCGCAGCCCTCCGCGTTGCCGTACTGCCTTTTGCCATCACCGCTGTTCCGGTCGTGCTTGTATTTCCAAGCGCCATTCCCGGCCTCTGCTCCGGCTTGATCACAATCCGTTTCGGTCCATGGCTGTTCCGCTCGTCCATCTCCTGAATGCCGATCGCGCGGTTCTCCTCACGCGCCTCCTTCTGCGTCAGCGAAACCTTCTCATACTCTTTCGCCTTCGTCAGCGTCTCCATGGCAAATTCCTGATTGTGACGGCCCTTCGGCGCTTCTTTGGCAAGGATTCCCGTCAGTTCTCCTGTATACAGCACCGCCAGCTCATGCAGTGCCCGCGTCGCCGCCACGTAAAGCAGCTTCACCTGCCCGTCATTTTCAGGATATTTTTCTTCCGTCGGATCAAGAAGCAGCACCGCATCGAACTCAAGACCTTTCGTATATGCCACCGGGAGCACCATCACGCCCTCGCCGAACTCTGCCGTCTCGAGATCCTCCTCCACAACCGGCACGTATTGTTTCAGCTTCCGCGCCGTATCCGCCGCTTCTGCCTCATCCCGGCATACAACGGCAATCGTCTCATATCCCTGCGCCTGCCATGTCTTGATTGTCTGAACACCCGCGGCGAGCAGCGCCGCTTCATCGTCAAATGCTTCTTTCCGCACCGCCGTTCCGTGCCGCAGCACCGGCTCCACCGGATAGATCGCAAAGTCCCCATGCCGCAGAATCTCGTTTGCAAAATCGGAGATCTCCACCGTATTCCGGTAACTCTTCCGCAGAACGCCGAACGCATCGTACGTGCCGGTCAGAATCAGCTTTTTCAGCTCCTCCCAGTCGTTCAGGCCGTAGGAAAAATGGATATTCTGCGACGTATCTCCCATAATGGTATACGTACAGTCACGCAGACAGTAATGAAGCACCTGGTACGCCATCATCCCGAAATCCTGCGCCTCGTCGATGACCACATGGCTCGCCTCGCGCACAGGATCGTTTTCCTTGATCCGCTTATAGAGGTATGCCAGCGCCGCCAGATCATAGACATCAAAGGAGTTTTCCGGCACTTCCACCGCTTTTCCTTTCTCCTCCTGCTGCTCCAGAAACTGTAAATAGAGATCAAAAATGGATCCCCGCCATTTTCCATCTCCAAAATATTTCTCGTATTTCCGCTTCAGCGCCTTTTTTTCGCGCGCCGGAAACGTCACTTCTTTTCCCGAAACCTCGTTCTCAAATTTTGCCAGCAGGATCTCGTTCAGCATGCACATCTTTCCTTCCATGGAAAGTGTGGACTGCTCCCTGCAATAGTTATCAATATTCTCAGCGTCCAGAAGCAATGTTCCCATTTTTTCCAGCCGCACCGGCTCCCGCGGAATCTGCTCTGCCTCGTACGTACGGCAGAAATTTTCCAGATCGAAAAACCAGCCGCTTCCGCCCTTTATGCTGTTTTTCTCATCCGCGCGGTCGATGTTGTGTACCGTGTACTTTTCTTCGTCCCAATCCTCGTACAGAAGCCGGATAAAAAGCTGCTCCATCGTCATCTGACGGATGCCGTACACATCGAGTTCCGGCAGAACGCTGGTAATGTAGTTCAGCAGAATGCGGTTGCTTCCAATGATATAGAAATCCTCCGGCCGGAAGTCCTCCTCGTAATTATAGAGGATGTACGAAATCCGGTGCATCGCCACCGTCGTCTTTCCGGAACCAGCCACGCCCTGTACGATCAGATTCGTCTTCGGGGATCTGCGGATAATGAGGTTCTGCTCTTGCTGGATCGTCGCAATGATCTCACCGAGCACCGCTTTTTTGTTCTTCGCCAGATACTTTGTCAGCAGCTCATCGTTCGCTACCACATCGGAATCAAAAAAGTCTTTCAGATGGTCATTTTCAATCTCATACGTCCGCTTTCTTTTCAGATCAATCGAAAAAGTACCCTCTGAACTCACCGTATAGCTGCACGGCCCGGTGCTGTTCTCATAATAGACGGAGGAAATCGGCGCCCGCCAGTCCAGCACAACCGGTTCCGCCTTCTCATCGGAAATGCCGACGCGCCCGATGTAATAGGACTCTAAAAACGAAAGCCGCGGATCCTGAAAATCAATCCGCCCGAAATACGGCTTCTTTCTCGCTTTTTCCAGCCGCGCCATGCCGTGCTGGTACGCATTCAGCTTCGCCGTCGCGTTGTTCCAGAGCGCCAGGCCTTCCGCCTCTTTTGCGTCGTACGTCTCCATCAGATCCGCCAGATCCTCATTCGCCGACCGGATATCCGCCTTCGCCTGTTCCAGATTCTGCTCGGCAATCCCGATCACCTTCGCAAGCTGTGCTTCCTCCTCTTCCCTCGTAAGTCCGGGAATCTCTGATTTTCTGATGCTTCTTTCCAGTTTCTCTTCTTCCACTTTGTGCCTCCTTTTTTACGAAAAACTTCTTCTACATCAGCCCGTTCTTTTGATTCTCTTATTTCCATCCCAATAGACTTTATTTTACCATGCACACGTCTCCCCGGCAAGATACTTCACCCGCTTTTTCGTGCATCAAAAAAGACACCATGCATCTTACACACAGTGCCTTTCCGACTTTTTTTCTTACTGAAGGTAATTCTTAAATTTCTTTTTAAATGCTTCGATATCGTTCGTATTGGCTTCCACAACCGCATCCGGGTTTCCGGCGATCATCAGGACACTCATCAGGGATTTCGCATCAAAGACGCATCGTCCTATTTTTACGTCAACGTCGTAATCCAGGCGTTTCACCATATTTACAAATTCTTCTACACTCTCTACTTCATCAAACTTTAACGGTAACGAAATCATATTTTCTGCATCCTTTCTGCTTTTTGGTCTTCTTTTCATGATTTTGAATTCTTTCTTTTATTTCCTTCAAAATCGGTCAAAAACTTACACGATATCCCTTTTTTGCTGTTTTTTCTGAAAGTAGTAATGAAATCGCCTTCATTTTCGACTGACACTAAAATAGCATACATCTGTCTCACTGCAAATATCCGTTTTAGACAAAATTCGACGTAGTTTTACAGCAATTTGCTCATATGTTCCGTCTGATTCGTTAAGTTGTTTCTTTTCCGGCACTTTTTTCGTCTGATCTGACGGGCCGGAAGGCCTTACTTGAGAATCACTCTCATGAAAAGTTATTCGCTGAAAATAATATTTCGGATCTTCCGGGACAGCGTATATGTTCCGGCATCTTTTTTCTGGGTCATCATCAGAAATGTCATATTCTGCTCCGGCACGACTTCCATGTAGCATCCAAGCCAGCCGTCCCAGCCGAACTCGCCCTTGCTTCCCAGCGTTACCGCACGCGTCGGATCTACCAGAACACGCATCAGATTTCCGTAGGAAAATCCTTCCAGACCGATCCAGTTATCAAAGCCTGCCTGCTGTACCGCGCTTAATGTGTGGCCTCCCAGAAATTTTACCGTCGCCGGACGGAGAATCTGTACACCGTTGTAGGTGCCGCCGTTCAGCAGCATCTGCGTAAATTTCGCATAATCGTCGATGGTAGATGCAAGGCCTGCTCCGCCTGCCTCATATGCCGGGCGGTACGCCATATCGTTCTGAATGCCAAGGTTATTGTCCAGATAACGGACGGACGGCTGTCCCTCCCTGCAGTCATACACCTTCGCCAGACGATCCTGCTTTTCTGCCGGAACCCAGAAATCGGTATCTTTCATGCCGAGCGGCTCGAAAATTTCTTTTTTCAGAAAATCCCCAAAGCGCATGCCGCTTGCCACCTCAATCACCGCACCTACGACATCCGCCGACGTTCCATAACTCCAGGACTGGCCCGGCTGATACAGAAGCGGGACTTTTCCAAGACGGTTTGCAAATTCTACTGTACTGATCGTTCCGCCGTTTTCTTCCTTAAGTCCGTGGATCACCTCCTGAAAAAGTGCATCGGTCTGCCGTCCCGTCTCATCCGTTCCGCTGTACGTCAGCCCGGATGTCATATTCATAATATCCTCCAGAAGGATCTCCCGCTCCGCTTTTTCTATCTTCCCATCCGCTGTACATACAACCGGGTTCCGGAAGCCCGGCAGATACTTGCTGACCGGATCCGCCAGATCGACGATTCCGCGCTCTACCAGAATCATCATGGCCGTCGCGGTAATCGGCTTGCTCATGGAGTAGAGACGGAAAATATTATCGCGGGAAACCGGCTTTTTCGCTTCGATATCCGCATATCCGCTCTCCAGATAAACCTGCTCCTCTCCGTCTTTGATCACCATCAGAAGACAGCCCGGTGTCTCTCCTTTTGCAACGGACGCATCCATCACCTGCTGCAGTCTTTTCTTTATCACCTGTTCCATGGTATGCTCTAACCTCCATCTAAATTTCATTGTTTTTTCCTATTTTACCTCTCTTTTTGCCCCCTGTCATCTTTTATCTTGCTTTTCTTCTTCTATCCTCATTGTCTTTTTTTTCTGAAATCTTACAACTTTTCTGAAATTAAGAAAAACCATCAAAAACCATCATTGCCCTATTCCGAAAAATATGCTATTCTATATGTATATATATTTATGAATCTTCAGCTATTTAGAAAAACGAGGTGAACATCTTGCTGAAAACGAACGAATCCGCAGAAAATTATTTGGAAACCATTTTAGTCTTAAGTCAGAAAAAACCCGTTGTACGCGGTGTTGATATTGCAGAAGAACTTGGCTTTAAAAAATCAAGTGTCAGCGTTGCCATGAAAAACTTAAGAGAAAAAGAGCAGATCCGCGTAACGCCGGAAGGCTACATCTACCTGACCGACAGCGGACGCGCGATCGCAGAGATGATCTATGAGCGCCACCAGCTCCTCTCCCGCGGCCTGATGAGCCTTGGTGTTGATGAGCAGACCGCCACGGAAGATGCCTGCCGCATCGAGCATGTCATCAGCCAGGAAAGCTTTGAAGCGATCAAACGTCATCTGCACATGACTGCCGAAAAATAAGCATGACAAAGAAAACGCTGCCGGAGTTCTCTTCTCTCCGACAGCGTTTCTCTTTCCGCCCGAAAGTCTCCCATTTCTTTGCCGGAGCCTTTCGGGTTTTCTTTTTACAGCATAAAAGTATATGTTCCGCTTCCCAGTTCCACGGTATCCGCCGGATCCTCCGTGTTTTTAAACAGGGTTGCCGTTGTATTGACCGGAATCGTAACCTGATACTCTATTTTGTCACCTTTCCGCTCCCATCCGGCAGAAATCACGCCGTACGGGCTGTCTACGGAACCTTTCATAAACTCGAGCGGGCCCGGCTGCGGTTTCAGCAGAATGTGCTGATAACCCGGTTTTGTCTCGTCTCTCTGGATACCAAGTCCCGTGTGATACAGCCAGGAAAGAACGCTTCCGAGAGAATAATGATTGAACGAGTTCATCGCATTCTGTCCGCCGAAGCCTTTTTCCTTCGTGTAGGAATCCCAGTGCTCCCAGATCGTCGTCGCTCCCTGGGTCACCGGATACAGCCACGACGGGAATGCCGTCTGCAGCATCATCTTCCAGGCATCCTCCACAGCGCCCTGCTCGGTCAGCATCTGGTTCAGAATACCCGTTCCAAAGAATCCCGTTCCGACCGTATGGCCGATCGCTCTCGTCTTTCGGATCAGATGCTCTCCTATTCTCTTTCTGTCTTCTGCCACACCATAAGACAGTGCAATTGCATACGAGCACTGCGTATCACACAGCGTTCCGTCCGCATTGCAGGTCTTTCCGGAATCCGGAAGTACAAATGTCTCATTCCAGAATTTCTTCACCTTCGCAGCAAGCGCCTCATACTGATGCTGCTCCTCTGTTCTTCCGAGCGCACCTGCAATCCGGCTCATCAGATCGGCTTCTTTATAATAGAATGCATTCCATAAAAGCAGCAGATCCGTCTCTTCCGGTGCCAGCCAGTCGCCAAGCGGTCCGATCGCCGGATTTACCTTCGTTCCCGGCAGACCCTTATCCTTCATATAGTCCATATATTTCTGCATGCCAGGATAAAATTTCTCCAGTGTGCGGATATCCCCATACTGCTCATACAGTTCCCACGCCATAAAAATACTCGCACACTCATACGTAATGCCGCCGAATCCGCCGCCCACCGGTGCAATCTCCGGGTACTGGCCTTCCGGTGTCTGCAGATCACGCATCGCCTGCAGGTTCCGCTCATAGAATTTCTTCAGGCTGCTGTTGTTGAGCGCCGTATGGCAGAAAATATGCGTATCGCCCGCCCAGCCCATGCGCTCATTTCTCTGCGGGCAGTCGGTCGGAATGTTGATAAAGTTGCATTTCTGTGACCAGGAAACATTCTCGGCAAACCGGTTCAGCAGTTTATGGCTACTCGTAAGGCTTCCATGGAATTCCGTCACAGAAGAATACTGAAGACTCTCTACTTCTTCCAGCTCCGGCGCATGCTCCACACCGCTGATCTCAATATAGCGGTATCCGTGGAAGGTAAACTTCGGCTGGAACACCTCTTCCCCGCCGCGGCAGATATAAACATCCGTACTCGTCGCATCCCGGTAATTTTCCAGCATCATCGTGCCTTCTTTTCCGGCATACTCCGGCAGATCCGGATAAAGCACCTCCGCATAGCGGATGATGATCTTTGTGCCCGCCTTCTCATGCAGTGTAATCCGCGGTACACCGGCCATCTCCTGTTCCAGATCGTAGAGATACACACCCGGGAACAGCTCTTTTCTCGTCTTTGCCGTTCTCCGGTCCACAATCCGCACCGGCGCATCGTACTCACCGATATACTCCGGCTTCTGCTCATGAACCGCCGGCCAGGACCGTCCAAAGCCCGGCATCGTGCAGAACTCTTCGATCATGACGGTATCCACAACAACTGGCTTTTCCCAGGTGCTGTCATCAAACTCCGGCAGAGAATAAGTTTCGTAAACCTCGGCCCGGCGCGCATCGTACTGCTCTCCGGCAAAGTAGCTGGAAAACAGGTAAGGACCTTCTCCGAAATACTTCCAATCCTCGGTATTTGTTCCAAAGGCCTCGCGGCTGCCGTCCTCGTACTTCATGACAACCTTGGCAAGCAGACTCTCCTTGTCTCCAAAGTAATTGAAGTTCTTCACCACAAAGGTCTGTGCCTCGCTCCACCAGCCCGATGCCAGCGTCACGCCGATTCCGTTTCGGCCCGGTTTCATCAGCCCTGTGATATCGTATGTCTGATAGTTTATTCTGTGGTCATACTGTGTCAGACCCGGACGCAGCAGATCTTCCGTGATCTCCTGTCCGTTGATCCGGCAGTCGTAGATACCGCGCGCAGTAATATAAAGGCGTGCCGATACCAGTTTTTTCTCTTTCTGGCAGGAAATACACGACCGCAGCATTGGAATTGAATGATGGGACGGATCTGCCGTAATCTGGCTGTCTTCTACTTTAAAGTATCCGTTTTCCACCGGAATCTGATCCGCAAAGATACTTTTTCCCCCATCCAGCCGTCCTTCCGGCGTCTCACGAACAATTTCCGCGGATGGTTTTCTTACGTTTCTTACGGTCAGATTCTTAAAATATCCTGTCGTCCCTTTTCCTGCATAAAATCCGATCTCATTCAGTCTCGGATACGGCAGCACATCGTTATTTCCTCTCGGATTCAGCTGGCGGCCTGATACTTTCGTTCCAAAAAATCCATGCTCTTCAATGGCATCCACGAGGATGCCGTCGACATAGGCGTATGCCACATTGCCTTCAACCTCTACGGTCAGCTTATGAAAGGCATCGGCATTCTCTGGGGTCAGGATTTCCTGTGTTTTCTCTTTCCAGTTGACCAGTTTCGTAACGGCAAACGGTTTTTCCGCTGTATCCTCCGGCGCATAGCCCACGCGGTAAATTTCGAGGCGTGCATCTCCATCCTCAAGGCACACAGCATAACGGATATAGTTCTCCCCTTCCATGCCAAGCTCATTTTTCGTATGATCGTTCAGACGGAAGTCATTGGCTCCAAAGACGATACCCGCTTCTCCCTTCCCGCCTTCCATCCGAAATTCACTCTCGATCGTAAAGACACCGCGGTTTTCCGCACATACCGTCGCATGCGGTGCGCCGATCCACTCAGCTCCCTCCCATGCTGCATACAAAGAATCCATAAGGCCTGTCTCGAAGGAACTTTCTGCTTCTGCTTTTCCGCCGTGGTTATCCCACACCTCTGCTTTTACCTCATATTTGGTACAGGGCTGCAGTACTTCTCCTTCATAACCAATCCCTGTTGATACGCCGGTTTCCATTTTTCCGCTGTCCCACACAGTATCTTCTCCGGTGCGCACAACGATCCGGCATGCGCTCTGCATCAGATTCTGTTCTCCTTCTTCTGCCGTCAGCAGCCAGGAAAATGCCGGTTTTTTCTCATCCATCCCGATCGGTGCCATCTGATCTTCAATCAGAATTCTCTCTATCTTCATTTGGTAACCTCCCATTGCAAGTTTTGCCTTCTTTGCTGATTGTATTATACCGTCCAGCAGCTATTTCTGTTAAGATCAGTTTTTGCCCAAAAAAGCGTCTTTATTTGCATCTTTTCCGGTGTTATAATAAAGGAAATTACGAAAGAGAGGTACCATCAAATGAAAGTATTATTAATCAACGGAAGTCCTCACGCAAAAGGCAGCACTTATACTGCCCTGCACGAAATGGAAAAAGTCTTTACAGAAAACGGTATTGAGGCGGAAATCGTACATATCGGAAATAAAGATATCCGCGGCTGTGTTGCCTGCGGTGCCTGTTCCAAGCTCGGAAAATGTGCTTTTTCCGATATGGTAAATGAGGTTGCTCCGAAATTTGAAGAGGCTGACGGCCTTGTTGTCGGAAGTCCGGTTTATTATGCATCTGCAAATGCAACACTTATTGCTTTTCTTGACCGGCTGTTCTACAGCACACACTTTGACAAGACCATGAAAGTCGGCGCTTCGGTTGTCTCTGCACGCCGCGGCGGTCTTTCCGCTACCTTTGATGAGCTGAACAAATACTTCACCATCTCCGGCATGCCGGTTGCTTCCGGCCAGTATTGGAACAGTATCCATGGAAATAATGCGGACGAGGCACAGGAAGATCTCGAAGGCCTGCAGATCATGCGTACCCTTGCACGGAATATGAGTTTTCTGATGAAGAGCATCCAGCTCGGAAAAGAATCCTTTGGTCTTCCGGAAAAGGAACCGCGCGTCGGCACAAACTTTATCCGTTAATTTATCTGTTAAGCAAGATGCCGTCTTTCAGACTTTTTTCTATGTCTGGAATACGGCATCTTTTATAGCTGGAAGAAATTTTATACACGAAAAAAGCCTGCTTCCGCAGACTTTTTAAAGCGACCCGGATCGGGATCGAACCGACGACCTCCGCCGTGACAGGGCGGCGCTCTAACCAGCTGAGCCACCGGGCCACAATAACTATTTTGAAGATATTTGATATACCTTCAAAATCGCATACACTTAACACCTATACATCATACCATACTTTCTTTCCGAACACAACCATTTTCTGCAAAACTTTTGTTTTGCATTTCAGGTCAAGCCCTCGACCGATTAGTAACAGTCAGCTCCATGCCTTACGGCACTTCCACCTCTGCCCTATCTACCTCGTCGTCTTCAAGGGGTCTTACTTCTTTCGAATGGGATATCTCATCTTGAGGGGGGCTTCACGCTTAGATGCCTTCAGCGTTTA
>OHYU01000023.1_pt1 | contig 104760 bp, 97 predicted proteins | sample 1580331 | NCBI WGS metagenome assembly OHYU01 (sample SAMEA3882519, study PRJEB24775) | human gut metagenome | biome: human-associated habitat; feature: intestine environment; material: feces | place: Netherlands | collected 2009/2010
CTGAACAGGAATTGCAGAATAGTATGAATGAAATTGATTATCATTTAATTCAGGTGTTAGAATATCAGCTGCCGAATGGAAAGAAACTTGTGCAATTCGATTTCTATAAACAAACAGTAACATAGAGATAAATCGGTCTTTTCTCGACTGTAACCTCTATATTTCTATCGCTTTTTAAAGTAAAAAACAAGAGAGTAAGGTCTTCCGTTAATCGGTCAATGGGTATATACTCATATTAACCGAATCGGTCAACGGAGGTAGCTTATGAATGATAAATTTTATGCTTTGTCGGAAGAAAAACAATCGCAAATATTAAATGCTGCATATAAAGTATTTGCAACGAATCAATATAAAAAGGCACCAACCTCAGAAATTGCGGCAGAAGCCGGAATTTCCAAATCACTTTTGTTTCATTATTTTCATAACAAACTGGAGCTATATCTTTTTCTATGGAAGCATGCAGCGGATTTAACAAAAAAATTTATGTGCGAATATAAGGTATATGAAACAGATGATTTTTTTGAAATGATGCGTCGAGGTCTGATGGCTAAGTGTGCAGTAATGAGAAAATACACATTTTTATCTCTGTTTTCCATTAATTCATACTTTGAAACCGAGCTGGATATTCAATCCATCATCCAACCGGATGTACAGGATGCTGTAAAAAAGACATTGGAAATGCTTCTGTCAATTATGAATCTTGATTTCATCCGTAAAGATATAGAGTTTACCAGTATATATAAAGAAATTCTGTATGCTTCAGAAGGGATGCTTAAATATTGGTACAGAACAGGGAATTATGATGTAACTGTTTTTGAGCAGGAATATCTGGAAATGATAAATCATTGGGAAATGGTTTATGGAAAGGGGACGGGAAATGACAGAAAACAGTTATAAAACACGCTGTGGATGCATCCATTATTTTGTAAATATAATAGATAAACAAAAAATCACATTAGTTTTTTTGCCGGGACTTACAGCAGATCACAGGCTTTTTGAAAAGCAGATAGAATATTTTGAGAAAAAACAGAATGTGTTTGTATGGGATGCACCATCACATGCATTATCCAGACCATTTACGAATAATTACAGTCTGTCTGACATGGCACAATGGCTTTATCTCCATTGATTCTGCACCGCTTCAAAAGTCTTATATGACAGCAATGGAAATATGGCTTCTTGAAAGAGCAGAGCCATTATATAAGATATATCCATGGAAAGCACTTCTTAGGGCTGGTTCAAAAGGGTGCGCAGAGACGGATTATGGTCAGAAGCTTATGCGAAAGATGATGATGTCCTATGATTCAGATCCTAAAGAATATGCAAGGCTTGCCGGTTTCGGGTACAGAATGCTTGCTGAGGCAATCAAAGCAGATCTGCCATATCGTATCAGTTGTCCGGCACTTCTTATCTGTGGCGAAAAGGATAAAGCGGGCTCAGCCAAAAGTTACAATAAAAAATGGCATCAGAGAGAAGGCTTACCGCTTAAATGGATAAAGAATGCTGGTCATAATTCCAATGCTGACCAGCCGGATGAAGTAAACAGACTTATAGAAAAATTTATCAGTGAGGTTGAGGGAAAATGATAATAACCCTTAGTAAAATATCACAAAAATCAAACGCAGATTTTGTGATGGGTTACACGCTTAACCTTTGTAAAATCCATATTTCTGTTGTACCATATAATCAAAAGATAAAAAGGGTTCTGAATAGTTCCGGAAAAAGAGGAGATTGATATGGCACAGAGTGAGTATTGTAAATACCGGTGCGGTATATTTCAGGATCGTTGTGTTTTCCTATATCCCAATGGCAGTCAGCAATATTTTATCCTCATGGCTGCGTTGTAAGGAATACCGTTTTTAGCAAGCTTTGGGGCAGTTGCTGTAAACACAGGTCTTAATTATCCGTTGATATTTGGAAAATTGGGATTGCCATGTATGGGAATAAATGGAGCTGCGATTGCAACACTTATTTCGCAGTTGTTTAACCTAGGATTTATTGTTATCATATTTGCCCTGTATGCACCGATCAAGGTGGAAAATATGATACTTGGCGGTGGAATTATAAGAAGTGGCGGTAATACCAAAATCATTATGGTGATTGATATTGTTGGCACATGGTGTATAGGAATCCCGCTGTGTCTGCTTGCAGCGTATGTATTTAAGTGGGGCATCGTTGGCGTGTATACACTGCTTACCACCGAAGAGATATTCAGGCTGGTTGTATCGCTTATCATTTTTAAGAGGCGCAAGTGGATGATCAGTTTATCGTAGCGTAAGTGAGGGATAAAGACACATTGTGTTTTTCGTCAAATTATGGTATGTTTAATTAGCTGGCTTACAGCCGGAAATTTATAAATATATAAGGAGAAGAAAACACAGCATGGATAACAAAAAAACTAAAATTAAAAATATTGTGATAGCTGTACTTGCAGTTGTCATAATTGCCTGTGTCGTAATTCTTGTGGTAAGGATCAATACCAATAAGAAAAATCAGACAGGAGATACGCAGACAGAGACACAGAGCACATATACGGGCAAGAGAAGCGGGCAGTTTGAAATAGACTATGCAGCACAGGTAACAAAACTTGCAGATTATTCGGCTATTCCTGTAGAACTTTCAAGCAGTTACGAAGTTACAGATGATTCAGAAAATGAATATCTTACAAGCATCCTCACAACATATGGTGCAGATGCTTACAAACAGATCACAGACCGTGACATAGTAGAAGAAAGTGATTATGTAAAGGTTGACTATACAGGATACCAGAATGGTGAAGCTTTTGACGGAGGCTCTGCAACTGGAGTACTTCTTGATGTGGCAGGAAACTCACAGGTTGGTGGAACTTCATTTATAGAAGGATTTACAAAGCCGGTCATAGGTGCAAAAGTTGGCGATACAGTACAGGGAGATGTCACATTTCCGGATGATTACAGCCAGAGCTCACTTGCAGGCCAGACAGTAACATTTGAATACACAATAGATGGTATATATTCAAAAGATCCGGTTACACTTGCCGATCTTACTGATGAGCAGGTAAACACAGTATTTGGAAGTAAAGCAGGAGTTACAACTGTTGCCGATCTAAAAACACAGATCGAAAAAGATCTGCAGCAGAACCAGTACAGTGCAGAAGTTGATCAGATCAAACAGTATATGATAGACAACAGTGATGTGACAATACCGGATGACTATCTTGCAGCAAGACTTAACGAATATGAAGAGTCATTCAAAAAAGACAACTTAAGTGATGGACAGACACTTGATGATTATTTAAGCAAGAATTATAATATGACAGCAGATGATGCCAGGGATAAATGGAAAGAAAACCTTACAAATCAGATAAAGGTAGAATTTATTTTCGGACTTATCGCTGAAAAAGAAGGCATTGAAATGGACGAGGACACATATAACAGCTATATATCATATATCGTTTCTGCAAGCAACGGACAGATGGCAGATGACAATGCGGTATATGAGTATTTCGGAAGTGGACATGCAGATGAGGGAGAGAAATATCTAAAGGCACAGTTCTTAGTGAACAGGGCACTTGATAGTGTTGCTGATAATGCAAAGGTGACATTTGATGATACATCAAGCGATAGCACACAGACACAGGAAAATTAAAAGAGGTTATACAAACAGGAGGATTAGATAATGGAACTTACAAACATACGTGAAATTTTCCGCAGCAAAGAGCAATATGCGGACAAAACAGTTACAATAGGCGGATGGGTCAGAAGCAACAGAAATTCAAAGAATTTTGGATTTATAGTTATAAATGACGGAACATTTTTTGAACCGATCCAGGTCGTATATGGAAATGGTCTTTCAAACTATGATGAGGTAGGAAAAATAAATGTCGGAGCCGCTGTAATTGTAAAAGGAACACTGGTGCTCACACCTGAGGCAAAGCAGCCGTTTGAAATACAGGCACAGGAAGTGACAGTTGAGGGAGCTTCAACACCGGATTATCCTTTACAGAAAAAGAGACACACATTTGAGTATCTACGTACGATCTCACACCTTAGACCTCGTACAAACACATTTGAGGCAGTTTTCAGAGTTCGTTCACTCTGTGCATACGCTATACACAAATTTTTCCAGGAGAGAGATTTTGTGTACGTCCACACACCACTTATAACAGGAAGTGACTGTGAAGGTGCGGGAGAAATGTTCCAGGTTACAACAATGGATTTGAACAATGTGCCAAAGACAGAAGATGGAAAAGTGGATTACACACAGGATTTTTTCGGAAAACCTACAAACCTTACTGTTTCAGGTCAGTTAAATGGTGAAACATATGCTATGGCATTCAAAAATATATACACATTTGGACCTACATTCCGTGCAGAAAACTCAAATACAACACGCCATGCTGCAGAATTCTGGATGATCGAACCGGAAATAGCTTTTGCAGATCTTGAAGATGACATGATGCTTGCAGAGTCAATGCTTAAATATGTAATTAATTATGTGCTTGAGAATGCACCGGAAGAGATGGCATTCTTTAACAATTTTGTAGATAAGGGACTTCTTGAAAGACTCCAGAACGTTGTAAATAATGACTTTGCCCGTGTGACATATACAGAGGCAATAGATATCCTTTCAAAGCATAACGACAAATTCGATTACAAAGTATCATGGGGATGTGATCTTCAGACAGAGCATGAAAGATATCTTACAGAGGAAATCTATAAACGTCCTGTATTCGTTACAGATTATCCAAAAGAGATCAAGGCATTTTATATGAAGTTAAATGAGGATGGAAAGACTGTTGCGGCAGTTGACTGCCTTGTACCGGGAATTGGTGAGATTATCGGAGGAAGCCAGAGAGAGGATGATTACGATAAGCTTCTTGAGAGGATAAATGAATTGGGACTTAATGAAGAGGACTATAAATTTTATCTTGACCTTAGAAAATATGGTTCTGCCAGACATGCGGGATTCGGACTAGGATTTGAAAGATGCGTGATGTATCTTACAGGAATGGCAAATATCCGTGATGTTATTCCGTTCCCTAGAACAGTTAATAACTGTGAATTATAATTTCATGTAGGAATATAAAAGACCTGCGCACATATTATTTATGTGTGGAGGTCTTTTTATGTGGAGAAAAATAAAACCATCGGTAATGACGATACTTATAATGCATGCATGTGCAGTGATTACGATAGCGCTTATATCTTTATTGGAATGTTTTTGTGAATTTCCCTGCTGGATAGAATATGCACTACTTATGTTTACAAATATAATCATAGGTATTGTATGTGCACTTGTACTGAAATATTGTTTTCACAGGCGCCGGTACATAAAGATTACTATATTGTGCTACTGGATAACTTATGTGGTGATCACAATGTTTATAGGTGTAGGAGAAGAAAAAAACTGGTTTGAAATGATACTGATACTAATGCTTTTGCTTTTTTCTTCATCAATGTTCTCATTCCCAGTGTAATGTTGCTGTTGAAAGTTTCATATCTGTATTGTATCATAGTAATGTTGACAAAAATGTGAAGCTGCTGGACAGTTACGTTTTATAAATATGTTCCTTGATATATAAGGGATAGTTTAAAGGGGAAGTTATTTGCTATGATAGTATCAATTATAGAAAAAGTATATTCATTTCTTTGGGGAGATCTCATCAGAATCCCGCTGCCATCAGGTGGGAGCCTTGGAATTTCCCTGCTTATAATTTTGTTGATCCCAACAGGAGTTTATTTCACTATAAGGACGAGATTTTTACCGGTCAGGCTTTTTCCAGATATGATCAGATCGCTTACCGGGAAAAAGAAAAATGAAAACAGCCTGTCAACATTCCAGACTCTTATCGTGTCAACGGCAACAAGAGTCGGAATGGGAAATCTTGTAGGAGTTGTGGCTGCAATATCAGCAGGCGGGGCAGGTGCAGTTTTCTGGATGTGGGTGACAGCGATAATCGGCTCATCTACAGCATTTGTAGAGGCAACGCTTGCGCAGCTCCATAAGGAGGAGGATCCTCTTTATGGTGGATACAGAGGAGGCCCGGCATATTATATACATCATTTCTTTGAGGAAAAATTGGGAAAAAAGAAAAAACATGTGATAATAGCAGTACTTTTTGCTATATCAGGACTTATCTGCTGGTGTGGAATAAGTCAGGTTATAAGCAATTCTGTGACATCATCCTTTGAAAATGCATTTGGAATCCCTCCAATTTACACAACTGTCATTCTGGTAGCAATAGCAGCGGTGATAGTGCTTAGAAGAAATGCCACAGTAAAAGTGCTGGATGTAATAGTTCCTATAATGGCAGTATGCTATTTTGCTATCACTATTTTCATAATTATTAAAAATATTGCTGTCATGCCATCGGTATTTGAGCGGATCTTTGAGGAGGCATTTGGAATAAGACAGGCTGCAGCAGGCGGTTTTGGTGCAGTTCTCATGAATGGTATAAAAAGAGGACTTTTTTCAAATGAAGCCGGTTCAGGCTCAGCGCCATGTGCAGCAGCTGCAGCAGAATGTGATACTCCGGTTCGGGCCGGACTTACACAGGCTCTTGGTGTGTTCATCGATACGATAGTCATATGCAGCTGTACAGCCATGATAATGCTCACAGCACCACAAAATGTGATAAATGGAAAAGAGGGAATGGATCTGCTTCAATCAGCCATGGGCTATCATCTGGGAGGATTTGGAGTTGTATTTATAGCAATAACCTTATTTTTATTTAGCTTTTCAACATTTCTGGGAATACTGTTTTATGCAAGAAGTAATGTAGCTTACCTGTTTGGAGATAAATGGATATGGCAGACACTGTATAAAGTGCTTGCACTTGTTATGCTTTTTATAGGCGGAATAGCTGCATATACTTTTGTGTGGGATCTTGGTGATGTAGGAATAGGGCTTATGACGATCTTTAATACGGGAATATTGTATCTGCTGGGCGGACAGGCAGTAAAAGTGCTTAGAGATTTTGAGGATGGTAAGAACATAAAATAATATGGATATCAGCCGCAGACTTATCATATGCGTAAGTATATGATGCTAGGTGTACATGAATAAATGATCTGATGATCAATAGATATCAGATTTAGATATAGGAGAAGCGATATATGAAAAGAGAATCATTTAAATCACGTCTTGGATTTATACTTGTGAGTGCAGGATGTGCAATAGGAATCGGTAATGTCTGGAGGTTTCCATATGTGGCAGGCCAGAATGGTGGAGGGATATTTGTTCTTTTTTACCTGATATTTCTGGTTGCTATGGGGCTTCCTGTTCTTACGATGGAGCTGGCTGTCGGACGTGCAAGCAGAAAAAGTGCAGTTCTTGGGTATAAAGCACTTGAGAAACCCAAAAGCAGATGGCATATCCACGGCTGGGTGGCAATGTTTGGTTGTTATATGCTGATGATGTACTATACGACAGTGTCAGGCTGGATGGTAGCATATTTCTTTAAATTTTTAAAGGGAGATTTCAGGTCTGGAATTACAGCTGATGATACGGCAGCAGCATTTTCCGGGCTGCTGGCAGATCCGGGACAGATGGCATTCTGGATGGTGGTTACTGTAGTGCTTGGTTTTTTGGTATGCAGCAGGGGATTGCAGAATGGACTGGAAAAAATAAGTAAATTTATGATGAGTGCGCTCCTTATTCTCATTGTAGTACTTGCAGTTCATAGTTTTACACTTTCGGGTGCGGGAAAGGGAATCGAATTTTATCTTATACCAAATTTAGATACAGTTTCCGATGTGGGGATCAAAAACGTAATAACAGCAGCTATGAATCAGGCATTTTTTACATTAAGTCTTGGTGTTGCTGCAATGGAGATATTTGGAAGTTATATGGGAAAAGAGCATACACTTGCGGGAGAGGGTGCAAAAATCTGTGCACTTGATACCTTTGTTGCAATAATGTCCGGACTTATTATTTTCCCGGCATGCTTCAGCTATGGAGTGGAGGTTGGTGCAGGACCTAGTCTCATATTTATCACACTCCCAAATGTGTTCGTAAATATGACAGGAGGAAGAGTGTGGGGATGTCTGTTCTTTATGTTCATGACATTTGCAAGTTTTTCGACTGTTATCGCAGTGTTTGAAAATATTATGTCGTTTGCGATAGATATGTTTGGATGGAGCAGAAATAAAGCAGCATTAGTAAATGGTGTAATAATCCTGATTGCCAGTCTTCCATGCGTATTCGGATATAATATATGGAGTGATCTTAATCTGATAGGTGGCAGGGATGTGCTCGACAGCGAGGATTTTATTGTTAGTAATCTGCTGCTTCCGATAGGTTCACTTGTATATCTTCTTTTCTGTGTTACAAAATGGGGATGGGGATTTGAAAAATATCTTGACGAGGCAAATACAGGAAAAGGACTTAATATTTCAAAAAAATTAAAACCATATTTCCAGTTCATACTGCCATTACTTATTTTGTTTATTTTGATACAGGGATTAGTGTAAATTAGTACTCTGGGGCGGGATTGAAAAAAATTTTATAAAATGCTATTATTGTCGTTATAAAATTTAAAATTCATAGGAGGATAAAGTTATGAAGTTTTGTCAATATTGTGGAAAGCAGCTGGCTGATAATGAAGAATGTACATGTCAGCAGAATGCGTCACAGGGACAGCAGCAATCCGGCACTGCTTACAGTCAGCCGGTAAATGGTCAGTACAATGCGTCACAGAGTCAGGATGCCACACAGCAGAACGTGGCCGGACAGCAGAATACACAGGGGCAGTATGATAATACAGCCGGACAGCAGAATACACAGGGGCAGTATGGTAATACAGCCGGACAGTACAATGCACAGGGGCAGTATGGTAATACAGCCGGACAGTACAATGCACAAGGGCAGTATGGTAATGCCACAGGACAGTATAGTGCACAGGGACAGCAGTATAATACCGCACAGAATCAATATACAGGTCAGAATCAGCAGTCAAAAGAGAACGAGGCAATAAATGATATCACAAAGCTTGTAAAGGGGATACTTGATACACCGGTGGCTGCTGTATCAGAGTTTGTAAAAAAATCGAATATTACAGCGTGCGTTATACTTATTGCTATATATTCTGCGATAGAATTAGTGCTTGCACTTATAAGTATCGCAGATACAAGTATAAAAACAGCAGTATATTCATGGGGACATAGCCATATAAGTATAGGCACAGTTTTTAGTACGATATTTTCTTTTGTAGGCTGTGAGATCATACAGGTGCTTATAATGGCAATTGTCATAATGGTAATATTGAATGCAATGCAGAAAAATAAGAAGGTTTCTTTTGTACAGGCACTTTCAGTGGCATGTCTGTACAATATTGTATACCTTCCAATAGTATTAATCGCAAATCTTGTAGGACTTATTCCATTTAATCTTTTTGGACATATAGATAGCTGGATCGTATCATTTGCAGCGGCAATAGGATATGTTTATACATTCTTCGGAATAAGGGAGATTGAAGAGGATGATAACAAAATGCCTATCGTCTTTGGTCTGGCCACAGTTGCATCAGCAGTATGCTCAACAGTTGTAGGACTTATTTTATAAAAGTCATGAATTAAGATAATGCTGCATATTTTTTAAAGCATTTTTTTCCAGACGCGATACCTGAGCCTGGGAAATGTTTATTTCTTCTGCGACTTCTATCTGGGTCTTTCCCTCATAGAAGCGCAGTCTAATGATTTTTCTTGCACGTTCATCAAGCAGATTTAATGCATCATCAAGTACAAGATTTTTAACCCATGATTCTTCTTTATTTTTTTTGTCAGAGATCTGATCCATTACATAGAGAGTGTCGCCACCGTCCGTATATACCGGATCAAAAAGTGATAAAGGAGTCTGTATTGCGTCCAGTGCATACAGGATATCTGCGGCAGGAATATCGCAGTCTTTAGAGATTTCTTCAAGTGTCGGATCATGCATCAGCTTTCTGGAGAGAGCTTCTTTAGACTTTATTGCCTGGTATGCGGTATCCCTTAATGAACGGGGAATACGGTAGGCACTGTTATCACGGAGGTAGCGCCTGATCTCCCCGATTATCATCGGAACAGCATATGTTGAAAATTTTACACCTATAGTCGGATCAAAATTATCAACAGATTTCATAAGCCCTATACATCCAATCTGGAAAAGATCATCAAGATTTTCATTGTGGTTTGAAAACCGCCGTATAACCGAAAGAACAAGACGGAGATTGCCCTTTATATATTTTTCACGGGCTGCATTGTCACCCTTTTTGATTTTTTCGAACAGTATGTTTTTTTCTTCTTCTTTAAGTATAGGTAATTTTGATGTGGTAACACCGCATATTTCAACCTTGTATGTTGCCATAAATGCCTCCGGGATAATTGTTAATGAACAGATCCGGTAAAACCTGGATATGTCAGTAAACATAATTTGTATAAATAAAAGTATTGCCAGAAAAATTAAAATTATACGATAGTGCTTTTCCTTGAAAACGGACATGGGGTGTGCTAGAATGAAACCTGAATTTTGTGCGGCTGTAAAGATATAACAGCTGCGGACAGATACATAGAAATGAGGAGGAATGACATGAAAAAACTCATTGATTTAATATCAGAAGAAGTTACAAAAGCATTCGTGTCTGAAGGATACGATGCAAAATATGGAAAAGTGACATTGTCAAACAGACCGGACCTTTGTGAATTCCAATGTAATGGAGCAATGGCAGCTGCAAAAGAATACAAGTGTGCACCATTTATGATTTCAGATAAGATTGCAGCAGCTCTTTCGGGATGCGGATTATTTGAATCGGTTGAATCAGTTAAGCCTGGATTTTTGAACATAAAGATAAGCAGTGAATATCTTGCAGACCTTATGAACGGGATGATCGCTGATGAGGGAAGATACGGATGTGAGAAAGCGGAAAACCCTCTTACTATAATCGTTGATTATGGCGGACCTAATGTGGCAAAACCTCTTCATGTAGGACATCTGCGTTCAGCCGTGATCGGTGAAAGTGTCAAACGCATAGCAAAATTTATGGGACACAACGTGATCGGAGATGTACATCTTGGTGACTGGGGTCTTCAGATGGGACTTATAATTACAGAACTTAAGGAAAGAAAGCCGGATCTTGTATATTTTGATCCTGACTATACAGGGGAATATCCAAAAGAGGCTCCATTTACTATATCAGAGCTTGAAGATATTTATCCTACAGCAAGCGGAAAATCAAAGCAGGATGCTGTATTTAAGGAAGCTGCTTTGCTTGCAACAAAAGAACTTCAGGGCGGAAGACGTGGTTATCAGGCACTGCTGTCGCATATTATGAATGTTTCTGTTACAGACCTTAAGAGAAACTACGAAAACTTAAATGTTCATTTTGAACTTTGGAAGGGTGAATCTGACGCACAGCCATATGTGCCGGAAATGGTACAGATGATGAAAGATAAAGGCTATGCATATATGAGTGAGGGTGCACTTGTTGTAGATGTAAAAGAAGATACAGATACAAAAGAAATCCCACCATGTATAATCTTAAAGTCGGATGGTGCATCTCTTTACAGTACAACGGATCTGGCCACACTTGTAATGCGCATGAAAGAAAATAATCCTGACAGGGTTATATATCTTGCAGATGCGCGTCAGTCAATGCATTTTATACAGGTGTTCAGATGTGCAAAGAAAACAGGAATTGTTCCTGAAACGACAGAGCTTAAGCATATAGGCTTTGGTACAATGAATGGAAAAGACGGAAAGCCATTCAAGACAAGAGATGGCGGTGTTATGCGTCTTGAGTATCTTCTGAAAGAAATTGATGATGAGATGCTTGCAAAAATAAAAGAAAACCAGAAAGAAAAGGAAAATCTTGATATTGATCCAAAAGAAGCAGAGGAAACTGCAAAAACGGTTGCCCTTGCTGCAATCAAGTATGGAGATCTTTCAAATCAGGCAAGTAAGGATTATGTGTTTGATATAGAAAGATTTACATCGTTTGAGGGAAATACGGGCCCATATATCTTATATACGATTGTAAGGATCAAGTCGATCCTTTCAAAATATCAGGCAAAGGGAGGCACAATCGAAGGGCTTTCGGATGCAATATGCCCGGCCAAGAATGCAGGACAGAAAAATCTTATGCTTTCGCTTGCAAAATTTAATGCTACAATAGAAAATGCATATGAAGAATCCGCACCACATAAAATCTGTGCATACATTTATGAACTCGCAAATGCATTTAATGGATTTTATCACGATACAAAAATACTTGCTGAGGAGAATGATAAATTACAGAAATCATACATAGCACTTCTTGTGCTTACAAAAGAAGTACTTGAGACATGTATAGACATGCTTGGATTCTCTGCGCCTGACAGAATGTAAAAAATTAGTTCTATAAAATATAAGACAAGTCATATATATAAGACATAGGTGATTGCAAATCACCTGTGTCTTTTTATTTTATATGTATTTATATGAATGGGAGAAACGGATGGATATTTTAGATTATCTTCCACAAAAGATAAAAACAGAAGCAGCACTTTATATGAGGCAGGGACTCGAGGAGATAAGGGTCAGAGCAGGACAGCCGACACAATATATAATGAGGGCTGGATATAAAAAAGGAAGGGTGTTGTCCATAGAGGACGTAAAAGAAATGCTTAATTATTTAAGCGATTATTCACTTTATGCGATGAAGGAACAGCTTAAGTGTGGTTTTTTTACGGTTGAAGGAGGTCACCGGATTGGAATTACAGCGGTTGGATCGGTGCTTGATATAAGCTCATTGAATATCCGTATAGCACATCAGATCAAGGGATGTTCGGATGTGATAATGCCTTACATAAGAAATAACGGACGCATTTATAATACTATAATCGTATCAAGACCCGGAGCCGGAAAAACAACATGCTTAAGGGACTGCATAAGAGAGCTGTCGAGTGGAAACGAAAAGTATAAGTCGCTAAAAGTTGCGGTGGTTGATGAAAGATCGGAGATCGCAGCCTGTTACAGAGGCGTTCCGCAAAACGACCTGGGTCCATCATGTGATGTAATGGATAATTGTAAGAAGGTTGTCGGGATGAGGATGCTTCTGCGCTCAATGTCACCGGATGTGATAGCTGTGGACGAGCTGGGAGCAGAGGAAGATTTTATGGCATTGTCCGATATTTTAAAATGCGGGATAAACATAATAGGAACGATCCATGGTTCAGAAATTGCTGATGTAAAAAATAAGAAAATTCCGGCAGGGATAGAACGTATTATTTTTATAGAAAAAGACAAAAATGGAAGGCGGCAATTTTATGTATATGATAAAGATTACAGGTGTATTGGCGGTAATGATAGGGGTTGTGGGACTGCTTGATTCATGGAAAAAGACGATGGATCAGAGATTATCGTTTTTAGCTGATTTTTGCAGATTATACAAAAGCGGCAGATTTTATCTGGCACAGCAAAAGATGAAAACACCTGTATTTTTTGATGGATTTAAAGGTGAAAATGAATATTTTACAAAGATATGCAGGAAAATTTCGCAAAATCTTATAGAACATAAATATCCACAAGGGGCAGAGTGCTGGGACATGGCATGGAAAAAAGAATTAAATAAATATGGTTTTGACTCAGATACAAAACGTATTATAAATGAATCAGGAAAATATTTTTTTGAAATATCGCCGGATGAAATGGAAGAAAGACTCCTTGAATATAACAGGGCTCTGGAAAAGAAGATTGAGAATGAGACATTAAAATATCAGGAAAAAAGAAAGGTGGTATATCCGGTCGGCATGCTTGGGGGGATAATGCTTGTGATCATTTTATTATAGAAAGATGAGGAATGATATGGAAATATCTATCATATTTAAAATAGCAGCGATCGGAATTGTGATAACAGTTTTAGGTCAGGTGCTGAAACATAGTGGAAGGGAGGAACAGGCATTTTTACTGAGCCTTGCGGGACTTATAATAGTTCTTTTCTGGATCGTCCCATACATAAGTGAGCTTTTTGAAACGATGGAAAGCCTGTTTTCTATATAGATGATAAAGATTGGAATAGTAGGGATAGCAGCAGCTTTTTTTTCATTACTGATAAAAAAGGATAAACCGGAAATTGCAGCCGGACTTAGTGTGTGTGCGAGTCTTTTGATTTTTTTTATGGCAATAAAACAGTTATCGGCAGTCATAGAATTTGCAAAGGAAGTTATAAGGCAGCTGCCGGTAGAAACATCATATTTTGCAACCATGCTTAAGATGCTTGGAATTGCGTATTCTGCAGAATTTTCTTCGCAGATATGCAAAGACAGCGGACATGGGGCTATTGCTGCACAGATAGATTTTTTCGCAAAAACTGCAATAGTCATGATGTCCATACCAACACTTGTATATCTCGCAAAAATTATGGGGGATATCATATGAAAAGAGCTGGGATATTTATGATCATATTGCTGTATTTTACAATTTTATTTGGAAAAAATATCTGTATGGCATCAGAAAATACAGAAAAAGAGCAGGCAGATGACAATGCTATAGAAGAATTTTACTATCAGAAGATAATGGATGAAACAGATTTTGGTGACATAGAAAAAGTTTCTAAGGAATATGTGCCGGACAAAATGACATTTACCGGTCTGGTGCATGATATAGCGCAGCAGAAAGAAGAAAGACCATGGGAGATCATAGGCAGATACATATATGATATTTTCTTTTTCGAGGTGGAAAATGTAAAGCCGCAGGTGGTCAGTGTGCTGATATATACGTTAATGTTTGCGGTTCTTTCAAAGCTTATATTCTGGGAAAAAAATTATGTGTATAATGTAAGCTTTTTACTGGTATATGCCTCAATAATGGTTTTACTTATATCTACGTTTGATATTATGGGTGATCTCGTATCTGATGGGATCGATGTCCTGCTTGCATATCTTACAGCACTTGTTCCGGCATATGCCACGGTTCTTGCGGTATCAGGAAACGGATTTTCTGCAGCAGGATTTTATATATTTACGTTTACGCTTATTTATATAATGGAATGGCTTATTAAGCTTGTTTTTCTGCCGGGTATTCATATTTTTTTATTGCTGCAGGTTATGAATAATCTGTATGAGGAAGAAAAACTATCAAAATTGGCGGATATCATAGAAAGTGCTATATCAAAGGCGCTTAAGCTGGGAATAAAAATCGTGGCAGGGATCGGGATCGTGCAGGCAATGATAGCACCTGCAAAAGACAGGATTTCTGACAGCCTTATACTTAAAAGCTTTCAGGCAATACCCGGAATCGGCCGGGTAAGCGGAAGTGCAGGAGAAATAATGCTTGGTTGTGCGATGCTTATAAAAAACAGCGTGGGGGCAGCAGCGCTTATCGTACTTTTGTTTATTGTACTGACACCGCTTGTGAAAACATTTGTTTTTTCGGCTATGTATAAGGTGTTGTCTGCATTTTTACAGCCATTGTCAGATAAAAGGATAACAGATGGGATAAACGGGGTTGCGAGGGCTGCAGTGCTGTATTACTGCGTTATGCGTGATTCAGCTATACTTTTTTTTATAGTTATAGCAATAGTCTGTGCATCGACAAGTTTTATACATTAAAGGAGTGGAATGTGAAAAGTTATATCTATATGTCATTTTTATTTCTGATATTGTCATATATGACGCCAAAAGAGCAATATAAAAAATATTTTCAGTTCATGCTTGGAATATTCATGGCTGTGGTTATTTTAAAGCCGCTCGGTAAAGATCACAGGCTGGATCTTAATTTTGATCAGGTATATGAAAAAATAGAGGATATATCATATGAAAATAAAACAAATATGTTCGAAGCTTTTGTCACTGAAGAAAAGTGATTATATTGTGTTAGCCCTTATGGGAATACTGATTTTAATAGTTGCTATTCCGACAGGAGGAGCAGACAAAAAAGAAAAAAATGATTCAGAAATTGCATATGAAGACCAAAGCAGAAGCGAAAACGAAAATTATGGTAAAGAGCTGGAAAAGCAGCTTAAGGATATACTTGAGAAAATTGATGGTGTAGGAAAAGCAGAAGTAATGATAACGCTTGAAGATGATGGAAGTGCAAAGCTGGATAAAGATATTAAGAAATCTACGGAATACACGCAGACAAACACTGTCATATATGACGATGATGATAAGACAAAGCCTTATGTGACGAGTATGGAAAAACCAAAGGTAAAGGGCGTGCTTGTTGTTGCTCAGGGAGGTGGAAATGCTTCGGTGGACAGTAATATTTCACAGGCTGTTCAGGCATTATTTGATGTGGAAGTGCATAAGATTACAATAGCAAAAATGTTATCGGAGGATTAGAGATGAAAAAAGGCAGTCATAAAAACCAGATAGTGATCACATCTTTAGCATTACTTTTAGCGGTTGTAGGATACATAAGCTATGATAATAAAGGCGTGCTCATGAACATGACAAAACAGTCTGATACACAGGCTGTTTCAACAGAAGTAGAAAGAGTAGCGGCAGAACTTAATACAGAATCAATTTTAAATGCAGGTGAAACGATCCTTACAAGCAATATATCGCAAAATGCTGATTATGCGGCGCAGGTAAAATTAGACCGGGAACAGGTAAGATCAAAAAACCGTGAATCGCTTCAGGCGATCATTGACAATGAGACACTTTCAGAGACAGAAAAACAGGGTGCCGTTGATGCGATGGCAAAGCTTACACAAAATGCACAGATGGAAGCCGATGCAGAGATGCTTTTAGAGGCAAAAGGCTTTGAGGATGTTGTTGTGAGCGTAAGTGATAGCTGCTGTGATATTGTTGTCGGAAAGGAAGATGTAAGTGATGAAAAACGTGCGCAGATAGAAGATGTAATAAAACGTAAGACCAATATTAATGCAGAAAATATAGTAATAACAACTATTGATTGAAAATGTGGATGAATTAAGCTATACTATACAATGATTTTGTTTGGAGGATATATCTAGTGAGCAACTTAAGACAAGAAATAGAAAAAAGAAGAACATTTGCAATAATATCGCATCCTGATGCAGGAAAAACAACTCTGACAGAAAAATTTCTGTTATACGGAGGAGCAATAAATCAGGCAGGTTCGGTTAAAGGAAAAGCTACAGCAAAGCATGCAGTTTCAGATTGGATGGAAATAGAAAAGCAAAGAGGTATTTCGGTCACTTCTTCTGTTCTGCAGTTTAATTATGATGGATATTGCATAAATATCCTTGATACACCGGGACATCAGGACTTCTCGGAGGACACATACCGTACACTTATGGCAGCAGATTCTGCTGTCATGGTTATTGATGCAAGCAAGGGTGTCGAAGCACAGACACGTAAATTATTTAAGGTATGCGTTATGAGACATATTCCGATCTTTACGTTCATAAATAAGATGGATCGCGATGCTAATGACACATTTGAACTTTTAGATGATATCGAAAAGGAGCTTGGGATTGCTACGTGTCCGATAAACTGGCCTATCGGTTCAGGAAAGCAGTTTAAGGGCGTTTATGACAGGAATACGAGAACTGTTATGACTTTTGCGGATACATTAAAAGGAACAAAGGAAGGATCAGAGAAAATAATAAGTATTGATGATCCTGCCCTTGTTGATGAGATAGGAGAGGAATTCAAAAGCCAGCTTGATGATGAGATCGATCTTTTGGATGGTGCCAGTGCCGAATTTGATATTGATCTTGTGACAAAGGGAGAGCTGTCACCTGTATTTTTCGGATCTGCTCTTACAAACTTCGGTGTTGAGACGTTTTTGCAGCATTTCCTTAAGATGACATATTCACCTACAGCACGTAGATCAGATGTCGGTATGATAGACCCTTTTTCAGAAGATTTTTCTGCGTTCGTATTCAAAATCCAGGCAAATATGAACAAAAATCACAGAGACAGGATCGCATTCATGAGAATCTGCTCCGGACAGTTTAGTGCGGGCATGGAGGTAAATCATATCCAAAGCGGCAAGACATTAAAGCTTACACAGCCACAGCAGATGATGGCGGATGAGAGAAAAATGGTAGACAAGGCTTATGCCGGCGATATTATAGGAATATTTGATCCGGGGGTATATTCGATAGGTGATACACTTACCACTTCTAAAGAAAAATTCAGATTTGAAGGAATTCCTACTTTTGCGCCGGAGCATTTTGCGAGGGTAAGGCTTGTAGATTCCATGAAGAGAAAGCAGTTCGTAAAAGGTGTAACGCAGATAGCACAGGAAGGTGCCATACAGATGTTCCAGGAATATAAGGGCGGTATGGAAGAGATAATCGTAGGAGTAGTAGGTGTGCTCCAGTTTGATGTATTGAAATTCAGACTGGAAAACGAGTATAATGTGGAAATAAGACTTGAGAATCTTCCGTATGAACACATCAGATGGATAGAAAATAAGGATGAGATCGATGTTACAAACATATCAGGAACAAGCGACATGAAAAAGATCGTCGACATGAAAGGCAATCCACTGTTATTGTTTGTCAATGAATGGAGCGTCGGAATGACGCTTGACAGAAATAAAGGTCTTGTGCTTACAGAGTTTGGAAGAAATTAATTGACTATCCCTGATATAATGATATAATTTAGACAGCTGTATAAACGGCTGTCTTTTTTGATATTTTAAAATCCTAAATTTCTTGACAATTTTCCCAAAGTATACTATTATAAATCTAACACGAACGAATGTTCGCAGATAATAAGGAGATAATCATGGCAAAAGACGATAAATTAAAAGCATTAGATGCTGCGATAGCGCAGATTGAGAAACAGTACGGAAAAGGTTCAGTTATGAAGCTTGGAGATAATTCGGCGAATATGAATGTCGAGACAGTTCCTACAGGTTCATTAAGTCTTGATATAGCATTAGGGCTTGGGGGACTTCCAAAAGGAAGGATCATAGAGATATACGGACCGGAATCTTCAGGTAAGACAACAGTTGCCCTTCACTGTGTAGCGGAAGTACAGAAAATGGGAGGGATTGCTGGTTTCATAGATGCAGAGCATGCACTTGATCCGGTATATGCAAAGAATATAGGTGTCGATATCGACAATCTCTACATTTCACAGCCTGATTGCGGAGAGCAGGCTCTTGAGATCACAGAAACAATGGTCAGGTCTGGTGCGGTTGACATAGTAGTTGTTGACTCCGTTGCGGCTTTGGTTCCGAAAGCCGAGATAGATGGAGAGATGGGAGATTCACATGTCGGACTTCAGGCGAGACTTATGAGTCAGGCGCTTCGTAAGCTTACAGGTGTCATAAGCAAGTCAAATTGTATAGTAATATTTATAAACCAGCTTAGGGAAAAAGTTGGAGTTATGTTTGGAAGTCCGGAGACAACAACAGGAGGAAGAGCTTTAAAATTCTATTCATCAGTACGTCTTGATGTAAGAAGGACAGAATCATTAAAGCAGGCAGGCGAAGTTGTTGGAAACCATGTGAGGGTCAAGGTAGTAAAGAATAAGGTCGCTCCGCCATTTAAGGAGGCAGAGTTTGATATTATGTTTGGCCAGGGAATCTCAAAAGAAGGAGATCTGCTCGATCTTGCAGCACAGGCAAATATAATCAGTAAATCCGGTGCATGGTATGCTTATGAGGGCGATAAGATCGGTCAGGGAAGAGAAAATGCAAAGACATACATTCGAGAGAATCCGGCATTTTTTGATATGCTTGAGGAACAAGTACGTCACTTTTACTTTGATAAACCCGAGGAAGAAGAGGATGCACAGGAGCCTTCTGACAAAGAAAACAATGGATCAGGAGAAGAATAGGATAAATGATTTTTGTTACCAGCTTTGAACCTGCTGGTAAGGGAAAATGCCGCGTAGCTTTTGACAATGGTATTAAATGTTTATTATATCGTGGAGAGGCTGCGCGGTTTTCTTTAAAGCAGGATGGCAGTATATCGGAAGAACAGATGAATGTAATATTACATGATATAGTTTACAAAAGAGCAGCCAAGAGGACTATGCATTTGTTGGAGCAGATGGACAGAAGCGAAAAGAAACTCAGAGAAAAACTGGCTGTTGGGGAATATCCGCAGTGTGCTATAGATTATGCAATAGATTATGTGAAAAAATATCATTACATAGACGATCTGAGGCTGGCACAAAACTATGTCCGTTATCATAAGCAGAGCTTAAGCCGCAGGCAGATATATGTAAAACTTATTCAGAAAGGTGTGGAACCGGAAAATATAGAGAACGCATTGGATAAAGAATATGATGCAGACGAAATTGAACACATATACAATTTGCTTGAAAAGAAAAAATATGACAAAGAAAATTGTGATGATAAAGAATTCCGGCGCATATATCAGTTCCTTTTAAGACGTGGGTTTAAAAGCAGTCAGATACTCACTGCTATGAGAAAAGGCAGGGATTGAGCTGCTGTTCACATTTTTGCCTGATACTTTTGTTTACATTGGCTTGACAGAATGTAACAAAAAGTATAGAATTTAATTGTTGTAATTTGTGAAATACAATGAAAATTTAATAAAGGAGGTGCTCCTGTAATGCTACCGTATATCATTACTGCTGTAGTTGCTATTATTGTTACTGCAATAGCTGTATGGTTCATAGCATCAGCTTATCAGACCAAATCTGCCAATTCAAAGATTGGAAATGCTGAGGAAAAAGCTAGAGGAATCATAGACGATGCTGTAAAGACTGCGGAAGCCAAAAAGCGCGAATCTATGCTTGAGATCAAGGAAGAGTCTATAAAGGCAAAGAATGATCTGGATAAAGAAATTAAAGAGCGTAGAAACGAGATTTCCAGAAATGAACGCCGAATAGTTCAAAAGGAAGAGAATCTCGATAAAAAACTCGAATCGATCGAGAAGCGTGAGGCTAGTTATGCTGTCAAAGAAGAGGAACTCAAAAAGCAGAAAGTAGAAATTTCTAAGCTCAACGAGCAGCGGTTACAGGAACTTGAAAGAATCTCTGGATTAACCTCCGAACAGGCAAAAGAATATCTCTTAAAGACCATTGAAGAAGACGTAAAAATTGATACTGCAAAAATGATTAAGGAAATGGAAAATAAGGCAAAGGAAGAGGCTGACAGGAAAGCAAAAGATTATGTTGTCACAGCTATTCAGAAATGTGCAGCAGATCATGTGTCAGAAACCACTATCTCTGTCGTATCACTTCCAAACGATGAAATGAAGGGACGTATAATTGGTAGAGAGGGACGTAACATAAGAACTCTTGAGACAATGACAGGTGTAGATCTTATAATTGACGACACGCCTGAAGCAGTCATTTTATCAAGCTTTGATCCTATTAGAAGAGAGGTCGCAAGGATCGCTCTTGAAAAACTTATTGTTGACGGAAGAATTCATCCAGCTCGAATCGAAGAGATGGTTGAAAAAGCACAAAGAGAAGTTGAAACTATGATCCGTGAAGAGGGAGAGGCAGCTGTCCTTGAAGTCGGTATCCACGGAATACATCCTGAACTTGTCAAATTATTGGGCAAGATGAAATTCAGAACAAGTTATGGACAGAATGCTCTTAAGCATTCAATCGAAGTTGCACAGCTCACAGGACTTTTAGCCGCAGAAATAGGCGAGGATGTCAGAATGGCTAAACGTGCAGGATTGTTACATGATATAGGAAAAGCGGTCGATCACGAGATGGAAGGTTCACATATCCAGCTTGGTGTCGAATTATGTAAAAAATATAAAGAATCAGCTTTAGTGATTAATGCAGTAGAATCACATCATGGCGACGTAGAACCAGAGTCTCTTATCGCATGTCTTGTACAGGCTGCTGATACGATAAGTGCAGCAAGACCAGGTGCGAGAAGAGAAACTTTGGAGACATATTCAAATCGTCTTCAGCAATTAGAAGACATAACAAATGGTTATAAGGGAGTTGAAAAATCTTTTGCTATTCAGGCGGGCAGAGAGATTCGAATTATGGTAGTTCCTGAACAGGTTAGCGATGCTGATATGGTATTGATGGCTCGTGATATATCGAAACAGATAGAATCAGAGCTTGAATATCCGGGACAGATCAAAGTTAATGTGATTCGTGAATCGCGTGTGATAGATTATGCGAAGTAAAGTTAACAGGTTACGCTAATTTAATTAGAGTACTGAAGCTGGAAATTTTAAGTGAAAACTTTGTTTCCAGCTTTTTTGCTATAAAAAGCACAACTTTATTTATATCCATGAGAGGTATTAGGGAGAGACAATATGAATGAGCAGATAGAGGTTATCATCAGTGATGGTGGATTGGAAGCGAGTATAATCATTCCTGTACTATTTGATGAAAATGGTGACCAACATATATACTCTAAAGAGGATGTCATAGCTGCTCTGAGTGAACACGGAGTAAATGCTGGTTATCTGTATGATGAAATAGACAGGCTGGTAAACGAAAAAAGATATAATACAGAGACAATATGTGCAAGGGGGATTGCACCAGTTGACGGAATCGATGGTTATTATGAGTTTTTGTTCAATACGGTATTGGATAGAAAGCCAAAGATACGTGAAAACGGTACAGCAGATTACTGGAATATACATCTGGTCGAAGTCGTAAAAAAAAGACAGGTTATAGCTATATACCATGATCCGGTTCAGGGAAAGGATGGTATGTCTGTGACAGGAGAAATCGTGTCTGCCAGAATTGGGAGGGAACTTCCACCACTTGCAGGCAGAGGGTTTGAGAGAATGGATAATAATCATATCTATTTTTCTAATATGGATGGAAAAATAGAATATGCAAATAATAGAATAGTGATAATGCCTGTGTATGAAATATTTGGTGATGTTGATATGAAAACAGGCAATATCGAATTCCGCGGAGATGTTATAGTTCACGGAAATGTAAGAAAAGGAATGAAATTATTTACAACTGGAACGATAACTATCGACGGAGTTGTTGAGGCAAGTGATATTGAGTGTAAAAAAGATGTTCTCATACGAGGCGGGGTGCATGGCGGATATGAATCAAAGATAAAGACAGATGGTAGTTTTTTTGCTGGATTTATGGAATATGCATCGGTTGAATCAAAAGGGCAGATTATTGCAGAATCCATATTAAATTGTGATGTTATGTGTTACGACAGAATACTTGTTGCTAACAAGAATGCAAGTATAGTAGGTGGAAAAGTATATGCCACAGCAGGGATTGAAGTAAATATCCTGGGAAATAAAAATTATGTAAAGACAAAAATAGATGCCGGATTACAGGCAAATGTTGTTCAGGAAGTTGTTACATTACAGTCGAGAGTCTTTGAGGATCAGAACACTGTCAAAAAAACAGAAAAAATATTAAAAACGCTGGCAGATAAAGAGTATAAAGATCCACATCAAAATAATAAAAATCCGATAAAGATCGATCTGCTCCGTACTAAGGTTACAAAGCAGGCACAGATAGCCAGAGATAATGCGAGACTTGAAGAATTAAATATCATACTTAAAAAGGCATCCGATGCAACGATAAGGATCAATCAGGAGATATATCCGGGAGTTGACGTTGCGATAAACAATATAAGAACAAAGGTATCCAGCCACCAGAAGGCGGTTGAGTTTACAGAATGTGAAAAGAAACTTAGAATGTATTCATTGGAAATAAGGTGACAAATATGATTAAAAAAATGGAACGGTTAAAGAGAGAACTTGTATATAAGGGAACAATACTTGATGTGTATAAGGATACTATGAGGTTTGATAATGGCAAACAGGAAGAGTGGGATTTTGTTTCGCACAGAATGGGTGCGGCGGCAATTCTGCCAGTACTTGACGATGGACGGATACTTATGGTCAGACAATATCGCAATGCATTGGAGAGAGAAACACTGGAGATACCGGCCGGATGCAGGGACTCTGTAACAGAAGATACAAAAATCTGTGCTACGAGAGAACTTGAGGAGGAAACAGGATACAGATCAGATGATGTCAGTTTCCTGATTTCATTAAAAACAACAATAGCCTTTTGCGATGAGGCTATAGATGTGTATCTTGCAAAAAATCTATACAAGGGAACAAAGCATCTTGATGATGGAGAATCTATTGAGACAGAAGCCTATACGGTAAAAGAACTTTGTGATATGATCTATTCAGGAAAAATCCAGGACGCAAAAACTGTAAGTGCGATACTTGCGTATAGTAATATGTTATGATCTGCGTAGATGAGCATACAAATCAGCTGCGGATATATCATTATTTTATAATAAAACCCCTGCATATTCTGTAGTGGCAATGCCACATTCAAAATATGCAGGGGAAATTTTAAATTAAAAGATTATTTATTCATTTCAGCTATATCATATATAAGTTTCTTTGAATCTTCCCATCCAAGACAAGGATCAGTGATCGATTTACCATAAATATGGTCACCGATATGCTGGCTTCCTTCTTCAATGTAGCTTTCGATCATGAGACCTTTTACAAGTTTTTTGATCTCAGGTGAAAGGATCCTGTTGTGCATAACCTCTTTTGCGATACGGATCTGCTCTTTGAACTGTTTTCCTGAATTGGAGTGGTTTGTATCAATAACAGCGGCAGGATTAACAAGCTCCATTTTTTCATACATTTCATGTAAACGGATAAGATCTTCATAATGATAATTAGTAGTAGTATTTCCGTGCTTGCTTACAGCACCTCTTAAAACAACATGAGTAAGAGGATTTCCAGGTGTTTCAACCTCGTATCCTCTGTATACGAAATGATGTGGATGCTGTGCGGCATAAACTGAATTTAACATAACAGAAAAATCACCGCTTGTAGGATTTTTCATTCCACTTGCAACATCAAAACCACTTGCAGTCAGGCGATGCTGCTGGTCTTCTACAGAACGGGCTCCGATCGCTACATATGATAATAAATCCTCGACATAACCCCAGTTTTCAGGGTAGAGCATTTCATCGGCACATGTAAGACCACTCTCTGCAATTGCGCGGATGTGCATCTTTCTCATGGCGATAAGACCTTCGACCATATCCGGGTCTTTTTCAGGGTCGGGCTGTGAAGCAATACCTTTGTATCCCTCACCAGTTGTTCTAGGCTTATTTGTGTATATTCTAGGAATGATTATAACGCGGTCTTTCACGTCATCCTGGATTTTTGTAAGTCTGCTGACGTAATCGCAGACAGAATCTTCATTGTCAGCAGAACATGGTCCTATTATAACAAGAAATCTGTCATCCTTTCCACATATAACGTCTGAAATAATTGCGTCACGTTCTTTTTTTAATTTGACGAGCTCCTCTGATAAAGGATATTTCTCCTTGATCTCAGCAGGAGTTGGAAGTTGATTTAAAAACTTAAAACTCATAGCTGTCTCCTCACGTATAAAATTATTGTCATTGCATAATATAATAAGTGAAAAACTATGGCTTGTCAAATCACATATGGTTACTGTTCACACGCAAGCTTGACACCACGCTGTCAAGCTATGCGCCATAGTGTAATTATTGAGTGATTACAGCCCCATGACTCGTAGAGGCATTTTAAATGGGCTGTAATCGTTGCTGTTCACACTATTAAGTGAACAGCAACATATAAATTGAATGGAAATATGTTGAAATAATATTTGATTTGTGTTATAAATATGAAGTGTTATGTGTGACCGTAGTTTAATGGATAAAATTCCGGACTCCGACTCCGGCGAGTGCGCGTTCGATTCGCGTCGGTCACATTATATTGTAAATAGTTATGAATGGAGGAAATATGAAAGATTTTTTTATCAAGGTTAAAGAATTTTGTTCTGATAATAAAAAATATGTGGGTGTCGCAGCAGTTTTACTGTGCCTTATAATATTACTTGCAGTAGTAACTGCAAATGGTAAAAAGGATAAAAAAGAAAATACGGAAGCCACAGAGCAGACACAGGTATCTGTAGAAGATTTCCAGTTTGAGACAGAATACACGGACGATAAAAAAGATGAAATAACACAACTCCTCCAGAATTATTATACAGCTTATGTATCAGCTGATCTTGATACACTTGCAAATATCGCTTATCCGATGACTGACAACGAAAAGAGTTATATCGGTGTGGTAAGCCAATATTATGAGACGGTATCAGATATAACAGTATACAGTAAAGCAGGACTTGAGAATGGTTCATATTTTGTATCAGTGGAAAACAACATAAAATTTTATGGTGTAGATACAGTTGCACCGACACTTGATTTCTTCTATATTGCAACCGATGATAATGGACAATTATATATAAATAATGTATATAGCAATTTCAACAGGACTTATGCAGAGGAAGAATTGGATTCAGGAATAGTATCACTGATATCAAAATATACATCGGATTCAGATTTTGCTAATCTGCAGAAAAGTGTACAGTCAAAATATGATGAGGCTGTCAATAGCGATGCTAATTTAAAGGAAATGCTTGAGACTACACTTACAGGTGCGATCAAACAGTGGTATACAACAGTCAGAGTGGATAATTCTACACAGACGACGGAGCAATCAACAGAACAGACAACAGAGCAGTCGTCAGAACAGCAGGCGGATGATAAGGCAGCCGCAGATCAGAGTTCTCAGGCTACAGATCAAAATGCCCAGAATACTGCGGATCAGAATGCCCAAAACGCACAAAATACAGACCAGGCAGCCCAGAATACTACAGACCAGAGTGCCCAGAACGCACAAAATACAGACCAGGCAGCCCAGAATACTGCGGATCAAAATGCCCAGAACACACAAAATACAGATCAGGCAGCCCAGAATACTACAGACCAGAGTGCCCAGAATGCACAAAATACAGACCAGACAGCACAGAATACTACAGATCAGGCAGCTCAGGATACACAGCCATCTGAATATGCTGTACAGACAACAGATGTTGTAAACGTAAGAGCAATTGCTGATCCGAACGGAAAGCTTTTAGGAAAACTGACAGAAGGTGTTAAGCTTACAGCATATGGAACATATGGTGAATGGACAAAGATTTCATACAGCGGAAGCGAAAATGGTGTTGGATTTATAAAAACAGAACTCTTAAAGACAGTAGAGTAAAACGGATAAATATTTAAAAATATTAAAAAGGATACGGAGACAATCAGGTCTCCGTTCTTTTTTCATACGAGAATATAAAAGGAGCATGATCATGCAAAAAGACGGAGTGCGGATAAATAAATATCTGAGCGAGGCCGGTATATGTTCGCGTCGTGAAGCGGACCGGTATATACAGAATGGACTGATAAAAATAGACGGGATTACAGCCCAAATAGGTGACAGGGTAATGCCGGGACAGGATGTAACATATAATGGAAGATCACTGTCAAAGGAAGATGAAATGATACTTATCGCCTTAAATAAACCGGAAGGGATTGTATGTACTGCGGAGAAAAGGGAAAAAAATAATGTCATAGATTATATAAATTATCCGAAACGAATATATCCTATCGGAAGACTGGACAAGGATTCAAAAGGTCTTCTTCTGCTGACAAACAATGGTGATATCGTAAACAAAATGATGCGTTCGGGAAACCGTCATGAGAAAGAATATATCGTCACTGTAAACAGAAACATTTCGGATTCGTTTATACGTGGACTTGCAGGAGGAGTTCCGCTTGTGGAACTAGGTGTCACGACAAGAAAATGCCATGTAAAAAAGCTCTCATCAAGACAGTTTAAAATAATACTTACACAAGGATATAACAGACAGATACGCCGTATGTGTGAATATTTCGGATACAGGGTTGTTGAACTTGAGAGAGTGAGGATAATGAATATAAGCCTTGGGAACCTTGAACCGGGAAAATACAGAAAAGTAACGGAACAGGAATACAAAACACTTCAAAAGCTTATAGAAGGCTCATCAAATGGTCCGGTAAAAGATCAAGGCAGAAATAATAGATAAATTGTATACAACAGGAGAGAGTTAAATGAATAAAAACGAATATGATTTACTTTGCGAAAAAATAGATTATCATATGGACAGATACTATAATCAGGACAGTCCAAAGATAAGTGACTATGAATATGATCAGCTTATGATACAATTAAAAGAAGCTGAGAAAGAGCATCCGGAGTGGGTTACACCGGATTCACCTACACAAAAAATAGGAGGAACGGTAAAAAGGGAGGCAGGTGTTAAGGTCACTCATGATGTGCCGATGCTTTCCATAGAGGATGTGTTCAGTAAAGAAGAGGTTACGGCATGGGTTGAAAAGGTAAGGTCTGTTCATGCGGATGCTGTATTTTCGGTTGAAACAAAAATAGATGGCCTGAGTATGACGCTTAGATATGAAAAGGACAGCAACGGAAAAATGAAGCTTGTAATGGCTGAAACAAGAGGAGACGGGCTTGTGGGAGAAGATGTTACTGCAAATGCATTGGTAATACCTGACATACCGAAATATCTCGACCTCCCATATGATTCACTACAGCTTCGCGGTGAGGTCTACATGTCACATGATGATTTTGACAGGTTTAATGAGCAACAGGAAAAAAATGGTAAAAAAACAGCTGCAAATCCGAGAAATCTGGCAGCTGGAACACTAAGGCAGCTTGACTCATCTATAACAAAAGAACGTGGACTTAAAATGTTTATATTTAATGTCCAAAAAGGACCGGATGAGATGCTTTACAGCCACTGTGACAGCATGGAAACTTTAAACAGTAATGGTATCCCGGTGGTATATCACCGCAAGTGCAGCACTGCTGACGAAATTTTAAATGCGATAGAAGATATCGGGAATATGAGGGGGGATCTTGAATATGATATAGATGGCGCAGTTATCAAGATCGATCAGATCAAATATCGTGAGGACTTTCCAGAGGGAAGCAAATATTCGAGTGGACATATAGCATATAAATATCCACCGGAGGAGAGAGTTGTCGTGATGGACGAAATCCTTGTGGATGTCGGCAGAACAGGAAAACTGACATTTACAGGGGTATTCCATGATAAAGAAACAAAGAAAGCTGCAAGACTTTGTGGAACCAATGTTACCAGAGCATCTTTACACAATATGGATTATATAAAAAATATGCATATCGGAATCGGAGGCTCATACAGACTTTACAAGAGTGGTGAAATAATCCCAAAGTTAAACGGCTGTGTGGACGAGCCGCCGCACGTATTTGAGTCACCACAGACATGTCCGGTATGTGGAAGCAGATTAGAAAGGGAAAATGAAACGGCAGATATCCGTTGTTTTAATGCACTCTGTCCGGCGCAGCTTACCAGAACGATCGCATATTTTGCATCACTCGATGCTATGAACATAATGGGACTTGGCGATACCATAGTAGATAACCTTATAAAAGGCGGATATGTAAAAACATTCGCAGACATATATAAGCTTAAGGACAAAAGAGACGAACTTATTGAAAATAAAGTGATAGGAAAAGAAAAGGGAACGGACAAGGTACTTCTGGCGATTGAAAAATCAAAGGAGAACGATCCGTCAAAATTACTGACAGGACTTGGAATAAGAAATGTAGGGAAAAATACTGCAAAAACAATAATGAAACATTTTACTTCAATCCACGAACTAGGGGATGCGCCTTATGAAAAACTGCTCGAGATTGAGGATATAGGAGATACAACAGCGCTTTGCATAAAAAAATATTTTGAAGATCCGCTTAACAGAGAAGTGATAAAAGAACTTGAGGAACTTGGCGTAAATATTACTGCTAAAAAGCAAAGTGCATCAGGAGAAGCACTGCAGGGACTTACTATAGTCGTGACAGGAACACTGCCTACACTTGGGAGGAAAGAAGCTGCAGAACTTATCGAAAATAACGGGGGAAAGTGTACAGGCTCTGTGAGCAAAAAGACAGACTATCTTGTTGCGGGAGAAGCTGCCGGAAGCAAGCTTACAAAGGCGCAGTCCCTTGGTGTTCCTGTGATCACAGAAGAACGATTATTTGAAATGATAAACGGCAGATAAAAAACAAAAGATACATTTGTACATGTATTTGGAATGTAATATAATAGTGTAAATGACACTAAAAAAGATGTGAAAAGAGGATGAGTAAATGCCTATAAAAACACAAAATGATTTACCGGCAAAGGAAATACTTGAAAGAGAAAATATATTCGTGATGGATGAGAACAGGGCGATGCACCAGAATATCCGCCAGCTAGAGATCGCTATAGTAAATCTGATGCCATTAAAAGAAGACACAGAATTACAGATACTGCGTTCATTGTCGAATACGCCTATTCAGGTAAATGTTACATTTGTGGCTACATCGACACATGAGGCTACACATACATCACTCAGTCATCTGAACCAGTTTTACCAGACATTTGATGATATCAAAAACAGAAATTTTGACGGGCTTATAATAACAGGTGCGCCTGTGGAACAGCTGGAATATGAAGAAATTGATTACTGGGATGAGATATGCCAGATCATGGAATGGAGCAAGACACATGTATTTTCCACGCTTCATTTGTGCTGGGGAGCTCAGGCGGGACTTTACTATCATTATGGAATTCCTAAGCATATGCTTGCAAAAAAGAAATTTGGCGTATATGCACACAAAGTAAAAAATAGAAAAATACCATTGGTCAGAGGGTTCGATGACGTATTTTATGCGCCGCATTCAAGACACACGGAGGTAAGAAAAGCAGATATCGAAAAGGTTGACAAGCTTACAATACTGGCTGAATCAGACGAAGCAGGAGTGTTCCTCATAATGAATGATGACGGAAGACAGATATTTGTAATGGGACATCCTGAGTATGACAGATATACACTCCATAACGAGTACATAAGGGATAAAAAGAAGGGACTTCCTATTGACCTTCCGGTAAATTATTATCCTGATGATGATGACACACAAAGACCCCTCCTGCAGTGGAGGTCACATGGAAACATTCTTTATTCCAACTGGCTCAATTATTATGTTTATCAGGGGGTACCATATGAATTTATAAATTATAATGAGATATATGGAAAATAATAAATCTTTTTACTAGGAATATGAACGGATTTGTGATACGATAATATTATAAAAACGCACACTAGATGGTGCAGAATAAAATTTAAATAAGGGGGATTTTTAGTATGGCTAAAGAGCTAGTTGCAATGCTTCTTGCTGGCGGACAGGGCTCACGTTTATACGCATTGACACAGAAACTGGCAAAACCGGCAGTACCATTCGGAGGAAAGTACAGGATAATAGATTTTCCACTTTCTAATTGTGTAAATTCCGGAATTGATACAGTGGGAATTCTGACACAGTATCAGCCATTTATTCTCAATGAATATATAGGTAACGGACAACCTTGGGATCTCGATAGAATATACGGAGGGGTGCATGTTCTTCCACCATATCAGAAAGCATCAGGTTCAGACTGGTATAAAGGAACAGCAAATGCGATATACCAGAATATTGCATTTATCGAAAGATATGATCCGGAGTATGTTATTATTTTATCAGGAGACCAGATCTGCAAGCAGGACTATAGTGATTTCTTACGCTTCCACAAGGAGAAAAATGCAGAATTTTCTGTTGCTGTTATGGAAGTCCCATGGGATGAGGCATCACGTTTTGGACTTATGGTAGCAGATGATGATGACAAGATCACAGAATTTCAGGAAAAACCGAAAAATCCAAAATCTAATCTGGCATCTATGGGTATATACATATTTAATTGGGATATACTTAAAAAATATCTTATTGAAGATGAAGCAGATCCGGACTCAGAGAATGACTTTGGTAACAATATAATTCCGAACCTTTTAAAAGATGGCAGAAGAATGTATGCATATCATTTTTCTGGATACTGGAAGGATGTTGGAACTATTCCTTCATTATGGGAAGCAAATATGGAGGTACTTGATCCGGAACACAGCGGAATCAATCTTTTTGATGAGAACTGGAAAATATACAGCAGAAACAGCGGACATACAGGCCATTTTATAGGAGAACACGCACAGGTCAAAGACTCAATGATAACTGATGGATGTGTGATAAAGGGAAATGTTGATCATTCCGTATTATTCAGCGGAGTGGTTGTTGAGGAAGGCGCATGTGTAGAGGATGCTGTTGTCATGGGGAACACAGTGATCAAAAGAGGCGCAAAAGTTATGCATTGTATCGTTGCCGAGAATGCAGTGATAGGTCAGGATGCTGTTGTCGGAATGAAATCTGAAGATGGCAAAACAGGAGACGTAGCTACTATCGCACCATATGTGACTATAGGTGACCGCGCAGTGATCGGACCAAAGGCAATGGTCTATAATGATGTAGAGGAGGGACAGGAGCAATGTTAAACATGAACAACGAAGAGGCGTTAGGAATCATTTTCCCTAACAGCTATGACAGCCTTATCCCGGAGCTTGTATCGGAGAGACTTATGGCTTCAATTCCATTTGCAGGCCGTTACAGAGTATGTGATTTTATGCTTTCGAGCATGGTACATAGCGGAATAGACAATATCTCACTTCTCGTAAAGCATAATTACCATTCTTTGATGGATCATCTTGGATCAGGCCAGGAATTTGACCTTGCGAGAAAAAACGGAGGACTTAACATTGTTCCGCCATTCGCACAGCGCCAGATCAAGGTTTATACAGGTCGTATAGAGGCATTGATGAGCCTTAAAGGGTATTTGAATAAATGTGCACAGAAATACGTCATAATGGCAGATTCAAATTATGTGTTTAATTTTGATTTCAGGGAATTGATCGAAGCTCACAAAAAGAGTGGTGCAGATATTACGATGATGTACCGCAGACAGGAAATCCCGAAGGCATTTTTAAAACCTAATTCAAATTACAATGAGCTTTATTATACACTCGATACAGATGGTGATAAAGTTGAAAAAATATATATAAATGCAAAAGATAGCGGAAAAGTTGATTTTTGCATGAATATATATATAATGGAAAGAGAAAAAATGCTCCGTCTTGTCGATGATGCGTATGTGCATGGATATTCATACTTCACAAGAGATCTTCTTGCACCAAATACACAGACATTAAAGATCTATGCGTTTGAGTTTACTGGATATGCATCACAGATAACAGACATGAAGAGTTATTTTGAAGAAAACATGAAGCTTCTCGATGAGGAAAACAGAAACGCATTGTTTGCCAGCGGAAATTCTATCTATACAAAGATCAGGGATGATAATCCAACCAGATATATAAATGGTTCAAAGGCGAAGAATGTTATGGTTGCCGATGGATGTGTAATAGAGGGAGATATTGAGAACAGCATATTATCAAGAGGTGTAAAGATTGGCAAAGGTGCAAAGGTCAAAAATTGCATTCTCATGCAGGATACAGTCATTGAGGATGGCGCATATCTTGAATATGTGATAACTGACAAAAATGTCCGTGTATCGAGAAACAGATCACTTACGGGAAATGATTCATTCCAGGTGTATGTGGCAAAGGGTCAGACCGTATAAGCTTTAAGGAGGATTACAGAGCATGGCAGAAAGTAGAAAGACATTTAATATCAAATCCGATCAGCCAGGTGAAGTTAAAATTGCCGATGAGGTAGTAGCTATAATCGCAGGACTTGCAACTACAGAAGTAGAGGGTGTAAGTTCTATGGCGGGAAATATCACAAATGAGATAGTAAGCAGACTGGGAATGAAAAGCCTCTCAAAAGGAATTCAGGTAGAAGTTTCTGATAACGAGGTTATGGTTGATGTTGCAATCAATATTGCATACGGATACAGTATCCCGGATGTGTCTACAAAGGTTCAGGAAAAAGTTAAGACAACGATCGAGAGCATGACAGGTCTTGAAGTTGCAAAAATAAATGTCCGCATTGCAAGTGTTGATATGGGCGAAAACTAAAAGTTCTTTGTAAATAGGCAGATTTGTAGTATAATTAAGGATGTCGTAAAGACATCCTTAATTTATAAGTATATGAAATTATGAGAGGAAATTACATGACAAGAAGTAAGATAAGAGAAAATGTTTTTAAAATGCTTTTCAGGGCAGAATTTCACGATGCAGACGATATGAAGGAACAACTTGATCTGTTTGATGAAGAACTGGAAAATCCGTCTGAGAGTGAGCTTTTTTATATCAACTCAAAGAGCAAAGGGATTTTGGAACATATAGATGAGATTGATGCTTTGATCAATGAAAAATCAACCGGATGGAAGACAAGCAGAATGGCAAAGGTTGATCTGTCTATTATCAGAATAGCAGTATATGAAATAAAATTCGAGGATGATATTCCGTTCAAGGTTTCTGTGAATGAAGCTGTAGAACTTGCAAAGAAATATGGTGCAGATGAGTCACCAGCGTTCGTAAACGGAATACTGGCTAAGTTTGCATGAGAAAAAATATCTATCCGGTAGGGCAGGTTAATAAATATATCAAAAATATGTTTGCGCAGGATTTTATGCTGCACCTTATTTCTATAAAGGGTGAAGTGTCGAACTGCAAGTATCATACAAGTGGCCACATATATTTCACTCTTAAGGATAAAGCAGGTGCAATGTCAGCTGTAATGTTTGCAGGCAATGCGAAAAATATGACCTTTAGGATGAAAGATGGGGATCAGGTTGTTGTCACGGGATCTGTAGAAGTTTATGAAAAAATGGGAACTTATCAGATATATGCAAGGCAGATAGAACTTGATGGTGAAGGAAATCTTTATTTAAGATTTGAACAGCTGAAAAAAGAACTTGAAGAGATGGGAATGTTTGCCGCAGAATATAAAAGACCAATTCCAAAATATGCCGGAAAAATCGGTGTAGTCACGGCACAAACAGGAGCTGCGATACAGGATATCAGGAATATTTCGGGCAGGAGAAACCCATATGTACAGCTTATTTTGTACCCGGCACTTGTGCAGGGAGAAGGAGCGGCTCAAAGCATAGTAAATGGTATACATGCATTAGACCGGATGGGGCTTGATATCATAATAGTAGGAAGAGGCGGCGGCTCAATAGAGGATCTGTGGGCTTTTAACGAAGAAATAGTTGCAAGGGCGATATTTGAATGTAATACGCCTGTTATTTCTGCTGTGGGTCATGAGACAGACTGGACGATAGCAGATTTTGTATCTGACAGGAGAGCACCTACACCATCGGCAGCAGCAGAGCTCGCAGTGTTTGATCACAGACAGATGATAGATCAGCTGTCTAATATAAAAAAGAGAATGGACAGTAATTTGTCTGGTAAAATAGAATTTTACCGGGAAAGGTTATCGCATATAAAGACAAGGGTTTCTTATTTAAGCCCGGCAAACAGGCTTAATGAAAACCGTAAGCGGCTGGCTGATCTCGAGGAGCGTCTGTTATTACTGATGCAACAGCAGATTAAGGATAAAAGGCAGAAGCTTATTATGTTAAGTACAAGGCTTGATGCAGATTCGCCTGTAAAAAAGCTGAGTCAGGGTTATGCCTATGTGTCAAAGGAAGACGGCAGGAATATACACAGTGCAGCAGATATAACGTGCGGTGATAATATAGATATATATCTGATAGACGGCAGGGCAAAAGCTGTTATTTCGGAGGTGGATTTAAATGAGCGATGATAATATTACATTAGAAGAGCGCTTCACAAAATTAGAAGAAATAGTTAAGAAAATGGAAGATCCTGATGTGTCACTTGATGAATCATTTGAATTGTACAAAGCAGGACTTGATGAAATAAAAAATGCGGGCAGCATGCTTGACGGAATGGAAAAGTCTATGCTTGTTTTGAATGAGCAGGGCGAACTGGAGGAATTTTAATGGACTTCTCAAAGGAGCTTGAAGCAAAAGTTACAAGCATAAATGAAAGAATATATGCCTTTCTTCCAAAAGAGGAAGGCTATCAGAAAACGATCTTTGAAGCTATGAGATATAGCATTTTAGCAGGAGGCAAGAGACTTCGCCCAATGCTGATGGAAGAGACTTATAAATTGTTCGGAGGAACAGGAAAAATCATCGAACCTTTTATGGCAGCGATCGAGATGATACATACATACTCATTAGTACATGATGATCTTCCGGCAATGGATAATGATGAATATAGACGTGGCAAAAAGACAACGCATAAAGTATATGGTGAGGCTATGGCGATTCTTGCAGGTGATGCCCTTTTAAATTATGCATTTGAGACAGCAACGCTTGCATTTGATATAGAGCCTGAAAACAAAAATACAGGCAGGGCACTTCGCATTCTTGCCCAAAAGGCCGGTGTATATGGAATGGTAGGAGGTCAGGTTGTAGATGTTGAGAGTGAAAAAACAGGTACAGACATCACAAGAAAAAAACTTGACTTTATATATAGATTAAAAACAAGTGCACTTATAGAAAGCTCAATGATGATAGGAGCAGTTCTTGCCGGTGCAGATTCAGATCAGATTGATATAATAGAAAAAACAGCCAGTAAACTTGGGCTGGCGTTTCAGATACAGGATGATATTTTAGATGTCACAAGTACGCTGGAGGTACTTGGAAAGCCAATAGGCAGTGACGAAAAAAATAACAAGGTAACATATGTTACCTTTGAAGGATTGGATAAAGCTTCAAAAGATGTAGAAACTATATCAAAAGAGGCAGAAAAACTTCTTGATAGCTTCGAAGGAGATAAAGAATTCCTGAAAGGTCTTTTTGAGTATCTGATCCATCGGGAGAAATAGTATGGTACTTGATAAAATTAAAAAAGCAAATGACATAAAAAAATTGTCACCGCAGGAAGTTGATATTTTACGTGATGAAATCCGTGAGTTCCTAATAGACAGCATATCTGTAACAGGAGGTCATCTTGCTTCAAACTTAGGAGTTGTTGAGCTTACTATGGCTCTTCATTTATCACTGGATCTTCCAACGGACAAGATCGTGTGGGATGTCGGACACCAGTCATATACCCACAAGATCCTGACAGGCAGAAAAGATGGTTTTGCAAGCTTGCGCAAGTTTGGTGGAATGAGTGGTTTTCCAAAGACTGATGAAAGTGACTGTGACTGCTTTAACACAGGACATAGTTCTACTTCAATATCGGCAGGACTGGGACTTGCAATGGCAAGACAGATAACCGGTGATGATTACCATGTTGTGTCGGTAATAGGTGATGGAGCGCTTACCGGCGGAATGGCATATGAGGCACTAAATAATGCCTCAAGCATAGAGTCTAACTTTATAATTGTGTTAAATGATAATAATATGTCAATATCTGAAAACGTAGGCGGTGTGAGCCATTATCTGTCAGGATTCAGGACAGCAGATGCTTACAGGGATCTAAAAAATAACGTTATGAATTCATTAAACCAGATCCCGGTATATGGTGAGCGGATGGTTAAGCGCATCAGGAACACGAAGAGCAGCATAAAGCAGCTTTTCATCCCGGGAATGTTTTTTGAAGAGATGGGGATTATATATCTTGGCCCGGTTGATGGAAGTGATATAGGTGAGATGTGCCGGATATTTGAGGAAGCAAAGCGTGTGGATGGTCCGGTGCTTGTACATGTGATCACAAAAAAAGGTGCAGGATATCTTCCGGCAGAAAAATTCCCGGCAAGATTCCACGGAGCAGAGCCTTTTGATATAGCAACGGGGCTTCCTAAAAACAAACGTACAAAGGCAAATTATACGGATGTTTTTTCAACTGTCATGGTAAAGGCAGGGGAACGCAACGAAAAGCTGGTTGCAATAACCGCAGCTATGGCGGATGGAACCGGTTTAAGGCGTTATAGAAGATGCTATCCCAAGCGTTTTTTTGATGTAGGCATAGCCGAAGGACATGCTGTAACGTTTGCCGCTGGATTGGCAAAAGCGGGACTTATCCCTGTATTTGCTGTGTATTCATCATTTTTACAGAGAGGCTTTGACCAGATCATACATGATGTGTGTATCCAGAATCTTCATGTTATATTTGCTATAGACCGCGCCGGCCTTGTAGGAAGTGATGGCGAAACGCATCAGGGGATCTTTGATATATCATATTTATCTCAGATACCGAATATGACAGTACTTGCTCCAAAGAATAAATGGGAGCTTTCTGATATGATGAAGTTTGCGATAGATTTTGATGGTCCGATCGCAATACGATATCCAAGGGGATTGGCGTATGATGGTCTGAAGGAATACAGAAGTCCTATACGTTTTGCAAAGAGTGAGACTATATTTAAGGGGACAGATGTAGCTATACTTGCACTTGGAAGCATGGTAAAGACAGCAGAGACAGTGTGCGGGATACTAAAAGAGCATGGTATAACAGCAACGCTTATAAATGCCCGGTTCGCAAAACCGTTTGATGGAGAGGTTATAAAATCGCTTACAGCATACCATCATACAATCGTCACAATGGAAGAAAATGTAAAAAGCGCCGGCTTCGGTGAACATGTTGCAGAGTATCTGGAAGATAATGGAATAGATCTGAAACTTATAAATATTTCAATACCGGATGCTTATGTGGAACATGGAAATGTAGATAAACTTAAAGAAATGCTTAAAATAGATGCTCTGTCCGTAGCAGACAGAATAATTAATGAGGTACTATGAAAGAAAGATTAGATGTATTACTTGTAAACAGAGGACTGGCTCCTTCAAGGGAAAAAGCAAAAACCATGATAATGGAAGGAAATGTTTTTGTAAACAATAACAGAGAAGACAAGGCAGGCTCTACTTTTCCGGATGACTGCAATATCGAAATCCATGGGAAAACACTTCAGTATGTAAGTCGTGGAGGACTTAAGCTTGAAAAGGCGATGAAACACTTTGATATAAGTCTTGACGGAAAAGTGTGTATGGATATAGGTGCATCGACAGGCGGATTTACAGACTGTATGCTGCAGAATGGTGCAGTAAAGGTTTATTCGGTTGATGTCGGATATGGACAGTTCGCATGGAAGCTCCGTCAGGATGAGAGGGTTGTCTGCATGGAAAAGACAAATATCAGGTATGTCACGCCTGATGACATAGATGATGAGCTCGATTTTGCATCTGTTGATGTTTCGTTTATTTCCCTGACAAAAGTGCTTATACCGGCAAGGGCACTTCTTAAGGATAATGCAGAGATGGTATGTCTTATAAAGCCGCAATTTGAGGCGGGAAAAGATAAAGTTGGAAAAAAAGGTGTTGTGAGGGATAAAAATGTTCATCAGGAGGTAATACAAAAGATAGTGGATTTTGCCATTGAAAACGGGTTTAGTGTATTAAATCTTGAGTATTCACCTATCAAAGGACCAGAAGGCAACATCGAATACCTTGTCCACATAAGAAAGACCAAAGATCCACAGACAGCAGACTGCGTGGACGTTACAGGAGTAGTTGAGGCAGCACACGGAGAGTTGGATAAAAAGTAATGAAACATTTTGTTTTGATCACGAATGCTTATAAAGATAAAGACTTCAAATTATCTAATAAAATAATTGATTACATATGTAAAAAAGGTGGAACAGCAAAAAGCCTGATAAGTAATGTAGAATCAACAGATAACAGGGACTTTTCGATAGACGAGATCCCAAAAGATACAGAATGCATACTTGTATTAGGTGGAGATGGTACACTTATAAGGGCTGCAACAAAGGTTGGTACGCTCCAGATACCTCTTATGGGTGTAAATTTAGGAACACTTGGGTATTTGTGTGAGGTCGAAGAAGCAACAGTCTATGATGCGGTGGACAGCCTCATGAATGATAAATATATGACAGAAAACAGGATAATGCTTACAGGCTGTAAAAGAGGCAGCAGGGATTCGTCCGTGGCATTAAATGATATTGTCATACACAGGGCGGGCAATCTGCAGATACTAAGTCTCAAAGTATATGTAAACGGAGAATTTTTAAATAATTATCATGCTGATGGTATAATTGTTGCCACACCTACAGGCTCTACAGGATACAATATGTCGGCAGGAGGACCTATTGTTGATCCAAAGGGAGACATGCTGCTTCTTACACCTATCAATGCTCATAATTTAAATTCAAAAAGTATTGTACTTTCCGGTGACGATGTGGTAGAAATAGAAGTGTGCAGCAGGCGCATCCAGAAGGATGAAAAGGCGTGTGTAAGTTTTGACGGCGACACAAATGTAGAGTTATGTGTCGGTGACAGGTTTGAGATTGCAAAAGCCGCCAACTACACGAAAGTGTGCAAACTGCATAAGAGAAGCTTTTTAGAGATACTACGAAAAAAAATGGAGACATATGCATAGGAGAAATTCATGAAGACCAACAGACAATCAAAGATTATAGAGATAATCCAGAAAAATGATGTTGAGACTCAGGAAGAACTTTCTGCATTTCTTGAGCAGGAAGGATTCCGTGTGACTCAGGCAACTGTTTCAAGAGATATACGTGAGCTTAAGCTTACAAAGATCCCGACATCCAGCGGAAAACAAAAGTATGCTGTGATCGGTGATTCAGGAGAGGCGATGGCTCAAAAATACGAGCGTGTTCTGCGTGAAGCTTTTATATCTGTTGACATGGCACAGAATATACTTGTGATTAAAACTGTAGCAGGAATGGCAAATGCAGTATGTGCAGCGATCGATGCGATGAACATGAAAGAAATAGTCGGCTCTGTAGCCGGCGATGACACGATAATGTGTGCGGTAAGAACAGTCGATGATACTCTTTTATTGATGAAAAAGATAAGAAAAATTGTAGAGTAATGTATGTTTATGTTTTGGGAGAGTGGAAGGAGACAATATGTTACAAAATCTACATGTGAAAAATCTTGCACTTATAGATGAGTGTGAGGTGGAGTTTGATGAAGGATTAAATATCCTTTCGGGTGAGACAGGAGCCGGTAAATCAATAATAATAGGCTCTATTAATCTTGCACTGGGGGAGAAGGTTCCGAAAGAAATGTTAAGGGATAATGGGCAGAGTGCTTTTGTGGAACTGATCTTTTCTGTTGAAAATGAAGACACGATTAAGAAGTTAAGAGAACTTGATGTCGAGATGGACGACAATACAGTAATCTTAAGCCGCAGGATAACGGCTTCGAGAGCCGTCGGAAGAGTAAACGGGGAGGCTGTCTCTGTATCGAGAATGAAAGAAATAGCATCATATCTTATAGATATACATGGACAGCATGAGCATCAGTCACTTTTGTCAAAGAAAAAACATCTCGACATACTTGATGAGTACGCAAAGAAGCCTTTAGGAAATAAAAAGCAGACTATGGCTGCCTTATATAAAGAATACAAATCCATAAAGGAAGAATTCGAAAATGCAGGAATGGACGCAGAACAAAGGAACAGAGAGCTTTCTTTTCTTACTTATGAGGTTGATGAAATTGAACAGGCAGGTCTTGTTATAGGAGAAGATGAGGAGCTTGAGGAGCAGTTTAAACGTTTTTCCAATGGTAAAAAGATAATGGAGAGTGTAAATGCTGCATACCAGATGACAGGGATGAATGACGCAAGTGCGTCCGAGCTTATTGGAAGTGCAGCAAGAGAACTTACTCAGGTCATGTCATACGATAAGGATGTTGAAAAGCTCCAGAGCCAGATCGCAGAGATAGACAGCCTTTTGTCGGATTTCAACCATGAAATATCAGGCTATATTTCAAATGCAGAATTTGATGATGAGACATTTTATAAGACACAGAAACGTCTTGATGAGATCAATCATTTAAAATCAAAGTATGGCAGTTCAATAGAGGAAATACTGGCTGCAATGGATGAGAAACAAAAGCGTATTGAGGTGCTGAATGATTATGATGCTTACCTTAAAACTTTAAATGAAAAGCTTAACGCAAAGAAACAGGAACTGTCTGATATTTCAGAAGAAGTATCAAAGATCCGTAAAAGGGAGGCAAAAAAACTTACAAAAGCTATAAAAGAAGCACTTGTAGATCTGAATTTCCTTGATGTTGCGTTTGAGATGGAATTTGAAAAACTGCCAGATTTTACTGCAAATGGAATAGACTTACCGGAATTTGTCATATCAACAAATCCGGGTGAGGCGTTAAAACCGCTTGGAAAGATCGCATCGGGTGGAGAACTTTCGCGCATCATGCTTGGGATAAAGGCGGTTATGGCAGAGAACGACCATATAGAATCGCTGATCTTTGACGAGATAGATTCAGGGATAAGCGGCAGGACAGCCCAGATGGTATCAGAAAAAATGAATGAGCTCGGAAGAAATCATCAGATAATATGCATAACACATCTTCCACAGATCGCAGCAATGGCAGACGCACATTTTCTGATCGAAAAATCAGTTGAGAATAAATCAACGGTTTCAAGAATTTATAAACTAAGCGAAGAACAGAGTATAAGTGAACTTGCAAGGATGCTGGGCGGAGTTGAGATAACTGACACGGTTATGCAAAGTGCAAAAGAAATGAAAAAACTTGCCGCACAGAAAAAATAAAAGAGAATCACAAAGAAATAAAAAATAAAAAAACTGACAGATAAAAAACAAATATTTTATATAAATTTCCGCATACTACCACAGGGAGGTAGACTATGCGGAAATTTTTTTCTATTTTAATGAATATGATGTTTGCATTTATCATGATCGGTGCTTTTGCACTTAGCGCCGGTATGAAAAAAAATAATGAGCCTATGTCAGATATGGGAAAAATAAAGGCAGATGAAGTAATGTCAAATGAAAGTACACAGACTGGCGTATATGCATGCGGAAGACTAACAGGTATATATGAACAGACGAATGGTGTGCTTGTCATGGATGTTGTTTCAATAGAGGGGAAGGATGGAAAGAAGCATTCACCGGCAAAGGGGAAGATAAAAAGCGGGGATTATATTTTATCAGCAAATGGAAAGGTGATAGAATCCAAGGAAGATCTTGCTGATGTGGTAAACGACAAAGAAAGCGATTTTGTTGAGATACGTTATATAAGAGATGGAAAAGAAAATGTAGTTTCACTTGATCCCGTGAAGGGTGATGATGAAAAATCATATCTCGGGATATGGATAAAGGATGATCTGGCAGGTATAGGAACTATAACATATTACACGAATGATAAAAAATTTGGCGCACTTGGGCACGGCATAGGTGATGGAACGAAAGCGGGGCAGCTTTTAGATGTAAACAGTGGAGATCTATATAAAATGGAACTTTCCAAAATAAAAAAAGGAAAGCCAAAGGATCCCGGGGAACTCGCAGGAGTTGTATATTTTGGAAATAAAAGTCATCTGGGAACGCTTGATGGAAACAGTGATAATGGAATATTTGGAACACTTGATGATGAGGAATGGGATGAATATACAAAAGGAGATGATTTTTATGAGATTGCAAAAGAAAGTGAGGTAATGACAAAAAAAGCACAGATAATATCGTATATATCAGGACAAAAAGAAAAATATGATATAAAAATCCTGGCAGTTGATCATGATGTTGAGGATAATAATAAAAAGCTTGTTATAGAAGTGACAGACGAAAAGCTTATAGATCTTACCGGAGGAATAATACAGGGAATGAGTGGTTCACCGATAATCCAGGATGGAAAGATAATAGGAGCAGTTACACATGTGTTTGTAAATGATCCGACAGAAGGCTATGGGATCCTGATAGAAGATATGATGAAATAAGAGTTATGAAAAAAATTGAAAAAAGATATTGACATATGGCAACGAATGAGTTATATTTAACTCAAGTTAGAAATAACTAACTGAAAGGAGCCGATATGTGTCAGGAAATTTTTCGAATGGCGTTAGGTATGGATCTAAAAAGTGTTGAAATGCAGTTAGCTCTCCAATGTGCCCCACTTATTACAGGAGTGAGAATATCAAATCTACTCATGATAGAGAGTTGTAATGAGCCGGCTTTAAGATTGGTGCTTAAGCGTTCGGGAATATCTTATTTTAAGCTGGGGCAGACAGAAGGGAAAACCGCCTTCCTCCTATTTAAAAGAACTAAACTGGAAGAATTCCTTCAGAAGAACGATTCGTTGGAGATTCTTAAGAGTTCAGGATATGAGGAATTTTCTTTTGGAAGCATTCTGCTTAAATTTAAAGAAAGATACACGACATATATTACACAACAAGGTATGCAGTTTCCTCATGAAATGGGGCTGCTCCTTGGCTATCCGGCAGAAGATGTAGAGGGATTTATATCAAACGAAGGAAAGAACTCATTGTACTGCGGTTACTGGAAAGTATATAAAAATGTCGCAGCAAAAAAGAGGATATTTGATGAATTTGAAAAATCCAAGGAATGTATAATTCAGTTATTAGCTGATGATATCGATATGCAGCTTATACTGGAAATATATAAAGATGAACCACGTAAGGTGGCTGTTTAGGAGGCAGATAATGAGTAAAATTAGCGTAGTATATTGGTCACAATCTGGAAACACCGCAGCTATGGCAGAAGCCGTTGCTAAGGGAATTACCGATGCAGGAAAAGAAGCTGAAATCGTTTTTGTCAGTAGTGCATCAATAGATGAACTTAAAAATGAAACAGCATTTGCTTTGGGATGTCCTGCAATGGGGGCAGAAGTACTCGAAGAAAGCGAGATGGAGCCTTTTGTTACAGAACTTGAAGCGAGTGTTTCAGGAAAAACTATCGGATTGTTCGGATCTTACGGATGGGGTGATGGTGAATGGATGAGAGACTGGGTAGACCGCATGACAGCAGCAGGAGCTACTGTGGCAGGCGGTGAAGGTGTTATATGCCAGGATGCCCCAGATGATGACGCTAAAGCTGATTGTGAAGCTTTAGGAAAGAGTCTTGCTGCTGTATAAATGGCAGAATAATGATTAATTTGGTAGATCACCAACTATTGTTGGTTTTCTATATATATTTTATCTCCGCAAAGTAAAACTTTGCTCCTAGTGTAAATCAGAGCCAGCGAACTTCCCATTCGCTGGCTCGCTCTCTGTTTAAAATGGATAAAGTTTATTGTCTTTCATATATTCTACAGAAGATACGAGATCATCATAATCATTCACTTCAATTAGAACAGAAGGAAGCTTTTCAGAAGGAAGTGATTGTATATAATCCCTGTATAGATTCCATGGTACATCCATTGATCCGACCGGGTTGTGGGAATCCTCTATACCATTATTGTCATTTATGTGCAGATGACGTATGTAAGGTGAAAGATCATAAAACCACTCGTTAAGCGGCTGCGTGCCTATAAATGCATGTGCTACGTCAAGACAGACGCCGAATCTTGGCTCATTGTCCATTTTTATGGCTAATTGCTTTAATAGATAGTCATCCATATCAAACATATTTTCGATATATATGTCAAGTGCAGGATATTCTTTTAGAATACGGCGCCAGTATTGTTCGTTGCGGTTAAGCCAGTTGTCCTGATAACTTTTAAGCTTAAAATTAGAAATATGGTTTGTGTGGAATATAACAGCACGGACCCCGAGGCGCAGAGCTATATCAAGGCTTTGGTGCACCCGGTAATCAGATACTTTGTATATCATAGGGTCATCACTGTTTATGCATATATCAAGAAAAACACCATGAAGAGTATCATTGCTTCTGTCTCGGTCAAGTGATGTGTAAATATTTATTATTTCATCTGTTTTTTTTACATCATCAAGTATTGAAGGAATGAAAAAATCATTGTATTCGAAACATGCATCATAATTTTTAGAAAAAGAAATATAATCATCGAGTCGGTTTAGCTTTGGTATACAATAAATGTAATTCATGTAAAAACCCCTTTCTAGCAAGATCATTAGGTGCGTCAGGCTTTGTTATGGATTCTATCATATAAGCTTCAACAGCAGAACTTTTTCCTTTAAGGGAAAGCGCTCCAATATGTGAAACATCTATACGGCCTTGTAGATTATCAAATACAGAAGAACTGATAAGTATCTGACCGGGTTTGGCGTTTGATTCAAGGCGGGAGGCTGTGTTTACGGTATCACCTATTGCAGTGTAGTCATATCTGCCATAGCATCCGATATTTCCTACAATTGCATCGCCAGAGTTGATACCAATGCCTAAATTTATATCACGATTAAACTTTTTCCTGAAATTATTGCGTATGGGTATAAAGCCTTTCATTATATCATCGGCTGCGCAGACTGCGTTAAATATATAGTCATCGAGATCATCAGGCGCATTAAATATTGCCATTGCTGCATCTCCGATAAATTTATCCAGAGTGCCATTCCAGGCCATTATTGAGGCATATACGATACTGAAATATTCATTTAGTACTTCGACTACCTCTTCAGGTTCGAGAGATTCAGATATCGAGGTGAAACCACGTATATCAACAAACAGCACAGCGACCTTTTTTCGCATGCTGACAGATGCAAGCTCTAATGGGGCAATATCGCTTATCTGATCTACGACATGTGAATCAACATACATCTTAAAAGTATTTTCCATCTTGCGTTTTTCATATGTAGTATATAAAAGATTCTGCATGAGGCTGCATATGATCGATAAAATATTGTACATAAGTGGTATCAACAGGAGAAATCTGTATCCTGCCTGCTGATAAATAGTATCTGTGACAGCAACTGTGCATATACATGATGCAACATAAAATATAGTAGTAAATATTGATTTCCTTCGTGCCGTTGCCAGGTATAAGATAAAAATTAAAACAGCATATAATATAGAAGAAAATAAAGGTGATACATCGATCTTTATTGTGTTATTCAAAAGTGCCTGGATGATGGAAGCCTGCGTAGTTATATCCTGCTGCATATAATCGGAGTTTATGAACTTAAAATAGGGCTCATCTTTTCCTTCATCAGAGAGTTCACCGATCATGACGATCTTATTATTAAAGTCGCTGGCAGAATAATTTCCCGAGAGCAGGTCTTTGAAAGAAATAATATTATAGCTTGAAAAATTGGTAATAGTGTTAAATCCAAATAGATTATTATTATCAAGTGATGGGTATTCAATTGAAAGTCCCTGGGATTTCTGGTATGTGCTGTAAACAAGCGAAGCAAAACTGTCCAGCTGCCTGCTGTCATAATTTACAGTAAGGGCGGCAGAGCGGATAGAACCATCATCTGACTGCTGCATGGCATTTGATATTCCTACAGTTACAACGTTTCGCAGATCGTCATAGGGAAAAGTTATGCCAATAGCGGAATGTGTTGACCAGTCCATTGAAGAATCGGCAGGCTTAGCCAGATTCATATTACTGTCTTTAGGGATATAATCATAGTTATTGTTGTCATCTGCAGCTTCAATATTTTCAGAGTCATGTGGTTCTGTGGAGCCGGTTTTTTCTTCTGGTGTGCTCATATCACTGTGATCGTCGTGAGTATCGAATGAGGCATCTGCAATGGCAATAACGTTTCCTGCTTCTTTGCAGGATGAAACTAATGCTGCGTCGCCTTCGGTTGTTTTATTTTCTGATAGATCGACATCAAGTGCAATTGCAGCAGCATCATTATCTGATAGGATATCCACAGCTTCAGATAAGAGGCTTCTGTCCCAATTGGAATAGTCACCATATTTATCTGTAGTATCTGAGTCTATTGATATCAGAGTTATTCTGTCATCAGCCCTGGAAAACGGATTATATGTATATATATAGTTTGTGACGTATTCATCCGGTGTACGGAGTACTTGTGAATAAGACAAAATACCCGCACTTATACCGAGCAGGAGGGCAATGACACAGGTCATCGCTGCATGCACGGGAATAGTGCGGGTATTTGATTTATTAAATACTGTTTTATTAAATAATTTATTCTTTTTCATATAAATTATCTCCGTGAAAATAGTATAAAAAAATAGTGTATGGTGTTCTAAATTTGATATATCAGATACTCTTTTGAGAAATATATTCACGATTTAATTTCTCGAGAGAGGAACTTAAATATTTCAAAAGCTCCCACACGTAATCGGGATCTTTTTTTGCAATCGAATCAAAAGTGCGGACATCCATTTTCTGGATTGTCGTATATATAGGGTTTTTCTTGTATTTGAATACAAATCGTTTGTCATCCGGTTCAATGCGGTCAAGCATATTGTTGAGACGGTTGTTAAGTGTCAGCAGAAGTCTGTATGTGATAGAAGCTGCCTCGAGAAGAAGCTTTGAAAAATCTGTTTCAGAAACTTCAAGAACAGTAACTTCATCAGAGCATGCTATTATTGTAGCTGAACGAGGCTTGCTCTCAAGAAGAGACATTTCGCCAAAAAAACTGCCCTCCGGCATAACCCCCAGAGACTGGGGATTGTCCGAAAAAGAATTTATAGAAATTTCAACCTGCCCTTTTAGAAGAATGAACATTGAATGTCCGGTTTCTCCCTCCTGGCACAGAATCTGTCCATTTGAGTATGTTCTTGTCTGACCACAGTTCTTTAATACATCGATATCCATAGTTAAAGCTCCTTGTATTATTATGTTAAGGTATATAATAATATATTATAGTACAATTATCCTATATTGTCTTTATTTTTTGTAAGATTTTTTTGTGCTGTTGAAAGCATAAGTTTAATACGGTTGAGCTGGTTAACCTCAGATGCTCCCGGATCATAGTCGATGGCTACGATATTGGCACCAGGGAATTCATGACGTATTTTTTTGATCACACCTTTACCTACTATATGGTTTGGAAGGCAGGCAAATGGCTGCGCACAGATGATATTTGTAACACCCTGCTTTATAAGCTCAAGCATCTCGCCTGTTAAGAACCATCCTTCGCCGGTCTGATTACCACATGATACGATAGGGCTTGCGTATTTCGCAAGGTCTTCAATGTATGCGGTAGGTGCAAAATGTTTACTCTTTGCAAGTTCATCGCGGGCATCTTTTCTCAGCCATTCAAAGAAAGATATAAGTCTGTTGTTTAAGAACTTAGACTTTTTGGAAGCACCAAGATTATCAGCCTTGAAATTTGCATTATAGCAGCAGTAGAGAAGGAAGTCCGTAAGGTCAGGAACAACCGCTTCAGCACCCTCTGCCTCAAGAAGATCTACAACATAGTTGTTTGCTGCCGGAAGAAATTTGACGAGTATTTCACCGACAACACCGACACGCGGTTTAACCTCATCTGTCATAGGCAGATTGTCGAAATCACGGATGATATCACGGCACATCTGTTTATATTTCTTGTGGGAAAGCATTTTGGTGTTTCCGACAAACTCAATAACCTTATTCTTCCATTTTTCATGAAGTGCATTTGCACTGCCTGGTTCTTTTTCGTAAGGTCTTACACGATACAGGCATCTCATAAAGATGTCACCGAATTCAAGTGCGTAAAGACCATGCTGGATAAGACTTGGTGTGAATTTAAAACCAGGGTTTTTTTCAAGTCCTACCATATTGATTGAAATAACAGGAACATCAGGGTATCCGGCTTTTCTAAGAGCACGTCTGATAAAACCTATGTAGTTTGTCGCACGGCATCCTCCACCGGTCTGAGATATAAGTATTGCAGTATGATCCATGTCATAATCGCCGGATTTTACGGCTGCCATTATCTGACCGACAACAATAAGTGATGGGTAACATGCATCATTATTTACGAATTTAAGACCTACATCTACACATTCACGGGCAGGAATGTCAGGTATTACCATATTGTATCCGGCCGCACGGAATGCAGGGACTAAGAGGTCAAAATGTATAGGTGACATCTGAGGACAAATGATAGTGTAATTGTCCTTTTTCATTTTTTCTGTAAATATGACTCTCTCATAGTCTGATGGTCTGATCGTACGTTTTTCGTGAGTCTTTTCTTTTACGCGTATGGCGGCAAGAAGAGAGCGGACACGGATACGGGCGGCACCTAAATTGTTTACCTCGTCTATTTTCAGGCATGTATAAATTTTGCCGGAGCCGTTTAATATATCATTTACGCAGTCTGTTGTCACTGCATCAAGTCCACATCCAAACGAGTTAAGCTGTATGAGGTCTAAATCATCTCTTGTCTTTACAAAGTTGGCTGCTGAGTAAAGACGTGTGTGATACATCCACTGATCCATTACAATGAGAGGACGCTCAAGATCACCGAGGTGTGATACTGAATCCTCAGTCAGCACACATATTCCATAAGAGTTGATAAGCTCAGGAATACCATGATTTATCTCAGGATCTACGTGATATGGACGGCCGGCAAGAACAATTCCGCGTCTTCCGGTATCTTCCATGTAATCAAGGACTTCCTCACCTTTTTTCTGGATTTCAAGCCTTGTCATGGCAAGCTCTTTCCATCCTGCAGATACTGCATCACGGATCTGTGATTCTGGAAGATGGAAAGCAGTTTTTGAGAAAGTTTCTACAAGCTGCTGCGACAATGTATCTTCACTCTCAAATGACATGAAAGGATTAAGCATTTTTACTTCACCGCTCGTTATCTCGTCAACATTATTTTTAATGTTTTCTGAATATGATGTAACGATAGGGCAGTTGTAATGGTTGTTTGCATCTGGAAATTCCTTGCGCTCATATGGAACCGCCGGATAGAAAATAAAATCTACATTTTGCTTTATGAGCCAGCTTATGTGTCCGTGTGCAAGCTTTGCCGGGTAACATTCTGATTCACTAGGAATTGATTCGATTCCTAATTCGTATATTTTTCTTGTCGACTGTGGTGATAGAACAACAGAAAAACCAAGGCGTTTAAAAAATACAGCCCAGAATGGATAATTTTCGTACATATTGAGGACTCTAGGGATGCCGACCGTTCCGTAAGGTGCATCCTTTGGATCGAGTGGTTCGTAGTCAAATATCCTCTTGTTTTTGTATTCAAAAAGGTTTGGTATATTTTCTTTATTCTTTTCTTTTCCGAGTCCCTTTTCGCAGCGGTTTCCGGTAATGTACTGCCTGTTATCGGAAAACTTGTTTATAGTGAGGACACAGTGGTTTGTACAGCCCTGGCATCTGGCAAGCTTTGTAGTGTAGGTAAGCTCATTTATCTGGTCGATGGAAAGCATTGTAGTCTGGTAACCGGCCTCATGTCTTTCACGGGCAATAAGTGCTGCACCAAAAGCGCCCATGATTCCGGCAATATCAGGTCGTGTAGCCTCTACACCAGCGATTTTTTCGAAACTTCTAAGTACAGCATCATTATAGAATGTACCACCCTGTACTACGATGTTGTCTCCGAGGTCTTTGGCATCAGATAATTTGATAACTTTAAAAAGAGCATTCTTTATTACAGAATAGGCAAGTCCGGCTGAAATATCCGCAACTGATGCGCCTTCTTTTTGAGCCTGTTTTACCTTGGAATTCATAAAGACAGTACACCTTGTTCCAAGATCGATAGGATTTTTGGCAAAGAGAGCTTCTTTGGCAAAGTCCTGAACTGTAAAATTGAGTGATTTGGCGAATGTTTCTATGAATGAACCACATCCTGAAGAGCATGCTTCATTTAACTGTACAGAGTCGACAGTTTTGTTTTTAATCTTTATGCATTTCATGTCCTGTCCGCCGATATCAAGGATACAGTCAACCTTTGGATCAAAGAATGCTGCAGCATAGTAGTGGGCAACAGTCTCCACTTCTCCATCGTCAAGCTTTAAGGCAGCTTTAAGGAGAGCCTCACCATATCCTGTGGAGCAGGAGTGTACTATATGTGCGCCAGAAGGCAGTTTTTTGTATATTTCCTGTATGGAACGGATCGCTGTTGCAAGCGGGCTTCCATTATTATTGCTGTAAAATGAGTATAGAAGATCTCCCTCATCACTTACAAGAGCTATTTTTGTAGTTGTAGAACCGGCATCGATCCCAAGATAGCAGTTGCCTTCGTAGGTAGAAAGATCCCCGGTTTTGACATGGTTATTACCATGGCGCTTAGAAAATTCATCATAGTCTGCCTGATCTTTAAAAAGCGGCTCCATACGGGCAACCTCAAATTCCATTTTTATACCGTTAGAAAGGCGGTCAATAAGGGATGAAAGAGTAGTATGTGACTCTTTTTTATAGTTAAGTGCAGAACCTATAGCCGCAAAAAGATGAGAGTTATCAGGTGTTATAGTGTGCTCTTCATCAAGGTTTAGTGTGCGGATAAAGGCAGCCTTTAGTTCAGAGAGGAAATGAAGAGGACCACCTAAAAAGGCAACATGTCCACGGATCGGTTTACCGCAGGCAAGTCCACTTATAGTCTGATTTACAACAGCCTGGAAAATGGAAGCTGATAAATCCTCCCTTGTTGCGCCTTCGTTGATAAGGGGCTGGATATCTGTTTTTGCAAAAACACCGCATCGCGCAGCTATAGGATATATTGCCTTGTAATCCTTGGCAAACTCATTTAGACCGGATGCATCTGTCTGGATAAGAGAAGCCATCTGGTCAATAAATGAGCCTGTACCTCCGGCACATATACCATTCATACGCTGCTCTACATTACCACCTTCAAAGTATATGATTTTTGCATCCTCACCACCTAATTCTATTGCAACATCAGTCTGGGGTGCATAATAGGAAAGTGCTGTAGAGACGGCAATGACCTCCTGAACGAAAGGAACTTCAAGATGATTTGCCAGAGTAAGTCCGCCCGAACCTGTGATCATCGGACAAACATCGAAATCTCCTGTTTTTTCATAGGCTTTTCGGATCAATCCAGCTAATGTCTCCTGGATGTTAGCGAAATGGCGCTCGTAATCAGAGAAAAGAATATTGTTTTCTTCATCCAGTAAAGCAATTTTTACGGTCGTAGAACCTATGTCTATTCCCAACTTATGTAAGCTGTTGTTTTCCATTTTTGTTTCCTCCATTTATCGTAAACTTAATCGGATTTCTTCTTATTAAATTACCGACACATACACATAATAAGCAGACCTTATTATACGACAGCATCCGACAAAAAACAATGCACAGAATTATAAAGAATTTGTGAATAATTTTCCAGTTCATTGACAAAGTTTAATATAAAAGGTAAATTGAAACTATTCACACGCAAACCTGAATAAGAAGGAGGCTTAAGCAGCATGTGATTTAAATACAGATGTCTGCTAAATAAAATATGAACTGGCTTAATAAATTAGAACAAAAAATAGGAAACAAAGCTATACCGAATATTACGAGGATATTTATCCTTGCAAACCTTATTGGCTCATGCCTTTATATGACAAATGGAAATGTAGCCCTTGAGTACTTAAGTTTTTCTCCATACCTTATTTTGCATGGACAGATCTGGAGGCTCATAAGCTGGATACTTGTACCAACTGCGTCATTATCCTTCTGGGGGATTTTATTTATTATCTGTCTGTGGATGCTCGGAAGCAGTATGGAAAGTTATCTTGGGGCATTCAGGATGAATGTATATTTTATAGGCGGATTTCTTCTTAGCGACATAGCAGGAATGCTTATATATATAATTGGAGGAACACCTATAAGACTTACGATGTACTACATTCTAATGTCTATGTATCTTATGCTCGGACTTATGATGCCGGAAGCGGAGGTAAGGCTTTATTTTGTGCTTCCGATAAAGATGAAATGGATGACTATAGTTTATTTCATAATGTTCGGATATGACGTCTATACATACTTTAAGTATGGAACGATAATAGGAATCATGTATGGAACAGAAATAGTTCTTGCACTTGTAAACCTCCTTGTGTTTGTCTGGTCATGTAAAAACAGGTTATCGTACAGACAGACTGCAAAGCAGCGCCGACGCAAGAAACAGTATACAGCACAGTTTTCATCGCCTCGTCCAGGAAGCGGTATATCACAGCACAAATGCTGTATATGCGGACGTACAGAAATTACAAATCCTGAGCTTACATTCAGATATTGTTCGAAATGTGCAGGCAACAGGGAATATTGCTCGGATCATTTATTCACACATGAACATGTAAGGTAATATAGAATGAACAGTGTAAAAATTTACGCTGTTCATTTTTTTATCAATCTTTTATAGAAATTTAATTGATAAAAAAATATGAAAGATTAAAATATTAGATAGCGTTTTTGCAAAAAGTAAATTACAGGAAAGGAAACGATATGGGAAAGATATTTAAAAATATGATTCCGTACTGGAAATGGATTTTATTCATTATTGTATTTCTCATAATTCAGGCATTTTGTGATCTGTCGCTGCCTGAATATACATCGGATATCATCGATGTGGGAATCCAGAACCACGGAGTCGGGCACATACTTCCGGAAAAGATGACAGAGGAAGACTATGAGGCTGCACAATTTTTTATGGTTTCAGATGAAAAAGATAAATTTGCAGGCTGCTATGAGAAGACAGATGATGGCTATGCACTGAGTGCGGATGAAAAGACTCTTGACGAGATGGATGAGGATCTGATCGTGCCGCTTGTTATGGTATATCAGATGTCACAGGAGCAGGCTTCAGGCGAGACTGCAGATGAGGCTTCTAAGATGCAGGCAATGTCCGGGGAACAGCTTACGGACGACATGATCCTTTCCATGAGGGAACAGCTTCAGGACAAGATCGATTCAGTCGGAACCACAACACTTAAGTCGATGGGAGTGGCATATGCTGTCTCATGTGATAAAAATGCAGGTATAGACATAGATGATATACAGATCCAATATCTTTGGAAAATGGGTGGTAAAATGTTTATTTTTGCAGTTGCCATGCTCCTTGCCGCTGTGGCGGTAGGATTCGCAGCATCCAAGGTCGGTGCAGGCATAGGCCGTGATTTAAGAGAAAAAACATTTACCAGGGTCGTAGGATTTTCAAATGCAGAAATAAATAAATTTTCTACAGCCTCACTTATCACGCGAAGCACAAACGACATACAGCAGATCCAGATGGTAACAGCAATGTTCCTTAGAATGATATTGTATGCCCCGATACTTGGAATAGGTGGAATAATCAAGGTCGTTCAGACTGATTCAGGCATGGAATGGGTGATCGTTGTGGCTGTTGCGGCAATAATGATATTCGTGTTTACACTTGTAGGAATAGCAATGCCGAAATTTAAAATAATGCAGTCTTTAGTTGACCGCGTGAATCTTGTATCAAGGGAGATACTGACTGGTCTTAGTGTAATAAGGGCATTCGGACGTGAAAAGGAGGAAGAGAAGAGGTTTGATGAGGCAAACCGTATACTTACCAAAACACAGCTTTTCACGAACCGGGTAATGACATTTATGATGCCGGGCATGTCTATGATAATGTACTGTATTACCCTTGGAATCGTGTGGGGTGCAGCAGGACGTATCGATGACGGAACAATGCAGGTCGGAACGATGACAGCATTTATTACATATGCCATGATGATCGTTATGTCGTTTCTGATGCTTTCAGCAATGTCGATCATGATGCCAAGGGCAGGAGTTGCAGCAGAGCGTATAGACGAAGTGATAAATACAAAAAGCTCAATAAATGATCCGCAGTCTCCAAAGAAAAATGACGATCATAAAGGAAAAATAAGCTTTGAGCATGTAAGCTTTAAATACCCGGGGGCAAAAGAGAATGTCCTGTATGATATAGACTTTACGGCAGAGCCGGGAAAGACAACTGCTATCATAGGAAGTACTGGATGTGGAAAATCTACACTTGTAAATCTTATACCGCGTTTTTATGATGTTACAGAAGGAAAGATCGTATTTGATGGGATTGATATAAGGGATTATTCATTAGAAGAACTGCGCCAGAATATAGGTTTCGTGCCACAGAAGGGAATATTGTTTTCAGGAACGATAGCTTCAAATCTTCGATTTGGTAAAAGTGATGCAACAGATGAGCAGATAAAAAAAGCTGCCGGCATTGCACAGGCAGAGGAATTCATTAACGAAAAACCAGAAGGTTATGACAGCCCTATATCACAGGGAGGAACGAACGTATCAGGCGGACAGAAACAAAGGCTCGCAATTGCAAGGGCAATAGCAAAAGAGCCATATTTATATGTATTTGATGATAGCTTTTCTGCGCTGGATATGAAGACAGACGCAAAGCTTAGAAAGGCACTTGAAGAGGTAACTTCAAATGCTGCGGTCATAATCGTTGCACAGCGCATAAGCACAATTTTGCATGCAGATCAGATAATTGTTCTTGACGAGGGAAAAATCGTAGGAAAAGGAACCCATGAGCAGCTTTTATCTGAATGTGATGTATACAGACAGATCGCAAGGTCACAGCTTTCAGCAAAAGAACTTGGATTATCAGAAGATAGTGGAAAGGAGGCGTAAGGAATGAGTGAAAACGGAATGCCTGCAAGAAGACATAGAGGTCCTATGAGACCGGGGCCTGGCTTTGTAGGAGAAAAACCAAAGGATTTCAAAGGCTCATCAAAGAAGCTTATAAAATATCTGGGAAAATATTGGATTGCTATAGTAATAGTAATGATCTTTGCGGCAGCATCCACTGTGTTTTCTGTCGCAGGACCAAAGGTAATGGGAAAAGCGACAACAGCTCTTGCAGAGGGACTTATGGATAAGATCTCCGGTACAGGAGGAATAGACTTTGATTATATAGCAAAAGTGCTTCTCTTTACACTGGGACTATATATAATAAGTGCGGTGTTCATGTTTATACAGGGTCTTATCATGACCAATATTACGCAGAAGACATGCTATAGGATGCGTAAGGAAATTGTTGAAAAGATAAACCGCATGCCGATGAAATATTTTGAATCACGGACATATGGAGAAGTTTTATCCAGGATCACAAATGATGTGGATACACTTGGACAGAGTTTAAACCAGAGCATAACACAGGTTATAACATCAGTGGCAACACTTATCGGAACACTCGTCATGATGCTTTCTATTTCACCACTTATGACGATTATATCAATAGTTATTCTTCCGGTTTCTGCATTTCTTATATCATTCGTAGTTAAACATTCGCAGAAGTTTTTTAGACAGCAGCAGGAATATCTGGGACACATAAACGGACAGGTAGAGGAAGTGTACGGAGGACATCTTATCATAAAGGCGTACAATAAAGAAGAAGAGACTGTATCTGCATTCCGTCAGGCAAATGATGTATTATACAGATCTGCATGGAAATCACAGTTTTTATCAGGACTTATGATGCCAATAATGCAGTTTGTCGGAAATCTTGGATATGCAGGAGTTGCCATTTCAGGAGGCATACTTGCGATAAAAAAGGTTATCACGATAGGTGATATACAGGCATTTATCCAGTATGTAAAGAATTTTACCCAGCCGATACAGCAGATAGCCCAGGTCGCTACACAGCTTCAGTCAATGACTGCAGCTTCAGAGAGGGTATTTGAATTCCTCGAGGAAGAGGAGGAAGACATAACTGTTGAAGATCCGGTTTCTGTTTCTGATATAGAGGGCAGGGTGGAATTTTCGCATGTTAAGTTTGGATATGATCCTGACAATATGATAATAAAAGATTTTTCAGCAAAGGTAGAGCCTGGCCAGCAGGTGGCAATAGTCGGACCTACAGGTGCGGGAAAAACTACTATGGTAAAGCTGCTTATGAGATTCTATGATGTAAATTCAGGTTCAATACTTGTGGATGGGCATGATGTAAGGGAATATAACAGACCTCAGCTTAGAGAGGCTTTTGGAATGGTGCTTCAGGATACATGGCTCTTTAAGGGAACGATAATGGAGAATATCCGTTATGGAAGACTTGATGCCACGGATGAAGAGGTTATAGAGGCTGCAAAGGCTGCACATGCACATCATTTCATCCAGACACTGCCGGGTGGATATAATATGGAATTAAATGAGGATGCGTCAAATGTTTCACAGGGGCAGAAGCAGCTGCTTACAATAGCCCGTGCTATACTTGCGGATAACAGGATACTTATTCTTGATGAGGCTACATCGTCTGTGGATACAAGAACAGAGATAAGGATACAAAAGGCGCTTGATAACCTTATGAGAGGAAGGACAAGTTTTGTAATAGCACATCGTTTATCCACAATAAAAAATGCCGACATGATCCTTGTAATGAAAGACGGAGACATAATCGAGCAGGGAAATCACGAAGAGCTTATAAAACAGAACGGATTTTATGCTGAATTATATAATTCACAGTTTGAAGAAACATAATGTTGCTGGTCAAACTGTTAGGTGTGAGAAGAAACATAATGTTAATGTTCACACGCAAGCTTGACACTGCGCTGTCAAGCTATGAGCCATAGTGTTAATTATTGAGTGATTACAGCCCTGCCTCGTAGAGGCATTTTAAATGGGCTGTAATCGTTGCTGTTCACACTGTTAGGTGTGAACAGTAACATTATAATTATAGACTATAGCAGATATATAAAACTTTTATAGAGTTTTTTTGACAAATTGTGCTATACTAAAATAATAGAATTTGTGTTGACAGTAATTGGCGGCATGGGAGATTGGAATGGACAATTTAAATGTCGCTGTAGCAGATGAAAAGAAAAATGTGCTTGAATTAATAGGGAAACTTTTTAAGGATAACGACAGCTTTGAGCTTATAGGAACAGCAAAGAATAGTGAGGAAGCGTACAAACTGATAAATAAAAGTACCGGACCGGACGTATTACTTGTATATGTTAAGAAATCCGGTGAGGCAGAAGCTTTTTCAACAGATGAAAGTTTCAGCGTAAAATCACTTGAAACAGAAATAACAGAGATAATCCATGAGGTTGGTGTCCCGGCTCACATTAAAGGCTATCAGTATTTGAGGGAAGCGATCATGATGTCGGTTGAAGATATGGATATGCTCAACTCGATAACGAAAGTTTTATACCCTACGATAGCAAAGAAATTTAAAACAACATCAAGCAGAGTTGAACGTGCGATACGTCATGCTATAGAAGTGGCATGGAGCAGAGGAAGGATGGATACAATTGATTCTATGTTCGGATACACAATAAATCATGGAAAGGGCAAGCCTACAAATTCCGAGTTTATTGCACTGATAACAGACAGGATCAGACTTGGAATGAAGTAATAATTATTATAAACAATTTTATTCATTATCTCTTTATGATATGGTATACTCTATATATAGGTAAATATAGTTGGGAGGTAATGAATAATGAAGAATATACTAATTGTTTCATCAGAGGCAATACCTTATATAAAGACAGGCGGATTGGCAGATGTGGCTGGTTCCTTACCAAAGTATTTTGATAAAGAGAAATATGATGTCAGAGTCATAATTCCAAAGTACAAATGCATGGATGAGAAACTTGTTCCACAGCTGAAATTCGCCTGTCATTTTTATGTAAATTTAAACTGGAGAAAACAATATGCAGGTATTTTTAAAGCAGTAAATGATGGGATAACATACTACTTTGTAGATAACGAATTTTATTTCGCAGGAGATAAGCCGTATAACAATATATATGAGGATGTGGAAAAATTTGCTTATTTTTCAAAAGCTGTTTTAGAGTCGCTTCCATATATTGATTTTGAGCCGGATATAATCCACTGTAATGACTGGGAGACCGGACTGCTGCCTGTATTTTTGAAGACAACATATGGATCAGATACATTTTATTCAAATATAAAAACTGTATTTTCCATTCATAACATGAGATTCCAGGGAAGATGGAAAATGCGTGAGGTTGCAGACATAACCGGTCTTCCGGAGCATATTTTTAATTCAAATGAGCTTGAGTTTTATGGGGAGGCAAATTATCTGAAAGGTGGAATAGTCTATGCAGATGAGATAACCACCGTAAGTCCTTCATATGCAGATGAGATCACAACACCGGAAGGTGGAGAGGGACTTGACGGACTTATGCTTGAGCGGAGGAAACATTTAAGCGGTATATTAAACGGAATAGATTATAGTGTGTACAATCCGGCAAAGGATAAATATATAAGCTGCAATTTCATGTCACCTGATAAAGATACAAACAAACCATATGGAAAAGAAGTGGATAAAAGAGAGTTTCAGGAGAAAAATGGTCTGAAAGCAGATAAAAATGCAATGCTTATAGGTATTGTGTCAAGGCTTACGGATCAGAAGGGTTTCGACCTTATAGCATATGTCATGGATGAAATCTTAGAGACTACTGATATACAGTTTTGTATACTCGGAACAGGTGAAAACCAGTATGAGGGAATGTTCCATTATTTTCAGAGTAAATACCCTGACAGATTAAGTGTTTACATCGGATATTCAGAAGAACGCGCACATCAGATATATGCGTCATGTGATGCTTTTCTGATGCCGTCACTGTTTGAACCTTGTGGATTGGGCCAGATGATGGCGATGAGATACGGAACGATCCCAATCGTAAGAGAGACAGGTGGACTTAAGGATACGGTTGAGGCATACAATGAATATGAAAATACCGGAACAGGTTTTTCATTTACGGATTATAATGCACACGATATGCTGCATGTTATAAAATATGCTGAATCAGTTTTTAAAAATAATAAAAAAGCGTGGAATGAAATGATGGTCCGTGACATGAACAAAGATTTTTCATGGGATGCATCCGCCCGGAGATATGAAGCATTGTATGATAGGCTGACAGAAAAATAAAATACAGCTGCCGTAAAACAAAACGATTACAAAAACATGATGACAAGACACTGTGCATTTCAGATGCATGGTGTCTTGTCTTTTTTTAATTTAGTATTCTACTGCCTGTTTTTTCCGGCTGTATATATACACGTGATCCGATAATATTTCTTCATCAGTAACCTCAGTACTGTTTACTTCATTTATGAAGCTGTTAAGAGTAGGGATATCATCATGGATCGTTCTGGGCAGAACGAGAAATTCGTGGATACTGCTTGGAATAAGTACGAGATCTGAGTCTAATTTATTGGATATCTTTTTCAGTATTCCGGGATATAGCATGGTTGTGGCGCCATATATTTTGTATTGGTTTGTAAGTATAAGCATCATCGGATCAATGCCGCTTGAGTTTATAAGTTCCCTGGAAACAGGAACGACATCTTCCATATTGATAAGACTGTATGGAAGTTTTTTTTCGGTATTTGTTATGGCGTCTTCCATAAGCTGGCGCATGGAAATCTTCCATTCCTCAAGAAGTGCATTGGTTATCTTTAAGGTGCATAGCTCGCTGCCTGCACTGTCTATGTAGTACAGGAATATGACTGCCAGATCCAGATATTTTACATGTGGCATGGACATGAGTTCGTTCTTATTCTGTTCATAATTGACTAATTTCATAATAATATGGGATTTTGCAAGCGAATAATCATATACGGATGTGATATCAAAATTCTGTTTTGGAAGTACCTCTTTGTATGATGACATTATAGAGTCGACGATATCATTTATGGAAACACCATCGAGATACCAGTGGTAATAGGGATTCAGATAAATGGCAGGGGCGATGTTGAATGACGGATTGATGATAAGAAGACCATCATATATCTTGCCATTATTTTTTTTGACGGGATGGATCTTAAGAGAGTAACCATCCTCAAGCTTCTTTTTTATTTCTGTTTCAATTGTTTGTAAAAACTCCTTATATTTCATGCTTCTCCTCTCATTTGAGAAGACATAACTTAAAAGGATCCTGTGGAAAGATAAATCCACGAAATTATTAATTCCGTGGATTTAAATGTATCATTATTTGAATATTATTGCAACTGTTTTTTATCAATTGCCGGCTTTTAGATTCTGCCATAGCGTATTGTAAAGGGCTGCCTCGTCATCAGTAAATGCACGGTATACTTCACAACGGGATAAAATTTCCTTTGGAGGATTGACAGCCTCGTTTTCTTTCAGATCAGCATCCTGGTTTTCGATTACCGATCTGATAGGTGATGCATAGTATACATATTCAAAATTAAGCATTGCAGGTTCATCGCTGCATATATAGTTTAAAAATTCTTCAGCACCGGATTTGTTCTGGCATGTTTTAGGGATAAACCATGAGTCAATCCAGAGATTAGAACCTTCCTTAGGGACAACATAATCAAGATCAGGATTTATGTCCATTGCCGATGCGGCTTCACCTGAATAGCACACTGCGATAGAGGCATTTTCAGCAGCCATCTCATCGCATGTTTCATCAACATAGTAGGCAAGCACGTCGGGAGCCTGTTTTTTTAATATGTCGTAAGCTTTGTCAAGCTTGGAAGGATCTGTTTCGTTTATGGAATATCCTAGTGTTTCAAGGGCAGGAGCAAAGGCATCACGTACAGAATTTATCATTATCATGTTACCTTTATATTTTCCATTCCATAAGCAGTCCCAGCTGCTTAGATCATTTTTGTCAGCAAGCTTTTTGTTATACAGGATACCAAGGGTTCCGTAGAAATATGGAACAGTGTATTTGTGCTTTGGATCAAAAGATGCAGACATATCAATGATCTCAGGCTCAACATTCTGATAATTAGGCATATTATCGTAATCCATAGGCAGAACTTCGCCTTCGGATATAAGTTTTTCTATAATGTAATCGGATGTACATATTACATCGTAGTCTATGGCACCTGATTTATATTTTGTATACATTTCTTCAGGGTCTTCATATTCTTCGTATTTTACAGTGAGTCCGGTTTCTTCTTCAAAACTGTCAAGTACAGATTCGTCTATGTATTTACCATAGTTTAATACAGTGATCGTCATGCCTGTGCCCGTATTTTTCGAATTTACTGCAAAAACAGAAAAGCATCCGATAACAAGAACCGATACAATCGCTATGCTTACGGTACGTTTTACTACTGAGCGGCGCTTGAACCGCTTAATGAGCTTTTCACTTGATGATGTTGGTGCAGGTGTCTTGTTGGAATTTATGTTTACAACAACAAGAAGAAGCAGCACAGTAAAAAACAAAATAGTAGAAAGCGCATATAATTCAGGCTTTACACCTTTTTTAAGCTGTGTATAAAGCATTGTTGAGAGCGTGTTTACACCGGCTCCCTTTGTAAAATAGGTAATCGAAAAATCGTCTAAAGACATAGTTACAGCCATGAGAAATCCGGAAAATACTCCGGAACTGATCTCAGGCCATGTTACCTTGTAGAATGCATACAAAGGGGAAGCGCCAAGGTCGAGGGCTGCTTCATAGGTATATTTGTTTGCCTGCTTTAATTTTGGAAGTACGTTTAATATAACGTATGGGATATTAAATGTGATATGTGCAATGAGCACGGTTACAAATCCCAGATCCATGAATTTAACAAATAAAAGCATCATGGAAATTCCTGTTACTATATCAGCATTGAGCATTGGAATATTTGTAGCGCCAAGATATATGGTCTGATTTTTCTTTTTCATAGCGCTTATACCAATGGCAGCGAGAGTTCCTATTATTGTGGAAATAACGGCTGCAAGGAGTGTGATCTGCAATGTTGTAGAAAATGCAGACATGATGTTCTCACTTTTAAAACAGTTTTTGTACCAGTCAAGTGTGAATCCACCCCATTTAACTGATGAACTCGAGTTGTTGAAGGAGAGTACCATAAGTACTATTATAGGCAGATATAAGAATAAAAATATAAGTGCCATGTAAATTTTTGATGCGATTTTTTTTACCATACAGCTGTTGAATCTCCTTCCTTATCAAACAGATTAACGATTGCCATGCTTATGAGTACGAATACCATAAGAACGAGAGAAAGTCCGCTGCCGGCATTCCACTGTGAACCATGGACAAAATCCTGTTCGATTATATTTCCTATGAGAAGGACTTTTCCTCCTCCAAGTATCTGCGATATCGCAAATGAAGTAAGCGATGGGACAAATACCATTACAATTCCGCTTATCACACCTGATAATGTAAGAGGAACTATTATTTTCAAAAATATTATAATATTATTGGCACCGAGATCCCTTGCGGCCTCGATCCAGTCATTTTTGATACGGTTCATCGAATTGTAGATCGGAAGCAGCATAAAAGGAAGAAAATCATATACCATTCCAAGAACTACGGCCGATGTTGTATTCATAATGTTAAAGCCCGGAAGACCGAGTGTGGTGAGTATTGAGTTTATCACACCATTTTTGGATAAAAGCTGTTTCCAGGCAAGTATGCGGAGCATAAAATTCATCCACATAGGCAGCATAAAGATAAAGACGATAAAACTTTGATTTTTTATCTTCATGCCATTTAATATCATTGCCAGCGGGTAAGACAAAAGCAGGCATACAAGTGTACACAAAATACCAAGCTTAAGTGATAAAAGTATGGCATGTATATTTGTAGATGTTGTTATGGCTGTAATATATTCTATAGTAAAACCACCGCTGCCGTCTGAAAAAGCATAGTAGATTATCATAAACAGCGGGAGGATTATAAATCCTATGATCCATATAAGATATGGGCCGGCAAGCAGCTGTTTTTTTAATTTATGCATCGATTTCCACCGCCTTTTCATCTGAAGATTCAGGTTTGTGCATTATCTGGATATTGAAAGGTATCACATTAATGCCGACATGGCTGCCAACCTCGAAATATTTTGTTGTGTGCACCATCCAGTCATAGCCGTTTGCTTTTACTTCAAGCTCATAGTGGACACCTTTAAAAATATTTGATGTGACATTACCTTCTATAATACCATCTGCCGGATCGACAAGCTCCACATCCTCAGGACGGATCACGACATCGACAGGTTTGTTTTTGCCGAAGCCCTCATCAACACACTGCCATTTTACTCCGAGTATTTCCACGAGACGATCTTCTATCATAGTTGCGTCTATAATATTGCTGTGACCGATGAAATCAGCTACAAATGCATTTTCCGGCTCGTTATATATATCTTCAGGGGTTCCAATCTGCTGTATATAGCCCTGGTTCATAACGACAATAGTGTCGGACATTGTAAGTGCTTCTTCCTGATCGTGTGTTACATATACAAAAGTTATGCCAAGTTCGTTTTTAAGACGGATAAGCTCGTACTGCATATTCTGGCGCAGTTTAAGGTCAAGGGCACCAAGAGGCTCATCTAACAGGAGGACCTTCGGCTCATTTACTATAGCCCGTGCGATAGCGATACGCTGCTGCTGGCCACCGCTTAATGAATCGATTGAGCGGTTTTCAAAGCCGTCGAGGTTTACAAGCTTAAGTGCGTATTTTATTTTATCATTTATATATTCTTTGCTTTTTTTCTTTAATTTGAGCCCGAAAGCAATGTTCTCCGCTATTGTCATATGAGGGAAAAGAGAGTATTTCTGAAATACAGTATTTAAATTTCTCTCATTGGCAGGGATATTTGTTATGTCTTTGGAGTCGAACATGATTTTTCCTTTGTCAGGAGTTTCGAATCCGCCGAGAAGACGAAGAGTGGTTGTTTTGCCACAGCCTGATGGACCAAGCAGTGTAAGAAATTCATTCTCCCTTACATAAAGATTTAATTCGTCAAGGACAGTGTTTCCATTATAAGATTTGCTGATGTCAATAAAATCAATTAGTTTTTTTCCCATGGTGTAAACCTTTCTCTATAAATTGTAATATGTAGTTTCTTTGCGAAACGCTATACTAGAAACTAGGCGGATTGCTTATCCATATGAGTACAGCATCCTTTGAGGAGGTGTTTTTTATAAAATGCTTTTTGCCGGCACAAAAGTAAAATGATTCACCGGCCTTTATGGTATGCATTTTGCCACCATAATTTAGTTTTATACTTCCCTTTAAGACATATCCGAATTCTTCGCATTCTTTTGGAAGATAAACTTCGGAGGTGCCGCCGGCTTTTATCGTCACGCGCAGCGGTTCCATGGAATTTGTCTGTGCATTTGGGATAAGCCACTCTATAGTGTTGCCTTTTTCTTCATCCGTTTTTTCAAAATAGTCCCCGGATTTAAAGACTATCTGTTCTGGCTCAGAATCTGTAAAAAATTCTGCCGGAGTCATGCCAAGACACTGGATTATATCAAGCAGCGTGCCAACAGAAGGTGAGTTCTGGTTGCGTTCAAGCTGGGAAATAAATCCTTTTGTAAGTTCAGCTCTGTCAGCGAGTTCCTGCTGGGTAAGTCCATACTGGATTCGTAACTCCTTCATTCTGCGTCCTATATCCATATTTACTCCATAAATGTGTGTTTAATAATAGATTTTTTGTTTACTAAAAATAAACCAACGAAATTATTTTAATATATTATTAAGAAATGTCAAGAGAAGATTTGATGTTGTTTATATAAATTTCTGTACAGTAAAAAGAAGCCCTGATCTTATAATAAGATCAAGGCTTCAAAAATTAAAATATTAAGCCGATAACCGGGATCGAACCGGTGGCCTACGCATTACGAGTGCGTCGCTCTACCTACTGAGCCATATCGGCGTGCGAATCTATAATATCAAATTATAATATAAAAATCAATGGTTTTTATATTTTTTTATTTAAGCTGTTGACACATAACTGTTTATTGTGTATATATAACACATAAACAGTTACACAGAACAGGAGGAAGAATATGCAGCTTAAGCAGAATTCCGGGGTACCTATCTATCAGCAGATAGCGGATAGTTTCAGGACGGATATCCTTGCCGGCAAGTATAAACAGGGAGAATTTCTTCCGTCTATACGAGGATTGGCAAAGGATCTAAAGATAAGTGTTATAACAACTATGAAAGCATATGAGCAGCTTGCCCAGGAAGGACTTGTGACAGCAGCTCAGGGCAAAGGATTTTATGTCAATGCGCAGGATAGTGAGATGATAAAAGAACAGCATCTGAGAAAAGTCGAAAGTTCGCTTAACGATGCGATCGAATCGGCAAAGATAGCAGGACTTTCAATGGATGAGCTAAGAGAAACACTTGATACTCTTATTGATATGGATAGTCAGATAATTTAAAAGCAGGAGGATATGGAGATGACAACACAATATGCGATAGAAGGAAACAATATAACAAAAAATTTAAAGGGCTTTAACCTTGATATAGATGATTTAAAGGTTCCAAAGGGCTTTGCCACTGCGCTTATTGGAGAAAACGGAGCAGGAAAGACAACTCTTCTTAATATTCTTTCGGGATTAAGACTTGATTATAAAGGGGATATAACTTTTTTCGGGCGGTATTCAGATAAAGAAAAAGAAGATAATGGAAATATAAAAAACAGAATCGGATATACCGGAACTGGAAAGTACTATCTTCCGCAATGGACAGTCAAAGACATTGAAAATATAAGCAAAATACTCTTTGAAGATTTTTCGGAAGATAGGTTTAGAAAATATTGTGATGAGCTTGCAATTTTTCCACACGGACAGCTTGACATGAAAAAGCCGAATAGTTCTTTTTCCGATGGAATGAAAGTAAAACTCATGCTTGCCGGAGTGCTGTCGCGTGATACAGATATGCTCATACTTGATGAGCCGGCATCACCGCTTGATCCACTCATGCGCGACAAACTCTGCCAGCTTATAAGCGAATATATAAACAACGGAAACGGAGAAAAAAGTGTATTTTTCTCGACACATAATATATCTGATATGGAAAATGTTACAGACTATGCGATAATCATGGAAAACGGACAGATCGTTGAGCAGGGATTTGTAGAAGACCTGAAAGAGAAATACATTGTGATAAAGGGTGATGCAGCAGATACACAGAAAGCAAAAGACATTCTTTATACCATAACCACGAATCCATATGGTTTTGAAGGCATATGCCTTTCAGAAAATCTCGATAAGCTTGCAGGACTTAATGTTACAAAAGAAATTCCTACATTATATCAGATAAGTGTTGCGGTGATGAAAAATAATACAAAGATCGTTATGAGATAGTTTATAGGTTAATTGTAATATGATGAAGGTGGATAAATGAATAGGTTAAATAAAATGATACAAAATTACAGAGTGCTTACAAATAATAAGTACAGACTGGTAACGAATATAGTTATCCCGGTTGTGCTTGGAATAATCACAGCAGTTCTGGCAGAAGGTTTAATGATACAGTTTGCTATGTTTCCCCCGATTTTTATGATACTTGCATATTTTAATTTCTGGCCATGGGTAAAATGGGTGTTCCCGCCGGCTGCGGCAGTACTTCTTATTGTTGCGATAATAGCAACATATTATCACATGATAACAAAGGTGCGCAATTCATATAAAGATATATAGAGGAGATTTGGTATGATAAAAAATTTAAAAACAGGATTTAAACTTTTAAAATACAGTTACAAATGTAAAATGAATCTTATATTACTGGCATTTTTTACAGTGATCGGATTAGTTAGTGAAATATCTTCGCATGGAACAAATATGCTTGGGGGCTTTTATTTTACGATGTCAGGTATGTTCGCATATCAGATGATAGTTTCGATGGATATATCAGGAATGGTGCAGTCTTCCGCAATGAAAAAAAGACTTCAGATCAGTATGCCGGTGTTTGTAAGTACGGTGATTTACATTATACTTTACACAGTTCTTGTTATAGAAAGAATCATCCTTGTACACGTCAATCCGCAGGATAAAGATATGCTGATGTTTACTCTGTTTACAATTGTGATGATGCTGTTTATAATGTTTATCTTTTCGGCTATATGCTATAAATACTTTGTGGCGGGTTTCATTATATTTTTTGCTCTTTTAATTGGAACTGTGCTTGTACTTGACGAGGTATGCATGCGCGGTGGATATGAGTTTATATGCAACATGGGATTTGGTACCTTTATTATTATAGGATATGCTGTGATCTTAGCAGGTGGGGCAATAGAGTACCTAATCGGAAAACTATTGTATAGGAAACCGTTATCAGAATTTGCGTTCCGCGGAATTTTCAAAGATGCAAAATAAGTATTGAAATATGGACAAAATTATAGTATCTTTTAATATATTATTAAAACATTAGGAGAAATAAAATTATATGGATAGCGACGGTTATAGTCAGAAGCAGTTAGATGATTTGTTTATGGATATGATTGCCTATTATGATGGTGATCCAAAGAGGATCCAGCATTTTACAAAAGTGCACAGTTATGCAAGGCTTATAGGAGTCGGAGAAAATCTGGATGATACTTCTTTGTTTATTCTTGAAGCAGCAGCATACACACATGATATTGGAATCCGTGTTGCAGAGGAAAAATACGGAAAATGTGATGGAAAGCTTCAGGAACAGGAAGGACCTATAGTGGCACAGAAAATGCTTTCACAACTTGGATTTGAGAATTATATGGTTGAGAGGATCTGTTTTCTTATAGGACACCATCATACATATGATAATATAGATGGTCTTGATTATCAGGCTCTTGTTGAGGCAGATTTCCTTGTTAATCTGTATGAAGATGATGCAGGGAACAGAGCAATCGATAAAGCTTACAAAAAGATTTTCAGGACAAATACAGGAAAAAAGATATTTAGACTAATGTTCGGATATGTTGAGGATTAGTGTGAGGGAACCGGAAGTGATGCTTCCGGTTCTTTTCGGGTAAAGATCCGGGCACAAAATAAATACGGAAGGGAACAGCAATATGAATAAAATAAACTACCAGAAAGAGATGGAACGTATAATAAAAGAAAATTGTGCCGGCGGCAGCGTGACAAAAAAAGTACTTCTCCACAGCTGCTGCGGTCCGTGCAGCACATATTGTATACAGACTCTTGCAGAGTACTTTGAGGTTACGGTCTTTTATTATAATCCGAATATATATCCAGAGGATGAGTACCATATGCGGGCAAAAGAACAAAAAAGATTCATAGAACAGTTTCCTACAAAAAACAATGTAGATTTTATAGAAGGCATTTATGATCAGGAGCGTTTTTACAAGCTGACAAAGGGGCTTTGGGATGTGCCTGAGGGGGGCAGCAGATGCTTTTTGTGTTACAGGATGAGACTTGAAGAAAGTGCAAAATACGCAAAAGATCATGGATTTGATTTTTTTACGACAACATTATCCATAAGCCCGCTCAAAAATGCGGAAAAGCTTAACGAAATAGGAGGCATGCTTGAAAAAGAATATGGTGTGGGATATCTGTATTCTGATTTCAAAAAAAAGGACGGGTATAAAAAGTCTACAGAGATATCAAAAGAATACAATATGTACAGACAGTATTATTGTGGATGCGTATTTTCAAAGAAGCAGAGAGATGAAGAGATAAGAAAGAAAAAAGAAGCCGGGATCGTGGAATAAACTGATATAAGAAAAAATTATAACAGGCTCTTAACTATAAGTATTAGCACTTTTCCTATAAAGATGGTATGATATGGTCAGTTCAAAGGAACAGACACAAATTAAAGATAAGACAATAACCAGATACAGGAAAAGGAGAGTATATAAAATGAGCAAAAAACATTACGCAGACAGAAATTTAAAATTTGAGACATTACAGTTACATGTAGGACAGGAAACACCTGATCCGGTTACAGATGCAAGAGCAGTTCCGATCTACCTTACTTCATCATATGTGTTCCACAACAGTGAACACGCAGCAGACAGATTCGGACTTAGGGATGCCGGAAATATCTACGGCAGACTTACAAATCCTACAGAGGATGTATTTGAAAGAAGGATCGCAGCACTCGAGGGCGGCGTTGCAGCGCTTGCTGTTGGTTCGGGAGCAGCTGCACTCACATATGCATTCCAGGCAGTAGCGCATGCAGGGGATCACATTGTAGCAGCAAAAAATATCTACGGTGGTACATATAACCTCTTAGCACACACACTTCCTGATTACGGAATCGAAGCTACATTCGTAGATCCATTCGATTATGAAGGAATCAAGGCAGCTATCAAAGAAAACACAAAAGCGATCGAGATTGAGACACTCGGAAATCCTAACTCAGAGGTAGTGGATATCGAAAAGATCGCAGACATCGCACATGAGGCAGGAATACCACTCATAGTAGATAATACATTCGCAACACCATATCTTGTCCGCCCAATCGAGTACGGTGCAGATATCGTAGTCCATTCAGCAACAAAGTTCATTGGAGGACACGGAACAACGATCGGTGGTGTTATCATCGACAGTGGTAAATTTGACTGGACACAGAATGATAAGTGGCCATGGCTTGTAGAACCAAACGTATCTTACCACGGAGTAAGCTTCGCAAAGGACTGCGCACCAGCAGCATTTGCTACATATATCAGGGCAATCCTTCTTCGTGATACAGGAGCTACGATCTCACCTGTACATTCATTCATCTTCCTTCAGGGACTCGAGACACTTTCACTCCGTGTGGAGCGGCATGTGGAGAATGCACTTAAGGTTGTACAGTACTTAAAAGATCAGCCGCTCGTAGAAAAAGTAAATCATCCTTCAATTTCAGAGGATAAAGAGCAGCAGGAGCTTTATAAGAAATACTTCCCTAACGGAGGAGGTTCTATCTTTACATTCGAGATCAAAGGAGGAGCAGAGGAAGCACAGAAATTTATCGACAACCTCGAACTTTTCTCACTCCTTGCAAATGTTGCAGATGTTAAGTCGCTTGCCATACATCCTGCATCAACTACCCATTCAGAGTGCAATGAGGCAGAACTCTTAGATCAGGGTATCAAACCAAACACGATCCGTCTCTCTATAGGAACGGAAAATATCGATGATATCATCGAAGACCTTGACGAGGCATTTAAGGCACTCGCTTAGTAAAAAGACTCCTTAGACTATAACCAAAAGATCATTATTTAACTACCAAAATAAAATCGAAAATAATTCTCAATAAGGGGGCTGACAGAGGCAAAAACCTCTGTCAGCCCTTTTACTGTGCGGATTGGATTTTTTTGCGAACATCTTGATAACCTTTTAACAATTATTGATATTCACAGAAAATGAGTATATTATAGTTAGTGGCTTGCAACAGATAGTATCAATGATGAAATGAAAATGGATTTATTTCACTATAGTAAACTGGCAGGCTCAGATAAACCAATAATTAATTTATATAAATAAAGGAGATATTAATCATGTTTGGATTTGGACAGTTAATCGACATCTTAAAAAAGAACCCAAAGAAAATCGTATTTACAGAGGGTGAGGATCCACGTATCCTTGAGGCTGCTTCACGTTTACTTGCAAGCAACTTCTTACATCCAATTCTTGTGGGAGATCCTGATAAAATCAATGCAAGTGCTGAAAACAGCGGTTTTAACATCCGTGGAGCAGAAATCATCGATCCTATGAACTTTGACCGTATGGATGAAATGGTGGATATTTTTTGCGAGCTTCGTAAGAGCAAGGGTGTTACACCGGAGCAGGCAAGAGGAATCCTTTCATCAGCTAACTATTTTGGTACAATGCTTGTAAAAATGGGTATTGCTGATTCACTTCTCGGAGGCGCTACATATTCAACTGCTGATACAGTCCGTCCTGCATTACAGCTTATAAAGACTAAACCGGGCAACACTATCGTATCTTCATGCTTCATTCTTGTACGTCCATCAGCTACAGGCGAGAACGAAGTTCTTGCAATGAGTGATTGTGCTATAAACATACATCCTACAGAGGACGAGCTTGTTGAGATAGCAGGAGAGTCAGCAGAGTGTGCAAAGATATTCGGTATCGATCCAAAGGTTGCATTCTTAAGCTACTCAACACTTGGCTCAGGAAAGGGCGAGGATGTTGATAAGATGAGAAATGCAGCTCACAAGGCAAAAGAGAAATATCCAAATCTTCCAATCGAGGGTGAGATCCAGTTTGACGCAGCAGTCGCACCTCGTGTAGCACGTACAAAGTGTCCGGAGTCAGAGGTAGCAGGCCATGCAAATACATTTATTTTCCCTGACATCAATGCAGGAAACATCGGATACAAGATCGCACAGAGGCTTGGAAATTTCGAAGCATACGGACCAATCTTACTTGGACTTAATGCTCCTATCAATGATCTTTCACGCGGATGTAACGCTGCAGAGGTTTACTCAATGGCTATCATTACAGCAGCTCTTGCATAGACAATATACAGTATATGTGTATATAATAGAATCGCCCCGCATTGCCGGGGCGATTTAATATTATGGGGGAAATAGATAATATGAAAAAGAACACACAGATAAACCTTATAGAGGGATCAATAGCTAAAAATATAGTAAGATTCGCAGTGCCGATGTTTTTGGGAAATCTTTTCCAGCAGCTTTATAATATGGCGGATTCACTTGTGGTTGGAAATTTTCTTGGCAGCAGATCTCTTGCTGCGGTTACATCAACAGGAAGCCTTATATTTTTACTGGTTGGCTTCTTCAGTGGGACTGCGATGGGTGCAGGAGTTGTTATATCGAGATTTTTTGGGGCAAAGGATTACAATAATATAAAAAAAGCAGTGCATACTGATATTGCATTTGGAATATTGTGTGGAATATTGATGACAGTAGTCGGAGTGATATTTGCACCACAGATATTGTCGCTTATGGGCACACCGGATGATGTTTTTGTGGAATCTGTCCGGTATATTCGAATTTATTTTCTTGGCTCACTCGCAGTTATAATGTATAATGTATGTATGGGTATTCTTCAGGCGGTTGGAGACAGCAGACACCCATTATATTATCTGATAATATCATCAGTGGTAAATATAATACTTGATCTTTTGTTTATAGGTATATTCCGGTTTGGAGTCGGTTCAGCGGCACTTGCTACGATCATATCACAGTTCCTGTCAGTAGCGCTTTGCATGAGGCAGCTGATAAAAACTGACGATGTATATCGTGTATGCATAAAAGACATAGCGTTTGATAAAGGAATACTTGTCCAGATATTAAATATCGGACTGCCATCAGGGCTTCAGAATTCGATCATTTCGATAGCAAATGTTGTAGTACAGGCAAATATCAATGCATTCGGCAGTGCCGCAATGGCAGGCTGCGGAGCATATTTTAAAATAGAAGGTTTTGTATTTTTACCGATCACATGTTTTTCAATGGCACTTACCACATTTATAAGCCAGAATCTAGGCGCCGGGCAGACCGGCAGAGTAAAAAAGGGAGCCTGTTTTGGAATAGCGTGTGGACTGGGACTGGCAGAGCTTATAGGAGTAATAGTGTTTATATTTATTCCACAGCTTGTCAGATTGTTTGACAGCCACGCAGCTGTCATGGATTATGGTATATTGCAGGCGCATACGGAAAGCTTGTTTTATTTTCTGCTTGCATTTTCACATATTGCAGCAGGAATACTCCGTGGAGCAGGCAGATCTGCAGTCCCAATGTTTGTAATGCTGGCATGCTGGTGTATTATTCGGATAACTTATGTTACAATAGTTACAGGTATCATTCCAAAAATCCAGGTCGTATTCTGGGCTTATCCTATTACATGGAGTTTAAGCTCGATAGTATTTCTTTTCTATATGTTTAAAGTGGACTGGATGCATAAGTATACGGCATAATGGTTTTAGACCGGAATGGAAAATAGTAAAAGAAAGAGGTACTACATGAGAGTAGGGATGGGATATGATGTCCATAAATTAACAGCTGGCAGACCGCTGATACTTGGTGGTGTTACGGTACCACATACACTTGGTCTTTTAGGACATTCAGATGCGGATGTGCTTGTGCATGCGATAATGGATGCACTGCTTGGAGCAGCAGCACTTGGCGATATAGGAAAGCATTTTCCAGATACAGATCCTGCATATAAGGGAATTTCAAGTATGAAACTTCTGGAACATGTAAGGGATCTTATTGCTGAAAAAGGTTATATTGTCGAAAATATTGATGCAACGATAATTGCGCAAAAGCCAAAGCTTCGTCCGTTTATAGAACAGATGGAGAATAATGTCGCCGGGACACTTGGAATATCAGCAGACCAGGTAAACATAAAGGCAACTACAGAGGAATGGCTTGGATTTACAGGCAGAGAAGAAGGTATAGCATCACAGGCTGTATGCTCACTCAGCGGACTCTATGAGGCAAGCATGGCAGTTGGAGGAAACTGTAGTGGATGCGGCGGTTGTCCGCATCAGCAATAAAAGTTTTATAGTGCGTGTTCGTTTCATGCATGTGAAGTGAGCAAACGGTTACGCATATATTTATATAAGGAGATATAGGAGACAAAATGGAGAATAATTTCAAGTTTTATAATACACTTACAAGACAGGTGGATACAGTTATTCCGCGTGTAGACGGAAAAATCGGCATGTATACATGTGGCCCTACTGTATATCATTTTGCCCACATTGGAAATATCCGTTCATACATCATGGAGGATGTACTTGAAAAGGCGCTCAGATATGTAGGATATGATGTAAAACGTGTGATGAATATTACGGATGTAGGACATCTTTCAAGTGACGGAGATACCGGAGAGGATAAGATGCTAAAAGGTGCAAAGCGTGAGCACAAGACTGTAATGGAGATAGCGAAAGAGTACACAGATGCATTCTTTAAGGATTTTACAGCTGTCCATAACAGAATGCCGGACGTGGTTGAACCGGCTACAAACTGTATCCCTGAGTTCATCAATATGGTAGAAGTTCTTATCGAAAAGGGCTACGCATATTTTGCAGGTGGAAATGTCTATTTTGACACATCTAAACTTGACGATTATTTTGTATTTTCATCAGCAGTAGAAAAAGAGCAGCTTCAGGTCGGTGTCCGTGATGATGTTGAAGAAGATGTAAACAAAAAGAATAAAAATGACTTTGTTCTGTGGTTCACACAGTCTAAATTCGAGGATCAGGCACTTAAATGGGACAGTCCGTGGGGCGTGGGATATCCGGGATGGCACATAGAGTGCTCATGCATCAGCATGAAACATCTTGGAGAATATGTTGATATTCATTGCGGTGGAGTTGATAATATTTTCCCACACCATACAAATGAGATAGCACAGTCAGAAAGCTTCCTCGGACATGAGTGGTGTAAATACTGGTTCCATGTAAATCACTTAAATGACCGGGCAGGAAAAATGAGCAAGTCAAAAGGCGCAATCCTTACAGTCTCTGTACTTCAGGAAAAGGGGTATAATCCACTTGCATACAGATTTTTCTGTTTACAGTCACATTACCGTAAACCGCTTGAATTCTCGTTTGATGCATTAGACAATGCGGTTGCTGCATACAATAAACTTGCAAAGCGTGTTGCAGAACTTAAGGATGAGGGAACTGTGGATGAGGCCGCATTTGATGATTTTAAACAAAAATTCACAGAAGCAGTTTCCAATGACCTTAACACATCAATGGCTATAACTATAGTTTATGATATGTTAAAGGCGGGTATATCAGATAAAACAAAACTTGCACTTGTAGAAGATTTTGAAAAGGTGCTTGACCTTGGACTTATGGAATCAGGGAAAGCATTGCTTGATGGAGCAGCATCAGTGGACAGTGATCTTGAGGCATTTATCAATCAAAAGATAAGTGAGCGTGCAGCAGCAAAAAAAGCAAAGGATTTTGCAACAGCGGATGCGATAAGAGAAGAACTTTTGACTAAGGGTGTAGCTATAAAGGATACGCGCGAAGGCGTTAAATGGGAGCTTGTATAAGATGAAGATAGATTCATATATCAAGGAACAATTCGGAATAAAAGATGTTGATATAAGGACATATTCGCCTCTTACACTGGCATACATAGGGGATGGTATATTTGATATAGTCATCCGCTCTGTAGTTGTCGGAAAAGGCAATACGAAGGCAAGCCAGCTGCATAAACATACAAGCAGCATAGTAAAAGCACATACACAGGCAGTCATGATAGAAGCATTAGAGCCTCATCTCACAAAAGAAGAAGCGGATATATACAGGAGGGGGCGCAATGCAAAATCGCCTACAATGGCAAAAAATGCAACAATGGCGGATTACAGAAAGGCAACAGGGCTTGAAGCGTTGATGGGATATCTTTACCTAAGTGATGATTTCGAGCGTGTTGTGGAACTGACAAAGCTTGGAGTGCAGCTGATCGGAATAGAAATATAATGCATCTGGACATAGATCAATGAAGCAGAAAAGGATTTAATATGGATAAAAGTAACAATACAGAGGAAAAGAAAAATTTTCACGAAAACTATATAGAGGGCAGGAATGCTGTGCTTGAAGCATTCCGTTCGGGAAAAACGATCGACAAGATATATGTGCTTGATGGGTGTCAGGATGGCCCTGTAAAATCTATCACGCGTGAAGCAAGAAAGCATGATGCGATCATTAATTATGTTAATAAAGATCGCCTTGACCAGATTTCTGATACGGGAAAACATCAGGGAGTCATAGCTGTTTCAGCAGCATATGAATACGCAGAGGTTGAGGATATACTTGCAAATGCCGATAAAAAAGGTGAACCAGCATTTATAATAATTCTTGATGGCATAGAAGATCCGCATAATCTGGGTGCGATCATAAGAACTGCAAACCAGGCAGGAGCGCATGGAATAATCATTCCAAAGCGCAGGGCAGTGGGCCTTACACCTACGGTAGCAAAGACATCAGCGGGGGCTATCAACTATACACCTGTTGCAAAGGTTACCAATATCACAAATACGATCAAAGAATTAAAAGAAAAAGGAATGTGGTTCGTATGTGCAGACATGGATGGTACAGTTATGTATGATCTAAATCTCACAGGACCGATAGGACTTGTAATCGGTAATGAGGGAGATGGTGTCAGTAAGCTTGTAAAAGAAAATTGTGATATGACAGCACAGATTCCGATGAAGGGGGATATTGACTCATTAAATGCTTCTGTAGCTGCCGGCGTGCTTGCATATGAAATAGTAAGACAGAGATTAACAAAATAAGGGAAAACCCAGGAGCGACAGTTTGGAAGATTACAGTTTGTATACAGATGAACAGCTTATAAGATGTCTTAGGGAAGGAAATGATCCTATAATGGATTATCTCCTTAAAAAGTATAAGCCGCTTGTCCGCAAGAAAGCAAATGCACTATATCTGATAGGCGGAGAGACCGAAGACCTTATACAGGAAGGCATGATAGGATTATTCAAGGCAATCCGCGATTACAAAGAAGATAAGGATTCAGGTTTTTATAATTTTGCGCAGCTGTGTATAGCAAGGCAGCTGTATTCAGCGCTTGAGGCATCAAACAGAAAAAAGCATATACCGCTCAATACATATGTTTCATTCTCGCAGGATGAGACAAAAACATACAATTTGGAGGACTGTTTAACGCAGGATCTGTTAAGTCCGGAGCAGATACTCATCGAACAGGAAAAATTTGATGAATTTAAGGAACATCTGCTTGGACAGCTGAGTAAAATGGAAAAGAATGTATTATCGCTCTATCTTGATGGCAATGATTACATTCAGATTGCGCAGATAATGGATAAAACACCAAAATCAATAGACAATGCATTGCAGAGGATCCGGCAGAAGTTAAAAAGAAAGTAGGTGAGAGATATGAAGTTTTCGCGGATAGGTGAGCACACTATAAAATGTGTTATTTCGGAAGAAGAGATATATGATCTCGGATTTACAATGGAAGAGATTATGAGCAATGGAGAACGTACCCAGGAGTTTATGAATCAGATTTTCGATATGGCAGAGCAGGAGTTTGAGATGAAATTTGATTTCGGAGTTAAAACGGTAAGGGCTGATTTTCTGTCAAACCATACGCTCTCACTTACATTTTCAGAGCATCCTGTGTCAGAAGGAATGATGGAACATCTTAAGGATATTGTCAACGACCTCATATCAGAGCATGGACAAAAGATCCGGGAAAGTCAAAAAAAAGAAAACAGCGATGTATCATCAGATGTGGTAGTCTTATTTGAACTGGAAAATTTTGATGATCTGATCAGTTTTGTAAAAAATATAAAGCTGGAATGCAGGGCAGATACGACATTGTATAAAGACAATGATAAGTATTATCTTGCAATGGATTTATCCGGTGCAAAGGAAGATGAAGTAAAAAGGATGTCTGTTACGGCAGATGAGTATGTCAATGATATTATGGCAGGAGCCCAGAGAAAAGCATATTTTGATGAGCATGCAGATGTGATAATAAAAGAAAAGGCATTGGAAAAATTAAGAATGTTATAAAAAAATCCCAATTTGAAGATTCTTCAAATTGGGATTTGTCTTATCCGAGAACTTTTCTGATGGACTCAAGAACACGATCAGCCTGGAAAGGTTTTACAATGAAATCCTTTGCACCTGACTGGATAGCATCAATAACCATTGACTGCTGACCCATTGCTGAACACATAACACATGTAGCATTAGGATCTGCGGCCTTGATCTCTTTGAGAGCCTGAATACCATCTTTGTTAGGCATTGTGATGTCCAAAGTTACAAGATCCGGTTTTAACTCGTTGTATTTTGCGACTGCCTCGTTACCGTCAGCTGCCTCACCGGCGATCTCGAAACCTCCTTTTGTAAGAATATCTTTGAGCATCATTCTCATGAATGCCGCATCATCTACGATTAAAATTTTAGCCATTATATTAATCCTCCTGTTTTAAAATCTGTTTTACTATACTTATAGGGTACAACTGTAATAGGTCGCTGTCAATAAGTTCTCCAACTGTTAATTTAAAAGTTACCTTAACTATGTCGGTTCCATTGCAAAGTTCCTCCGGTATATCAAAAGTTTTACGGTCTTTTGAGTTGATGAGAGGAAAGCCTATATCAGTAGGTGTGTTGAGTAATGAAGCCATAGAAGTAGCTATGGTGCCACACATTTGGTTCATTGCCTCAGAAATTGCTGAAATAGTTATGTCGTCAAGAGACATTGCAGATACATCTGTTCCGTCGCCTCCCATCATAAGGTTTGCGATAACAAGTGCATCATGAACTCTTAGTACCAGCAGGTTCGTTCCATCAAGTCCTTTTGTGTAAGGAACCTTTACCAGAATATGATCATCGCTTCTTAAAGATTTTTCTTCTGCGAGTACATCAACTCTTGGAGTTGTTATATTGGTAGGATGGTTAAGAATCATGCTCAAAGCTGTGGCAGCATTGCCGGTACAGATGTTAGCAACCTCGCCGATTATGTCGGCTTGTTCTTTTGTGATTTTCTCCATTTGTGCTCCTCCGTGTGGTGGTACCTATTTCCTAACATAAATTATAACAGAGAAATCAAAAATAGCAAAGGAAATATTTAAATTTTTTCAAAATATGGTAAAATATATTTAAAAGGAGATTAAATTATGGGTGAAATAGAATATTCAGAGGCATTAAAGCTTGGGAAAAAAGAATATAGATCCAGGATTTCAAGAGGAGAATTTCCATATCTTCCGGTTCTGGATGAAATTTTATCACAGGCTGATATAAGAACAGAACAGAATATGGGACTTGTACATGTTCCGCTCGAATTTGTTGTCGGAACGAGTACCCTTGGCAGAACTTATTCCTTTGCGGCAAATTTCATGCCAATCTTAGATGAAGAAACAGAGTTCGCAATCAAATGGTCAAATCTGGCAGATGCACAGATAAATGAAGGCATAAGGGATCCGATAAAGGCTTTTGAGTATATGAACAGATATTATGTGCTCGAGGGAAATAAAAGGGTAAGTGTGCTTAAATATTACAATGCGGTATCAATACCTGCATATGTTACGAGAAAAATACCTAAAATGTCTGATGATTATGATATCAGACTGTATTATGAGTATATGAAGTTTAATGAGATTACCGGACTTTGCTCAGTGGAATTCTCAAAACTTGGAAATGCCAACAAGCTTCTGGCACTTGTAGGCCATAAAGGCAGATGGAATGAAGACGTAAAAGAAAAATTTGCAAAAGTGATGTTTGATTTTTCTAAAGTTTACAATTTCCGTGGTGGTAACAGACTTTCAATAAAATTAGGTGATGCGATAACTGTATTCATGGAAGTATACGGATTTAAGGCAATGCTTAAAATGTCAGAGAGTGAATACAACACAAATATCATAAGAGTGTGGAAAGAATTTGCAGCCGAAGCAGAGCATCAGAGTGTAAATCTTGTTCTTGATCCGACTGAGGTACAGGAAAAGAAAAGTCTGCTTAATTATCTTATTCCACAGACACCTAAGAAACTTAAGGTTGTATTTTTATATCCGAGGGATCCTAAAACGTCGGCATGGCTATATTCGCATGAGCTTGGAAGAAATTATCTGGATGATACTTTTTCGGACAAGCTTGAAACATCGTACGTGACAGATGTAAATGAAAACAATGTGGAGGATGTATTAAACGACATAATAAAAAAGGGTGCAAATATAGTATTCTGTGTCGGGCCACAGATGATGAATAACAGTTTAAAGGTTGCAGTTGCGCATCCGGATGTAATAATATTAAACTGTTCACTCAATGCGCCTCATCCTTATATAAGGACATATTATGGCAGGATGTATGAGGCAAAATTTTTATCCGGGATTATAGCCGGATCACTTACTGATAATGATAAGGTGGCATATATTGCAGATTATCCGATATATGGTATGATCGCAAACATAAATGCTTTCGCACTTGGTGTAGAATGTGTAAATCCAAGGGCAAAGGTATATCTGGCATGGTCGACGACAAAAGGATACGACAGAGATAAATTCCTTGCCGAGAATGATATACATTATGTTTCAGACCAGGATATCATTACCCCGAATGATGCATCAAGAAATTTTGGACTTTATAAGACTACCGAAAAAGGAGAGGCACTGAATCTTGTTATGCCTGTATGGAACTGGGGGGCTTTTTATGAAAAACTTCTCCAGAGCGTTCTGGCAGGATCTTACAAGAACGAGGGCTCATCAGAGTCAAAGGCACTTAATTACTGGTGGGGGATTTCATCAGGGGTTATAGATCTTATATGCTCAAAGCATGTTCCATATGGTCTTAAACGCATTGTAGATCATTTAAAGAGCGATATTTCAAAAGGAGATATAGCTCCGTTTTATGGCAGGATATACGATCAGAATGGTGTATTGAGAAACAAAGACCAGAAGGAAATGACACATCAGGATATCATGAATATGGATTGGCTTCTTGACAATGTGACAGGTACAATACCAAGCATGGATTCACTGATAGATAAAGCGAAAACAGTTGTTGAACTAAAGGGTGTAGAGGAAAAGAAATTATAATGAAGATATTATTCTTGGCTGATGAGGAATCGAAAGTCTATTGGGAGTATTTTAAAAAAGAAGATTTCGAAGGAATCGATGTGATCGTTTCTTGCGGTGATTTAAAAGCAAGCTATCTGTCGTTTCTTACGACAATGGTAGGCGTGCCGGTGTTATATGTACATGGAAATCATGATGATAAATATAGCATGAATCCACCGGAAGGATGTATATGTATAGAAGATGAGGTATACGAATATGAAGGAGTGAGATTTGTCGGTCTTGGCGGATCCAACCGGTATAAACCAGGTAAAAACCAATATACTGAAAAGCAGATGACACATAGGGCAAAAAAGCTTAAATGGAAAATATGGCGTAAAAAAGGTTTTGACATATTAGTTACCCATTCTCCGGCGAGAGGCTTAAATGATGGTGAGGATATGTGCCACAAGGGCTTTGAGATCTTTAATAAACTAATAGAAGAGTACAAACCGAAGTATTTTGTCCATGGACATGTCCATATGTGTTATGGACGTAATTATAAGCGTATAGATCATGTTGGTGATACGACAGTTATAAATGCATATGAAAAGTACATATTAGAGCTATAAAAATTTATCATATTATTTTCAAAATTAAGAAAATATTTAGTACATGGATACATTTATGACACAATTAGATGATATCATTAAATCATCAAAAGGAGCTGTTGTGTTTTAACAAAAAGTGTTGGGGTGCTTTCAGTTCCGACTAAAAATTATTCGTATATCATTTTTATGTATATACGCTTTTGATATTCGGTTATGGACTTTTCCTTCCTTAAGTATGCCATAACCGATTTTTTTTGTTTGTCATAGTATAAAAAATCCCATTGAATATAAATTCAATGGGATTTTTAGATGGCTGATAATAGTTATTGATTACTCTTCGATCTTTATATCATCAAAGCAGTCGAATGTAGCAAAGTAATCCTTTGGTGTTTCTGCTCTTCTTATAAGCTGTACGGATTTATCCTCTTTGAGCAGAAGCTCTGCTGAACGGAGCCTTCCATTATAGTTATAGCCCATAGAAAATCCATGTGCGCCTGTATCATGTATCACAAGGTAATCGCCCATATCGATCTTTGGAAGATTTCTATCTACGGCGAATTTGTCACAGTTTTCACAAAGTGAACCTACAACATCATACACATGGTCGCATGGGGCATCTTCTTTTCCAAGTACGGTAATATGATGATATGAGCCATAGATTGCCGGGCGCATGAGATTGGCAGCACATGCGTCAACACCTATGTATTCTTTGTAGATGTGTTTCTCATGAATGGCTTTTGTGACAACACAGCCATATGGTGCCAGCATGAAACGTCCCATCTCGGTATATATGGAAACATCTCCCATGCCTGCAGGAACTAAAACCTCATCATATACTTTGTGTACACCTTCGCCGATAACTTTTATGTCATTTGGAGTCTGGTCTGGTTTGTATGCAACACCGACACCACCTGACAGGTTGACGAATCTGATGTCACATCCTGTCTCGTTTTTAAGTTCGACAACAAGCTCGAAAAGCTGCTTAGCAAGCTGTGGATAATACTCATTTGTAACTGTGTTGCTTGCAAGAAATGCGTGGATCCCAAAATATTTTGCGCCCTTTGATTTTAAGATCTTAAATGCTTCAAACAGCTGATCCTTTGTCATTCCGTATTTTGAATCTCCAGGGTTATCCATGATGCCATTTGAAAGTTTGAATACTCCACCCGGATTAAAACGGCAGCTTATTGTTTCAGGAATATATCCTATTGTCTTTTCAAGAAAATCAATGTGTGTAAAATCATCAAGATTTATTATTGCGCCAAGCTTGTCTGCATATGCAAACTCTTCAGCAGGTGTATCATTTGATGAAAACATGATATGTTTTCCATCAAATCCACATGATTTTGCAAGCATAAGTTCTGTATATGATGAGCAGTCACATCCCATGTCATATTCTTTTAATATCTTAAGCAGATATGGGTTTGGTGTAGCTTTTACTGCAAAATATTCCCTGAATCCCGGATTCCATGAAAATGCATCCTTGACAGCCTGGGCATTTTTTCTAATGCCGGCTTCGTCATACAGATGAAATGGAGTAGGGTATGTTTTTACTATTTCTTCGATCTGTTCCTTTGTAACAAATGGTGTCTTTTTCATGTATGTTCTCCTATCTATAATAAAATCTAAAAATAGGTTACAACATATTTACTATATTTTCAATGATTTTTATGTTATAATAACTATTACATAAGGTAAAAAGAAAGGAATACATATGAATATAAAGGTTTTATCATATATAGATACAGAATCACTAAACAATACGGCAAATGCCTCAGGGACAGATGATCCAAACGCAAGTACGTCTGCTGCACCATCTGAAGCCAGCTTTAGCGAGGTTTTTGATACTGCAAAAAAAGCAACAGCAGCTGTCATGATAGATAAACTTGTCAAAGAAAGCGAAAATGGTTCGGTTGACTGTGCCGTTGTCCAGCGATTTTTTGATCAGTATGGGATAAATATCCAGGTAGCAACTAATGAAACAGTAGTTGATGCCGTACAGCCTGTATCATCCGGTCCAACGGATACAGCAGTTTCTTCTGAATCTTATGATGCATCTGATGCAGCAGCCGGTACGTCCACAAGTGATACCACATCTGCCTCGCAAAGCGGGGAGGGACTTGAATGTTCTGCAGAACTGGATGCGATTTTTGATGAAGCAGCCGAAAAATATGGTGTGGATGCTAAATTCTTAAAATCGATCGCAAAATGTGAATCTGATTTTGATCCAGCCTGTGTCAGCCATTCGGGAGCAACCGGAATCATGCAGCTTATGCCGGCTACAGCAGCAGAGCTGGGGGTCTCTGATTCATACGACCCATATCAAAATATAATGGGAGGTGCCCAATACATATCTGAACTGCTCGACAAGTATAATGGTGATACTTCACTGGCACTTGCCGCATATAATGCCGGTTCGGGAAATGTCGCAAAATATGGCGGGATACCACCATTTACTGAAACCCAGAATTATGTAAATAAGGTTTTGGGATATTATAATAGTTAGTCTGCAATTTTATATTTTCCAGTTGACAAAACAACAGATTGTATTGTAAACTGATTTAGTTGAAACGACATCGTTTCAGGCTGATGTGGCTCAGAGGTAGAGCACTTCCTTGGTAAGGAAGGGGTCACGGGTTCGATTCCCGTCATCAGCTTTGGAATATTTATTTTCATTAAAAAGACAGACGCTTTCTCCGGTACCGAAGCATTATGCTGGCGGTCAGAGAAGGCATCTGCCTTTTTATTTTATCTTATTTTTGTTAGAACATAACCGAATTTGATCCACCTATTCATATCATCAACATCGTTGCTGTCGACATAGAATGTTTCGCCATAGTTATTTATAGGCTCAAGTGAACAGGGGGATGTCTGATGGAACTTTCTTATGTATGCACAATGTGTCTGCGTGTTTAAAAAAATACCTGTATCACCATCCCGTATTGGATTGCGGCTGATCAAAATAATATCATCCTTATGGTATACCGGATGAAGATGATTACTTGTTATTTTAATGCCAAAATGAAGCTCACTGCCAAAGATCTTCCGGTAATGTGATATATTGAGATCTTCGGAATTGCATGAGTCAAGATACATGCCGTCTTTCATATCGCCTGTAGGGATAAGAACAGGAATATAATCATCAGGGTTTTTGCCGGACTGCGTTATCGAATTGGAGAACGCTAGTTCTGCATCTGTCAGCGCATCAATGTAATTTAACTGTCTTTTAGAAAGAAATTTCAGCTTTTTTCCTACATCAATGTATGAGTCCCTGTAGCCAGCCAGCTCGCATGTATACTTTCCGGTTATCTTGTAGATAAGGTATGCGGTATAGACATCCAGCTTTGTAGTTTCGCAATTTATTATCCGTTTGTAAGATGATAAGGACATTTCCAGTTTCTCTGCGAACTGAGCCTGTGTTAATCCAAGACGGCTTCGTTCAATCTCAAGATTGGTGGAAATGTTATCTGCCATTTCCGTATGGTTCATTTTTGACCTACACTCCTTAAAAAAAATAGTTAAAAAGGTAAAATTATAGGCATGAAATGAAATTCGTGCTTATATATAATGATTATTGTCAAAACACAAATTAAATATATAGGAAACGTCAATTACTGTCAAATGGAAATGTTTATTTTCTAAGAATGAAAGGAGAGAAGAGTTAAAAGGAGAATAATATAAAGAAAGTAAATGTTGAAGTTTAAATAAAAAAAGTGCGCATTAAGAGTGCTGCACTTTTTTTATTTGAAATTTTTAAAAAGTCATTGCTCCGGCATTGATTCATACAGCCGCAATTGGTAAAATAACATAAGAGCAGATAATAAAACTTTCATTATCTGCATTGACAAAAAGCTGGGAAACAGATAAAAGGTTTCCACAGATAAGGGGGAAGATTTATGTCACTAACTTTTAGGCAATGGCGTGAAATGGCTATTATGGAATATGAGGTTGTAAGTAAAAACTACAACAGGAAAGTATATGAGAGCGCTGTTATAGATAAAGATACACATAATGTCGAACTTGTACAGCTTACATTGCGTGAGGTATTGGATAAATGTGAAGGAACAAATTATGAATATAATATCAAGCGTGCTATAATGAAATGCGTATATACAAATGACAGGCTTGAAAAGGAAGTCAAAGAAGTTATGGACGAATTTTACGAAGTCTGATAAGGGAGATTTTAAGGGTGGATAAGGTACAATTACATTATTTAGAACAGCTTTCAGAGATGTATCCGACAATAGGAAATGCATCAACGGAGATAATAAATTTACAGGCAATTTTAAATCTGCCAAAAGGAACGGAACATTTTTTGTCGGATGTGCATGGTGAATATGATGCATTTTCGCATGTCCTTAAGAACGGATCAGGTGCGGTACGCAAAAAAATAGATGACGTATTTGGAGGAACTTTAAGCAGTGAAGATAAGTCAGGACTTGCAACACTTATATACTATCCGCGCGAAAAGATGGAGCTTGTAAGAAAAAAAGAAAAAGATATAGATTTATGGTATAAGACTACACTGTACAGGCTTATAGAAGTATGTAAGACTGTATCATCAAAATACACAAGATCAAAAGTAAGAAAAGCACTGCCAAAAGATTATGCATATGTGATAGAGGAGCTTATCACAGAAAAGCCTGAGGTGCTAAATAAAGAGGCGTATTATGACTCGATCATAAATACAATAGTTGAACTTGGAACAGCGGAGGACTTTATTGATGCGCTGTCTGAACTCATACAGCAGCTTGTAATCGATCATCTGCATGTGCTTGGAGATATTTATGACAGGGGCGCCGGCCCACATCTTATAATGGATAGGCTGTGCAGCTACCATTCTCTGGATATCCAGTGGGGGAACCATGATATCATATGGATGGGGGCTGCGGCAGGAAACCTTGCCTGTATCGCAACTGTGATACGAAACAGCATACGATATGGAAATCTCGATGTGCTTGAGGAAGGATATGGAATAAATATGCTGCCGCTTGCAACATTTGCGATGAAAGCTTACGCAGATGATCCGTGTGACAGGTTTGTATTCAAGGTAGCACCTGTTGGAACTGATAATATCGAAAATGACCTTACAAAAAAAATGCACAAGGCGATCGCCATGATCAGATTTAAGCTTGAGGGACAGCTCATAAAAAAATGGCCTGAATATGGTATGAACGACAGGCTTTTACTTGAGCATATAGATTATGTCAAAGGAACTATTGAGATAGAGGGAAAGACATATAAAATGCTTGATACATATTTCCCTACGATAGATCCAGATGATCCATACAGGCTTACAGATGAAGAAGAGGAAGTTATGAACCGTCTCCGCTCATCTTTTATACATTGTGACAAATTAAAGACGCATGTTAAACTTCTGCTTAAAAAAGGAAGTATGTACAAAGTCTACAATGGAAATCTTCTTTTTCACGGGTGCATTCCGTTTGATGATTATGGAGAATTTGCAAAAGTAAACGTATATGGAAGATTATACAGTGGAAAGGCATTATTTGATGTGCTTGAGACATATGTCAGAAAGGCATTTTTTTCAGATGATCCGTTGGAAAAAGAAAAAGGAGTCGACATTATGTGGTATATATGGACGGCACCATACTCCCCGCTGTATGGCAGAAAAAAAATGTCCACATTTGAGAGATATTTTGTAGATGATGAAACATTAAAAACAGAAACTAAGAATTCCTATTATGAATACATAAAAAAACCGGAATATGCAGATAAAGTATTAAAAGAATTCGGCTTACATGGATCGAGGGTACATATAATAAACGGACATGTTCCTGTCCACAGAATGAAAGGTGAGAGTCCTGTAAAGAGTAACGGAAAGGTTATTATGATCGATGGTGGTTTTTCTAAAGCATATCGCAGAAGAACCGGAATAGCCGGATATACACTGATATATAATTCTTATGGACTTACACTTACAGCACATGAACCATTTGAATCACCTGAAACAGCTGTAAGAGATGAAAGAGATATAGTTTCAAGGCGGGAAGCAGTTGAAAATATGGATAAAAGAATCCTTGTCGGAGATACGGATGTCGGTGAAAAGATGCGTGAGAAAATAAGTGATCTGAAGGAACTTATCGGGGCATATCGTTCCGGAGAGATAGTTGAGAGGGATAAGTAATGAAAAAATCCGAACTTACGGAAATATTAAATGATGTAAAAACAGGTAAGCTTTCAGTTGATGGTGCTGTCGATAAAATTAAACTTGAACCATTTCAGGATATAGGCTATGCAAAAGTTGATACGCAAAGGGAGCTGCGGCAGGGAATTGCAGAGGTTATATATGGAATGGGCAAAACTGCAGAACAGATAAGTGGAATAGTAAATGAAATGAACCGGCAGGGACAGGACAGGATCCTTATTACCAAAATATCAAAAGAAAAAGCCCGTAAGCTATCAAAAAGTATAAAGTTTGATTACTATGAAGAAGCACAGATAGGCATAGTCGGAGGAATCCCAGAGCCGTCAGGAAACGGACAGATAGTGATAGCAACTGGTGGGACAAGTGATTACAATATTGCTGAGGAGGCTGCGCTTACGGCAGAAGCTTACGGCAATAAAGTACTTAGATTGTACGATGTAGGAGTTGCAGGTGTTCACAGATTGATCGCAAATTCGCAGTATCTTATAAATGCAAATGTTGTGATAGCAATCGCAGGAATGGAGGGGGCATTAGCATCTGTAGTTGGAGGAATGGTTGATTGCCCGGTAATAGCAGTGCCTACAAGTGTTGGATATGGAGCATCGTTTGGAGGAGTAGCGGCACTTTTATCAATGCTGAACTCCTGCGCAAGTGGTGTAAGTGTGGTAAATATTGACAATGGATTTGGGGCAGGATATCTTGCAAGCATGATAAATCAAAGGACACAGGTATAAAATGTATAGAGTTGATGGTTTCGATTTTGAGTCGGAAGATATGGCAGAAATTGCCAGAAAAGAAAAAAATGGTATTAAATATATAAAAGAAAAAACAAAAATGGATGATCCCTTTGAGGTCGCAAAACTGTATACCCAGCTTAGCAGACCGGGAATGTTTAAGACGGCGGTCGGATTTGCTTTCCTGATAGAGCTTCAGGAGTATCTTTATGCAAACCCATATATAGAAAACACGGACATCCGTTGTATACGGATACCTGATGAGGAAAAACTAAGGCAGAGGCATGAAATGAAATACAAAAAGAAATTTCATATTGCACTTTTTTTTGCTATTATTTTTGCGGTTGTTATAGTTGCACTTTTTACGATCACATATGTGAGCGGACACAGTCCTTATATAACAGATTATGAGGATGAGATAGTAAACAAATATGAGGCGTGGGAAAAGCAGCTTGACGAGAGAGAACAGGCATTAGATCAGAAAGAGGCGGATACACAGTGGAAAGAATAAAAATACTTGTCGTTGATGATGAAAGCAGAATGAGAAAACTTGTAAAAGATTTCCTTGTAAGAGAAAATTATGAGGTGATAGAGGCTGGAGACGGAGAGGAAGCGCTTGATAAATTCTATGAGGATAAGGACATAGCGCTCATAGTACTCGATGTCATGATGCCGAAATTAAATGGCTGGGAGGTCTGCAGGGAAGTAAGGCAGACTTCGAAAGTACCTGTTATTATGCTCACAGCGAAAGGTGATGAGAGTGACGAATTAAACGGATTTGAACTTGGCGCAGACGAATACATTTCAAAGCCTTTTTCACCGAAAATCCTTGTCGCAAGGGTTACTGCCCTGCTTCGCAGAACTAATAAAATAGGGCAGGAAGCCGATGTGCGTGAGGTCGGAGGCATAAAAATGGACAAAACAGCGCATACAGTAACGATCGAAGGAAAAAATATAGATTTAAGCTTTAAGGAATTTGAACTTCTTGAGTATTTTATAGATAATCAGGGAGTTGCTCTTTCCAGGGAAAGAATACTAAATTCTGTCTGGAGTTATGACTATTTTGGAGATGCAAGGACCATAGACACACATGTCAAAAAACTACGCAGTAAAATGATGGACAAGGGAAATTATATAAAGACCGTATGGGGCCTTGGATATAAGTTTGAGGTCGAATGATCATGAAAAAGAAAACATCTTTGTCGTTTCAGCTCGTATTCACAATGCTCATACTTGTAATAGGTGTGGTCGGGATTTTCTGGATCATGAATAACACGCTGCTTGAAAAATATTATGTGTACAGCAAAGAAAAAGAAATGCTTTCAGTGTACGATATGGTAAATCGTGCAGCAGTTGATGATGATCTTTCGGATTCACAATTTAATCTGTCCTTAAAGAAAAAATGTGCGAGAGGAAATATAGACGTTGTTGTATTTAACAAGTATGGCAAGGTAGTAATAGAAGGACCTGCTGACAGTCAGGAGATAATGGGGCTGCTGTTTGAAGCGGGGCTTTATAAGTATTCGGCAGAATATAACAGTAAAAAGATCATAAGGCAGAGGGATTCAAACCTTGGAACTGACTACATTATAATAAATACATTACTGGCTGATGGTAATTATATATATATGAAAACTCCGATAGAAAGTATCAGGGAAAGCGTAAACGTTTCAAACCAGTTCTTTTTGATAGGAGGATTTGTTGCAGTTATAATAGGTATTATCGTGATCGTATTTCTTGCACGTAATTTATCAAGACCGATACGCAGCCTGTCGAATCTGTCAATGAGGATGGCTGCACTTGATTTTGAAGCAGAATATATCCATACAAAACATGGAGCAAGGGAGATCGATGAACTCGGTGAACACATGAATGAATTGTCTGGTGCACTTGAGCATACAATTTCAGAGCTTAAAATAGCAAATAATGAATTAAAACGTGATATAAAGAAAAAAGAAGAAATAGATGAGATGCGGAAAGAATTTCTCTCAAATGTATCACATGAGCTTAAGACACCGCTCGCACTTATATCAGGATATGCGGAGGGACTTAAGGATGCAGTCAATGATGATGAGGAGAGCCGCAATTTTTACTGTGAAGTAATAATGGATGAGACGGACAAGATGAACCGCATGGTAATGAAGCTGCTTTCATTAAACAAACTTGAGTTCGGCAAGGATACAGTTGAAATTGAGCGGTTTGACATAACAGAAGTTATAGCAGGAGTTATAAATTCATCATCACTTATGGCAGCACAAAACGATATAAATATCGTGTTTGATGATAGCAGACATGAATATGTCTGGGGTGATGTGTTCAAGATAGAGGAAGTGCTGACAAATTATATAAGCAATGCGATAAATCACTGCGAAGGCAGAAAAGAGATTGTGGTATCCTACAAAAAGGTGGATAATAAATTACGAGTAAGCGTGTTTAATACCGGAAAGCAGATACCAGAGGATTCCCTTGACAAAGTATGGATCAAGTTTTACAAAGTAGATAAGGCCAGGACCAGAGAATATGGTGGAAGTGGGATAGGATTATCTATAGTAAAAGCCATAATGGAGCTTCACGACCAGAAATGTGGAGTGATAAACAGGGAGGATGGAGTAGAATTCTGGTTTGAACTGGAATTATGTATTGTAAACAGTTAAAAAATGTGGTACTATGAATATAAAACATAGGAGAAAAGTCACAGTGAAAATGAAAAGAAAAAAATTAAGTACTATGCTCATGGGACTCGTTTTTTCATTCAGTCTTACAGGATGTGGAACTTCACTGTATGAGATGACGGCAGATGAACAGGATGTCGTGGTTCATTATGCCGCATATGCCGTTTCAAAATATAACATATATCAAAAAGATGGAATGACATCGGCACAGCCTGGTGACGAGGATGAAAAACAGACTAAAGAACAGGAAACAGAACAGCCGGATAATTCCGGTACTACAGATGAACAAACAGACAAGACAGAAAAAGTTTCATTAGCCGATGCGCTTGGACAAAGCAGCCTGTCTGTGGTGTACAATGGTCTTGATACAGCAGATAACTTTCAGGAAGGAAGAGTTTATTCGCTGGAGGCAGGAGCTGGAAATCAGTATGCTATTTTAAAATTTACGATATCAAATCCGACAGATAGCACTGTTTCAGTAGATGCGTTTAATAATGGACATACTTATAAGGCGGTATTTGGCGGCAGTGAGTCATATGAAGCGGAGAACACATTCCTTACCTATTCACTGTCCACATATCAGGGGACAATAGAGGCAGGATCTTCTGTAGATGTAGTATTGCTGTTTAAGGTGCCACAGTCACTGCAGCCACAGAGTGACAGCGTATCTTTGATGGTACATATGAACGATAAGGATTATTCAGTAGAATTATAAATACGAATCATAAATGAAGGGTGGAGGAATTTCTATGGATACAAATATTCTTTTAGAGTCAGGAACCAATGAATTAGAGGTATTAGAGTTTACATTAGGAGATAATCATTACGGAATAAATGTTGCAAAGATCAGAGAGATTTTGCAGTACACACCGGTTACACCGGTTCCAAATTCACATCCAAGTGTGGAAGGTATATTTATGCCGCGTGATACAATGATAACAGTTATTGATCTTAAAAAATGTCTTGGATTACCGGCGACAGATGAAAAAGGATTATTTATCATAACCAATTTCAACAAATTAAATGTAGCATTCCATGTAGACGAAGTTATAGGAATACACAGAGTATCATGGGAGAATATAATAAAACCGGATTCTACTATCCAGGGTAGAGACGGAAGTACTGCAACGGGTGTTATAAAGATGAATGATAAGCTTGTTGTCATACTTGATTTTGAATCGATCGTGTCATCAATAAGTCCGGAAACAGGTCTGAGGGTAAATGACATAGACAATATGGAAAGCAGGGATAGAAGCGATTCGACAATACTTATTGCAGAGGATTCTGCGCTTCTTAGCAAGCTTATAACAGACTGTCTGAAAAAAGCAGGATATGTAAAGCTTATAGTCACAGAAAACGGACAGGAGGCATGGGATAAGATCTGTGAGCTTAAGGCAGCAGGAGATATTACCGAAAAATTAAATTGTATCATCACAGATATTGAAATGCCGCTTATGGATGGACACAGACTTACAAAGCTTGTAAAGAGCGATGCAGCATTAAAAGAAATCCCTGTTATAATTTTCTCATCACTTGTCAATGAAGAAATGCGCATAAAAGGAGAACAGCTTGGAGCTGATGCACAGCTTACAAAGCCGGAGATCGGACAACTTGTAGATGCAATAGACAAGCTTATTGGAACGAATAAATAAAGAGAAAATATTTTAAGGGATGTGGTGGAAAGCTACATCCCTTAAAGTAGTTTAAATGGAGATTATTTATGGACGACAAAAACATGAAATCAACAGAAAATTATCTTGATAATCTTCTTAATTCGATGAACGGAAGACCATCGGAATCTGATGATGCAGCAGATACACCATCAAAGACAGATACAAGTTCCCAGGATGATTTTCTGCGAAAGTTTGAAAAGGAACTGGAAAGCGATGCCTATGATGAATACATATCAGATTTTGAAAGAGATCTCGAAAATGACGCTTTTTCAGAAAAACAGACAGGAATAAAAGATGTACAGACACCTGCACCATCGGAATCTGATGCTACGCTTGAGGAAGTTCTTTCTGAAAATGAAAAAAATGATTCATTTAAAATACCCGACGAGGTGCCACAGCAGGATGATAGGGCAGAAAATAATGCGGCAATAAATGAATTAGACAGTGCGATGGAATCATTTGATGATCAGCTGGGTGATGAGGAGGATGATTTCATCCTGGATGAGATACCCGGCGATGAGATACCTCATGTGGAATCTGAGTCAGATGATAACAATACACCGGAAGCTGTTCAGCAGGCAAAAGAGCCTGCGTCATCACAAGAGCAGGAACAGACTCCTGCTGATGCAGATGAAACTCCGCTTTCAGATATAGGAGAACCTGATCTGGCAGGAAATGCAGGAGAAGATCTTATAGACCTGTTAAATAATGGAGGACTTGCAGATTTAGGGGATATGTTATCAGAAGACGGAAAAGTATCAGAGGATGAGGGAGACAGCGAGTTTGAAAAATTCGCTGAAAATGAAATGGAAGCAAAAAATCAGGATAGTGGAAATATTAATAATACGGATGAACAGCCGGCTAAAGAAAAGAAAAAGGGATTCTTTGCCAGAATACTTGAGGCTCTTTTCAAAGAAAGAGGCGGAACAGAAGAACCTCAAAAAGATAATGCAGATGATGCAAAAAATCAGGCCGAGGTTTTATCAGAAGAAAACCAGCAGATATTAAAAGAGCTTGAGAGCCAGGAAGCATCTGAAAAGAAAGAAAAAAAGAAAAAGAAACCTAAAAAAGAAAAGAAGCAAAAGCCGGCAAAAGAACCGAAACCTAAAAAGGTTAAAAAGCCAAAAGAGAAAAAACCAAAAGAAGTGGATAACAGTCCAAAACTTCCAAAAGGACCTGTTATTCTTATCTGTGTTTTCGTGGCATCGTTATTTGCATTTGTAATGATATGCACAAGCCTGCTTGGAAATTCAGTCACGATCCAAAATGCAAAGACTGCATACAATGATGCTATAGCCGGAATACAGGAAAATGACACAGAGGCATTTTCTAAATATGTCGAAGCTTATAGCGAACTGAGTGGACTTTCGTTAAAAGGAGAAAACGAAAGAATGTTTGAAAAAGTCCAGATCCTTGCATCAGTATCAGAAAAATATGAAGCATATGAATCCTTCAAGAAGAATAGCAATGAAGATATGGCGCTGGATTCATTAGTATGTGCAGCCGGAAGATGCAGTGTAAATGCGGATAATGCAAATGATGCAGGATGTACAGAGGCATTGGACGCTGTGAAAACGATCATAACAGATACATTAAGCAGCAATTACAATATGTCTTATGACGAGACTGTTGAATTATATAATGCAGGGAGCAGAAATGACTATACATTGTCTATTATAGAAAAACTCAAAGAACTTGGACTGTATGATCAGAAATAAAAGTTATATCAGCAGCACATATGGATTTCATTGGAATATTAATGAAAAAGCGGAATCGCAGGACGATTAAAAAGGACACTTGATTTCTCAAATGCCCTAGCGTATAATCAACTTAAAAAGGTTATCGGATGTGTTATCCGATTGCCCTCAGTTGCAACTATGAAATAGCATTCACTTTGGTCGGTGGGATGCTATTTCTTTTTGTTGTTATGGTTATCTATGTAAGATAGAGTCGCAAAAACAACTAATAAAAATGTAAGAACTTCCATTGTGTTCATTGGCATCATCCCTCTTTCGTAATACTAGAGCGCATAACTCGGAAATCACATCCTACTTTCGTTTCAATTACACAATAACGGTATAACATAAAGAGAACAGATTTAAGAAATAGACAATGTGCTTGGAATATGCTACAATTCAATGTAGTGTGCATTCGGGGTACTCTGATTTAAGGAGGCTCAAGAATGGCGAATAAAACTATGTCAGAAAAGAACAAGCCTGCTAGAAAAACACTAAGTACGATGTGTAATGAGATGTAACGAAACATACAAAAATGTAATGAAATGACAGCAAGAATTGTTGGAAATGTACGCAGGCATTGGGGAAATACATAATCTGAAAGGATTTGATAGAATGATAGCAATTATTGACTACAACGCAGGAAATTTAAAAAGTGTCGAAAAAGCGCTTTCGGCAATAGGACGTGAGAGCGTGATAACAAGAGACAGACACGAGATACTAAAGGCAGACAAGGTAATACTTCCAGGAGTTGGCGCTTTTGGTGATGCCATGGCGCAGCTTAAAAAGTATGAGCTGGACAAGGTAATACATGAGGTCGCAGATATGGACAAACCATTTCTTGGGATATGCCTTGGGCTGCAGCTTTTATTTGAAGGAAGTGATGAAAGCCAGGGGGTAGAAGGGCTTCATGTACTAGATGGACAGATACTTAAGATACCTGACAAAGAAGGCTTAAAAATACCTCATATTGGCTGGAACTCACTTGAACTGCAAAATAATGGCAGGCTTTTTGAGAAGCTGCCGGAAAATCCATATGTGTATTTTGTACATTCCTATTATCTGAAAGCAGCAGATGAGTCGATAGTAAAAGCGACAACAGAGTACAGTGCCCATATACATGCATCAGTAGAAAAAGGCAATGTTTTCGCATGCCAGTTCCATCCTGAAAAAAGCAGCAGTATAGGACTTTCAATACTTAAAAACTTTGCACAGATAGGGGAGGCATAATATGTTTACAAAAAGAATAATACCATGTCTTGATGTCAATAACGGACGTGTTGTAAAGGGAATAAACTTTGTCAATCTCCGTGATGCCGGAGATCCGGTAGAAATTGCTGCAGCATACGACAAAGCAGGTGCAGATGAAGTTGTGTTTCTGGATATAACCGCATCGAGTGACAATAGGAATACAGTTGTCGATATGGTAAGAAAAGTGGCTGAGAATGTATTTATACCTTTTACGGTTGGTGGTGGAATACGTACTGTCGATGATTTTAAAGCACTGTTACGAGAGGGCGCAGATAAGATTTCTATCAATTCTTCAGCAATAAATACACCACAGCTTATAAGTGATGCGGCTGATAAATTCGGAAGCCAGTGTGTGGTTGTGGCGATAGATGCCAGAAAACGCACAGATGGAAGCGGCTGGAATGTATACAAAAATGGTGGAAGAATAGATACAGGGCTTGATGCCATAGAGTGGGCCATAAAGGCTGATAAAATGGGAGCAGGAGAGATACTTCTTACAAGCATGGACTGTGATGGAACGAAGAACGGATATGATATTGAACTTACAAGACTGATATCAGAAAATGTATCTGTTCCTGTTATTGCCTCAGGAGGAGCTGGAACGAAAGAACATTTTTATGAGGCATTGACAGAAGGAAAAGCTGACGCAGCACTTGCAGCATCACTTTTTCATTATAAAGAACTTGAGATAATGGATCTGAAAAAATATCTGGCAGATAAAGGCGTGTCAGTCAGAAGATAGGTGGTGTGATATATGAGTATGCTTGACGGAGAATGGGCAAAGGCGGTCGGAGACGAGTTCAGGAAGCCATATTATAGAGATTTATACAATTTTGTAAAAGATGAATATTCAAATCATATTATATATCCACCGGCTGAGGATATTTTTAATGCAATGCATTTTACACCTCTGGATAAGGTAAAAGTACTTATTCTGGGTCAGGATCCATATCATAATGTAAATCAGGCACATGGATTATCATTTTCGGTACTGCCATCACAGAAGGATATACCACCATCATTACAAAACATATATAAAGAACTGCATGATGATCTGGGATGTGTAATACCAGATAACGGATACCTTAAAAAGTGGGCAGACCAGGGGGTGCTGCTTTTAAACACTGTACTTACGGTAAGGGCACATCAGGCTAATTCGCATCAGGGACATGGCTGGGAACAATTTACAGATGCGGTGATACGTGCCGTAAATGAGCAGGACAGACCTATAGTATATATGTTGTGGGGAAGACCTGCACAATCAAAGATACCTATGCTTACAAATCCTAAGCATCTGATACTTAAGGCTCCTCATCCAAGTCCGCTTTCAGCATACAGAGGATTTTTCGGATGCAGGCATTTCAGTCAGGCGAATGAATTTCTGCAGTCACATGGCATAAAGCCTATCGACTGGCAGATCGAAAATATAAATGATAATTGACAAATTAGTAAAAACAGACTATATTTTACTTAACAGTTAACAGACAATATCAAAGGAGTGATATTATGGTAGGAATAAGTGGATGGGATTCTTCATCAATTTCAATGCTTTTTTCGAGTGTTGGCAATTCTAGAAGAAGTACTGGCACAACATCGTTTTTATCAAACATTGATATCAGTACATATAGCAGTATAAAAACAGGAAGTTATTATAAGCTGCTCAAAACGTATTATTCGGAGGGACTGGATGACAAGGCATCTTCACTTGTTCCAAGTTCAGTTTCTACATCAAAGGATTCTGCAAAGACTTTGGGAAAAATTGAGTCAGCTGCGGATGAGGTGGCAGATTCAGCAAAGGATTTATATAGTGTATCATCTAGAACATTTTCAAAAAACTCCAAAGGAGGGTATGATACAGATGCAATCTATAAAAAGGTATCTAAATTTGCATCTGATTATAATGACTTTGTTTCAGCAGCTTCAAAATCACAGACTTCGAAAATCGATTCATCGCTTGATTCATTGAAGTCGTACACGAAATCTAACGAGCAGGCGTTATCAAAAATCGGCATTACAATAGATTCGAAGACAGGAGAGCTTTCTGTTGACGAGAAAAAGTTCAAGAGTTCAGATATGGCAAATGTCAAGAGCCTATTCTCAGGAACTGGTTCTTATGCATATGGTGTCAGTGCAAAAACATCAATGATAGGATATTATGCAAAAAACGAAGCACAGAAATCAAATACATACTCTTCCTCTGGAAAATACACATACAATCATAACACTGGATCAGTATACAGTTCTGAAACATAAGATATAATGAGCGGAGCGAATTATATCCGTGCGAATGCGCATAAGTATCAGCCGCAGGCTTATCATGTGTGTTAACACATGATAATATGCTTACGCACATTTGTAATGTTGGTGTCGCTGGATCGTTATCGGAAAATAATATATAAATATACGAAAAACCGTGGATGTTATTCCACGGTTTTTTCGCATATACTATATAGGATTTAATTATCACTTTCGTCATCTGATGACATAGAATAAACCTGACGTTTACGTGCCATCTCATCGCTTTCGAGATATTCGTCATATGTTGTGATCTTATCGATCATTGTGCCGTTTGGCAGAAATTCTATAATACGGTTTGCTGTTGTCTGGACTACCTGATGGTCACGGCAGGCAAAAAGTATAACACCAGGAAATTTGATCATGCCATTATTAAGTGCAGTGATCGATTCCATATCGAGGTGGTCAGTAGGCTCATCAAACATAAGTACGTTGCTTCCCATGATCATCATCCGGGATAAGAGAACACGTACTTTTTCACCACCGGAAAGAACACGCATTTTTTTGACACCATCCTCACCTGCAAAGAGCATACGTCCAAGGAAACCGCGCACATATGTTGCATCTTTAATTTCAGAATACTGTGTGAGCCAGTCTACGATAAGCTCATCTGTATCAAAAATTGCTGTGTTATCCTTTGGAAAATAAGACTGGCTTGTTGTAACGCCCCATTTAAATGAACCTTCATCAGGCTCAAGCTCTCCTGCAAGGATTTTAAAGAGAGTAGTTTTTGCAAGCTCATTTCCTCCGACAAATGCGATCTTGTCATCATGGTTTACAGTAAATGAAATATTGTCGAGTACTTTTACACCATCTATAGTTTTTGAAATGCCTTCAACAAAAAGTACATCATTTCCAATTTCGCGCTCAGGGCGGAAATCAATGTAAGGGTACTTACGGCTTGAAGGGCGGATATCATCAAGCTGGATCTTTTCAAGCGCTCTTTTACGGGATGTAGCCTGTTTTGATTTTGAAGCATTGGCAGAGAAACGCTGTATGAATTCCTGCAGCTCTTTGATCTTTTCTTCTTTTTTCTTGTTAGCTTCCTTCATCTGGCGGACAAGCAGCTGGCTTGATTCGTACCAGAAATCGTAGTTTCCGGCATATAACTGGATCTTTCCGTAATCCATATCTGCTATTGAAGTACAGACTTTATTGAGAAAATAACGGTCATGAGATACAACAATCACAGTATTTTCGAAATTGATAAGGAATTCCTCAAGCCATGCTATAGCATCAAGGTCGAGGTGGTTTGTAGGCTCATCGAGAAGCAGGATATCAGGATTTCCGAAAAGTGCCTGCGCAAGGAGAACCTTGACTTTTATTGCACCCGGAAGATCTGCCATGAGTGTGTAATGATCCTCTACAGCCACACCAAGTCCGTTTAAAAGTGTTGCTGCATCTGATTCTGCGTTCCATCCGTCCATATCTGCAAATTCAGCTTCGAGTTCACTTGCACGTATGCCATCCTCATCAGAAAAATCTTCTTTCATATAGATCGCTTCTTTTTCTTTCATGATATCGTACAGACGTTTGTTTCCCATGATCACAGTGTCGAGTACAGTATATTCATCGTATTTAAAGTGATCCTGCTGTAAAAATGAAAGACGCTGTCCGGGTGTTATTACGATGTCACCATTTGTAGGCTCGAGCTGTCCGGAAAGGATTTTTAAGAAGGTTGACTTTCCAGCACCATTGGCACCGATAAGTCCATAACAGTTTCCTTCTGTGAATTTTATGTTTACGTCTTCAAATAAAGCTTTTTTTCCAATTCTTAAGGTAATATTATTTGCACTAATCATTATTATTGCCTTTCTATATTTATATTAATCGCTTGCGCATTATATTTTATCGTAAAATCAGTATTTTGCAAGTCTTTCTATAGAAAAATACCTATAAAATGTGATATAGTTATAATGAACTATTAAATAAATGATTCACGATTACAGATAAAGCATAAAAAAGCAGCTTTGGATAAGGCGGGGTCAATAGAAAATTAGGGGTTTTAAAATGAATGATTGGTCAGAAATACTGGACATTCCTGTTGGAATGGCGGTGCTTGATATAATAGAAGATAAGGCATACTTTAATACTGTAAATGAAGAATTTTGCAGGTTTACAGGATACACAGGCAGCCGGCTTTTACAGATGGAAGTCGGAAAAATGATTTTTGCTGATGATCAGGTCAGATATTCAAATGCGTTGTGTACGGCTTTAAAAGGGCAGGAGAATGCAGAATGTGAAGTAAGGATCTACACAAGCAATGATATCTACAAATGGGTGACGATAAGATTTGCAGGACATTTTATAAAAAATACACGATCACGCATATTGATGATCGCCATTGATACAGATGACAGGAAACAGCTTGAACTACAGCTTGAACTGCTGAATCATCAATACGAGGTTATGGAGCAGGTCTCAGATGAGATACCATTTGATTATGACATAGAAAGCAACAAGCTTCTGCGTTCATACAGGATAATGCAGATGAGAGGCGAAAAAGAATGCTCAGATGAATATTATGATTTTGATGAAGAGGTAAAAAACTTTCATCCACTCGACAGGGAAATTTTTGTAAGTGCAATGAAAGAGGCGGTAAACCAGAAAATCACAGCTTCCGTCGAAGCAAGATATAATATGGCAAAACACGGGCTGCCACCACATTATGTATGGCTTCGGATCCTATATAAAAGTATAGTAAACAGTAAAGGAAAAATTGCTCGCATAATAGGGCGCAGCCACAATGTTGAGAGAGATATGATGCTTCAGGATCGTGTCAGGCGTGATCCGCTCACAAAGCTCCTTAATAAGGTGGAGGTTCAGATAGAAGTTGATAAGACTCTGGAAAAATATCCAAACGATACGCATGTTATGTTTGTGATAGATATCGACAATTTTAAAAGTATAAACGATACATTTGGACATACATTCGGGGATACTGTTATATCAGATGTCGCAGGCGGCATAAGATCACAGTTCAGAGGAAATGATATAATAGGACGTGTCGGTGGTGATGAGTTTTTAGTATTCATGAAAAAAGTAGATGCACAGAAGGCGGCTATAAAGGCAAAGAATCTGTGCAATGCACTTGCAAAGGAATATAGCGGTGATGATGTTGTAAGATGCATAACGACAAGCATAGGTCTTGCGGTATCAGGAATTGATGGTGATACATATGAGGAGCTTTTTGAAAAGGCTGACCATGCAATGTACCGTGCAAAAAAATCGGGAAAAAATGGCTTCAGGGTTGCTGAGGAAGAAGATGTAGGACCGCTTGAAAGAAGTGAGCATGTAGCTGAAAACAGGGGACAACTTGAGGGCAGGGACAGGGATTTTCTTGCTTTTGCCATAAATATCCTGTCACATGCGCGCAATATAGATGGTTCGCTGAATCTGCTGCTTGAACAGATGCTTTCTAAATATAGGCTGGATGAGATTACGGTATGCGAGGAGATGGCTGACGGCAAAAATTTCCTTCTTACAAACTCCTCCGGAGAAATAGAGTTCTTTTCAAAGATGGTTTTTCCGGCTCAGGGATTAAAGGATAAGCTTAACTACACGGACAACATAAAACAGTTTGATGACAGATATCTGTATGGATGGCAGAGTGTATCGGCAAAACAGGGAGTTAAAATTCCGGCAGAATATATAGACAGGGCAAATATTCTGATCGGTAAGTTTGAAACATCTAACGGAAGATGTGGAATGTGTTGTTTTTATGCATTTGATAAGGAAAGAAAATGGTCTGAAAATGAACTCAATATTTTAGGGGAACTGACAAGGATAATAGGTGTGTTTGTTTCTCTTAGGACCAGGATCGATGAGAGCAATACACTTCTTAGAAATGTCCAGAACAGGGATATTCTTACAGGACTTTTAAATCTTGACCCGTTTAAAAGCGAGTATAACAAGGCACTTGAGGAATATAAGGGAAAAAGTATGATGTGCCTTGTATATTTTGACCTTAATAATTTTGGATATATTAATGAAAATTACGGATACCAGATAGGCGATAAAGTTTTAAAATATCTGGCACATGATATAAATGAGACTGATGGGGCAATAATTGCATGCAGGCTTTATTCAGACTTTTTTATTCTTCTGGTGAGAGGAAAAAGCAAAGAGACAATAAAAGAATCAGTGCTAAGCAGGCAGAAACATTTTGTAAATCTGCATAATCATCAGTATCCAAGCTGTGGGATCGGAATAACGTCAGGAATGTATTTTATAGAAGAGGAAAATACTGATCCGGACGTTGCAATTGAAAATGCAAATCTTGCATGGAAGAAGGCAAAAAGGAGCAGAGGCGGTAAATACAGAGTTTTTGGAAACCGTCTCCGTGAAGAAAGAAGTGAAGAGCAGCATATAGTAGGTGAATTTTATGAAGCTTTGTACAGAGGTGATTTCCTTATGTATCTGCAGCCGAAATTTAATATCATAACAGGTGAGGTGTATGGCGCAGAGGCACTTGCAAGGTGGAAAAAACCAAATGGTTCGGTCATACCACCGGTGAAGTTTATTGATTCGCTTGAGAGGATAGGTTACATAACAGAGCTTGATTTTTATATATTTGAGCAGCTTCTTAAAACATTTACAAAATGGAAACAGCAGCATAAACGTGATATGGTAATATCTGTTAATTTTTCAGGAAAGCATTTTGAACTTGAAGGAAAGGAATTTGTGCGCAGGATCAATTCAATAATGAATAAGTATCCTGTAAAACCATCACAGATAGAGATTGAAATTACCGAAAGCATAATGATCAAAAACCATGATGCCTTATCCAGCACATTAAATAAGCTTCGGAGCATGGGATTCAGGGTTGCAATAGATGATTTTGGAACAGGATATTCTTCATTATCGGTTCTTACAAATATTCCAGCAGATGTGATAAAAATAGACAAAAGCTTTCTGGAGAAGGAAATGTCAGAACAAAATGCCGATATCCTTAAATGTATCGGTGAACTTGTAAAGATTTCCAGAAGGGAAATTATTTTTGAAGGAGTGGAAACTGTAGAACAGGAACGATTTCTAAAAGAATGCGGATTTGAGTATGCCCAGGGTTATCTATGCAACAGACCGCTTACAGTATCTGAATTTGAAAAAATGTATTTATGAGAAATAAGTGTAAATTTACCAAATGTACTTCCAAAAAAACTTGATTTTTTGGAAGTATCATATATTATTAAATTAGAGACATTCTGATTCATGTCTATAAATTGAACATTTAAAACAGGAGGAAATATCATGTCTAGAGCAAAACAGTCAATGGATGGAAATACCGCTGCAGCTCATGTAGCATATGCCTACACAGAAGTAGCTGGAATCTATCCTATCACACCTTCTAGCCCAATGGCTGATACAGTTGATCAGTGGTCAGCAGCAGGACAGAAGAACATTTTCGGAAGCACTGTAAAGGTAGTTGAGATGGAGTCTGAGGCAGGTGCCGCTGGTACAGTTCACGGATCTCTTGCAGCTGGTGCACTTACTACAACATTTACAGCTTCACAGGGACTTTTACTTATGATCCCTAATATGTACAAAATCGCAGGTGAGAATCTTCCTTGCGTATTTGACGTATCAGCTCGTACAGTATCTTCACATGCACTGAATATCTTCGGTGATCACAGTGATGTATATGCTTGTCGTCAGACTGGTTTCGCAATGCTTTGTGAGACAAATCCACAGGAGGTTATGGATCTTTCACCGGTTGCACACTGTGCAGCACTTGAGGGAAAGGTTCCATTCATTAACTTCTTCGATGGATTCCGTACTTCTCATGAGATCCAGAAGATCGAGAAGTGGGATTATGAAGATCTCAAAGAGATGTGTCCAATGGATGCAGTTGCTGAATTCAGAGCACACGCTCTTAACCCAGAGCATCCAGCAGCTCGTGGATCACACGAGAACGGAGATATCTTCTTCCAGCATAGAGAGGCATGTAACAAGTTCTATGATGAGCTTCCAGCAGTTGTTGAGAAGTACATGGACAAGGTTAATGCTAAGCTTGGTACAGATTACAAATTATTCAACTACTACGGAGCACCTGACGCTGATCGTGTAATCATCGCTATGGGTTCTATCAATGATGTAGCTGAGGAAGTAATCGATTACTTAACAGCAAAGGGAGAGAAAGTCGGACTTATTAAGGTACGTCTTTACCGTCCATGGTCTTCAGAGGCTCTTCTTAATGTTATTCCAAAGACTGCAAAGAAGATCGCTGTATTAGACCGTACAAAAGAGCCAGGATCACTTGGTGAGC
>OHYU01000025.1_pt1 | contig 102181 bp, 90 predicted proteins | sample 1580331 | NCBI WGS metagenome assembly OHYU01 (sample SAMEA3882519, study PRJEB24775) | human gut metagenome | biome: human-associated habitat; feature: intestine environment; material: feces | place: Netherlands | collected 2009/2010
TTAACTTGTTTTCTCCGATACGGAAATACTTTGACGCTTCTTCAATGGTAAGGGTGTATTTTTCCCATACGGGAATATCGTTGTTATTCATCAGATACCCCCTTTCCCATGTTTCGTGTCATACTGGATATAGGGGATAAGGTCGGTGCGGTTTATCCTCTGTAAGTGAGCGGTCAGTTTACTGGAAAGGGAAGTGCTGTATCTTGCCTTATCAAGCATAGTTCCCACTTTTTCCAGTCCACCTAATGCGTCATGTTCTTCCAAGAAATAGAAACTTTTGACAGCGGAAATCACGCCACCCTCTGTGAGCCATTGCTGTGTTTCTTCAAGGGAATTATGTGGTTTGGGTACTTGCAGTTTCAAGACTTCCACAGCCCCTAAAAAGCGTTCCCAAAACCGACACGTTTTCCACCTGCTCTTATTACTTTCATTTCTGTTCGCTACGACAAAGCGTAGGTTGTTTGCCAATAGCCCGAAAGCCAATTCGCCAAGTTCCAGCGGTCTGTCCTTGAATGTCATGGCAAAGGCATGAGCCTTATCATCACGCAGTTGCATTTCTGTCCGTTTCCAACTGCCGACTTCATCAAGTGTCTTATTATGTTTTGAACAGACTTCCTTATCCTTGTCATAAAAGCGGTAGGACAATCCCGATTTTCCAGCACCAATATAAACGGTCTTTGCGGTGTCGAAATCATCAAACTTACTTTCGTCAAAGTGATAGCCCTCACTATTCGAGATAAATTCCTCTTTTTCGCATTTCTTCTTTATCTGCTCTATGGTAAAGAATGGCTTTTCGTTCTTATCATCAATGGCAATATCAAGCCTTGTGAAATGGAAGTTATCCAGTCCGTATCTTCGCTCGCAACGTTTGAACATATCCCCAAAGGTATAGTTTCTGCTGTTGAGAATACGGAAAATATCATCACAACCTCTGCCCGTCATAACAAGATAACAGCCTAGCCCCTGTGGGTTGTCCTCTGTCTTTCTTGCGTCCCCCGATACATAAATATCTCCAATCTGCCAGCGTGCTTGATAAGTCTTGAATTTTATCGTTGCTGGATAGACATTGAAAATGTCAGTCGGTAAACCTAAAATGTGCATGATGACATCTTCTGCGTTTGCAGTTTCAAATACAATGCTGATGTAATCAATCTTAACAGATAAATTTTCGTGTGTTGCGATACTTCATTACTCCTTTCGTATGCCCCGATTTTTTGCAGGGTATAAATTGCATTTTTTCCTTTATTTATCACAGTTTCTAGGTACTATGACATGTATACGCAGGGCGGTGTTACATATACGCCCTTTATGAACGCCTAAAGGCGTTCCCTTTCCAAAAGGAACTGTCTGTCCGAAACACGTCTGGGGGACGTGCCCCGTCCAGCCAGCCCCTTTTGGAAACCACTATTTTCTGTCTGATAGTCCACGTTTATTCATTCTATCAAAATGAAAATACATCTTTTCTATGCTTACTCAAGCGTGTGATTGACCCTAGCGTGCTTAATCACTCTATCTGATACGATAATAACGCTATCAGAATTACTTGTCAAGAAGTTTTTGTTGACTTTTTGATATATATTAAGTATGATATGCTTATAAATACCAATAAAAGCAATGAAAGGAGTGTTTATACTGAGTTATGGAGCATTACGAAAAGAAAATCAGTTTCTTAGGAGAAAATATACAGACCATAAGAAAGCACAGAGGAATGAAACAACAGGAACTTGCGGACAAAATCGGTATCAATATGCAGAGCCTTTCCAAGATTGAACGGGGTGTAAATTATCCTACCTTTGATACATTAGAAAAGATAATGGACGTGCTGGGTGTAACCCCAAATGAATTACTGTCGGGAGAATGGAAGTATGTTAATCAAGCCGAAAAGGAAGTCTGCCAGTTTTTAAGAATTGAAGAACGACTAAATGCAGAATTAAAACATGGGCATTATGACAACTTCTTTGACAGCGAAGAAGAATGGCTGGAATATGAGTTGAAAAAGTTACGGGAATATATTACCGACTACATCAACGGAAAAAGCATTGTAGCGTCCGACCTTTATCCAATCAAAGAATTTATCCAGCATTTGAAGTTTCAAAAACTGTTAGACCACTATGATGATTTATACAGCATGGATATGTTCGGTGAAAGCATAGAGGGACATAAATATAGGACACCTTATCAAGTCGTAAAAATGATAAACCCCAATTCAAAAGAAGATATGGAATTATTACGGGAAGTATTGAAAAATAACGATTTTGATGATGAGGACGAGTAACCCTTTTCCTCTTTGTAGAAGATACAGCAAACAAAAAGCCCAGTAAAGAGTGCAAAGCACCACCAATGGTGGCAAGGCTCTTGACAGGGCTTTTCCTTTACTGTTTGTGGCAGACAAGAGGAAGAAAGGGACAAAATCTGATTTGTAGTAAATTATATAAAAACGATATGAGATGTATTTGTATCATTTTCTTGTTGACACCATTTATATTAAGTGATATATTTGTCTTATAAAGATACAAAAACATCACATTGAAAAGAGGGATGATTATGACAAAAAAACAAATGAAACAAGTTATCTTTATGGGAGTAGGGTGTGTAATATTACTGATTGCAGGGATAATTTACTCTTTATTATTTAACGACGCACGCTGGGTTAAAAACATGGATATGTCTAATTATGTATTTTCCATAAAGGATATACCAATGTTGATAGTCGGTGCTTTGATAGCTATTTATGTCTTATATGTAACAGTTATCTTCTTTAAAAACGCCTTTTCTAAAAATTTTAAAGACAAAAACTATTCAAGAACAGTATCTTCATATTGGGGACTGTGTGGAATATTTGGATTTCTAGGTTTTAGCGGTTTTTGGACTTATTTTGAATATGGGAAAATATATCCTTTTGTATTCTTTATATTTTTTGGCTTTTTCGGCTTTTTCTTTGAAGGAAAACTTTCTCACACTTTAGAAGATGAACTTTTTTTAGAAAATAAAAGAAAAGCAGAAATAAACGCCTATAAAGTAGGATTTAAACTTCTCTTTATAGTCATTTGGCTTATGGCAATAGGAATGTTTTCTCGTAATGTGGAATGGTGTGCAATTTTTATGCTCATTTCTGTTTCACTTATCTATGCTTTAGTCATTTTTCTTAGCAACTATTTATTATACCGCTACGAAAAAGGAGAATAAGTCATGGTAGAAGATTTCATGTGCAACTTAAAGGTATATCGTGTAGCACAAGGTTTAACACAAGAACAACTGGCAGAAAAAGTCGGGGTTCGTAGAGAAACAATTATGAGGTTGGAAAAAGCACAATACAATCCATCTCTAAAACTGGCGATTGATATTTCACGGGTTCTCAATGCACCGATAGAAGATATTTTCATTTTTAAATAAGATAGTGGTAGTAAATTCGGTTCTATGTGATATTGGGAACAATAGAATATTAAGTTTTACATCAATATAAGAGTAATGCAACTATAATGTTAATTTGTATTGCTTGGAGGAACAATACCTGATGAAGATGATAATGATGTCATCGCAGAACAACTTGCAAAAATCAGTGAACAGATGGCAATTAAGAATAGGCGTAGCAAAAAAATTTGGAAAATTGCTGGGGTTATATTCCTAGTAATTGTGCTATTGAATATCCTCTTGATAATATTTAATATGTCAGTATCTAAAAACGTTTCAACAGATAGTAGCACCACTTTCATAGAAATAGGTGAAGATGATGTGATTGATGTAGAATAATTTCCAACATACAATCCCAGTTTGACAACTTTATATCCATACACACAAAGCAGTTAGTCTTAGGATTGACTGCTTTTTAACAAAAGACACCACTCAGGTGTAAAGGGTGTCTTTTTAGTGCTATTTTATTGTCATATCAAGGCTCATTCAATTGTGGTAAATTCGTGGTAAATTAAATAATTTTCTATGCTTCAAAGTGCTTGAAAGTATAGTGTTTATGCGGATAATCGCAAATTAGATATAAAATTTGATTTAAATAATATTACAGATAATATGTATAAAACCAATAATGTTTTATTAGTTTGTAATGCTTGTAGAACGAAAGAAACAGCAAATTTGGGGGAATCATTATTAGACAAGAGTAAATACAGTGAAGGGAATGTTATTGCTCAAATTTATGCTACTGCATTGTATAATCCTGCATATAATACAGATTATTTTTATAAAAATTTTTGCGAAGCTAGTTTTAGGTATAGACATTCAATTTCTGATATATATGAGTCGATATGCTGTAAAAAAAATGATCTTGATAAAAAATATTTACAGAATCCTGTATATATAAAAGGTGAAAAGGAGTTTTACCTGTCTAATATATTTAATGAAAATACTGAAAAGCAGTTTTTTCAAGACATAATCGACATATATATAGATTATGTTGCTAATGAATATAATGATCATGGAATTTGTACAGCGTCAACGGAAGAATTATATGATAAATGGTATGAAATAGCAAAAATAAGTGGACCTAAACATTACATTATTGAAATAATGGATAAGTATCTTTTAAGTAAAAATAAGTACCAATTTATTAGCTGTTTATTTAGATTACCTATATATACTGCTGTTATAGAAGAAAAAGAATTTAGAATCCATGCAAAAAATGGATGGTATTTTTTGGAAAATAATAATTTATATGATTTTGATAAATGTGAACAGGCATTAGAAAATGATAGTCGTGAAGTATACAAAGGAATAAAATTATTGCTGGATCATGTATTTTATCTTAATTATTCTCAAACTTCAAATAAAAGATGCTTTGAACTTAGAATAGAGAATGTAGATATAAAAGAATTTAGTATGTATTTTAATCAAAACATTTTTTTTGATGACACATATAAAGCATTTCAGGAAAAGAAATGTATGTTGATTTCTGCTTGCAATGGTACTGATTCAATAGGTTTTTTGAGAAGTATGGTGTATAAATGTATTTCACATGAAGAAAAAATTTTAATGTTGCATTATATGGAGGATATTTCATCTAAGAATGAAGTTGATAAGGTATTTATCAATGAAATTTTTACAGATGATAAATTGATTGATATATATTTAAATAGAATTATTGAAGGACGGTATCAATGGCTTTTAATTTCGCTTCACGCATCGCTTGATGTATTAGAAATGAAAGAAAATATTGATAAAGTGGAGATGGTGGTTAAAGTTGCAAAGCAACATAAAATTCCAATTATTTTTATTACAAATATTGCACCATATGCTATTAAAGTGGCAAAATTGACAAGCAGGTTTTATAAATATATTGATGCTGAAATTGACTTATATAGTAGCGAGTGTCCTGATAAAACATATGTTTCTAAATTTGAACTAATTTAATTAGTGTCTGATGATTAAGTTAGTTACTGATCTGTTCGATGCATCCAATTATGGAGATAATTGAGCGAAATGGTTATTAAAAATAACAGAAACGGAAGACAGAACAGTTAATTTGTATCATTTAATGGATTTTGGAATATAGCCGTTCACTATCAATATATTAAACAATGATCAGACTGTACATTGTATGGATAAATTGGTATCTAATGCAAGAAAATTTGTTTGATATCAGATTGCAAAAATAGATGTGTACTGAAAAAATGAAATGCAGAAAGGGGGAAAAGAATTGATAGAATTTACTGAATTACTTATTGAGAGCGTAGAAGATTATAATAAGTTGTACGAGTGTGTAGGCAAAGAGGCAATTGATGAACAAGCAGTAGATATCTTAAAAAAGTTTTTGGGAACAAAGTGCAATAGAATTGTAGTAGAATATCCATATCACGATAAGGATTTCCTTAGTACATATTATTGTTATTATTCGAAAAAATTCAGAGGATTTTCGAAAAAATGTTACCGCTTACATATTATGGGAGAAAATGAAAAATATTTTGGATATATTATTTTGAGACCGACTGTAAAAGGCACAAGGCTTGGAACTACATATTTATCACCGCAACCGTTGCTGGATGAAGACGCATATTTGATGTTGGCAAAATATGAAGCACATATTATGGATAATAAACGTGATATAAAGTGTTTCCCATGGATGAAGCAGGAAGTTGATATAGCAGTATGTGCACATGTGGCAGCATGGACTATATTAAGATACTATGGAAATAAGTATCATAACTATGCGGATACAACTATGGGAGCTATTGCCCAGAAGATTAAAGGTGATATGGGAAGAAAAACACCATCCAATGGCCTGACACCAGTACAAATTGCAGATTTGTTTCAGGAATATGGATTTAGTCCGATTATCCGAGGTGGAATGAAAGAAGAAAACAGTCGTTTCCTTGATGAAATGACAGCTTATATAGAGTCAGGAATTCCAATTGTAGGATTTATATCACCCAAACAACATGCAGTGTCCATTGTAGGGCATGGAAGTATAGATTATAACTTATTGGATGAACATGACAGTGTAGGTAAATTAAAAGATGAGCAAACGGGTATTATATTACATTCAAAATTAATTTCTTCGTTGTATGTTATGGAGGATAATTATTTTGGGTATCGAAAGGTGTCCAAAGAATTGCCAACATCAACAAGTGACGTGGATTATAATTTGTATGAGATAAAGTTTGCTGTTGTTCCGTTGTATGAAAAAATGCACCTCGTATATAATGAAGTCTATGAACGTTATGTTTCACTAGTTGAATCTGAAACCATGAATTGGGAGGATGTTAAGATTAGTAGAATTTATATGACATCAGCAAATTCATTAAAACGTGAGGCGGGAAGTAACGAAGAAATGTGTGAGGAATTAAAGACGATTATTCTCAGGTTAAATATGTCAAAATTTGTTTGGTGTATTGATATTGCAGGAATAGATAATTATAAAAGTAATCGGACATCAGGCCGTGTGATTATAGATTCTACGTGTTCGACTTATGAAAAGGAACCATGGATATTGATGCATGATGGAAAACAAATTAGATATTATGATGAGGATGAAAATGATAATTATATAGTGGAGTGTGATATTAAGCCGTATAGAATTTATACAAATAATTTGGAAAGCGTATAGGAGCTATCCCATCGGATATCACAGAACTGGGAGCAGAAGGCATAAAAAATATCTGGCATAATGTAAAACTAAGAGGACGCAAGAGACTCCGGTATTGGCTGTTCCAAGCGGCAAAGTCAGCGGTGTCGCATGCAAATGAATTTAAGCAGCTACATGAGTACTATACAACACGAACCAACAATCCGCTGAAAAAGATGCAGTCACTGGTTGTGATAGCTTGCAAGATACTGAGGGTGATTTACACGATTCTAAAGACAAGAACAACTTATGATCCGCAGAAACTGTTGAAAGATATCAAACAACCAACGGCTTCACAGGCACCAATGGCAGCATAGCAAATAAAATAAGTAACTCCAGAACTCTGTCGAGTAGCTGATGGAAGGCATCTGTGACTGGACAGGGTTCTGGAACAGAAACCCGTAAACGATGGAGTCTGGATCGGACTGCATCTGCAAAAGACCAACAGTAAGCCGTAGTGGTATAGCGTCCGCTGAGTAAATCAGTACCACCATAGGTTAATGTAGGTCAGTAACAAATCAAACACAAAAATAAGAGCTGTAGCCGGCATCCGTTTTTACCGTGGGCATGCCCCGTCTAGGAGCTTGGCTGGAACTCAGTGTATGGTAGGTGGAACGAAGGAAGATGGGATATGATTCCCTTAGACGCGGAAGGTTCATCATCATAGTTGATCAGAGGAAAAATAGACTTTATAAAGCAAACAACAGGGATGCTTTACGAAGTATGCCCATTAATCATCTATTCGGTACAAGATACTACGATATCCATCGCTCACAGCTCTTGTTTTGAGGTAAATAAATATCGTCAAAGCCAGTAAAATCAATAGATTTAGGCTTGACAGAATAGGAAGGTATTATTGTGGATAATAATGAACTCTATGTAAATGAAGTGATTGGAGCATACTTGGATACTAAGGAGGAAATGAAAAATCTGGATGAAGTAACAGTAAAAAGTTTATTCAGAACTTGTATTGAATCTATTAATCCAGAATTACCACGTTCTTCGGTAATTATTAAATCGATAAAAAATTCTGAAACATCATATAGTGTAAAATTGAAAAATATAAAGTTGAATTTAAGCTTTGCGTTGGATATGATTCTTGGGGTTGGTGGTGTTTTAGAAGGAAGTAAATTGATGCTGATTTTTCTAGTATTGGATGTGTTGCGTACATTTTTCTCAAATGCTACAGAAAAATTGGAAGAAAAGGATGCATATTTAATTTATTTGATTCATAAAATGGATTATAGAAAAACAGGTGTGTCAAAAGAAACTTTAGCTGAATATATTAAAAAGGATTATAGTGCTCAAGAAAAGAGATATTTTGAAAAAGAGGATGATTTGGAAGAGTCACTTAAACGATTAGAAGATATTCAAAGTATAATTCTGGAAGGTGATTGTTATCATGTTACAGAAACAATTCTTAATTGAAAAAGAAAATAAAGTATGATATACTGGATGAGCGTGAAAGAAAAAAGGAGCGGATATCGTGGCTGAACAAAAAAAATTGTTATTTGGAAAGAATGCATATGCAACAATTAAAAGTGCAAAACGAGTTGATCGTATAACAAATACATCTTATGATGTAGCTGCTCGAAAAGCTGATAAAAGAATAGAAGAAAATAATCGTGAGTATGCAGCAACATATAAAAGAGCTGCGTTATTTTCTGCAAAATAATAGATAAATTAAATTGTTGTAAAGCAATGAAAATAAAAAATTAATTGATTAAAGTGTGTGAAGCTTTTTCTGTTAATAGCTAATAACAGAAAGGTCTTTGAGCCTGTGAAGGAATTTCAGTAAATTAGATAACATAATGGTCTTCTATGATAAAATATAAAAGGGTAATCAAATCTTATGAGGGTTTACCAAAGTTTATGGGGGTTAGTCGTGAGGGGCTGACCCTTTTATAATATAAGTTTATGAGGGTTCTTTATTAGAATGGATATTCTTGCACAAAGTTTATGACTCCATTAAATTTTAATTTGAGATAAACGCTTTCCAGCATATAACTCATAATCGCAAAATAATTCGGCGGATTACAGCACTTACAAAACAACAAGAAAGATACATCTATTTCATATCATGTGTATATGAAATGTAATAATTGATACTTTAACTATTACCCGAAGGATGTTTATTATAGTTTGTCAAAAATTGACCAATCATATTGTAGCATGATAGAGTAATAATAAACGTAGAAAGTGAGAAAGAAAATTATGAATTACAACGAGGAATATAAACGTTGGCTTGCATCAGCAACAGCGGATGTAGACGTTGCAGCTGAACTTAAAGAAATAGAGAATGATCCTGCAAAGATTGAGGATGCATTTTACAGAAATCTTGCATTCGGTACAGGCGGACTCCGTGGTACAATAGGAGCAGGAACAAACCGCATGAATGTATACACAGTGGCAAAGGCTTCACAGGGACTTGCAAATTATCTTGTAGCAAATTTTGAGGCACCATCAGTATCTATTGGATATGACAGCCGTATCAAGTCTGATGTGTTCGCAAAGGTTGCAGCATCGGTATTTGCTGCAAACGGAGTGCAGGTCAATATCTGGTCAGAGCTTCTTCCAGTGCCTACAGTATCATATGCCACAAGATATCTCGGTACATCGGCAGGTGTCATGGTCACAGCCAGCCACAACCCAAGCAAATACAACGGCTACAAGGTTTACGGCGCTGACGGATGCCAGATTACTACAGAGGCAGCAGCAGAGATTCTTGCAGAGATAGAGAAGCTTGATATCTTTGCAGACGTAAAGCAATCTGATTTTGAGTCCGGTGTTGCAGATGGTCTGATTAAATATATTTCCGAGGATGTGCTCACAGCATTTGTTGAGGAGGTTAAAAAGCAGTCTCTTCTCGATGACAGCGTAAAGGTGGACAAGAACGTGGCAATCGTTTACTCACCTCTTAACGGAACCGGTCTTAAGCCGGTGCTTCGCACATTAAAGGAAACAGGCTACACCAATATCACAGTAGTAAAGGAGCAGGAAAATCCTGACGGTAATTTCCCTACATGTCCATATCCAAACCCTGAGATTAAGGAAGCCATGGCACTTGGCATGGAGTATGCAAAGAAATGCAACGCAGACCTTCTCCTGGCTACAGACCCTGACTGTGACCGTGTCGGAATTGCAGTCAAAAATGCAGCGGGAGAGTATGTGCTTCTCTCAGGAAATGAGACAGGTATGCTCTTATTAAACTATGTTTGCGAGCGAAGAGTGGCAATGGGCACTATGCCAAAGGATCCTGTGCTTTGCAAGACTATCGTTACAATCGATATGGCGGATAGAATCGCAGCTGATTATGGGGTAAGGACCGTCAATCTGCTCACGGGCTTCAAGTTTATCGGAGAGCAGATTGGACGTCTGGAGAAAGAGGGAAAGGCAGACTCATATATCTTTGGTTTCGAGGAGAGCTACGGCTACTTAAGTGGCACGTATGTGCGCGACAAGGATGCTGTTGACGGTGCATTCCTCATCTGTGAGATGTTTGCTTACTATAAGACACAGGGCATCAGCCTTATCGACAAGCTTAATTCTCTTTATGAGAAATACGGCTATTGTCTCAATACTCTTCATTCTTACGAGTTTGATGGATCCGCAGGATTTGCAAAGATGCAGGATATCATGGGTGAGTTCCACAAGGGGCTTGATACAATTGGTGGCAAGAAGGTTATCGAGTGTCAGGATTACAGCAAGGGTCTTAACGGACTTCCTAAGTCTGATGTGCTCAAGTTTATGCTTGAGGGTAACTGCTCGGTTGTTGTGAGACCTTCCGGTACAGAGCCAAAGCTTAAGACATATATTTCTGTAAGTGCAGTGGATAAAGCAACTGCTGAAAAAGAAGAGCAGATTATATGCGATGAGCTTGCAGAGAAATTTGTTTAGGAGAGAGCATGAAACCAATTATATTTTTACATCCTGTTTTTAAGCAGATGATATGGGGTGGCAACCGCCTCGCAACTGATTTTGGATATGATATTCCGGGCGATAAGACCGGTGAGTGCTGGGGCATTTCAGCTCATCCAAACGGAGATGACCGCATAGCAAATGATTGCTATGCGGGTATGACACTTTCACAGCTTTGGGATGAGCACTCTGAGTTGTTTGGCAATATTGAGGGTGACAGATTTCCGTTGCTTGTCAAAATTATTGATGCAAAGGACGATCTGAGCATTCAGGTGCATCCATACGATGAGTATGCGGCTAAGAATGAAAATGGTTCCCTTGGCAAGACAGAGTGCTGGTACATCATAGATTGTCCTGATGACGCAAAGCTGGTGGTGGGACATAATGCACAGACTCACAAGGAGCTTTCAGATATGATTTACGATGGCAGATGGGATGAGTTTATCCGCTACATCCCTATCAAAAAGGGAGATTTTATCCAGATTGACCCAGGTACAGTGCACGCTATCACAAGTGGCTGCATGATTCTTGAGACACAGCAGAATAGTGATATCACGTATCGTGTATATGATTATGACAGGCTCACTGATGGTAAGCCGAGAGAGTTGCATGTGGATAAGAGTATTGATGTCATCACAGTCCCTGCAAAGTCTGTAGAGGATAGTGTTATGGATACAAATAATCTTCCGCAGAATAAGTGGAATAAGCTCATTGAATGCAGTTATTATAAGGTTTATAAGCTGGTGCTTGATGGTAGTTTAGAGTTTGAACAGAGTCATCCGTTTTTAAACATGAGTATACTCAATGGAGAGGGCACTGTGAATGGGAAAAGGATTAAGAAGGGAGAACATTTCATAATCCCGGCTGAGTACGGAAGTGTGAAACTAGAGGGAGCGATGGAAGTGATTGCTTCGTGTGTATAATATGGGTGCGGATAAAGTATAGGGGGGCCTGACCTTATTAAATCAGGTACTTGAGAATGTCAGAGTTGCCGATAAAGCACAGGCACTTGCAGATTCAAAAGTACAGGCAGCGATAGATCCGGTCTCAAAAGAAATTGGAGATACAGGACGGATTCTTGTCCGTGAATCCGGAACAGAGCCGGTAATATGTGTGTCATGGTCGAGGCAGAGACAGAAAAAATATGCCGGAAATATGTCGATATGGTAGTAAAAGAATTACAGTAAATTGAAAATGAGGACTAATTAGGATATGCGAAGCAGCAGGAAAGTTTGTTGCTTCGCATAATTGATATTATAATCTTCTAGCCATATAATTGCTGTATTATTTTTTACGAATCGTTGAAAAGTAAACGTCAAACCACCCGCCTTGGATAACTAGCATTTTTGTGAGACACTCTAAAAAACACGAAAAAACTAATAGTTTTTTAGAGGAGGTAAACTATCATGGATTCACTCACCCATAATGTAAGGCGTGCTAACTGGTTAAATATTATAAATCAATGTCAGGAACGACCTGCAAACGTAACCGTCCGACAATGACTGAAAGACAACGATATCAACGAGAAATCTTTTTATTACTGGCTGCGCAAGTTTCGTAAGGAATCATACGACCAGATGCAGATTCCTGTGTTTACTGAAAACCCTACAGAAATTTCTTTTGTTGAGCTCGTTGCTCCGGCATCGGAGAAAGTTTCTTCAATACATGAGTCAACGAATTCAACCACGACTGCGATTATCCGACATGGAGCTGTCACTTTGGAAATATCGAACGATATTTCAGAGGATGTGCTAAGTCTGCTCCTAAAGGAGGTAATCCATGCTTGAGAACGTTGCTAAAATCACTCGTGTCGTACTTGCATGTGGGATGGTAGATCTGCGCAAAGGTATTGAGGGTCTCTCGATGATCATTGGCGATAAGTATAAGCAAAATCCGTTTGAAAAAGGAACTCTGTTCCTATTCTGTGGGAGACGTTCCGACAGAATCAAAGGTCTCCTATGGATGGGCGATGGATTCCTTCTGTTATATAAACGGATTGAAGCCGGTTCATTATCGTGGCCAAGAACCACGGAAGAAGCTGCGGATCTCACCGAAGAACAATTCAATTACCTAATGCTTGGTTTAAATCCTCTTGATCCTAAAATAAAGGATGTAACACCGCAAAAGCCTTTTTGAGTTTGTGCAAAACAGAGATTTTTAAAAGCCAAGAGTACCCGTGGTGCAGATGCCAGTGCTATTGTTTACAGTATCGCAGAAACTGCCATGTTGAATGGACTGAAGCCGTATGTATATCTTTCCTATGTATTAGACGAGCTTCGTAAAATGGGACCTTTTCCAAAGCCGGATGATCTAAATCGGCTTTTGCCATGGTCAAATGAATTACCGGAAGAATTACGAACCAAAGAGAAGAAATAAAATGTGCCGCCCGATGGGCGGCGTGTTTTAAATAATCAAGGTACAGATGATTACGTACTTACGTTACATCACAATAATAAATGAAAAACGTACCGATTTGAGCAGAAAACGCGTACCGCTAAATCAGAATAAATGTATCGCCGATTTCAGAATGAGCGTACCGTTCGAGCAGAATTTGCAACCATACGGAGCGTCTTCACTAAATTTTGATTATATGATTTGTGATTTTACATAATTCATAGTATATGAAAATTTAACTTATGTTATAAATTTTAAAGTTGGATAAAAGATGGACTACAGGTATCTTTATTAATAAATTTTATTCATTTGGTAATTCAGTTATTCCGTTAATATCACTTAATACAGTATTTATTATAAGCAGATCAGATCGTGATTGAATTGAACTGATTTGCTGGAATCGGCTTGAAACGACAATGTATTTATCTTTATTATCAAATAAAAGAGATATCCTTTTACTATATATGGCGTTGTTTAATTCTTCTATGACGAGTGATGCGTGTTCATTTTTCTTAAAAGTCCAAATATCCATAAGACCAATACCGGTGCCACCCTCGTTAGCATGGGTTGTGGTTTCGGAAATTCCAAATTTCATATAAGTGTCGATTTCAAAAGGAATTCCGTTATCTGATACTGAGATAGCAGGAGTTCCTTTTAGTATTTGAAAAGACAATTCTATGGATTTGCCGTGTGCATTTTTAGTGGCAATGATTGCGTTTTCCAATAAATCTGAAAGCAGATGTACCAGATCCATTTCGTTAGATTTTAGCTGCTTAGACTTAAAAAAGTTAATATCATAATGAAATTTTAATGTAATATCATAGCTAGAGGCTTCTTTTTTCATAAACAAAATAATGGCATCAATACCTGTAATTCCGGTTAATTGAGTAAAGGAAACAATGGAAGAATCCTGCTGGAGCAAATTCTGTCGAGTTTCTCTTATGGAGTTGATCTCGTCAGCAAGTGATGCACCTTTCAATTGTAGTGTTTCCGGATCGTTGAATGCTGATGAGTTTAGATAATTGCATACAGAGTCGGCCATTGCGCTTACAATTCTATTGTCTTTATGAATGATAGCTCCAAGACGTTTGTTCTCACATTCAAGTTTAGTGATATAGGCTTCGTTTTGTTCTTTTTCTGATCGCAAGTTTTTTATTTCAAGAAGGCGCAGTTTTTCTCTATATGCTCTAGTAACCTGATTTCGCCACCAAAAGTTTGATATAAAAAGTAATGCAATTATGGCTATCATTCTGGCAAAAGACATTAGGATGATTTTATGGCTATACACCTGTTCAATAGTAAGGAAGAGTATACATAAAAAATACAATATTAATCCATAGTTAAAAAGTGAATTATGAATTAAATAGTTTATTGCAGTATGGAATTTTTTGAGTTTCAATATCAGTAGCAGAAGTATAAAGGTAGTAAAGATGGATAATAATGAGAAAAAATATATTAAGGTCGGTGAAAGACTATAAATGGAATAATATAGCTGAGAGCAGAAAAACGTTGTTTGCAAAACAGTGTAATTACAGCTAATAAAATGGAGAAAAATGGGTACTTTATCATGCGCGATATGATAATCTGCTCAGTATTAGTTATTTTATTAAATAAAAAGAAAGTGATCGCAAAAAGCAAAAATGGTTTAATAATTGTAATTGTCATATACATAATCCAATAAAAAAATAGTACTAATTATAAATTAATAAAAATCAACCATCTGGATTAACCTCTTATCAATGGAGGTGAGACAGATGGAATTTATAAAATGGGTAACAATATTTTGGTCTACATTAGTTAGACTATAGAGTTATAACTCACTTCTGAATTTACTGGCATAGTGATAAATAAATTCAGTTAATGTAGGAACACCTCGTTCGTAGTTGATCACGGCGGTGTAGTTGCGGGTCAAATCTTCGGGATTAGTATTTGACCAAGCCCTGTTTATTGCATTCTGCATGGCTCGTTCAACACTTGCAGGTGATTTTCCGTATTTACCGGATATTTGCTTGGCTATGTTTGGTGTTGCACCTTTGGTCACAATGATAATTGCTTCGGTTAAATATTCATAACCGATTACCTTTGGGCTGCCGGGCTGCTTCAAGTGTCACATTGCTTGTGTTCTGAGTAGTAATGAGAATATATGGGATCTTTTCTAATCCGATATCATGTAATTTCGATAAGAAGAATAATCCATTTCCTCCACCTTCGTGGAGTTCTAAATCCAGAATAATAGCATCAGGAATATAATATTTAACCATATCAAGAGCTTCGTTAGAGTCATTAGTTATACCTAAAAGACTCACGTCATCTAGCTGATCTATGTAATTTCTTATTTCTTCGCATGCAAATTTGTCATCTTCAATAAGTAAAACTGTTAGTTTGCGTTGCTTTCCCATAGATATTGTCTCCTTCATATATGCTTTTTGTACATTAGTATCTGACAAAATACAACATAAACCAACAAAAAGTAATGAAAATGACATATGGTTTATAAGCTTTGATTATTTATATATGTAGTATAATAGTACTGATTTAAACGACTATTGTGATTGATGTAAAGATATTTTGGGAGGGTAAAATGAATATATATAAAATTGAAGTAAAAAATTACAAATCAATAAGAAATTCTGGAGAGATAGAAATTGATGATAAAATTATGGCATTTATCGGACAAAATAATGCCGGAAAATCAGCAATTCTTGATGCAATTCAATGTGTATTCCCATCAACTAAAAAAACAGTTAATCGGAGTGATTTTCATAAAGGAACACGCAATAATATTGAAATTTGTATTTGGTTTAACGGTGTGACAGATGAATATCTTCAAGAAAAATTTATTTTAAATAATATTACTAAATTGGATGATAAGTTAAGTAAATTGAAAGAAGAATATCAAATTGACGATAATAATATGTGTGTCAAGCTGGTTGTGACAAACGGAGATAGGATAGGAACAAAATATTATGTGGGCACAGAATCAGAAAAAGAAATTAAAGAAGCTGATCTAAAAAAGATATTACCAATTCTAAAAGTTATTCCTGCTATCAGGGATCCAAAAAATGAAAGTACTGCGGGAACAAATTCGTATTTGAGAGAATTAATTGCTATGTTGGATGATAATATGGCAACGAGCATTTCTATTGCAGGAAATGGTATGGTATCATACAAAGAATTGAATAAAATTATTGCTGAAGAAAGCGCTAATAGATGCCAATCAATTTCTGATAGTATTACAAATTATTATAATGAAGCAATAGGAGTAAAAGATTTTGAAGTTATTGTCAGTTCAGATGTTAATATTTCAAAGGGAACTACATATTATACGAAGATTTACGATAAAAGCACCGACATAGAGAGTGATATTCTTAATTGCGGAACAGGATATCAAAGTATGATTATTTTGTCAATATTAGAAGCATATGTTGAGCTGGCTCAAAAGAAAACAGAATATATATTAATCATTGAAGAACCGGAGGTGTATCTGCATCCAGCTCTTCAAAGAAAAATGATAGATACATTACTTATGATTTCTGAAAATAACCAGGTAATATTTTCATCACATTCACCAATTACTGTGGGAAAAATGGGAAAAAATCAGGTCAGGCTCGTTAAAAGAGATGGTGGAGAGGCTTCTATATCTAATATAACTATTTCCAACGTTATTAAGGAACTTGGAATTTGTGCAGATGACATTTTAGTAAATAAAGGAATTATTTTTGTTGAAGGTCGTGATGATAAAGCAGTTGTTGAATGTATTCTAAATAAATTACATATAGGGGCAAGCGATGAGATAAATGTTTTGGTTGCTGGAAATTGTGAAAATTTGAAATTTTATGCAAATGCGGAGTTGTTAATAAATAATAAATTTAATATACCATTTTTGATTATTCGAGATGCTGATGCAATGAACGTGGAAGAAAGAACTAATAACTTATTGTCAGAAATGATAAAAGTAGGAAGGGACTTGAGTCAGGAACAGATTAACAGAATAAAATCATCTATTTTTATTGCGGACAAATATTCTATAGAGGGATATTTTATAGATGAATTATTTTTAAAAAGTGCAGGTATTTCAACGGACATATTGAATGGTATGATGAAATGCTATAATTGCCAATATGATTATTTTTGTGATCGTGCTGTTACACAAAACGATAGAAAGAAAATTTCAAATTGGTATCAGCCTAAACATTTGCTTGAAAATTTTGAAGATAAATTCAAAGTAAATGATGAAGGAAGAAAAAAACATCAGGAGAAATATGAGCAACAGTGGAGAATGTTTTCTAATTGTACAAATTGTGAAGAGGATATTGAAATTTTTTTTGAAGGCAGAAATAGACTTAATGAGTTTACACATGAAAAAAAGAAAAATAAGGAAGAGTATCTTGTCCAATTTTTGGAACCATATTCGATAGAAAAATTAAAGGAAAGTAAAATTTCAAATTTAGTTATTGCTTTGGAAAATTTGTGTAAAAGAATATATGGATAATTATTAATAAACCACGATATGTAGAAAGAATATGGAAATTTATGGATATTGATGACACTGTAAAAAGAATGGAGTCTGAAAATTCTTTAAAGGCATGGTGCAATGAAATAAGTAATATAATTAAAGATGAAAATGATGATGAATTAATAACTATTAAACCTAAAATTCAAGGCTGGGTAACTATACTAGAGCAGTATATAGCTGAAATTGAACAATGTTACGAATTGATCAAAAGAAATTGTAATGATACTGTAAGTGAAAGTGAATTAAAAGAATTTTCGGATATCATTTCAAAAAGTAAATATTGGACATATGGTTTTTATGAAAGTGATTGGATATATAAATCGGATGTTATAAAAATAAATCAAGAAAAATTATATGATGCATTGATTGAATTCTGGAGAGTTTGTAATAGAAACTTTGATGATTATAAAAGAGCTATAGAGATGTTATGTACATATTACACTGGGAATTATGTCAATATGCCACCAGAAAAAAGAATGCGGCTGATAGAAACATTTTTACATAATGTAAAGTATTGCGGAGATAAAGGTGATTTTGGCTATTGTTATCAGGGAATTAATGCTATGAAAGCTAATATGGGTCGTCTAGATGACGATTTGCTAGAGCAAATTATTTTATCATATGAGGGAGACAGTATTGCCAGTTTGAGTCAATACAGACATCAAATATTTGTTATGATAGATTGCTTAAATGAGGATAAAGCAGAGAAGAAAAAGTGGTTAAAAGAATTTGTTTTATATGGGACAACCGTGGTAAATATTGTTTTAATAGTACTTACAGCAGAGGAGATTCTATGTGATGTATATTATGATTCATGGACAGGTCATAAAACAATTAAAGACTATATGTTGATTGATAATAAATGTGAGGGTTTAGATGAAGCACTTGTATTAAGAGAGGATAAGTGGGAGGTACATACAAAAGAAGGCAGAGTTTACACAATAAAAATTGATAGTAGTAATAAAACCATATATTTAAATAGTGGATTAGCAGAGGAAAAATATGTTCCATTTAATGTTCAAGAATTTGAATGGAGATTGAATGATTTTATAGATAATAAGAAATTCAGAAATCAAATTAGAGAAACTATTATAGATAATAAAGGCATAGAGAATCAAGGTAATTTGTTATTTTCATATTTATATTTGAACGGATATAGAGGAATAGAATCGTGTTGTATTTCGTTTGATCATAAATTTATGTATGAACCAGATAAGAAAGGGATTTTTAATGATAATAATGAATATTTTGATACGGATGGATTTTATGATAAAAAGATAAAGAGTGTTTCATGTATTGTTGGAAAGAATGGGGCTGGAAAAACAAGTATTATTGAGTTTTTGGGAAAAACATTTTCACAAATTGTATCTTTATATGATAACAACAAGGAAAAAAATTATTCACAGATTATAGAAGAATTGGGATTAGGAAAGAATATAGAGTTTTTGGTGATTTTTAAGTATGGTAAAAAATACTATACAGTATCAAATATTGAAAATATATATGATTATACAGGAAAAACTGAAAAATATAAGAGGGGCTTTTTAATACAAAATGGAGAAAAAAACAAGGTATATTTTTGGTCAAATAAATTAGAATTAAAGGAAATATTTCCTGAGGAAAATAAAAGCAAAAAAATGCAATATGCAATAGCTCAAGTTGACTATACAAGAAGCAATGATATACAGGAAGCGATATATTTTAGTTCAGAGAAATCAAATGGTAAATCATTAAATATGTTATTGATATATCAGTTTATGTATTTAAAACATTTATTTGAAAATCAAAAAAGTGAAATAGACCTGAAAGATTTAACATGGGAAAATGTTAATTTGTATGAAGCATTGATTGATAAGGCTAAATATGAAAAAATAGAATGCGCTATTTATAAAAAATCTAATAAGTATAAGTTATTATTTTATGATAGAAATGTATCGTGGTTTAAAATGTCATCAGGACAGGATGCTAAATTTACATTTGAGGCAAAATTATACTGGGCTTTAATTGGGGGACAAGAATTTAAGAATTGTTATAGTGATAGTTTAGGAAAAGATAGTGAGCAGATTGACATGAGCAGATGTATAAGTAAAGGTGATTCGGCTATTATTTATATAGATGAGGGGGATTTATATTATCATCCGGAGTGGCAAAGACAGTTTATGAAATCCATTCTGGATATAGTAAAATTAAGAAAAGAGGAATGTTACCTTCAATTGATAGTAACTTCAAATTCACCATATATATTGTCTGATTTTTTTGACAAGGATGTTATATATATTATTCCTGATGGGGAAGAGTGCAATATGGTTAAAACATTTGGTCAAAATATACATACACTGTTAAAAAGTCCTTTTTTTATGACGTCAACTATTGGATGTGTTGCATATAGTAAAATCAGTCAGGTTATGAGAGTATTAAGCGATGAAAAATATAAGACGTTGGACGATAAAGATTTACAAAAGTGTCTTATTAATATTTTATATAATGGACAGGACAAAAATTTAAACGAAACAGAATTATATAACATATTAATTTCATTCATTAATAATATTGGGGAAGAGATATATAAGATAGAATTGGAACATATATTGGAGAGAGTTCTTTCAAAACAAAAAGAAATAGATATTTTAATGAAACAACAAAAGGAAATAGAGCAGAGGTTAAAATTTTTACAAGAGGATAAGTGATGATATGATTTACATTGGACAACATAGTAAAAAATTTGAAAAAGAATTTTGTAATATTGCGTTGGAAGAATTAGATGCTCATGTAAATGTATTAGAATTTGTTCATGAGTGCAAAAAGTTCATTCCGGAATTTATTATAGAAGCTGATGATCCAGAAGCATTTTTGAAACAATTGATTTTGCTGCCGTATTGTAAAATTAAAAAAATATATAAGCATATAACAAATAGTGCAAGCATCCAGTATAATAATACAGTATTTGATAGTGGTAAATTAAGAGATGTATTTGAGGATTATCATGATTGTTATGAGAAACTCAGAGATCATAGCTGGAAAAAGAAAGTTAGTATTGCTGTTACAGAAGATTTAAATTTGACGGTTTGTCCATATTGTAATAGAGATTATATTAATGGTAGATCAGATGATAATTCGGGATGTCAGTTAGATCACTTTTTCTGTAGGAGTCAATATCCATTTCTTGCAGTATCTCTTTATAATTTGGTGCCATCTTGCAGTGTATGCAATAATATAAAAAGGGAAAATGTGGAGTTAGTATCACCATTTGATGATAAATTTAAATTTGATATAGAACTTAAGTTTAAATATATTGGAGAAAAGGATCAGATTGAATTAGAAAGGGATTGTGAATCGAAAATTAATATTAATATTGATAAACTGAAATTAGAAGAGGCATATGAAATCCATAAGTTAGATGTGAGAAAAATTCTTGATAAAAAAGAAACATATGTTGCATCTAATTTAGATGAGATTGCAAATTGTATTAATGATTGGTCGGACAATGAAAGAAAAGGTGTGAAAATAGATAGACATTATCTGCAAAATTTAATTTATGGAGAAAAATTAACGGCAGCTGATTATAAAACATGTGCACTAGGAAAACTTAAACATGACATATTAGAATATTATAACGTGTATGAATAACACACGCTCAAAAGACATGAAAAGCGAAGCTGCGATTTTAATTGTTGCTTCGCTTTAAAACATTTTTAGTGGCAATAATTTTGCGTTTTCCAATAAATCTGAAAGCAGATGTACAAGCACTTATAATGCAACGAAATTTGATTATAAATTCAAATAGGTGAATGTCTTGTATAATCTTTGTCTAAAGACGTATTTATAACCAGCAAGTCAGATCGTGTTTGATTTGTAACTATTTGCTGAAATCGGTTTGATATAATCATATATCGACTTTTCCCATCGAACAGAAGCAAAATCCGCTTGCTGTAGATAGTATTTTGTAACTCTTCAATTATGAGTGAAGCATGATATTTCTGCTTAAAAGACCAGATATCAATAAGACCTATACCTGTGCCACCATTATCAGTATGGGTTGAAGCTTCAGAAACACCAAATTTCATATAGGTATCAATTTCAAAAGGAATTCCACTATCTGAGATAGAGATAGCTGGAGTTCCTTTTATCGTTTGAAGGGACAGTTCAATAGATTTGCTATGGGCGTATTTTGTTGCTACAATCGCATTTTCCAATAAATCCGAGAAAAGATGAACGAGATCTAATTCAGTTGCAGTTGATCGCCTTGTGTTAAAAAATTGACTATCAAAATTAAATTTTAATGTAATATCATTTGGGGCAGCTTCTTTTGCCATAAAAGCGATAATTGCATTAATACCGGCATGATCTGTCAGTGGGATAGGACTTATATCAGGTGTACATTCGTTTAGCAGTTCTTGCCGGTATGTTTTAATAGAATTGATTTCATTGGAAAGTGATGTACCTTTTGAGCGCAGGGTATATATATCGGATGTTTCCGACGTTGCAAGATAAGTGCATACAGAATCAGCCATTGCATTTACAATTCTGTTGTCTTTATGAATGATGGCTCCTAGTCTTTTATTTTCAGCTTCAAGTTTGGATATGTAAGTCTCATCTTCGGCTTTTGATGAACGCAGTGCCTTTATCTCAAGAAGTCGCAGTTTCTCTTTATAATTTTTGGATATTTGTGTTCGCCACCAGTATAAAATTATGACTAGACAAATTGGCAGCATTAATGCTATGAATCTTCGCATCAGGTGTTGCTCGGATGGAGACATCTGCTCAAGAGTCAATATTCCTAATGAGATTAAACAAATTATAGTATTGTAGTTGATCATTCCGTTAAATATTAAAGCGGAGATACTTTTATAAACTGGCTTGATCTTTAAAGTGCAGACTATTAGTAATGGATATAATATGCAGATAACGATAGTGATTTCATTTATATATGTAAAGGGTATATTAAATAAAGTGACAAGTAATGAGCAGATGACAAAGGCAACCACATGGAATATTAGCAGGTTAATAACATAGGATGATAATGAAATACAAAATGTTGATAATGACCATTTTTTCTCGGTAATACATGTAAAGGTAACAAGGCAAATTGCTGGTGCAAAATATGCAATATAAGGAATCTGCTCTTTGAGAAAATGTATGGCAATGGCAAAAAGCAGTGAAATAAGTACATATTTTACAAAATTATATACAGATAAAGTGGATGACTTGCCTACTTTGCGTGTTAAATAAAGACTTGTAAGCAATATAATAAAGTTTTTGAAAATTGATATAAACATATATACTACTCTTTCTAATGAAAAATAACTGTTGTAATAGAATAAGAGAAAATCGCTTAGTTTAGTAACCTCCTATACAAAAGGAGGTGTATGATCATGCTTAAAACATTAGATAGAATCTTAGAGTTATGGTCTCTTATTTCAAAGCTTTAAATCTAAAGCTCATTTCTGAATCTATTTGCATAGTGATAAATAAATTCGGTCAATGTAGGCACACCTCGCTCATAATTGATGACAGCAGTGTAGTTGCGAGCTAAATCTTCAGGATTACCATTTGACCAGGCTCTGTTTATGGCATTTTGCATGGCCCGCTCAACGCTTGCTGGGGTTTTACCATGTTTAGCAGCTACAAGTCTGGAAAGATTTGGTGTAGGTTCCTTGGTTGCAATAATAATTGCCTCAGTTAAATATTCATAACCGATTGCTTTGGGACTGATACCAACGGCATCAAGTTCACGGTGGATACGTATGGTCAACTTACGATCATGTTCAGCGGGAGTGAGAGTGTGAAATGTTGTGTCATGTGTGGAATGTCTTTGGATGGCATTCCGCATCATGCGCAATAACTCTACAGGCTTTTGTGCCGAGTAATCACGTTCATATTTGGTGATTATAAAATCAGCTCCGAGTTGCCGTGCTGCTTCAAGAGTCACATTGCTGGTGTTTTGCGTTGTAATCAGGATATAAGGCAGTTTTTCTAATCCAAGGTCATGTAACTTTGATAAAAAGAACAATCCATTTCCACCACCTTCGTGTAGTTCTAAATCCAAAATAATCGCATCGGGAACACAATATTTAACCATGTCCAGAGCTTTGTTAGAGTCATCTGTTATGCCTAAAAGCCGCATATCATCAAGCTGATCTATATAATTTCTAATTTCTTCGCAGGCAAACTTATCATCTTCAATAAGTAAAACTGTTAATTCACGTTGGTTTCCCATAGATACTGTCTCCTTCATATATTTTCATTGTACATTAGTATTTGACAAAATACAACACAAACTAACGAAAAGTAATAAAAAGTGCAAACGATTTGCAAGTGTTTGCTGATATAAAACGTAGTATAATAGTACTAAAGAAAAATAATTATATAGACGGAGCTTCCTGTATACTTTAAAGAGTAAAAGGAATTGACCAAAAAGAATACCTCAAGTAAATTTAGATTATTACTGACCGGCCAGTTAGTAAAATCTAAAAACACAAGAGGTATTCAAGATGAATGTTAAAGCAAGAAGAACAAAAAAGCAAGTAAATGTAGAAAATCAGGCAATAATGCTTCTGTCAAAAGAAGAATTGGACAGGAAAATAGAGGTGATAAAAAAGAACTGATATCCTATACCTGGTGAGACTTGGAAACAAACGGTAAGTTTGCCAAGAATGATAAACTCTCCTTCATTACGGATGACATGCTTATAGCAGGATGTGATATAGGCAGTGAGACGCATTATATTAGGGCGATCGATGTCAGAGGAATGGAGTTAAGCAGCGGGGCATTCGAGTTTAGCAATACTTCAGAAGGCTTTGCGAATGCCAAGGCATGGGTGCTGGCACTTGCGGCAAAAAACGATAAGAAACAGATAGTGCTGGGTCTTGAACCGACAGGTCACTACTGGTTTGCGTTGGCTGCATGGATGATTTCAAACGGAATCAGCGTTGTCCAGGTAAATCCATATGCTGTAAAGCAGAGTAAAGAAATAGAAGACAACAGCCAGCTCAAGGATGACAGAAAAGATCCGAAACTGATCGCCAATCTTGTGAAAGATGGAAACTACGGAATGCCTTATCTTCCAGAAAAAGTATACGCAGACATGAGAAGACTCTCCATGTTCAGGGATCAGCTTACCGAAGACAGGATAAGAAATATCAATCGTCTTCACAGGGAATTAAAAATCTATTTTCCAGAGTACATGGACGCATTTGGAAAAATAGATGGAGCATTTACTTTGTACTGAAAATATCAGCTATCCCATCGGATATCACATCACTGGGAGCAGAAGGCATAAAAAATATCTGGCACAATGTAAAACTAAGAGGACGCGGTTACAGCAGAGCCAATGAAATCGTGAGCTATGCAGAAAAAAGTGTGGGATTAACGGATGGAACGGATGCAGGGCGTGAGGCAATAAAATGGTATGCAGAACAGATCCTGAAGCTGGATGAGCAGCTTGCTGTGATTGAAAGCGCTTTACATGAAAAATGCAGGAAAATACCTTATGCAGAGAACATCCTTGCAATCAATGGTGTAGGAGAAAACATTCTGGCAGGAATACTGGCGGAAATGGGAGACATCAGCAGGTTTGATGATGTAAAGGAAATCCAGAAGTTAAGTGGAATGGGGCTGGTGGCATGCAGTTCGGGAAAGCATAAAGGACAGACAAAGATCAGCCACAGAGGACGCAAGAGACTGCGTTACTGGCTGTTTCAGGCGGCAAAGTCAGCAGTGTCGCATGCGGATGAATTCAAACAGCTGCATGAGTATTACACAACACGAAGCAACAATCCGCTGAAAAAGATGCAGTCACTGATTGTGATAGCCTGCAAGATCCTAAGGGTGATTTATACCGTTCTGAAAAACGGGACAACTTATGATCCGGAAAAACTAATGAAAGATATCAAACACCCGGTATCAGCACAGGCACCAATGGCGGCATAGGAAGCAAAAGTATACAAGTAACACACAATCCAGAACTCTGTCGAGCAGCTGATGGAAGGTATCGGAGACTGGACAGGGTTCTGGAGAAGAAACCCGTAAACGATGGAGTCAGAAATGGACTGCATCAGCAAAAGACTAACAGGAAACCGTAGTGGTATAGCGTCCACTGAGTAAATCAGTACCACGACAGGTGAATGAAGGTCAGTAACAATCAAACAAAAAAACAAGAGCTGTAGCCGGCAACGGTTATATCCGTGGGGCATGACCCCGTTTAGGAGCATGGCTGGCACTCAGTGTATGGTAGATGTGACGAAGGAAGTTGGGACACGATTCCCTTATACACGGAAGGTTCATCATCATAGTTGATCAGAGGAAAAATAGCCTTTATAAAGCAAAGAAAAAGGAAGCTTTATTAGCTATACCTATTTATCAGCTATTCGGTACATGATACTACGATATCCATCACTCTCGGCTTTTGTTTTGAGGTAAATAAAAATCGTCAAAGCCAGTAAAATCAATAGATTTAGGCTTGACAGAATAGGAAGGAATAAAAAATGGGTAGACAACAAATAATGGTTTTAGTTGGTAATGGATTTGATATTTCTGTTCTCAAAAAATATGGAAAAGGTGTAACAACATCGTATACAACTTTTTATTCATTTTTTAAGTATATAAATGGTGAGAATAGTAATAATTTTTTTATTGAACAAATGAAAACAGCCCAAGAGAAAAATGAACCAGATTGGTGTGATTTTGAGGCTATATTAACACAGAATATAGAAAATATTTCTTCGAAAGATAGCGAAAAAATCAGTAGATTGAATAAGGATTTGAACGAAGTACAGCACTCATTTTCTCGGTTTCTAAATGATGTTGTTGATAGTGATATTATTAATAAATTATCAAAAGCAACTTCCGTTCAGGTTGACGATAAACAATGGGGATCAATAACATATCCAGAAAGATCATATACTCAGTTTTTGGGAGATTTATCAAACGAGCAATATAAAAGATGTATATTTCATAATAGAATAGATCATGGTGAAGAGTTAAAATATATTTTTATGGATTTTAATTACACATCTTTATTGGATAATTATTTATATTTAGATAAAGATATATTTTCACCAAAACCATATTTAACATCAAACAATAATATTAATTTTATTACAAATCCAAAACAATATGAAGGGCATTGTACTATTGAATATAATAGAAGTTATATAAATGCTTCTTGCAAGATGCTTCCCGTTGATATATATCATCCTCATGGTTATCAAGATATTCCTAAATCACTACTATTTGGTACTGAATCACTAGAGTGCAATAAAGTGAAAGATGAAAGAAGAACGTTTATTAAGTCATACTGGGCTAGAGATGAAGAAAGATATGCTAATAAATTTAAAGATACATCATTATTTATAGTCTATGGTTGTTCATTAGGAGTAAGTGATAGTTGGTGGTGGAATAAGATTTATGAAAGATTACTGGATGAGGATTTTGCAGAATTATTTATATATAATTACGAAAATGAAGATAGAGATGCAGTTATTAAAAAGTTTATTAATGGTTGTGGAAAAGATAATATAACTACAGATGAATATGCTAAAATTATCAAACATATCTTCGTAATAGACTTTGGCGAAGAGACAAGAAATGATGTTGTTTTCTTACAATTGCCAGAATTATCATAATTATTTTCGGCTTTTCAGCATGGATAAACAAGGCGCCAGACCCACATTAAATTTGTATTGTTGTAATTTTATGGATTGCTAATCGGATATTATTATGAAAAAAAATAAGAATAAATTTAAAGAAAATTTTAAGAATAGGTTTAGGAAGGTTTTTGGCTCTGATGAGAATATTTCTTTCAAAATTTCATCAGCTTTTTTAATTTCAGCCATAATATTTGGAATTTTAGGGTGGATACATAAAGATGATAATTATTTAACTACAGCACTTACATATGCATCTTCAATGGGATTTGCATTTTGGATGGTGATAGCCAAGGGAATAGAATATTCGGGAAATGTGATATATGAATTAGTAAGACTACTAGTATTTTTGACTATTTTGGTATTATCAATGAATTATCTATTAAAAATGTCATCATTGAATATTTTACTGTTTATTATAACTTGCTTAGGAGTGTTTGTTAGTTGTATATATATTATATCAAAATTAAGTGATATATATAATTTCATGAAAGAACTTTTTATCGTACTAAAAATGAAACTTTTTAATATAGACAAATCTACGTCAACGGGTATAAAAGCGATGATCGAAAATATTACAGTTTTCTTAGTCGTTGTTAGTGGGTTCTTTATTGCTATAAAAACTATCATAGAAACTATCATAGAGACTATTTTTCAAATACAGGGACTGTTCTAGAGGGACGCACTAGCATTGCAAATGCCTTGATACTATACAAGGTAATGCCATTAAGCTAGATAGATGTTCGGTAAGTTCGATATGTATGTATCATGTGATGGAGAGGGGAGTAAGGCGGCTAAGTATATTTCAGGATGAGTTTGATCATTTAATGTTTGAGGAAATATTAAAGAAAGAATTTGATTCTGATTTGTTAAAGGTAAGCGCTTCATAGTCATTATATAGAATACTTTATGATTTTTTGAGAAAATAGACTTAACATTTTATACAAGTCCAAAAAGTTTAGCCTAAATTTTTTAGACGGTCAGGAGGGGTAAATTTATGAAATCTCAAACATCACAAGTAGCACGCAGCTGTCGCATTCGTGAATGGGTTGCAATGGTTCAGGAATGTCGGAATCGCCCAAATGGCATGTCCGTAGACGAATGGTGTCGGGCAAATAATATCACCAAGGCGAATTACTATTATCGCTTTGCGCAGGTCAGAAAAGCCTGCCTTGATTCTATTCCAAGTGATTCCGTAGAACATGAAATTATTGCAGTCCCTATGGAACTTATGCATACGGAATCAGTTTCGACAGCAGTTGATTCTAATAGCGCATTAATGGATGAGTCCTTTCTGGATATATCTGCCAATGGCATGACCATTCGTGTTACAGAGCAGACATCAGGTTCTCTTCTAAAGAAAGTTCTTGGGGTGCTTGCCCATTTTGAATGATGCAACTTGTTTTAAACGAGTGTATATCGTTTGCGGATACACTGATTTGAGATCCGGAATAGATACCCTGGCTTCCATCGTGGATGCTAAGACGGATAACAGTCCTTATGTACCGGATACTTTGTATCTGTTTTGTGGACGAAAATCCGACAGGATCAAAGGCAAGGCGGTCTGAAAGCATGGCATTCATGAATTCCAGTTCTTTCTGCTTTTCTTTTATGATCGGGATTTCTCTATCATTTTTCTGACCATGACCTGATCATGCATGATCTTCATAACTTTCATCATATTCTCACGGATAATGTTATTCAGCTGTTCATCAGTAAAAAAGGATCCATAATGATTTCTCCGCAGAACACAAGGTGTCGGACCCTATTAAATTTTTACAATTATCCGTTTTATTTTTATATCACATGTACCTAGCGCTGAAATGCTGAGCGCTTACCATATTAGTCTACTTTGTATCATCAAATGAACATATTTTCTGAAGTAATGATAATAGAAAATGTTCAAAATCCGTACCTGAATTATCTACATCCGAAAATTCTTGAATAACTTTTTCATCTATAGCTAAAGCCTTAGCATAATCTCTAACTAGTCTCTTTGATGGTTTTCTATCACCTTTTTCTATAGCATTAATATATGCTGGTGTTACAAGTAATTCATCAGCTAAATCCTTTACTTTTTTATCTCTAGCAATACGAAGCAATCTAAAAATATTTAAATTTTTATTTTTTTCTATCATATAGTTTTCTTTCTTTTAATATACTGGAAGAACTTCTGGTTTTATTTAATAAATTTAGAATAATTTATTCATGGATTAGTTAATCCGTGATAATTCAATAAAATCTATCATAAATCATCTACCTCCTTACTGATATTAAATAATAACTAATATATTTTATTAATAGAATTGAGTACTATACTATACGAGCAACGCCTCTTAAGATAAATTTGTCATTCAAAATTGCTTTCATATAGAATATGTATAAACAATTTTTTACCATGACTTTACATTTGGGTTCTTTTATGATTTTTAGATAATAATATTTAAACACCATATCATTTCTATTCATACTTGCAAGACACAAGTATGAATAGAAAACTTTAATGTTAAAAATTATGAATAAATATATTTAATATTTTTTTTATTAAAATTGACACAAAACTTTTCAAAATTAACATAACTAATTTTAAAATAATTTTTGCCGATCGAGATTGCTTCCACATTGAATATGTACAAACAATCTTTTCCCATAACTTAACATTTCGTTCCTTCCATGATGTTTTCATTATTATTACCTCCGTTATTTTTCCAGAGGTTCCACCACTATATTAAATTTTCAAGGTTCTTTTGTATAATAGATTATAAATCGTATTGTTCATTTTGTCAACAAAGTTTATATTCTTGTGCGATGAAATCGCACTTCCAGAAATTATGATTTGGGACTAACTATAGTGCCAGACCTTATTAAATTTTTATAAAAGAAGAAATTCTGATATGCGAACTAGTGCAAACCAGACAAATAAATGTTAAGATCCACCTAAAATAGTGTGAAATACAAAAACAGTAAGCAGAGGGTTGGAAGTGAAAACCATAAGTGATAAAATTTTTGAATTATTAAAAGAAAAAGGAATGAGTCAGAAAGAATTTGCAGAGAGGACAGGAATAGCAGAGAGTTCAATAAGTGATTGGAAGAAGAAACGCACAAATCCAGTAAGCGATAAGATATTGATAATATGTGAGGTGCTTGACGTATCACCATATGAATTGCTTTCAGGAGCAGAGCATACAGGAACCCGGAGCAGGATAACGGATACATATGTATTATCAAAAGGAACGGAACTTGGAACGCTGGTAGAAAATTATCAGAAATTAGAGCCGGAACAGCAGAAGAGATTATTGGGGTATATGGATGCATTAAGAAAATAATTTTCAACACTAATACGTAAAAACGAATATATATGCATATAAAAAGATAAGGAGAATAACGATAAGCAGGAAAATAAGAGAATGGTATCAGGGAGTAATGTATCATGTGATTGAGAGGTGAGGAAGGCGGCTAAGTATATTTCAGGATGAGTTTGATTATTTAATGTTTGAGGAAATATTAAAGAAAGAATTTGATTCTGATTTGTTAACGGGCAAGTCTGCTCTATTATTTCCTACAACAAACTTACACTACAATCGCTGTAAAAATTAACGTTGAATTTTACAACTTTTTATGTATACTAGAAGTAGTAGAAACAATATTAAGTCAAAGGAAGGAGCTGAAAGAATATGGCAAATATTTTACCAGTATCTGATTTGAGAAATTATAATGAAGTCTTGAAAAACTGTCATAAAGGGGAACCAGTGTATCTGACAAAGAATGGCAGAGGTCGTTTTGTAGTTATGGATATTGAAGATTATGAGCGTGAGCGTGCAGAGAAAAAGCTTCTGATGAAGCTGCAGGAAGCCGAAGAAGTAGTGAAAGACGGTGAAGGTTGGCTGAATCTGGACGAATTGAAAGCACTTATGGGGGAATAAGATGTTAAAACTGCGGATCAATCCGATTGTTGCAAAGGATCTGAAAAATATTCGGGATTATATTGCTGAAGATAACGAAGAATATGCTGCAAAGACCATAAAGGAAATTTATGGTAAATTTGAAAATCTTCAGATGTTTCCTGGAATGGGCGCAGATCTATCAAAACGAGTCAGCTTTCGGACAGATTATAAATATGCAATATGGGAAGATTATGTGATTATCTACAAGGTTGGAGATAAATATGTGGAGATTTATAGAGTATTCAACCGATATCAGGATATTACGAGAATCTTCGATTGATAACACAATCATGATAACACCGCTCAGTATGGTCTGCGGACTTTGGACAGTGGAACACATATACGAGGTACCAGGTATAGGAGTACAAGGTGCCAGATCCTATTAAATTTTTTACTATAATTATTATGAGGTAAAAACTATGAGATCACCAAGAGTACCTGTCGAAGAACAATACAGCCTGATAATGGAATGCTAGAAAGTCACACGTATCGTGTGCCAACTTCATTATAGGATAAATTTATGTGAATGGCTCACCTTCCGTGAAGGTGGCTCTATTCATCCGTGATGATGACTATGTTACCGAAATATACATATGCGAAGCAGCAGGGAAGTTTGCTGTTTCGCATAATTAATATTGTAATATTCTAGTCCCATAATTGCTGTATTATTTTTGGCGAATCGCTGAAAATTATAATACTGCATGATAATATGGGAATATAATTATTGAAATTCATATGGGTATTTTTAAAAAATAAATACTGTATTATTCAAAAGATTGAATATAAGATTAGCAATTATTCCGCCCAAAATATTTAACAATAAAGTAAACATATATGTAGATTTTTTCATTGTATCATCTCCTTTCGGTTAGGGTATGTAGATATGGTATATCATTGTTATTTGAGATTGGTTCCATTTTTGTAACTTTTTTCGCATTTTTGTGCCAAAAATGATATGGATTATATCGTTACAAGAAACATAAAGGATTATCAGGCAGGAGATACAAAAATTATTTTGCCGGATGATTTTGTAAAACTTGTAGAAGAAGAGTAATTTTTATCATTAGTTGTTTTTAATAATAAAAAATGGGCTGTAATCGTTGCTGGTCACACTGTTAGGTGTGAACAGTAACATTTTATCAATGATCTCTCGGAATCTTGAGAGAGCATGCCAGCAAAACTCTTGCATTGTATTCCAATTTCCATTCATTACTGCTTTTTGGTGGATTATTAAACAATCTTGGATTGTTCTTCAGAACCAGGTGGACTTAGCAACTCCAATACCATCTCGGCGCATGCGATATCCAGAAGGACAAATAGGAACACCATCTTTATCAATTGTAAAGTCGTTTTTATAAATGGGAGGCCTTCCACCTTTTTCGTTAAAGTCAATAAAAGGCGTTATAGTTTCACGTTTGAAGTATTGATAGTGGAACTTACGATAGAAATTGTATTTTAAAAGAAAATCCACTATACTGTATTTACAGTTTAGCGTTTTTGCATTAATTATATATATGAGGAAAGGAATAATGATAATGGATTCATTATTGGAAGTTTATAATAATATTAGTATTCAACAGTACAAAACAGATATGGGGTTTAAGGCATTGGTCGAGGGTGTGCATGATAATCTATTTGTTATTCCAGAATATCAAAGAAAATATCGGTGGACAAAAGATCAAGTGGATGAGTTGGCGAGTTCATTGATTCGCGATTTACCTATTCCTCCAATATACACTTATAGGAATAATGATGGGCAACTTGAAATTTTAGATGGACAGCAAAGATTGATGAGTTTGTATTTTTACTATATTGGTAAATTTTTTAAAAGTCCTACTGATTCAGTATTTGATTATTCAGATTTAGAGGTTGATAAGGCATCGAATTTTGAAGCGGCATTGGAGGAAAAATATGATAATATTGTTCCAACAAAGTTTTTTATGACATTAGATAGAAAAAAATATGATATAAGCTATGATTCTCTTCCAATTATGTTGAAAAGAAAAGTGGACTATAGAACTATTTCTGTAATTGAAATTAAAATATCACAATCTGAAAATAAAGATGTTACATTACATAAGATTTTTACAAACTTGAATAATGGTGGAACAAGACTTTCCGCTCAGGAATATAGAAATGGTATATATCCCTGCGATTTTAGTCGTATGATTATTTCTTTGAATAAGAATAATATCAAATGGAGAAAATTATATGGAAGAATTGACGATGAATGTAAGGATATTGAATTTCTATATCGTTTTTGTGCTCTAAAAAAATATGTGGAATTTGATGGGGATAAATTTAAAATAAATGATTATAAAAACTCTGTTAATAAGCTTATAGATTCTTTTGCAGAATTATCATACAAACTTGATAAGAATGAAATTGAGCATTATAAAATACGATTAGAAGAATTTATTGATTCATTGGATATTTCAAGAAAATATTTCAGAAGAACTTTTTTATTGGAGGGATTATTTGTCGTATGGGAAAAGGCAAATATTGGTTCAGTAAAATTTACAAATGACATATGTGAAAAGATATATACTGATTCAATAATTAATGACACACAACAGGGTGGAACTGTATCAATGACAAATATGAATAAAAGGTGGAAACGTATATATGAAATCATATCAGGAGATGGTAAGTGATTTAAGTAATATTCTTGAAAATGGAAAGTTGGAGTATAAGGATTCGATTATTATAGGGGATAATTCAAGCGGTAAATCTGATGTTCTAAGAAAGTTACTTAATAATGATACTAAGGATCAATTCTATTTTATTGATGCTGTAAATCGTTATTTTAACATAGAACAGATTACAACAATTAAAGATGAGAAAATTGTATATTCAAGTGAAATTAAAAAATCACGTTTAGGTGTAGATAAATTTAATTTAGAGGATAGTTTCTACTATTGTAGAGCACCTAGATCTATAGAAGATTTTTATTTGAATTTTCAAGATGAAATAGAATCATTAATGAGCAAATTTCTAGGTGTCTCCTTTTATGTTAGACAAGACAGTCTGGGATGGAAGGTATATGCTGACGGAATAGAAATAGAATTATCAAGTGGGTATCAGGCATTATTACGTATTTTTATTGAAGTGTTTTATTTTGCACGTACAAAAGGCGTCGGCGGGGTTGTTATTGATGAATTAGATGAGTTTTTGTCAGTTGTTAATAGCGGCAGAATTTATACCTTTTTGAGACAACAATTTCCGGATCTGAACTTTATTGTTACAACGCATTCAGCTGATTTAATTGCAAATGCATATGAAACCAATTTAATACTATTGAATAATGAAACTTTTGAAATCTTGGATGCTGGTGACTTTACAAGTATATCTCAGGTATATGATGTTTTTCAGTCACTCTATGAAAGGAAAACGGAATCGGAAAAAGAACAAAATGATAATATTCTAAGAAGATTATTCAATAATAAAATGTCTGGAATTTGGGGGGATGACGAACAAAATGTTTTAAGTACATTGAAATCATCTACTTTGACGAGAGCTCAAAAATTAATTGTTAGTCAAATTGAGGAGTGGAAATGATGATAGAAGAAAAGTGGTTAATAGATATTCCGCTTTTTTTACCAGATTATGAGGATGATGTTGAATATGGATATAAAAATAAACCAGGAGAAAATCTTGAAGCACTTTTAAGAGAAAAAAGCAGAAATCATTGCATGTATTGTTATTGCTTATTAAAAAGTGATAGGGTAAATACGGGACATTTAGAGCATAGTATAGAAAAGTCTTTGAATAAAGAAATTTTATCAGAGTGTGTTCCTAATATTTCTATAGCCTGTTCAAATTGTAATTTATCTTTAAAGAGGAACGGAGAAAGGAAAAGACTTGAAAAATTAAGTGGTGTTAAGTCTGAATTTATATCTAAAACTGAGTGTGTGGGAAAAAAGTGTAAATCTGAGTGTGAATCCTACAAGAAACTAAAAGCGGAATATTGTAAGGTTTCACAAATTATTTTACAACCATTTGGAGTAAAAGGAAAAAAGGAAATTGATTACAGAATACAATATGATATTTATAATGCGGAATTTATTCCAAGTAAAGATTTTGATTATTCCGATGATGATATAGAATATATAGAACATCATATTAATCAATTCCGTTTAAATGATGTTGGTTTTAAAACTAAGGCTCTAGCTGAATTTGTAGAGGAAGTTGTAAATAGTAGAGGTAGGTACGTTGAATCGCGTGAGCATTCTAATTACATAGTTGATCTTTTTATTGATAAAATAAAAAATATGGATAAAGAAAAAGTGTTGGAGTTATGTCAAAAAATATATATAAGGAATCTTTTGCTATTTAGAAATTGAAAATACATAGCAGTTTTTGTCAGATTGGAAACAAGTTATAATTGTTCACAAAAAAATCAAAATCCCCTCTCTTTTTGTGAAAAAATATGTTATTATATCATTAGCTGATAATTGCTATGCGGAATAATCACTAGCACAGCATTGATTTATGATTTATAATTAGGAGGATTTTTACAATGCAGAGATTTACATTACCCAGAGATTTATATCATGGAAAGGGTGCACTTGAGGCACTTAAGAGTTTTGAAGGAAAGAAAGCTATTATCTGTGTAGGCGGTGGATCTATGAAGCGTTTTGGTTTCCTGGATAAAGCAGAGGCCTATCTGAAAGAAGCAGGGATGGAGGTTAAGCTGTTTGAGGGAATTGAGCCAGATCCTTCTGTTGATACTGTCATGAAAGGTGCGGCAGTGATGGAAGAATTTAAGCCGGACTGGATCGTGGCTATCGGTGGAGGCTCACCTATAGATGCTGCAAAGGCTATGTGGATCAAATACGAATATCCTGATATCACATTTGAAGATATGTGTAAGGTATTTGGTATTCCGAAGCTTAGAAAGAAAGCTCATTTCTGTGCGATTTCTTCTACGTCAGGTACAGCTACAGAGGTTACAGCATTTTCTATCATCACAGATTATGATAAGGGAATCAAATATCCTATAGCTGATTTTGAAATTACACCTGATGTGGCAATCGTAGATCCGGAGCTTGCGGAGACTATGCCAAAGAAGCTTGTAGCACACACAGGTATGGATGCCATGACTCATGCAATTGAGGCTTATGTATCTACGGCAAACAGTGATTTTACAGATCCACTTGCACTGCATGCGATAGAGATGATCCAAAATGATCTCATTGATTCATATAATGGAGATATGGATAAACGTGATGCGATGCATAATGCGCAGTGCCTTGCAGGAATGGCATTTTCGAATGCACTTCTTGGAATCGTACATTCTATGGCACACAAAACAGGAGCTGCTTTTGCTGATCATGGAGCACACATCATCCATGGAGCAGCCAATGCTATGTATCTTCCAAAGGTTATTGCTTATAACGCAAAGGATGAGACTGCAAAAGAGCGCTACGGAGTCATTGCTGATTTTATGAAGCTTGGTGGAGATACACTTGATGAAAAAGTTGATCTGCTCATCAAATATCTGCGCAGTATGAACGATGCACTTAACATCCCTCATTGTATCAAGAATTATGGAGCAGACAGTTATCCGACAGAGGAGGGCTTTGTGCCGGAAGAGGTATTCCTTGAAAGACTTCCTGAAATAGCAGCCAATGCTATACTTGATGCATGTACAGGCTCAAATCCACGCCAGCCTGATCAGGAAGAGATGGAAAAACTTCTTAAGTGCTGCTATTATGATACAGAGGTAGATTTCTAGAAATCAGATATATTATTTAATACTTGTCACACAGAGGTGTGAATGATAACTATGGTTTACAGATATAGCCTATCCTGTTGAGCAGACAGGATAGGCATTTTTTAAAATGAGGAGGAGTATAAACTTGAAAAAAAACGGTAAGAATTATTTTTCGGCTATCACCGGATGTCTGGCAGTATTTGCTTTTATACTGCTGTGTCTGGTCATACCGGATAAAAATGCGGCTGCAGCAGGCAAAACAGGACTTTATCATGAGGAAAATGTCTGGAATTATTATGAGAACGGAGAAATTGCAAGTGATGTAACAACGCTTGTGAAATACAACGGAAGCTGGTGGTATGTAAACCAGGGACGCATAGACTTTAGTGCCAAAACACTTTGCAAATACAACGGAAGCTGGTGGTACGTAAACCAGGGGCGTGTAGATTTTAGTGCTAAAACACTTTGCAAATACAATGGAAACTGGTTTTATGTATCAGGCGGCAGGGTTAATTTTTCCGACACAACAGTGGTAAAATACAACGGAAACTGGTGGTATGTCCATTCAGGCTGTGTTGATTTTGGCGCCAGAACACTGTGCAGATATAATGGTTTATGGTGGTACATATCAGGTGGCAGGATCGATTTTTCTGATACGACTGTAATTAAGTACAACGGAGTATGGTGGTATGTAAAAGGCGGTTATGTAGATTTCAATGCAAGAACATTGTGCAAGTATGATGGTACATGGTGGTTTATTAAAGATGGAAGGATTAATTTTGACACAAGAACATTGGTTAAATACGGAGCAAACTGGTTTTGTGTGAACAATGGTAGTGTTGATTGGGGATACAGTGGAAACTGCGGTTATAAAGGCTATACATATTCGATCAATAATGGAATCGTTGACTTTGGCAGGGGGGTGTCAAAAAGCAATGACTGGGTTTCGGGGCTTGACGTGGCGAAAAATAATGACAAGCTTATCATTGTGGCAGCAGAAGGCATAACTTCGGTTGATGCTGACGTTTCAATGCATCAGCGTGATGAGGATGGAAACTGGTATGAAATGTTTTCAATCAGCGGACATGTCGGATACAATGGAATCGTGAAATCACATGAAGGTGACGGAAAGACACCGACAGGTGCATACAAATTTATAAATGCATTTGGAAATCTGCCGGATCCCGGATGCAGATTAAAATATATCCATTGTGATAGCAGCTATGACTGGGTTGATGATTCTGACTCGGTTTACTATAATAAGCTTGTGTCTTCTAAATACGTGAGGAAGGACTGGTCATCTGCGGAGAACATAAGCTCGATAGGGGACAGATATAATTATGTGCTTGCACTGGACTATAATAAAGAATGTATTCCTGGAGCCGGCTCGGCTATATTTTTACATTGTGGTACAAATAAAACGTCCGGATGTGTGTCTATTCCTGACAAATATATGCGCTGGGTCATTCAAAGTGTGGATGAGAATAGTACTATCGTAATAGATTCAAAAAATAAAATCCGCAACTATTAAAATAATTTGTATATAGAGTTGCAAAGGGGATATATTATATGTTACTATAAGACTACATGAGTAGTAACGATTCATTTGTCACATGGCAAATGGTCTCATAGATTTTGAATTTACGCCTCCACATGGTTATTTTCAAAAGCTATATGCTCATGTAACAGAAAAGTCCTTGGCTTTTGCCGGGGCTTTTTTGCGTAATACAGGCTATTAAAATTATGAAAAGTATTATATAATAATAAAAAATTATTGATGGAGGAAAATAAAATGAATATAGAAGAACTGGTAGAGATAAGCGAATGTCCGCATTGTGGAGGCGGCGCAATTCTTGAGGAAGAATGTGGATGTTCATACTATGTAATGTGTCTTGAGTGTGGATGCCATTCGGTAAACATTGATTTCAAGTCGGAGGACGAAAGGCTTGGGGCTGCAAGACGCACAGCAGAGCTTTGGAATTGTGGTAAAGTTATTTCAAGTGAACCGGGTGAATGATCAAAAAAGGATATAGGAAAATAATATGAAGACATTAATAGTTGTTGATATGCAGAATGATTTTATAGACGGAGCGCTTGGAACAAAAGAGGCACAGGCGATCGTTAAAAATGTAGCAGCAAAGATCAGGGAGTACCAGGCAGAGGGAAACGAGATAATCTTTACCAGAGATACTCATGGGGAGGATTATCTTGATACACCGGAAGGAAAGAAGCTGCCTGTAAAGCATTGCATAAAGGGCACAAAAGGCTGGGAGATAGCGGATGGTCTTTATGTGGACGGCGCTGATTGTATTGACAAACCAAATTTTGGATGGCCGCATTGGAACGAGAGATCGTTTGAAGAAATAGAACTTGTCGGGCTTTGCACAGATATATGTGTTGTTTCAAATGCCCTTATATTAAAGGCCCAGTTTCCGGATGTGCCGGTTACTGTGGATGCTGCGTGTTGCGCAGGCGTTACGCCGGAGAGCCATGAGGCGGCGCTTGTTACAATGAAGATGTGCCAGATAGATATAAAGGAATGATTATATAACGCTTGTAATCTTATTATACATAATGATTATAGGCGTTTTTTACATGAGACTTGACAAAAAAGTTATAAAAAGTTATAAATAGGTATAAAAGAACAAAAAAGTTATAAAAAGTTATAAAAGTGGGGGCAAATATGACAAAAAATCCTTTTTCACTATCGTTCGGGAAAGAACCTATAAGTCTGATAAACAGAAGTATGCAGACAGCAGAGATCATTGAGACATTTGAAGATGAAAACCCGGCTTATCAGGTCTGCATGATAACCGGTGTCAGAGGTTCTGGAAAAACAGTAATGCTTACGGAAATAACAAAAAAAATAAGATCTGATGATGACTGGATAGTCATGGATTTAAGCCCGGAGAGAGATTTATTACAGTCATTTGCTGCAAATCTGAGCAATGATCCAAATTTGTCGGAGATATTTCGCAAGGCAAAGATCAACCTGTCTTTTTTAGGACTCGGTGTGGAGATAGACGGTGTATCACCGATCACAGATATAAATGTCGCTGTAACGAGGATGCTTGAACGGATAAATAAGAAGCATAAAAGGGTTCTTGTAACAATAGATGAGGCGGTATGCAATGACACTATGAAAGAATTTGTCAGCCTGTTTCAGATATATATGAGACAGGACTTACCGGTATTTTTATTAATGACAGGATTATATGAAAATATATATGAGCTTCAGAATGAAAAAACTCTGACGTTTTTATACAGAGCACCTAAAATAGAACTTCGCCCTCTGAATATAGGTATGATAGCAGAAAAATATAAAAATATATTTAATCTGTCTGATGAAGAAGCTGAGTTAATGGCAAAAGAAACAAAAGGGTATCCATTTGCATTTCAGGTTTTAGGATATCTCTGCTGGAAAAATGAAACCACATGGGAAAAAGTACTGCCTGAATTCAGCCAGTATCTCGAAGAATATGTCTATGAGAAAGTGTGGAGTGAGCTGTCTAAAAGCGATAAGGAGCTTCTGACTGCAATGGCAAAAACTGTGGATAACAAAGTTGAAGCGATAAGAAAGACTATGAAAAAAGCCTCAAACAGCTTCAGTGTATACAGAAACCGGCTTATAAAAAAGGGTGTGATAACATCACCGGAATATGGACATCTGGATTTTACATTGCCGAGATTTAAAGAGTTTGTATTAAGAGAGAGGTAGTATGGTAGAATTAAAAAGCTTCGTAAAAAAGGAAGTTGTTCTTTGTGTCGCAGTAATACTTGCGGTAATTTCAATGTTTTTTGTCAGACCTGATGAAGAATATATATCATATATAGATTTTAGAACGCTTGCAATTTTATTTTGTCTTATGACGATAGTTGCAAGCTTTCGTGCCATCGGAGTGTTTAAATGGCTGGCGGAAAGATTACTGAGTAAAGTAGATAGTCTGCCGGGGATAGTTCTTGTATTGGTATTGCTTTGTTTTTTTATGTCTATGTTTGTTACCAACGATGTGGCACTTATCACATTTGTACCATTTGCGATAATAGTTCTTGGAGAAGTAGAAGAAAAAAATAGAAGTAAGTGGATGATAAGCTGTGTTGTGATGCAGACTATTGCGGCAAATCTGGGGAGTATGCTCATGCCGATCGGCAATCCGCAAAATTTGTTTTTGTATGGAAAGGCTGTGCAGAACGAGTCATACCATGTTACCGGGATGTGGGATTTTATCCGGTTTATGCTGCCATATAGTATCATTTCACTGATCTTATTGTTACTATTTGTGCTGATAAGTGGAATACTATGGAAAAATGACACTTTGATTCATAATAAAGAAAATGATGATTCAAATAAAAATGTGGTCAGAGATGAATTTGTGATCAACTATCCTAAGACTAAAAGAATGGAGTACATTATTGCGTATGGCATATTTTTTGTAATAAGTCTGCTTGCTGTAGCACATAAGATACACTATATTATTCCATTTATCATGATATTTGTGTATTCATTTGTGCGCAACAAAAGAATACTGGTAAAAGTTGATTACTCTCTCCTTGGTACGTTCGTCGGATTATTTATTTTTATAGGAAATCTTGGCAGAATACCGGCTTTTTCAGCGGCTCTTAAGAGTATTATGAAAGGTAATGAGGTTATTACGGCAGTACTTGCAAGTCAGGTTATGAGCAATGTTCCGGCAGCAGTGCTTTTGGAAAAATTCACTGAAAATGTACCGGCTCTGATTGTTGGAACAAATCTTGGCGGGCTTGGTACAATTATAGCTTCGATGGCAAGTCTTATCAGCTTTAAGTACATAAGTCGTGAGAAATATGTGGCAAAAGGCAGATATCTGCTGGTTTTTACAGTGGCAAACATATTGTTTTTAATTGTATTATTGGGATGGTTTTATTGCGGGAAATTTTTATAAAAATCTTTACAACTCTTTAACATTTTTAATTTCCGCAAAATGGTATAATGATTTAGAAATCTAATATCAGGGAGTTAAAAAGTGAGTAAAATACTTGTTGCGGAAGATGAACTTGCTATCAATAAAATGATCTGCATGAATTTAAATATTACAGGCTATGAGACAGTATCCATGCAGGACGGGCAGGAAGTACTTGATTATCTGGCTGCCGGGCAGTCGGCAGATCTTGCCATAGTGGATATCATGATGCCGAAAGTTGATGGATTTGCTTTGCTTGAGCCGTTGAATAAAGCAGGCATCCCGGTTATATACCTGACCGCACTTGGGGATATTGAATCAAAGGTAAGAGGGCTATCGAGCGGTGCCGAGGACTATATGGTAAAGCCGTTTGAGATGCTTGAACTTTTGCTGCGCATAGAAAAAATCTTAAAGAGAACCGGAAAAAGCGATGAGCTCATTAAACTTGATGATGTTATACTCGATATGAAAAAGCGCACAGTTTTAAAAGAAGATGAGCAGATATCTCTTACACCGATGGAATATGATCTGCTTTGCATATTGGCAAAAAACAGAAACATTGCGCTTGGACGTGATAAGATCCTGCATGAGATATGGGGAGCTGGTTTTGAAGGGGAGACAAGAACTGTCGATGTGCATGTGGCGGCACTCCGCAGAAAGACCGGACTTCACATAGCATCAGTGCCAAAGATCGGATATCGTCTGGAGGTAGGAGAATGAAGCTGCGAAGCAGGATAACGTTTGGAACACTTGGATTATTGCTGATCTCACTCGGCTTATGCTGTGCTCTTATTGTTTCGGTGAGCAAAAAGAATATGTTAAACAGTACCACAAGTTATGTGCAGACAGAACTGCAAAAACTTGTGGCTAATTTTTTTTCAAGCGGAAATGAGATAAAAAAAACAGATGGGACGCTTACAGAAGAAAGTAAAATAAAATACTATTTTTTTAAACAAACCCAGTACTCCGATGCAGATACAGAGTATGTTCTCCAAAATGGTGACAGGATGCTCTACAACAATTCAGGACTTAATGCAGGGAAAATCCTTGAACTTGATGAGGCAGAAGAAAGCAATAATAAAGCTGTTTATGATATCAAAAGCAGCATCATACATCAGGGCAAAAACTATTACTGTATCTGCGGCAAAAATATAGATATAGGTGAAGAAAGATATCAGATCAGCGTTGTGCGCAGCATAACGGGGCTTTACCGGCAGATATATCAGATGATCGCTGTTTGTCTGGTTATAGGAATGATCATTTCTATGATCGCTGCAGTAAGTATGATCATTTTCCTGAAAAAATCTTTTAAGCCGCTTGAACTTCTAAAGGATGAGGATGATGCGATCTCTAAGGGCGAGTATGAGCGTCATATAGAAGTAAAAGGAAAAGATGAGCTGGCATCGTTATCACAAAGCTTTAATGCGATGGCGAAGGCTGTAGAGTCACATATTGCAGAGGTTGAGGAAACTTCTGAGGCGAGAAACCGGCTGATCCATGCACTTTCACATGAGATGAGGACTCCGGTAACTGCGATCTGTGGTTATGCCTATTCGCTTCGGAATATGAAGATGACTGATGAACAAAGGGAAGAGGCTCTTGGATTTATTGATATTGAAGCAAAGAGGCTTGGCGGACTGTCTGGTAAGCTGACTGATCTGGTCGGGCTAACACCGGATAAGATAGAACTTAAAGATATAGAACTTGCGGATCTAAAAAAACATCTTGAGATGATATGGAGCGGCAGGGATGATATTATCCTGACAGTTGGAAATGGCAGCATAAAAGGTGATATGGAGCTTCTTATAATGCTGATAACAAATCTCTGCGATAATGCAAAAAAGGCAGATGCGACAAAAATTAATATAGATATAAGTGAAAGAGGGATATCGGTAAAAGATAACGGAAAGGGAATCCCGCAGGAGGACATGAAGCATATATTTGAGATATTTTATCAGGGAGATGCTTCAAGAAATCAGCAGGGCTTCGGACTGGGACTTGCGTTATGCCAGAAAATAGCAGCACTTCACAACTCAAGGCTGTGTGTGGAAAGTAAATTGCAGGAGGGCAGCGTTTTTTCTTTACAGTTTCCTTACAACTCTTTGATGACTTGAAAACACATAAAGAGGTAAGATCATATCATCAAATGAAACGAGGAGACAATCATGAAGCAGAAAATAGTATGTCTTTTGGCGGCAGCAGCTTGTTTTTCAATGACAGCCTGTGAAAAAACACCGGACAAGTCACTTGTCACACAAAAAAACATAGACAGGCTCGAGGAAGCTGCGAAGGAAAAGCCCGAGGATGGAAGCACCTTAAAGGACATAATAGAAACAACAACAGATACATACAGCTTTAATTATGAAAGTGACGATAAAAAAATTAAAATAACTGCGGATAATGTCCAGGTCACTCTTCCGACAAAGGATACGATACCTATGTATCACGTTAAATGCGGCGTGATCTCACAGGAGGTAACCGATAAGGTTTACGATTATTTTTTTCCTGATGGGGCATATTCGACAACCGGTACGGATGTCACAAAAGAGGCTCTTGATAAGGAGATAATGAGTTTAAAACAGTACAATGCAACTGTAAAAGATGACACGCAGATGTCAGAAGAAGAACGTGAGGAAACGATACAGCAGAATGAAGATCTGATACAGAAGTGTGAGGAGGATAAGAAAACTGCACCGGACGAGAGCACGTTAAAAACTGTTCCAAAAGATTCCACATATGTTGATCAGGAATGGCAGACACTGGGTGGAACTGAGATGGTAAAAGGACTTACAGTAAACTCAGAGGATAGCAAAAGGAGTCTTAATGTGGTAAGTGCAGATGATGATAGCTCAATGACCTCATTCCTTAGATATTCCGTTACAGGCGGATATAACTATTCCGGGCAGCAGGGCGCTCCTGCAAGATCATGCAGTGATGAGGAAAAACAGCAGATAGGGATAAGTGAGGAAGATGCAAGAAAATATGTTGATGATTTCGTGCAGAAAACAGGCATGGACTGGAAAATACATGATACTTTGTGCATACGCGGTTTTACGGTCAGGGAAAACGAAGATACGTATGGTGATTCCGGAGATATGATATATCCGGAGCATGATACCGCATACAAATTTATCCTGGCTCATAGTGTTGACGGTATACAAAGCGCTGTTACAAGCTCGGCTTATGTGCCGGATGAATGTGATGATACATACATCACATGGTTATATGAGCAGATAAGTGTTGTTGTTGAACCGGATGGGATTGTTGATCTTGAATGGGAGTATCCGATAGAGGTGGAGGATTCCGTATCAGATAATGTGGGAATTATTTCTTTTGATCAGGCAAAGGATATTTTTGAACAGATGATGCCGCTTACGACAAAAGGTGATCTTGAAGAGTGGTCGGATGACGAAAACAGTCAAGTCAGTATTACAGCGGATGTTTCGGATATAAGGCTTGGACTTATGCGTGTAAGAAGCAGTGGAACCGAAAAAAGCGGACTTCTTACACCGGTATGGATATTTTATGGAGATTATACCCAAAGCGTTCATTTCCTGCCCGGAAAAGGGGATGGACAGGAAGACTATGATAATACGCAGGAGCAGCCATGGATACTTCTGGCAGTAAATGCGGTGGATGGAAGCGTTATTGATGTAACGGCCGGTTATTGATCATGGATAAATTAAAACGATTAAGGACAAACCATACAATTTTATCATGCATAAAGCAGTCTTTGTCAGGCAGGATCTTTTTATTGGCAGTTTCAGGGATAGTGTCTGCATTTTGCATCGGAGGCTTTGCCGCAGTCTATGCGGCAATGGAAAAATACAAAACAGGACTTATTGAGTATGGCACACATTATACAGTTTTGGAAATTGCCATAAAGTCTGATGCGGTATGCCTGCTGCTGCCGGTTTTTGCAGCACTTCCATATACTGCGGAATTTTTAGAAGAGCTGGAAAGCGGATATATAAAAAGCTATCTTATAAGAGCCGGCAGAGGACGGTACATATGTGGAAAAATAATTGCAGCTGCGATAAGCGGAGGCATGGCATGTATGGTGGGGATAGGGATTTATATTGATCTGCTAAGGCTTTTGATGCTTCCGATGGAAAAGCAGGGGAAAATGCAGGGGGCAGGCATGGTGTTTGTCTTATTTTTTTGCTTAGGAATGCTTTTTTCACTTGTTGGGATGTTGTTTTCAATGATCACATCAAGCAGATATATGGCATACGCATCGCCGTTTGTATTTGAATATGCACTTATCATATTGCATGAAAGGTATTTAAAAAAACTTTATATAATCTACCCTAAAGAATGGTTTGCGCCATCGGAAGAAAACTGGGCATTCGGCACAACTGGCACACTGATATATCTGCTTTTACTATGTATACTGATCGCTGTGATCCTTGTTCCGGCAATGGAAAGGAGGATTGATGAGATATGAAACAGATATTTATCGTGGCAGGATATAATTTTTCGACATGGAAAAAGAATCCTCGTATTTTTCTTGGTTTTTCGATCGCATTTATATTTTGCTTTTTACTCTCGGATAAGGTCGTAAATCTTGCGGAAAAGTTTGACACGTCAATGCAGCTGTTTGAGCCTTTTATATGGACGTTCGGGGACAGCAATTCAATATTATTGTCATCGATGATACTTATATTTCTTTTTGCGGATATGCCGTTTGTAACGAACGCAACACCATTTTTTCTTATGCGTACAACAAGGAAAAAATGGCTGTTAGGCCAGGGGGTGTATATCGTTTTTGCTACATTTGTTTATATGGCATTTGTTATGCTTTCGACATCGCTCATAAGCATGAGGAAAGCTTTTGCCGGAAATATGTGGAGCAGCACGGCTGTCGCACTCGGTTATTCAAAGGCTGGAGAAGTACTTGCGGTGCCGTCATCGGTAAAGGCAATGACAATGTCCACACCCTATAGATGTGCGGCGGAAGTCTTTCTTTTAATGCTTTGTTACGCACTTATCATGGTTTTTATAATGCTTCTTTTTAATCTGAAATTCGGACAGATAGGTGGTGTTATGGCAGCATTTGGATTCAGTGTATATGGTTTTTTATTGAATCCGCAGACGATCAGGGCAGTGCTTAAAACACCGGAATATGAGGCTTACAAGATCAATGTGTTTGTTGGGTGGGCGTCACCGCTTAACCATGCTACGTTTTATATGCACAATTTCGGTCTTGATCTTCTGCCTCGGTTGTGGCAGAGCTATCTGATATGCATAGTACTTATATGTATTCTTTTTGCAGCATCACTCCGGGCGGTCGGAAACTATAATTTTAAATTTACCGGGACAGGAGGAAAATAGGATGGAATCAGCGATAGTTATAGAAAATCTGCACAGATCGTTCGGAAAAGAAGAAATCCTTCACGGGATAAGCCATGAATTTGAAACAGGAAAGATACACGGAATAGTTGGAAACAACGGAAGCGGGAAAACTGTAATGATGAAATGCATCTGTGGCTTTTTAAGACCGGATGACGGGCGGATCTTAGTAAGAGATAAGGAAGTTGGAAAGGATATGGATTTCCCGGAAGATATGGGGCTGATCATAGAAACACCGGGATTTCTCCCGGGAGTCTCAGGTCTTAAAAATTTAAAGATCCTGGCATCACTTCGCAGGATAGCGGATGAAAAGAAAATAAGAGAGACTATGGAAAGAGTGGGGCTTGATCCTGATCTTAAGAAAAATGTGAATAAATACAGCCTTGGAATGAGGCAGAGGCTTGGGATAGCGCAGGCGATAATGGAAGATCCATCGATCCTGATACTTGACGAGCCGTTTAATGGACTTGATAAAAATGGTGTGGCGCAGATAAGAAATCTCATAAAGGATCTGCGCCGTGAAGGCAGAACGATAATTCTTGCAAGCCACAACCAGGCTGATATCGATGAACTTTGTGATACAGTCTGCGAGATGGATGATGGAAATATGTGGAGGAAATAAAGTGAAGAGATTTTTTGGCATATTGTTTGCGGTTGTAATGTGTTTAAGCTACCATTTCGTGATGATAGCAGAAGCTGCTGATATATCACAAACTAACGACGCAGAACAGATAACAGGAAAAGCAGAAAAATTAAACGATACAGCCGTGGCAGTCTGTATAGACAACCAAAATGTCTATGAAGGCATGGAAAGCGCATATAATAAAGGGTATCAGCCGGTATGTGAAAATGGGAAAGTTACACTTGTCCTGCCTCTTATGTGCAGTGGAAAAATGAAGCAGGACAAGATAACTGCATCCGTTGATCTTGGAGATACAAAAGATTCGCCGTTTGTATTCCGTAACTACGAAAAGGATTTTATATGTAAACCGGAATATATAAACGGAACGGAAGAAACGAAGGAAATATATCTGGTTTCCTTTACGTTTGACTTAAGCGGATCCAGAATAAATGGGATTTATCCGGTGATCATAAACGCATCGGGCGAGGATGAGAATGGAAATGAGATACAAAAGGCATTTAAAAATTACGTGACGATAACAGATGGGATAGATAAAAAAGAAAAAAGCCAAAATGACGATAAGACAGTGGAAGGATCACAGGAGACAGCAGCAGAAGTAAACAGCAATGATAAGGACGTAGAAATCGTAAATGGAAACGATGGCACTGCAGGAGATATTACTGCAGAAAATGATGCCTTAAATGGCGAAAATACGGAAAATGATGAGGCTGGTCTCGATGGCATCCCGGATGACGTTTCAGAGGCAGCAGAGCCGGCAGATGCTGCAGGATTATCGGAGCCGGCAGCAGGTGGAGAAGATGGAGCCTCTGAGGAAACTCCGGAATCAGCGCCGGTCATTCTGGTGGAAAAGAGTGTTGTGAGTACTGGCACAGCAAAGGCAGGGGAAGATTTTGATGTGACTGTCACATTAAAAAATACAAGCAAAACGAAATCTGTACAGAATATGGTAGCATCAATAACTGTTCCGTCTGCGGATTTTAAATTAAAGAATAATTCCAATACTATATTCATAGATAAATTGGGTGCAGAAAAAACAACAGATCTATCGCTCACATTTCATGTCGGAAAAAGCACGGTTGATGGAAATTATCCTATTGAAGTGGCATTAAGTTATGACGATTCTAAGGCAAATACATTAAGCTCTGCCGGAACATTTGTCGTTACTGTGGAACAGCCGCTTAACGTGAAGCTTACTATGCCGGCAATAGCAGCTGATCTTACAGCAGGAGATACGGTCCCCCTAAGCTTTCAGGTGATGAATCTTGGAAGGAGCACAGTTTACAACGTAAGGTGCGATGTGACAGGAGATGGACTGGTGCAGACGAAGACTGCATTTGTCGGAAATATGGAGAGTGGAAACGATGGCGAGGGCGACTCAAATATATTTGTATCGCCGATGGAAGGCGAAAACCAATACGGAAAAACAACCGGAACAGTGACGCTTACATATGAGGATGCATTCGGAAATGAACATTCACAGGAATTTACATTTGATACATCGATCTCAAAAAAGCAGGATGACTCCTCAAAAGATGGCGGTACAGAAAAGCGCGCGATGCAGTGGTGGGTATCTATAGCGGTTATTTCTGCAATAATAGTTTTTGCAGTTGTTTCATCTGTATCATACCGCATGGGAAAGAAAAAGGGGGTATGATCAGTAACTTGTGTCTTTACATTTCAGGCAGAATTTAATACTATTATACAAAAAGGGTTTGAAGGAGATCATTATGAAGCATTGTTTTGAACCGGCAGATATTTTATTGCCTGATGATACAGTTGAAAAAGATAAATGGGCGGTCATAGCCTGTGACCAGTTTACAAGCCAGCCGGATTACTGGGATGAAGTAAAAAAATATGTAGGAGATTCGCCGTCAGCACTTAATGTCGTGTTCCCGGAAATTTATCTCGGCGGAAAAGACGGTATAAGCGATGAAAAGCGCATAGAAAATATTAATTCCACTATGAAAAAATACTTATCTGACAATACATTAAAGCAGGCTGTAACGGCCGGATATGTGTTTGTCGAGAGGACAACAGAATCCGGTGTAAGGCTTGGGATAGTTGGAAAAATAGATCTTGATACATATGATTTTGATCCGAAAAACAAAACACTTATCCGTGCAACAGAGGGAACGGTCCTTTCCCGTATCCCACCGAGAGTGAAAATAAGACAGAATGCAAGCATAGAACTTCCACATGTGATGCTTCTCGTCGATGATCCGCAGGATAAGATACTAGGTGATCTACAGAAAAATAAAGATTCCTTCAGAAAATTATATGACACAGACCTTATGGCAGGCGGCGGTCATATAACAGGATATGCCATAGAAGGAGCGGATGCCGATGCAGTGACAAAGACATTTGCTGATAAAGAGGCAGACTGCGGAGGTTTTTTATTTGCAGTTGGAGACGGAAACCACTCACTTGCCACAGCAAAAACGTGCTGGGAAAATATAAAAGGAAACCTTACAGAGGAAGAAAGACAGGATCATCCGGCAAGATATGCACTTGTCGAAATATGTAATCTTCACAGCAACGCACTTGAATTTAAGCCAATCCACCGTCTTATATGCCAGGTTAAGATGGATGGGCTGCTTGAGTACTTTAAGACGGAACTGGAAAAACAGGGACTTGAGCTTACAGACGGAGATGAAATTGTATTCTGTCAGAAGAATGAGGCAACAGGCGATATAGATAAATATGAGGTATCGATCAAAAACCGTGGAGACAGACTTCCTGTTGAGATACTTCAGAACATTCTTGACGATTATCTTAGCCAAAATGAAAGTGCAGATATAGATTATATCCATGGGGATGATGCACTTAACGGGCTTGTAGAAAAGACCGGAGGATGCGGGATCTTCCTTCAGTCAATTGAGAAAAATACTCTTTTTGCGGCTATAAATGCCGGCGGTGTGCTCCCGAGAAAGACGTTTTCAATAGGAGAAGCAAACGAGAAACGTTATTATATGGAGGCAAAGAGAATTTAATATCAAAATAAGTTCATGCAGTCATGCTTTTTGGTGTGGCTGCTTTTTTTATATGGTATTTGTTGTCAGGATGTGGTAAAATAATTGACGAAATTATGGTTAAAAAAATGCCATATATGTGGTAAAACGAATTCCACAGGATAAACAGGAGGAATGTTTTATGTTGAATTTTACAGTAGGACCGGTAATGTCAAGTGAGAAGGTTTGTGAAATAGGCGGCGAGCAGGTGCCATATTTCAGAACACCTGAATTTTCAGATATAATGTTAGAAAATGAACGCCTGATGAAGAAATTTACAAAGGCCGACAAGGACGCAAGAGTTGTATTTATTACAGGCTCAGGTACAGCTTCACTTGAAGCATGTGTAGTCAATTTCTTTACACCGCAGGATAAGCTGCTTGTAGTCAATGGCGGAAGCTTTGGACAGAGATTTGTTGATCTGTGTGAGCTTTATGAAATCCCATATGACGCAATAAATCTTGCGCATGGACAGTCATTATCAAAAGAAAAATTATACGAATATGATGGAAAGGGCTATACAGGATTTCTGGTCAACGTTCATGAAACTTCTACAGGAGTTCATTATGACATAGAGATGATCAGTGAATTCTGTAAAAAGAACAATATATTTTTAGTTGTTGATGCCATAAGCTCATTTTTAGCAGATGAGTTTGATATGGAAAAACTCGGAGCAGGCGTTATGATCACAGGATCACAGAAAGCACTTGCGTGTGCACCGGGGATTTCGGTCATCGTATTATCAGCAGATGCGGTAAAACGTATTGAAAACAGTAATGTAAAATGCATGTATTTAAACCTTAAAAATGCATTAAAGAACGGCGAGAGAGGTCAGACTCCATTCACACCGGCAGTAGGAATCTTAAGACAGATCAATGCCAGACTTAAAGAAATAGATAAAGCAGGCGGAGTTGAGAGCGAGATAAAGCGTATCAGTGAGCTTGCACAGGATTTCAGGGAAAAGATCAAAGGACTTCCATTTGAAATTGTTTCAGATTCACTTTCAAATGCTGTTACACCGCTTCATCCTTTAAATGCAGATGCACATAAGATATTTGAGATAATAAAGGATGAGTATGGAATGTGGGTATGTCCGAACGGCGGTGACATGGCATCAACAATATTCCGTGTAGGTCATATCGGGGCACTTACAAAGGATGATAATACTAAACTCGTAGACGTATTTAAAGATCTTCAAAAGAGAGGACTTATCTAAACATGGTTAAAGTGATCACGTATGGAACATATGACCTTCTCCATTATGGTCATATCAGGCTTTTAGAGCGGGCAAAAGCGCTTGGGGATTATCTGATAGTAGGAGTGACTGCAGATGATTTTGACAAGACAAGAGGAAAGATCAATGTGCAGCAGTCTCTTATGGAGCGAGTTGAGGCTGTCCGGGCTACCGGCATTGCAGATGAGATAATAATCGAGGAATATGAAGGACAGAAGATTGATGATATACGCAGATATAACGTAGATATTTTTACTGTCGGTTCAGACTGGAAAGGCAAGTTTGATTATCTGAATGAGTATTGCAAGGTTGTTTATCTCGACAGGACACAGGGCGTTTCAAGCTCAGAGATAAGGGCGGAAAAGCGCAAAGTAAAATTCGGACTTGTCGGAGAAACTTCTGTTATAAGCAAATTTGCCAATGAATGTGAGGCAGTAAACGGAATAGAGCTTGCCGGAGTATGCACCAGAAATCAAGCACTATTTGATGACATAAAAAATTTTTCAGGTGTGATCACAGAAAATTATGATCCACTTCTTGAAAAAGTCGATGCAGTATATTTATTTTCCGAGCCGTCAGTCCATTATGAACAGATAAAAAAAGCTATAGAGCAGGGAAAACATGTGCTCTGTGAGACTCCTGTTGCGCTGACATTGCAGCAGAGCAGGGAGCTTCATGAGCTTGCACAAAGCCGCGGATGTATTCTTATGGATTCCATAAAGACAGCATATGCGACAGCCTACTCAAGACTTTTACTTTTAGCAAAAAGCGGCAAGATTGGAAAGGTAGTATCTGTTGATGTTACTGCGACAAGCCTGCGCGATATAAAGGATATCCAGAGTGACAAAATAGATGCGACATGGAACAGTATATGTGAGTGGGGCTCTATAGCCATGCTTCCTGTATTCCAGCTGCTTGGAACAGATTACAAAAAGAAATTTATAGCATCGAAGTTTTCTAATCCAAAGAAATCGTTTGATATTTTTTCAAAAATTGATTTTATATATGATGATGCTGTAGCATCGATAAGAGTTGGAAAAGGTGTTAAGTCAGAGGGAGAGCTTATAATCTCTGGAACAGAAGGCTATATCTATGTGCCGGCACCATGGTGGAAGACAGATTACTTTGAAATCCGCTATGAAAATCCTGCCGACAACAAGAGATATTTCTATCAGCTTGATGGTGAGGGAATCCGCTATGAAATAGCTGCTTTTGTAAAAGCCATCCAGACAGGAAAATCCGGAACGTATATAGAACGGAATGTATCAGATGCAATATGCAGTGTTATAGAGGATTTTTATAACAAAAAGGATTTTATTGAGCTTAAATATTGATTCTGCTGATCTGGAATTTTGAAAATGAGTTATATGGAAGAGTACAAACGCTGGTATTATGAAATTAGAAGGATATTATTCTTCAGGTGATTTTGCGAAAAAAGCACATATCACCAAGAAGACCATACGATATTACGATGAACATAATATTTTAAAGCCCTCATATGTCAATGAAAATGGCGCAAGGTTTTATAATGACGAGGATTTTGCGCGTCTGCAGCAGATCCTCTTCTTAAAATATCTTGGTTTTTCACTTGACGATATAAAGGAGATGACACTTAAGAATACGGACAGTGATTTTATGTCGGAATCTCTTCATATGCAGATGGGACTTGTGGATGAAAGAATCGAGCAGATGGAGCTTATGAGGCAGGCACTGGATGATGCGGCTAAGATCATAGACAGGGGAGAACACGTTGACTGGAGCCATATGCTTGAGCTTGTAAATGTAAATGAGATGGAGCAGAAGCTGAAAAAACAATACCGTGATGCGTCAAACATATCAGCCAGGATAAGTTTGCATAAGGAATATTCCAAAAATCCTGTGAGCTGGTTTAACTGGCTGTTTGAAAAATGTGCTCTGGAATGTGGCGTCAATGTACTTGAAATAGGATGTGGCGATGCGTCACTGTGGACTCAGAATATAGAAAAAATACCTGAAAACATATCCGTAACCCTTACAGATATTTCATATGGAATGATAAAGGATGCGACAAGAAATATAGGCGAAGACGATAAGCGTTTTACATATGAAATAATGGATGCGCACAGGCTTTATAAGCTGGATGATAGTTTTGATGTTGTTATAGCAAACCATGTTTTATTTTATTGTGATGACCTTGATATGGTGTGCAGGGAGATAAAAAGAGTTTTAAAACCCGGTGGAACATTTATATGCAGCACGTACAGCAGCAGACACATGAAAGAAATAAGCGAGCTGGTTAAAGGGTTTGATGACAGGATAGAATTATCAGCAGGACATCTTTATGAGAGGTTTGGAAAAGAAAACGGAAAACAGATTTTAGGGAAGTATTTTAAAAATGTAGAGTGGAACCAATATGAGGATGAACTTTTTGTACCTGCGGCAGAGCCTGTTGTAGAGTATGTTCTTTCATGTCATGGTAACCAGAACCGCTACATTGTCGACAGATATAAGGAATTTGTATCATATGTAAAACAAAAAACGGACAATGGGTTATATATAACAAAAGATGCCGGAGTATTTATAGCTTACTGAAATTACCTGGACGGCATTTTGTCACACTGTTAGGTGTGAACAATAACAGGAAGTTTAAGTAAGCTGTAAATAAAATAAAAAAGTACTTGAAGGTGCCCTTGGGGCACCTTTTATAATGGGGATAGAAAGTTGAATGGGGATAGTCTCCATTAGTGAATGTATATACAAAAAGGAGAAATACATGAAAGGTATAATTTTAGCAGGGGGTTCTGGTACACGCCTTTATCCGCTTACAATGGTAACATCAAAACAGCTTCTTCCTATTTATGACAAGCCGATGATCTATTATCCGATGTCAGTTCTTATGAACGCAGGAATAAGGGATATTCTTATAATATCCACACCACAGGATACACCAAGGTTTAAAGAACTTTTAGGTGACGGACACCAGTTTGGTGTAAATCTTTCATATGAAATCCAGCCAAGCCCTGATGGACTGGCACAGGCTTTTATAATCGGCGAAGAATTTATCGGTAATGATACGGTTGCGATGGTACTTGGCGATAATATTTTTGCCGGTCACGGACTTAACAAGAGATTAAAGGCTGCTGTTGAGAATGCAGAGACTGGAAAAGGCGCTACAGTATTTGGATACTATGTAGATGATCCGGAAAGATTCGGTATAGTAGAGTTCGACCATAGTGGAAAAGCTGTTTCAATAGAGGAAAAACCGGCAAAGCCGAAGAGTAATTACTGTGTCACAGGCTTATATTTCTATGACAATAAAGTGGTTGAATATGCAAAGAACCTTAAGCCTTCTGATAGAGGCGAGCTTGAGATCACAGATCTTAACCGTATATATCTTGAAAAGGGAGCTCTCAATGTAGAGCTTTTAGGACAGGGATTTACATGGCTTGACACGGGAACACATGAGAGCCTTGTCGATGCCACAAACTTTGTAAAAACAGTAGAATCACACCAGCACAGAAAGATAGCATGTCTAGAAGAAATAGCATATCTTAATGGCTGGATATCAAAAGAAGAAGTCTTAAAGACTTACGAGCTTGTTAAGAAAAACCAGTATGGACAATATTTAAAAGATGTACTCGATGGAAAATACCGCGAGCAGCTTTATTAAAAAATTAAGGAGGATTTTAAATGAATATTATAGTAACAGGTGGAGCCGGATTTATCGGCAGCAATTTCATTTTTCATATGCTTGACAAATACCCGGATTACCGCATCGTGTGTCTTGACTGCCTTACATACGCAGGCAATCTTTCAACACTTGAGCCGGTAATGGATAACCCTAATTTCAGATTTGTAAAAGAAAGTATTACGGACAGAGATGCAGTTTACAAATTATTTGAGGAAGAACATCCTGATATGGTTGTAAACTTTGCAGCTGAGTCACATGTTGATCGTTCGATCGAGAATCCACAGGTATTCCTCGATACAAATATCATCGGAACATCTGTACTTATGGATGCATGCCGCAAATACGGTATCAAAAGATATCATCAGGTGTCTACAGATGAGGTTTACGGAGATCTTCCGCTTGACCGCCCGGATCTTTTCTTCCATGAGGATACACCGATCCACACATCAAGCCCATATTCGTCATCAAAGGCAGCTGCGGATCTGCTTGTGCTTGCATATCACCGCACATATGGACTTCCTGTTACAATAAGCCGCTGTTCAAACAACTACGGACCTTATCATTTCCCAGAGAAGCTGATCCCGCTGATGATCGCAAATGCGCTTAATGACAAGCCTCTTCCGGTATACGGAACAGGTGAGAATGTGCGTGACTGGCTCTACGTTGAGGATCACTGCAAGGCAATAGATCTTATAATCCACAACGGACGTGTCGGTGAAGTTTACAATGTAGGCGGACACAACGAGAAGACAAACCTTGAGATCGTAAAGATTATCTGCAGGGAGCTTGACAAGCCGGAAAGCCTTATCACTTTTGTGGGCGATCGTAAAGGACATGATATGCGTTATGCTATCGATCCGACGAAGATCCACAATGAACTTGGATGGCTTCCGGAGACAAAATTTGAAGACGGAATCAAAAAGACGATCAAATGGTATCTTGAGAACCGCGAGTGGTGGGAGACTATCATAACTGGTGAATACCAGAATTATTATGAGAAGATGTATGCAGACAGATAAGCAGTATCAGACTTTTTGCTGCGTTGGAACCATGCAGTAAAAACTGAGCGGGAAAGTATAACAGTTAATATATGTGAATAAACAGTGTAAGGAGACAGGGATGAAAGTATTTGTTACAGGTGTCGCAGGGCAGCTTGGACATGATGTGATGAACAATCTCGCAGCACGCGGTTATGAAGGAATCGGAACTGACATAGCACCACAGTACAGCGGAGCGGATGATGGCACTGCTGTCACAACGATGCCGTATGTGCAGCTTGACATAACAGATCGTGAAAATGTAGAGAAAACTATCATGCAGTTAGATCCTGATGTGGTGGTCCACTGTGCTGCGTGGACAGCGGTGGATCTGGCAGAGGATGATGACAAAAAGGATAAAGTAAAAGCTATAAACGTAGACGGAACAAAAAATATTGCAGACGCCTGCAAAAAAATAGATGCCAAGATGGTATATATAAGTACTGATTATGTCTTTAATGGTAAGGGCGATGAGCCATGGAAACCGGATTGCAAGGATTATGCACCACTTAACGTATATGGACAGACAAAGCTTGACGGAGAACTTGCTGTTTCAGGCACACTTGATAAATATTTTATAGTGCGTATCGCATGGGTATTTGGAGTAAACGGCAAAAATTTCATTAAGACGATGTTGAATGTCGGAAAGACACATGACAAGCTTACTGTTGTAAATGACCAGATCGGTACGCCGACATACACATATGATCTTTCAAGACTTCTCGTAGATATGATAGAAACTGATAAATATGGATATTATCATGCGACAAACGAGGGCGGATATATAAGCTGGTATGATTTTACAAAAGAAATCTTTAAGCAGGCCTCAGAACTTGGACATAAAGAATATTCGGACGACCGGATAACTGTAAGCCCTGTGACAACCGAAGAATATGGTGTGTCAAAGGCTGCGCGTCCGTTTAACAGCAGACTTGACAAAAGTAAACTTGTTGAAAATGGATTCACTCCACTTCCGACATGGCAGGACGCACTTCACAGATATCTGCAGGAAATTGAAAGAAAGGATAACTAAACTGTTCAGTACAGAATATATGCACTGCCGCAACAGTGAAAACAACGAACAGTTACAGGAAAACAAAATGGGACAGATTAAAGTAGAAAAAAATGTAGGCGGAATAGAAGGTCTTTGCATTATAGAGCCTACAGTTCACGGCGACAACCGTGGATACTTTATGGAGACATATAATTCAAAGGATATGCAGGAAGCTGGTATTGACAGAGTGTTTGTACAGGATAATCAGTCATGCTCCACAAAAGGAGTTTTAAGAGGACTTCATTTCCAGAAGGAATATCCTCAGGCAAAGCTTGTCCGTGCGGTAAAAGGATCTGTTTTTGATGTCGCTGTCGATTTGAGAAGTGATTCAAAAACATACGGCAAGTGGTATGGTGTGGAGCTTACTGAAGAAAATAAAAAGCAGTTCTTAATTCCGGAAGGCTTTGCACATGGATTTCTTGTTCTTACAGATGTTGCAGAATTCTGCTATAAGGTGACAGACTTCTGGCATCTGGGGGATGAAAGCGGACTGGCATGGAACGATCCTGCAATAGGCATCAAGTGGCCGAAGCTTGTCGGGGAATATCCGGGAAGCGCAGATGGAAGCGGATATACACTTGATGATGGAACTCCGATCAACTTAAGTGACAAAGATCAGAAGTGGGATACACTTGAGAATACTTTTAAGTTTTAAAATATTTTGATCTTACGGACACTTTATAAAAAACTAAAATAATGCCTACACAAATAACAGCGAAAGGTATATAATACCCATATATTATTTTAGACAAAGGGGACCAACGATGGGAAAATATTTTGGAACAGATGGTTTTAGAGGCGAGGCAAATGTTAATCTTACAGCTGAGCATGCTTATCAGATAGGAAGATTTTTAGGCTGGTATTATGGAGAGCTTAAAAAGCAAAAGCAGGCTAACGAGCCGGCAAAAATCGTGATAGGAAAAGACACAAGACGTTCAAGCTATATGTTTGAGTACTCACTTGTTTCAGGACTTACAGCTTCAGGTGCAGATGCATATCTGCTTCATGTCACAACGACACCATCTGTTGCTTATGTTACAAGAATAGATGATTTTGACTGTGGAATTATGATTTCAGCGAGCCACAATCCATATTATGACAATGGAATAAAGCTTATCAATTCAAACGGAGAGAAGATGGATGAGGAAACAATCCTTCTCATAGAGGATTATCTCGATGGAAACCTTAAGCTGTTTGGACAGGAATGGAAGGAACTTCCTTTTGCACATAAAGATGCCATTGGCTGTACTGTTGACTATGTTGCAGGTCGTAACCGTTATATGGGATACCTGATCTCACTTGGTATTTATTCATTCAAGGGTATGAAGGTCGGACTTGACTGCGCAAACGGAAGCTCATGGAATATGGCAAAGTCTATATTTGAGGCACTCGGAGCAAAGTGCTATGTCATAAATGCAGAACCGAATGGCTTAAACATAAATAACAATGCAGGTTCTACACATATAGAAGGATTGCAGAAATTTGTAGTAGATAATGGACTTGATGTAGGATTTGCTTATGACGGGGATGCTGACAGATGTCTTTGCGTTGATGAACTTGGAAATGTCATAACAGGTGATCATATACTTTACATATACGGAAAATATATGAAAGAGCGTGGAAAACTTGTTGCAAATACAGTAGTCACAACTGTTATGTCAAACTTTGGATTATACAAAGCATTTGATGAGCTTGGAATCGGATATGCAAAGACAGCTGTAGGTGATAAATATGTATATGAATACATGCAGCAGAACGGATGCCGTATAGGTGGAGAACAGTCAGGACACATCATTTTCTCAAAATATGCATCTACAGGAGACGGAATACTTACAAGTCTTAAGATGATGGAAGTAATGCTTGCGAGAAAACAGAAAATGAGCCAGCTGTGCGAGGGACTTACGATTTATCCGCAGGTACTTGAAAATGTACGTGTTGAGGATAAAGCACAGGCACTTGCAGATCCACAGGTTAAAGAAGCTGTTTCACAGGTAGAGAAAGAACTTGGGGATACAGGCCGTATACTTGTCCGTGAATCAGGAACAGAGCCTGTGATCAGAGTTATGGTTGAGGCAGAGACAGAAGAGATCTGCCGCAAATATGTTGACATGGTAGTTGAAAAGCTTAAATAATATTTTAAGAAAACTGTAGTTATTTGTAATAACAGTAAAGATCAATAAATAATGATAAAAATAAATGGAGCACATTTGAAATGAATGTGCTCCATTTGGCTTTTTTAGAATACTACAATACCATTTCTTACATTATAATAGTGACCATTATAAGGACAGCTGCCAGAATAGTTCCAGTTCAAAACACCGTTTCTGATGTAGAACCAGTTACCTGCATTCCGGGCAAGACCTGTATAGCCGAAATCAACTTTGCCATTGTTTACATAGAACCATCTGCCGTTATATTTGCATAGACCTAAAGCATACCAGTTAAGTTTGCCGTTGGCGATATAATACCATGCGTTTCCGTATCTGCACAAACCTGTATAATTCCAGTTCAGAATGCCCTTATTAACATAGAACCATGATCCATTGTATTTACAAAGACCTGTATAATTCCAGTCCAGAACGCCATTTTTTATGTAAAACCAGTGGCCTGCATTTTTAGCAAGACCTGTATAGCCGAAATCGACTTTACCATTGTTTACATAGAACCAGTTGCCGTTATATTTACATAAGCCTGTAGCGTACCAGTTGAGTTTACCATTTGCGATATAATACCATGCGTTTCCATATCGGCATAGGCCTGTATAACCAAAATCAACAATTCCTTTATTTACATAGAACCAGTTTCCAAAATATTGGCAGAGTCCTGTGTAAGAATAATCTACATCATCATTGTTAAGGTAGTACCATTCTCCGTATATTTTAGCCAGTCCTGTGTAGGATACGTTTGTATCTGTAGAAACAGATGTTGAAAATGATGATTCATTTGCAACACCATAATTGTTGCTTGCATTGTCAAGATATGCAAATTCTTCTACCCAGTAATAAGTTCCATCGACAAGAACACATGCTATTCCAACAGCATTGAATGATTCACCAAGCATATTGCGGCGGTGTCCCTGACCGGAATAATCCTCGTCATCCTCACGCCATGCTTTATTTGTGGCAGCTGCTGACTCATAACCATATGCGATGTTCTCACCGGCGGCAGAATAATCTACACCGAGTTCATTGTATGCGCTAAAGCAGCTTGAACCGTTTGGACGTGTGTGTGAAAAATCGACAGAAATCTCTATCGCACGCTGCATGGCAACTCGTTCAAGACCTGCATCATAATATAAATTTGTCTGGGCTGCAGAAGAATTGAAATAAACCTTATGTGTGTTGCTTGAATCCCATGACCATGCAGAAGAACTGCCACGGAATGAGTTTATCATACCCCATATTTTTCTGGCTTCGCCCTGATGGTAACTTCCGGACACAGTCACTGATGTGGCAGCGAATGTGTTTTGTGCAGGCAGTACAGAAAGCATAAGTGTGACTGCCATAATAAACGCAACAATCTTTTTGACTGTTTTCATTAGTATACTCCTCCTTTTAAGTGAAATATTAGATAATTGTGTTATAATGATATCTGGTACTTTGAGATTATAACAAAGTAGTACGATATGACTATAGTATAATACCAGGATGATGAATCGTCAATTTATTAATTTTGATTTAAGATGTATTATGGCAGTTGAAAATCCAAACTTATTTGCTATAATAATGTAAGTATTAGTTAAAATGAAACCTATAGAGGAGAAATCAATGAGTAAAAAGAAGAGGAAAACAACCAAATGGATTAAGTTTGCACGTGTGCTCATAGCAATCCAGGCAATACTTAGTATTATAGTTACAGGAATGGTTATAAAGACACAGATGCTTCCGGCTAAATTCCTTATACCTATGATCATTTTGTTTGTTGTTGCATTATTGCTCGTGTTTGCGCTTGTATATGTAGGACAAAACAGAAAACACCCTACAAAATCATGCTACTTAAAGAGAGGGCTTGGTACATTTATAGCGGTGCTCATCATAGCTGTATGCGTATTTGCAACATCTGTACTTGGAAAGCTTTTAGGAACGATCGGTTATCTGACCGGCGATAAGGAAACAGTAGAGGAAAAAGTCGGAGTTTATGTAATGGATGATGATCCGGCCAAGACAATAAATGATGCTGCTGACTACGAATTCGGAATTTCACAGTCATACGGATATGAGGATACTAAGGAAGCAATAGATGATATCAATAAAAAGCTTGGTTCTGAGATCGCTACCAAAGAATACGATACAGCACTTGATATGGTGGATGCGTTATACAGCGGCAAGACAAAGGCAATGATCATAAATGAATCATATGAATCTATTATATCCGACACAGAAGGTTATGAGGATTTTACCTCTAAAACACGTATAATATATGAATATACAAAGACATATGAGGTTGAGAAGACACAGAAGGATGTAAAGGTTACAAAGGAGCCATTTGCTGTATATATCAGTGGTTCAGATACAAGGGAGGCAAAACTTGCAAAGAGCCGTAGTGATGTAAACATACTTGCATTTGTAAATCCTGTATCAAAGCAGGTTCTGCTTCTTAACACACCTAGAGATTATTATATAAATATTTCGATTGCGCCGGATTCAAAGGACAAGCTTACGCATTGTGGACTTTATGGATTAGACTGTTCTATGGATACGCTTGCAGACCTTTATGGAATAGATTCCATAAATTATTATGCACAGATAAACTTTACAGGATTTGAGACACTTATAGATGAAATTGGTGGAGTGACTGTATATTCTGATGCATCATTTACATCATCAGATTATCCTGATTACAAATATGTAAAAGGTGAGAATGAATTAAACGGTTCAGAAGCATTGGCATTCGTCAGGGAAAGATATAATCTGGGCGATGGAGATTATGCAAGAGGACGTCATCAGATGGCTGTTATATCAGCGGTCATAGATAAGATGACAAGCAGTACAACACTTCTTACAAATTATTCAGGAATAATGGACAGCTTAGAGGGAATGATATCTACTGATTTTGAATCAGGCGATATATCAGCACTCATAAATATGCAGCTTTCAGATGGCGGCGGCTGGGATGTCAAGTCATACACGGTTGTCGGAGAAGGAACAAAGAGAACAACATACTCTATGCCAAAATTTAAAGCATATGTTACTATTCCGGATGAGGAATCGGTAGATAAAGCAAAAGGACTGATCAAAAAAGTTATGAATGGTGAAACGATCACAGATTCTGATGTAGAGTAATATAAAACCTGCTTCATAACAGATGAAGCAGGTTTTTTTAGGAGAAAATAATGAAGAAAAAATTTATCGCAGGAATACTTTTCGCAGCCTCATTGTCGTTAGGTGCCGGAGCATGGAGACAGAGCGCAAGGGCAGATGATCAAAATGGATATAATGCGGATATTCCACAGATGGAGGGACAGAGCATAGAGGATGAGGCAGATGATCTCTACAGATCATCCCTTCCCCAGAAATATATCACAGATAATCTTCCGAAAATTAAAAATCAGAGCCCATATGGTGCATGCTGGTCTTTTGTCATGGCTGCACTTGCAGAGATAAATGTAAGCAGGAATGGCGGCAATATGCCGGATTACAGTGAGATGCACATTGTTAACTTTACATATGACGGGACTACAGATCCTCTCGGCGGATTTTCGGGTGATTCAAATTATTGCGGATCTGCAAAAGGAAAGCTTGATATAGGCTGCAACTATGAGCTTGCAGCAAGTTCTGTGGCAAACTGGAAAGGTTATGCTGACGAATCGGTGCTTCCATATAATATTGGGAATGCAACCGCTGTAGAAAATGGCGAAGTGGACAGCAAACTTGCATATGATGACACAGCACACATAAGAAATTTCTACCTTGGTGATATAGTAAATGATAGAGATAACGTAAAGGAGCTTATTCGGAAATATGGAGCAGTAGGAGTTGATTATTATAATAAACAGAGCGGATATTATAATGAAGCAACTAACTCTTATTACTGTAACAGTGATATAACAGGAAATCATGCAGTTACGATTGTTGGATGGGATGATAACTATTCTGCGTCAGACTTTTCTATAAACCCTGGGGAAAATGGAGCATGGCTTGTTAGAAACAGCTGGGGCAGTGTGGGTGATGAGTACAACTATAATGGATATTTCTGGATGTCATATTGTGATAAAAGCCTTGATCCGACTGCTATAGCGGTTGATTGTGTAACAAAGGCTGACAGTGATTTTTATGATAATAATTATCAATATGATGGCTCAATCTATTCAGCAACCTGCAGAACAACAGCAGCAGCAAATATATTTACAGCTCAAAAAGGATATGAACAGTTAAAGGCAATATCGTTTGTGACTGATGATACAGATGAAGATTATACGATAAAGATATATAACAGGCTAAGTGATCCGACAGATCCGCAGAGCGGCACACTTGTGGATACGATTACAGGCACGACCTCATATAAAGGAATGTATACCATAAAGCTTGATAAGACAGTATATGTATCAAAGAATGATAAATATTCCGTAGTTATAGAACTGACAAAACATGATGGATCACGCGGAGCATTCAGATGTGAGACGAGCGGAAATATCAGTGGCATAAGGTTTACGGCATCTGCAGCAGAAAATACATCTTTTGTGTTATCTAAAGGAAGCTGGGTTGATGTGGTAAATGTCAATGGGATAGGAAATGTCAGGATCAAAGCCTACACTGATAATATGTCAGGGCTTATCTATGCTGATGGTAAATGGAATTATTATGACGATGGCGTAATAAAAACGGATCTGACTACCCTTATAAAATACAAGGGTAACTGGTTTTACCTGCGTGGAGGAACAATAGACTGGGGCTATACAGGACTTGTAAAATACAATGGAAACTGGTTTTATGTAAAAAGCGGAAAAGTTGACTTTTCTGCGTCAACGCTTTGTAAATACAATGGAAGCTGGTGGTATGTAAGAAGCGGAGTAGTTGATTTTAGTAAAACAACCCTTGTGAAATATAACGGATACTGGTTTTATGTAAAAAGCGGCAGGGTTGATTTTTCAGCAGTAACTCTCATAAAATACAATGGATACTGGTTTTATGTGAAAAACGGAGTAGTTGATTTTTCGGGATCGACACTGTGCAGATACAATGGATACTGGTTTTATGTGAAAAACGGAGTGGTTGATTTTTCGGGATCGACACTGTGTAAATACAATGGAACATGGTGGTATGTAAAGAACGGAGTAGTTGATTTTTCCGCAACAACATTATGTAAATATAAGGGAACATGGTTTTATGTAAAAAAAGGTGCGGTAGATTTCAAAAACAGTACACTATGTAAGTATAATGGAAACTGGTACCTTGTAGGAAGTGGAGTTGTAAGCTGGAATTACAGTGGAAAATACAAATATAATGGAAATTGGTTCAACATTAAAGGTGGAATTGTTAGATTTTAATAATGACAAAATACTAATTATGTAGTACAATATAATGTCGTATACTAAAAAAGGAGTAGATAAAAATTATGGAACGTGATGAAATAACAATTGATTTACGCGAGATGGTACTGTATGTAGCACGGAAATGGAAACTGTTAGTTTTATGTATGGTTATTTTGGCAGTACTTTGTGATGTGTTTTCTTTTGCGTCTTCAGCAAAGGTAAAGAAAGATGAAGCAGCAGAGACCAAAAAGAAGATTGAGACAATAAAAGAAGTCGATGAAGTAGATCAGGCTTTTGGAGCATATTCTAAATACAAAGAGCAGTACGATAACACTTTTGATTATATAAGTGGCTCTGTTATGATGGGACTTGATGCTTCCGCAGTTGCAAAGGACAGCATTGTATATAGGATTTCTTCAGAGGATGCAATTGATATAGCTAAATCTCTTGAAAGCTTTACAGCAGATGATGCACTCTGCAAGAGTATGGCAGATATATTAGGCTGTGAAGAAAAATATGCAGGAGAGCTTGTTTCAGTAAAAAATACAACAGGAGAAGTTTCTCTTGGCAATGTCAAAATGGATCTTACAATTGATTCTGCTGTAGTGGTAGTCACAGTGTATTCATCTGATGAAGCTAAGCTTACTGATCTGGGAAATGTTGTAAGCAGCGCATTCGAGTCATATGCAGCTTCTATGTCAAATACATATGGACAGTTTGGAATTGAACAGGTTGCACAGCAGCAGGGTATGATCTCAGACAGTGAACTTGCGAATAATCAGCAGAACACAAATGCCACACTTGATTCTTTAAAGAGTGCTATGGATAGTTTTGGTACATCCTTTACTGCAGAACAGACAAAATACTTTGAGGCTCTCAAGGATAATATGAAGGCTGATGACAAAGAAAAAGAGATTTCATATATAAATGTTAAATATATCGTTCTCGGTGCAGCGGCAGGATTTATCCTTCCGGCTATAATTCTTGCAATTTTATATATTCTTTCAAGAAAATTAAAAGCTGTATCAGATGTAAGTGACAGCTTCAGGGTTGATGTCCTTGGAAATGTTGTAGATGGTACAGATAAAGCAAAAGCACAGGAACAGATAGAGTATATCTGCGCACAGCTTGCAGTATTGGCAGAAAAATCGCAGAAAAAAAATATCGTATTTGCAAGTACTGTAGACAGTAAAAATCTTGCAGGTATTGATGAAATTGCTGATAAAGCTATCGGAAAAACTCTTTCAGATGCTAAATATGCAGGAGCAGTATTAACTGATGCAAAAGCATTAAAGGTTTTAGAAGCGGCAGAAGGAGTTGTTTTAATAGAAAAATTATTTGCCACAACATACAATGATTTTGAGAAGGAGCTTCAGTTATGTAAGCGCCTCAATGTTCCGGTAGTAGGTTGTATAGTTGTAAGGTAAAAGAATAGGAAGTGTAAAAATGAAAGGTTTAAAGAAGTGGTTGTTGATCGCAGTTGCATTCGTATTTTGCACATGCGTTCCTTCAACTATGGCATTTGCAGATGAAGAAACACAGGCACAGTTATTCCTGTCTACATCACAGCTTGAAGTAAACACAGTTCGTGAATACGATGCGCCTGAAGTGGATTCGCCTGATGGATGGACAATATCATCAGAAGTCTGGTCAAGCAGCAATGAATCAGTGGCAAAGATAGATCCACAGACTGGTGTGATCGTTCCTGTAGCAGATGGAACAGCAAAGATTACTGTTACTGTTACATTTGATGGAAAAGCTGACACACAGACTGCGGAGTATGAAGTAAATGTTAATTTATGGAACGGACTCCACACAAATGAAGATGGCATTGTCTGTTTATATAAAGATGGTGTTGTAGATACAAGTGCTACAGGCATCATGGAAATAGACGGACAGTGGCTGTACTTAAATGAAGGACAATTCCAGCCAGATTACAATGGAGTAGCAAAGTACTCTTCATACTGGTGGAAAATTACTGATGGATATGTTGATTTTGGTTATACAGGCTTTGCAAAGAATGAAGCAGGCTGGTGGTATATATCATCAGGAAAGATTGATTTTTCAGCTAACGGTCTTATTAAATGGAATGGCAGCTGGTGGTATGTAAACGGAGGAAAGATTAATTTTGCATACACAGGACTTTGCAAATACAATGGCAGCTGGTGGTATGTAAGCGGGGGCCGTATTAATTTCAGTGCAACAGGACTTTGCAAATACAATGGCAGCTGGTGGTATGTAAACGGAGGAAAGATTAACTTTGCATACACAGGACTTTGCAAATACAATGGCAGCTGGTGGTATGTAAGCGGAGGCCGCATTAATTTCAGTGCAACAGGACTTTGCAAATACAACGGCAGCTGGTGGTATGTAAGCGGAGGCCGCGTTAATTTCAGCGCAACAGGACTTTGCAAATACAACGGCAGCTGGTGGTATGTAAGCAGTGGCCGTGTAAACTTCAATGCAACAGGCTTTGCGAAATATAATGGTTACTGGTGGAGAGTCGTTTCCGGCAAGGTTAATTTCAGTGCATCAGGAATCTACAAATTCAATGGTTACTGGTGGTATACAAAGGGTGGCCATATAGATATGTCATATAATGGCGTGGCACAGTATAATGGCTACTGGTGGAAATTCAAAAATGGTTACATTGATTTTAAATACACAGGACTTGGCAGAAATCAGTATGGCTGGTGGTATGTAAGCGGAGGCCGTGTGAATTTTAAAGCAACAGGACTTTGCAAATACAATGGCAGCTGGTGGTACATAAATAATGGAAAGCTTGATTTCAATTATAATGGACTTACAAGATTTAACGGCAGCTGGTGGTATGTAAAAGGCGGATATGTTAGATTCGACTATACCGGAACAGTAGAATACGGCGGCAGCTGGTGGTATGTAAAGAGTGGCCGCATAGATTTCTCTTATAATGGGGATGCAAATGTAAATGGCATGACATACCATGTTTCAAACGGAAAAGTAACAGGATATGCATCTAAATTATACACTGTAACAGATCCGAATTCAGATATGTATGGTCAGACACTCAAACTATATTACTCACCTTCAGGTGAGCTTGTTGAGGATGTAAGCGATATAATCGGAAGCGGTCATACATATGAGCTTCATGTAAATAAAACTGAAAATATCGTAACAGTTTACACTACAGATGGTAATGTATATGTTCCTGTTAAGAGATTTATCTGTTCAAATGGTGGAAGTAATACACCGGAGGGAACATTCTACAGCCCTGACAAGTACAGATGGTGGGAGCTTATGGGACCATGCTGGGGACAGTGGTGTACACGAATCACAGGAGGTGTATTATTCCATTCAGTATTCTACAACAGCTATCAGGATCCACAGTCACTTAGTGTAAGGGCTTACAATAAGCTTGGTACTACATGCTCACATGGATGTGTAAGACTTACAGCCGGCGATGCAAAATGGATATATGATAACTGTGCGTCTGGCGTAAAGATCGTCGTATATTCAAAAGATGGATATGAGCCATTCTCTAAGCCGACATCATATCAGCTTCCTAGCTGGCATACATGGGATCCTACAGATCCGACAATGTATTACAAATGTCAGGAGAACGGATGCCACTAATGGAAAAAATTTAAGGTTTCCTTAATTCTATAGCATAGGATTTTATTTTATAAAGTTCTATGCTATAATTTTTTAGGATTAAATAGAAATGGTGAATGAAGATGAAAAATGTACTAGAATGGTTAGAAAAAACAGTAAAAGAGTGCCCGGACAAGACGGCTTTTTTGGATACCGATGATAAAATTACATTTGCGAAGGTATCAGAAATCGCAAAAAAGGAGGGCGCTTATCTTATAAGAAAGCTTGGAATAGGACGTGAGCCTGTTGCGGTTTTCGCAGGAAGAAAGATGATAACACCTGCATATTTCCTTGGAGTTGTGTATGCGGGAAGACCTTATGCACCGATCGATGCATCACTTCCGGACAAAAGAATAGAAAAGATACTTGAAAACCTTATGCCAAGGGCAATCGTAGCGGACAGGGAAAGCCTTGGACATGTCAGGGAAATAGTCGCAGAATTGTCAAAAGATGAAAACTTTGTTGCACCGGAGATTTTCGTGGCAGAGGAAGTATGCAGCACAGATACAGAAAATAAAGAGGATGAAGAACTCTTAGCTGCTGTAAGAAAACAGATGTCGATGACAGATCCGCTCTATATTATTTATACATCAGGATCTACAGGAAATCCTAAAGGAGTTATGACATCACATCTTTCCCTTATGACATATATAAATGCATATTGTGGTGTGATGCAGATAGAAAGAGATGATGTTCTTGGAAACCAGTCACCGCTTGATTATATTGCAGCGATAAGGGATATTTATCTGCCGCTTAAAACCGGATGCTCCACAGCGATAATTCCTAAGGAATATTTTATGGAGCCGAATATTTTATTTGACTATATGAATAATAAAAATGTGACAAGCGTAGGGTGGAGCGTATCGGCATTTACTATACTTTCATCACTCGGAGCATTCGAGGAGGTTAAACTTAACAGCTTAAGAAAAATATGCTTTTCAGGATCTGTTATGCCATGCAAAATACTGAGGATATGGCAGGAAAACCTCAAAGGAGCACATTTTGTGAACCAGTACGGACCGACAGAGGCCACAGCCTCATGTACGTACTATTCAGTTGACCATCTGGTGGATGATGATGAGGTCCTTCCTATCGGACAGGCTTATGATAACTATAGGGTTTTCCTTATAGGAGAAGACGGAAAAGTGCCACAGACCGGTGAACAGGGAGAGATATGTGTGTGCGGCCCGGTGCTTGCACTCGGCTATTATAACGATCCGGAGAGGACAAATGCAGCATTTACATTAAATCCTCTCAATAAAGCTTATCCGGAAAGGATGTACAGAACCGGAGATTATGGTAAAATAGATAAAGATGGTGTGCTTCATTTTTGCGGACGCATGGATAGACAGATAAAGCACATGGGACACAGAGTCGAGCTTGATGAGGTGGAACATGCAGCAAATGTAGTTGACGGAGTCGATGAAAGCTGTGTAATATATAATAAGCAAAAAGAAGTGCTTATGCTGTTCTTTTCGGGAGAGTGTGAAAAGAGACAGCTGGCCATCGCACTCAGAGAGGAACTTCCGGGATTTATGGTTCCAAGAAAAATCAAAAAACTTGAACAGCTCCCGAAACTCCCTAATGGCAAATATGATATGAAAAAACTGGAGGAAATGTAAAATGAGAGACACGATAATGGAAATTTTAGAGGATTTAAGACCTGATGTTGACTTTGAAAAAGAGACAAAGCTTATTGATGACAAAATCTTAGAGTCATTTGATATAGTATCACTTGTATCAGAGCTTTCAGATGAATTTGATATCACAATAAGACCAAAGGATCTTGTGCCTGAGAACTTCAACTCTGTAGATGCTATAGAGGCTCTTGTAAGTAAGCTTGTGGAGGAATAAAATATATGAACTCAACACCATATTATGTATTTGATACGGATGAGTTCGCTAAAAGAGCAGCCATGATCAAGGCTGCTCTTGGTAATATTCATCTGTGTTTTTCTATTAAAGCAAATCCGTTTTTACTTCATCGTATACCGGAAGGACTTGACCGTGTTGAAGTATGCAGCCCGGGCGAGCTTGAGATATGTATCGCCCTTGGCATTGATCCGTCTTCCATCATATATTCAGGAGTTATGAAAGAAGAAACTGACATCACAAGGGCAATCACATATGGTGCAGGGATTCTTACATGTGAGAGTATACGTCATGCCCAGCTTGAGAGCAAGGTGGCTCTTTCCCAGGGGAAAAAGGTAGATGTGATACTCAGGCTCAGCAGTGGAAACCAGTTTGGAATGTCGCTTACGGATATTGAGTATATAATTTCAAACCCGGACGAATTCAAAGGAATTTCAGTGATAGGGCTTCATTATTATTCCGGAACACAGAAATCGCTTCGAAAGATAAAAAAAGATCTTGATAAAATAGAATCTGCGATCAGCACATTGGATGAAAAATATGGATTTAAGCCGGAGCTTATTGAATACGGCCCGGGACTTTGTGTGTATTACTTTGAGCCGGACTGGGAGGAAAAGGAGAAGGCTGCGCTGGATGAAGCTGCTACAGTTTTAAAGGAGTTTGCAGAAAAATATCCTCTCGGAATAGAGATGGGACGTTTCCTTGCTGCGTCATGCGGAAAATATTTTACAACAGTTAAAGATATTAAGACACAGGGTGACGCAAATTATGTTATACTTGACGGAGGAATACATCATCTTAATTATTTCGGACAGAGGATGGCAATGGAAGTTCCACCGATCCGTTATGCAACAGAAGGAAAAAAAGCGCCGGATGAGGAAGTGGACTACACACTTTTTGGAAGTCTGTGTACAGTCGCAGATGTTTTAGTGCGTGAGGTAAGGCTGCCGCATCTTGATATAGATGATGTGCTTGAATTCGGACATTGTGGTGCATATTCCATGACGGAGGCGCCGGCTCTTTTCCTGTCGAGATTTTTACCTGCGATCTATGCGTACTCATCCGATAAGGGATATGAATTACTAAGAGACCACATACCGGCTTCTGATATAAATAAACCAGTTACGGAGTAATTTATGGAACTTATTTCAGCAGCATTTGCTGCATTTACAGTTATTTTTTTAATTGCATATTATGTATGTCCAAAACGTTTCCGCTGGATGGTGCTTCTTTTAGCAAGTTATTGCTACTATATCATTATCTGCGGAAAGTATGTGGCATTCATTCTTTTTACGACTGCATCAACTTACTTTGGTGCAGTTTTTATTGACATACTTTTAGATACACAAAAGAAAACGATAAAGGAAAATGCAAAAAGCTGGAGCAGGGAGCAGAGGAAAGCATACAAAGAAACCATAAGAAAAAAACGTATAGCAATAATGCTTCTTGTCCTTATATTAAATTTCGGACTGCTTGGATTTTTAAAATATATTCCATATGCTTCCAGGCTTGGACTTCTGCTTCCGCTTGGAATTTCGTTTTATACATTCCAGTCTATGGGATATCTTATTGATGTTTATCAGGAAAAGGTAAAGGCACAGACTAACTTTTTTAAATTAGCACTTTTTGTATCCTTTTTTCCACAGATAATACAGGGACCTATTGCGGTTTATGATGATCTGGCAGGGCAGCTTTACGAAGGACATGCATTTGATTATGATAAGCTTAAACGGGGTGCGCTTTTAGTATTATGGGGCGCCTTCAAGAAAATGGTCATAGCTGACCGTGCAGTGGTCGTCATGAACTATATCCTTTCGGATGTGCACGGATTTTCGGGAAGCTATGTTTTGTTTGCGGCGGTCGTTTACGCACTTCAGCTTTATACGGATTTTTCCGGCGGCATAGATATAGTAAGAGGAATAGGAGAAATGTTCGGTATCACTATGGCGGAAAACTTCAGACAGCCATATTTTTCACGTTCTCTTACAGAGTACTGGCACCGCTGGCACATAACACTTGGAAACTGGTGCAGGAATTATATCTTTTATCCTTTATCAATCTCAAAAAGATTTCTTGATATGGGTAAGTTTTTGAAAAAGCACAGTACAAAACATATTGCAAAAGTGCTACCGGGAAGCATAGCTTCAGTTATAACGTTTCTTGTAATCGGAATATGGCATGGGGCAAACATGAAATATGTGGCATTCGGACTCTGGAACGGAGTAGTCATCATGATCGCAGAACTTATAGCACCGGTTACGAACAGTATAAAAACAAAATTTTGTGGATATAAATTCAAAATACTGCCGGTACTGTGGACATTTATCCTTGTGCTTGTGGGATATTATTTCGATATTGCGGATGATCTGTCACAGGCTGTATATATGCTTGTAAAATCTGTTACTGATTTTCATATAAGTGATTTCTCATATGGAAACTTCATGGCAGCCCTTAAGCCGTGTGGCTACAGGACAGCTGATTTTATGCTGCTGGCTTTGCTTACAGTATTTTTGTTTATGGTTTCTCTGGTAAAGGAAAAGAAAAATCTTATGATAAGGGACTGGCTTATGGCAAGAAAGCTCCCGGTGCAGTGGATCATAATAATGGCAGGAATTTTTTCAGTCATAATATTTGGATATTATGGACCAGGAATAAATCCGGCGGATTTTGTATACATGCAATTTTAGGAAAATAGTGAGGACTTAAATGAAAGGCAAAAAAAGAATCTGGTGGAGACCGCTAGTGTTTGCGGTACTTTTTTCAATTGTATTTTGCGTGGTATCACAGATGTTTATTACAGCTGACCGTTCAGACATTTCCAATATAAGAGGGTTTTATTATGAACCCAAAAATTCACTGGATGTTGTCACGATGGGACCAAGCGAAATGTATACGGGATATGCGCCGACACTTGCATGGCATGAATTTGGCTATACATCATATAATTTTGGAGCGGGAGCGATACCCTGTAACCTATACAAGTCAATGCTAAAAGAGGTGCTAAAGCGTCAGAATCCAAAGCTTATCGTAGTAAACATAAGTGATTATTATGATGGCGAGTGGAACTATGATGACGAAGTATATATGCGTAAATGGATAGATAATATTCCGTGGTCGCAGAACAAAATTGATACGATAAAAGATGTAATAGCAAAAAACGACAGGGCGGGATATTTTTACAGCCTGTGGAAATACCATGATAACTGGGCGAATCCGCTTGATGTATTTAATGCTCTTAAAGTTAAAATATACCTTGCAGAAAATGGTGGGACAAACAATAAAGGATTTCTGACAAACACTACGATAACAGGAGGCCAGGAAAATCTTGCGGCACTTGGAAAACGCGACTCCTTAAATATGTCTTTTTCAAAAAAGACAGAAGGGTATCTGAGGGATTTTCTTGATTTCTGCAAAGAAAGCAATATAGAAAATATGCTTTTTATTGCAATGCCTCATCAGATGAAAAGTATCAATGCGGACGTGATAGACCAGATCGGCGGCATTGTCGGTGAATATGGATATGATTTTATGGATCTGGATAAAAGCTATGCACAGATAGGCATAGATGATGCGACAGATTTTTCAGATGGTGAGCATATGAACGTAAACGGAATGGAAAAGTTTACAACATATCTTGGACAGTATATTGTGGATAACTATGATGTTGCCAGATCAGACAGTGGATATACTGATGATATTAAAGCAGACTGGGATGCATGCTATGAAAAAACTATGGGGATTATAGACAGATGCAAGGAGGATATGAAGAGTGGAATCCATAAAGAGTACTGGGAAGGCGATTGATATATCGGTCGTTGTGCCATGCTATAATGAACAGGGAGCTTTGCCGTTTTATTATGATAAAATGAAAGAGGTTATGGCTTTGCTGCCGGAGCTTTCGTTTGAGATAATAATTGTGGATGATGGTTCGACAGATGGAACATTGGAGACCGCAAAGCAGCTTGCAAAGAGTGATGACCGCATCAGGTATATATCATTTTCCAGAAACTTCGGAAAAGAGGCGGCCATGTATGCCGGACTTAAGAATGCATCAGGAAAGTATACTGCCATAATGGATGCTGATCTTCAGGATCCGCCGGAAATGCTTCCCAAAATGTACCGGGTCATAACAGAAGAAGGATATGACGCAGTTGGAACCAGACGTGTTACAAGAAAAGGTGAACCTCCGGTCAGATCTTTTTTTGCAAGGAAATTTTATAAGATAATGAGCCGTATTTCAAAAGCAAATATGGTAGATGGGGCAAGGGATTACAGACTTATGAACCGCAAATATGTGGACGCTCTTCTAAGTCTGGGTGAATATAACCGGTTTTCAAAAGGACTTTTTGGATGGGTAGGATTCAAAGTAAAGTGGCTTGAATTTGAGAATGTAAACCGGATCGCAGGAGAGACAAAATGGTCATTTGGACAATTATTTTTGTATAGTCTTGATGGGATAGTCGCATTTTCCAATGTACCGCTTTATATGGCGTCAATTGCAGGAATAGGAAGCTTTATAGCGGCAATAGCAGCGATGATATTTATAATCGTGCGCAGGCTTGTTTTTGGAGATCCGGTTGCAGGCTGGGCTTCGACTGTTGTGATAATACTGTTTATCGGTGGTATACAGCTTCTTAGTATAGGGATTCTTGGACTGTATCTGTCAAAGCTTTATCTTGAAGCAAAAAACCGCCCTATATATTTATTAGATGAAACAAATATAAAAGATGCCAGGTAGAGGCATCTTTTTTTTGAGGCAGATCAATTAATATGGAGCTTTGCTTTTACGGTGTTTATTATCTCATCAAGCATGGAATCCTTAAGGAGAAAAAGTAAGATAAAATAAAGTGCGCCGCCGGCGGTGATCATTATAAGAGTGCTTATTATGCATGGTTTAAGTATATAGTTTAAACCGATAAGAGCGATAAGCATTACAATAGAGGCGGCAAAGTATTTGGTGGAAAGAGAAAAAACAGTTTTCACACTGAGTTCCTTACGCACATACCAGAATTGTACGATCGTAATTATCAGTTCTGATATGACAGAGGCTATTGCGGCACCATACGAATGTAAAAATGGGATCATTATCATGTTAAGCACAAAGTTTGCCACAGCGCCGATGCATACCGAACGGGTGAGCAGATTTTCACGCCTGGTCGTTATAAGATACTGGATCCCTATGACATTGCTAAGTCCTATTACAGGGATCAGAAGAGCCAGTATTATAAGCAGATTTGGAACCTTATCATATCCAGAGCCATAGAACCATGGTGAAAAATTATGTGCGGTTCCCATAAGTCCAAAGCAAAGGGGAAGACCCATAAACCATACAAAACGGAAGCTTTTGTATAGCAGATCTTTTACCTCTTTTGTCCTGTTTTCGCTGAAATATTTACCTATGCGGGGAACCATTACAGCGCCAAGGGCGGTTACTATAGTAAGGACCATTTTTGAAATTTTGCTTGCCTGCTCGTAATAACCGTTTTCAATCGTAGTGTGAGTGATCTGGTTTAACATGGTTTTGTCCATTGCGGTGTATATTGTTGTTGCAACAGTCGGTATAAACAGTGCTATTGTCGCTCTAAGGTGTGAAAACGGATGCAGTTTTTTAAAATCAGGCCGGTCAACGTATTTCGGAACGTAAAACCATATGGAAAGATTGGATAAAAGCTCCATTATGCACATTCCCGCAACATATATTACCAGATCATCTTTATTGTGTATGGCGATAAAAATAAATGCTATGTTTATTATTTTAAATATGACATTTCGGCCGGCTACCTTACCGAATTCTTCCATTCCCTGTAAGAGCCATGCTATATCAGCTGCAACGGACACAAGACACATCGCCTGAAGAAGGAGCAGTGTTGTATGCTCATGGTATATAAAAATTGTAAATATCAGATATGCGGCGAGGCATACTGCAACACTTATTATGCTCAGCAGCTCGATCTCCCAGAAAGTCTGTGTGCGTTTTTTTCTGTCACTCTGCAGATATGAAATCTCCCGGTTGCCATAGTTTAATGTACCGAGTGCGGCAACCATTATAAAATAAGCAACGATGGATGAGGTATAGCTGTAAAGTCCGATACCATCAACTTTCAAAACCCTTGAAAGATAGGGGGTTGTTATAAGCGGTGTTATCAGTGTAAGGATCTGATAACTTACATTATAGATATAATTTAGTTTTAAGCTCTTTGAATTATTGGTTATTTTTCCACTTTTCGTTTTCATGATGATATGATAACATATATTGACTTATTTTTGCTAGAAAGTTATTATATAAAAATCGTTAACTACAAAACGGATAAAAGATATGGAAAAATTAATGATAAAAAAGAAAGAAGATGTAAAACAATTAATTTTGTATACGATATTTGGCAACATGACGTTTGTGATAAGTATAGTCTCATATGCATTTTGGGATATATATATGGGAATGAATGAGCTTATCGCAAATGCCATCGCATGGGTTTTTGCCGTGCTTTTTTCGTATGCTACAAATAAAAAATGGGTATTTAAAGCTCCGACACCGACTAAAACAGCATTATTAATGCAGCTTGTAGCCTTTTTTGGAGGAAGGTTTTTTACGCTGCTGATAGAGGAAGGAATCATATTAGTATTCATTACTATTCTGGGATTCCCAAGCATGTGGGTAAAGATCACAGCACAGATCGTTGTCGTAGTACTAAACTATGTCATAAGCAAACTGCTGGTGTTTAAGCAGTAATAACAAAAATATAATTTTGCAGGCAAAAATAATAATATCTTAAAGAAATGTTTGAATAAAGGTGTTATAATAAATAAAAGTATGCACTTAAGGAGATAATAATGGAAATAACTGTGATTGGTATAGCAGGGGGTACAGGCTCCGGAAAATCCACATTTACAAACAGATTGAAAGAACAGTTTGGTGATAAGATCGCTGTTATATATTATGATAATTATTACAGGGCACAGGATGATGTCCCTTTTGAAGAACGTAAAAAAGTAAATTATGATTCACCTGATTCGCTCGAGACAGATCTTATGATATCACATCTTAGGGCGTTGAAAGAAGGAAAGACCATCGAATGCCCGACATATGATTATACTGTCCACAACAGATCAAAGGAGACTGTTGTTATTGAGCCTAGAAAGGTCATTATCGTGGAGGGAATCCTTGCCCTTGAAAACGAAGAACTGCGCAATCTTATAGATATAAAAGTATTTGTCGAGGCTGATGCTGACGAGCGTATACTGCGCCGTGTGGTGCGTGATGTAAAGGAGCGTGGGCGTGATGTGGAGGATATTGCAAGACAGTATCTTACAACAGTAAAGCCGATGCATTACGTTTATGTCGAGCCGACAAAATATCTGGCTGATCTTGTGATAAACAGTGGAATGAATGATGTGGCATTCGAACTTATGAAGACGAAGATAGAGCAGATATTATAGTATGCGGGGTATTTATATGAGAAATGCTAAAAATAACGACTTAAAAAATATAAATAATAGATCAAAAAATAGTAATTCAAAAAACAAAAAAACAGGTAATGATTTCGATGAGAGAATGGCTGGACCTGAGCAGCCTGACAGTTATATGGGAAATGACAGACAGTGGATCCTTAGGGCACTTGTACTTGCGTTTGTCGACATATGTTCCATAGCTATATCGTTTTTCTTTGCCCTGATGATAAGATTTGAGTTTGTATACAGCCACATTCCCGAATTATATCTGGATGGATATCTGAAGATAGTACCTATATATATAGTGATATCACTCGTTGTGTTTTATTTTTGCAGGCTGTACCACAGCATATGGCGTTTTGCAAGCATAAATGAGCTGATCCATATTGTGATAGCTTATATGATAATGATAATCGTTGCTGTGATCATCCACTGTGCATATCCTATCACTATGCCATATGCATTCTGGCTTATCGGTCTTATGTTAAACTTTGCATGTACTACAGCTGAAAGGTTTGCCTACAGGCTTGTCCGTACAGGACAAAAAATGCTTGAACAGAAAGGCTCAGCAGATGGCGATGACAGAGTTATGATAATTGGTGCCGGAAATGCAGGAAGAATGCTGATACGTGAGCTTATCATGAGTTCGCACCTTCATACGAAGGCATGCTGTATCATAGATGATAATCCGGCAAAGATAGGACGATTTATAGATGGTGTTCCGATTGTCGGAAATAGAAATGATATTCCTGAAATGGTGGAAAAATACGACATATCTAAGATCATATATGCTGTTCCATCAACAACCGGAAAGGATAGAAAAGAAATACTTAATATATGCAAGGATACAGACTGTGATGTTTCTGTTGTACCCGGAATCTATCAGATGGTTGACGGAAGGGTATCAGTCTCAAGCCTTAGGCCTGTAAGTATAGAGGATCTTTTAGGACGTGATCAGGTAGTTGTAGATAATGATGGGATCCATTCATTTTTGCAGGGTAAGATTGTTATGGTAACTGGTGGAGGCGGTTCTATAGGAAGTGAGCTTTGCCGCCAGATAGCAAGAGAAGATCCTAAACTGCTTATAATATTTGATATTTATGAGAATAATGCTTATGACATCCAGCAGGAGTTAAAGCGTAAATATCCATATGTACATGTAGAAACACTTATAGGTTCGGTCAGAAATACAAACCGTTTGCACTATATTTTCCAGACATATCATCCTGAGATCATATACCATGCAGCTGCACATAAGCATGTTCCGCTTATGGAGGAAAGTCCTAATGAGGCGATCAAAAACAACGTACTCGGTACTTTAAAGCTATCAAGGATGGCTGCACAGTATAATGTTAAAAAATTCGTGCTCATCTCTACAGATAAGGCTGTTAATCCTACAAATATAATGGGAGCATCAAAGAGACTCTGTGAGATGATAATACAGATGATGAACCGTCAGACCAACACGGATTTTGTAGCGGTAAGATTTGGAAATGTACTGGGAAGCAATGGAAGTGTCATCCCTCTTTTCAAGAAACAGATCGAGGACGGAGGTCCTGTCACGGTGACGGACAAGCGCATCATAAGGTATTTTATGACTATCCCGGAGGCTGTAGCACTTGTGCTTCAGGCAGGATTATATGCAAAAGGCGGAGAAATCTTTGTACTTGATATGGGAGAGCCTGTGAAAATTGATGATATGGCGAGAAACCTTATAAGGTTGTCAGGACTTGAGCCTGATGTGGACATACAGATCGTGTACACAGGTCTGCGTCCTGGTGAAAAGCTGTATGAGGAGATGCTCATGAGTGAGGAAGGACTTAAGGAAACTCCAAACAAGCTCATACATGTCGGAGAGCCGATCGAGATGAATGATGAACTTTTTGAGAAACAGCTTGTCGAACTCGAAAAGGCATGTACGTCAGAGAGTAAAGATATAAAGAAGATCGTTGCGTCTGTAGTTAAGACATACAAACCTGATCTGGACGATTAACCGGATTACGGGGAATGGGAGATATTATGGAAAAAAGACAGATAACATTTTCTCCTCCTGATATAACGGAGGCAGAAATCGAAGCAGTTGCCGATACACTTAGAAGTGGATGGATCACAACAGGTCCTAAATGCAAAGAATTCGAAAAAAAAATTGCACAGTTTATAGGAACTGACAAAGCCGTTGTTCTTAATTCTGCAACAGCATGTCTGGAATCGATACTGCGTTTCTTAGGCATCGGAGCCGGGGATGAAGTGATAACAAGTGCCTACACATATACAGCATCAGCAAGTCCCGCTGTACATGTCGGAGCATCGCTTAAGATTGTAGATTGCAAAAAGGATTCTTTTGAAATAGATTATGATGCAATAGAAAATGCAATAACAGAAAAGACAAAAGTGATCATTCCTGTAGACATAGCAGGAGTGCCGTGTGACTATGACAGGATTTTTGAAATAGTAGAGAAAAAGAAAAATCTTTTCCAGCCATCAAATGACATACAGAAGGCTTTCGGAAGGATAATTGTCGCAGCCGATGGGGCACATGCTTTTGGCGCATATATAAACAAAAAGCAGCCTGATGGTACAGTAAATAAAATCATGGTGGGAAATATCGCTGATTTTACAAGCTTTTCATTCCATGCAGTAAAGAATTTAACCACAGCAGAGGGTGGCAGTCTTACATGGAGAAATATTCCTGGAATGGACAATGAAGAGATATATAAGCAGTTCATGCTTCTTTCACTTCATGGACAGACAAAGGATGCATTCCATAAAAACCAGCTTGGAGCATGGGAATATGACATAGCGGCTCCTTTATATAAGTGCAATATGACAGATATACAGGCCGCAATTGGACTTGTGCAGTTTGAGAGATATCCTGCGCTTCTGGACAGAAGAAGACAGATAATAGGTAAATATGATGAGGCCTTTAAGGAGATGGGATATAAAACAGTTCCACATTTTACAAAAGACCATACATCAAGCGGTCATCTGTATCTGCTCAGGATACCGGGGATCGATACCCAAAAGAGAAATGACATCATAGTAAAAATGGCAGAACGAGGCATTGCAACAAATGTACATTTCAAGCCTCTTCCTATGATGACTGCATACAAAAACCTCGGATTTGATATATCGGATTATCCTAATGCTTACCATCAGTACGAAAACGAGATAACGCTTCCGCTCCATACAAAATTATCTGATGAGGATGTTGACTATATCATTTCAGGTATCAAGGAAATTATGGCAGATTAAAAGGTTACTGTCTGCGCCTGTATGTGCAGGTAACCGGAGTGATCTGATCACATGAGTACAAATATAACGGAGATATAATATGAACAGATGGAAGTCATGGGGAGAACTCCCGGAATTTATGAAAAATGAATACACACTTAGATATTACAGGCGGCTTAGCAGGAAAAGAGGCAGTATGGCACTTAAACGGATATTTGATGTCATTATGTCGCTTATATTGCTGGTGCCGCTGTCTCCGGTGATACTGGTCCTTGCGATCTGGATAAAAGCAGACAGCAAAGGACCTGTTTTTTTCAGACAGGAACGTATCACCCAGTATGGCAGAAAATTCAAAATATATAAATTCAGAACAATGGTAGATGATGCTGATAAAAAAGGCTCACTTGTAACAACGGAGGGAGATGCAAGGATCACAAGAGTTGGAGGCGCCATAAGAAAATACAGATTGGACGAGATACCGCAGTTATTTAATGTTCTTGCAGGAGATATGACATTTGTAGGAACAAGGCCGGAGGTCGAAAAATACGTTATGGCATACACCCCTTCAATGATGGCAACACTTCTTATGCCTGCTGGTATTACAAGTGATGCGAGCATAAAATATAAGGATGAGGAAAAACTCTTAAAAGCTGCAGATGATGTGGATCATGTATATATCAAAAAGGTCCTTCCAAAAAAGATGAGATATAATCTTTCATACCTTAAACATTTTTCGATCATAAGAGATATAAGGATATGTATTGAAACGGTACTTGCAGTACTTAAATAGGAGAGGATGGTCATATGAGATTTTCAGTACTTATGTCTATATACTATAAAGAAAAACCTGATAATTTTGCGCAGTGCATGGACAGCCTGCTGGCGCAGACTTCTCTTCCTGATGAAATAGTTCTGGTTGAGGATGGAAGGCTGACAGATGAACTTTATAAGGTTATAGATGAATATACAGGCAGAATGGGCAATATAAATTTCGTAAGACTAAGATTAGACGAAAACAGAGGATTGGGGATTGCTCTTTCATATGGCATAAAACATTGCCGGAACAGACTTGTAGCAAGGATGGATACAGATGATATAGCTGTAAAGGACAGATTTGCCATGCAGCTGAAGGCTTTTTCGAAGAACCCGTCACTTGATATTGTCGGAGGTTATATAGACGAATTTATAGATGAGCCTGACAAACCATATTCGGTGCGTATGGTGCCAATCAGCCAGAAAGATATTTACAAATATCAAAGAAGGCGGGATGCGTTTAACCATATGACAGTCATGTACAAGAAAAATACTGTCATAGAAGCCGGAAACTACAAGGACTGTCTTCTGATGGAGGACTCACTTTTGTGGGCGGAAATGATAAAGAACCATGCACATATGGCGAATATCCCCAAAGTGCTTGTACATGCCAGATGTGGTGATGACATGATAGACAGAAGAGGTGGAATGAACTATTTCTTTAAATATAGAAACGGAAGGAAACACATCTTAAAGACCGGTACAATAAGCTATGCAGATTACTGTGTCACAGTGGCGGCACAGTTTGTTGTGTGCATTATGCCTACAGCACTGCGGCGGTTTATTTTTAAAAAAATATTACGCAAGTAAACTTTTCAAATAGCATGACTTGTGATAAAATCTATAAGAATTGTTACAAGTATTACGAATTTATTTCAGGAGGGATAATATAAATGGATTTCAGAGCAGAATACGAAAAATGGTGTACAGATCCATATTTTGATGAGGCGACAAAAGCTGAGCTTAAAGCATTAAACGGAAATGATAAAGAGATAGAGGACAGATTTTACCGCACTCTTGAGTTTGGTACAGCCGGACTTCGCGGAGTTATAGGAGCAGGAACGAACAGGATGAACATCTATACAGTTCGTCAGGCTACACAGGGACTTGCAAACTACATACTCTCACAGGGAGAGGAAGCCGTAAAAAGAGGCGTTGCGATTGCACATGATTCCAGAAATATGCATGATGAGTTTACAGATGCAACAGCACTCTGCCTTGCTGCAAACGGAATAAAGACATATGTATTTCCACAGCTTGCACCGGTTCCAGAGCTTTCATATGCAGTAAGGACACTTGGAACAATAGCGGGAGTTGTTATAACAGCAAGCCATAATCCGCGTGAGTATAATGGATACAAGGTATACTGGGAAGATGGTGCACAGGTTACGCCGCCTCATGATACAAATATAATGGCTGAGGTTGCTAAAGTTACATCTTTTGACCAGGTAAAGACAATGGATCGCGAAGATGCAATAAAAGCAGGACTTTACAACGTAATCTCAGATGAAGTTGAAGAGGGATATTTTGGAGAACTTAAAAAGCTTTCGATCCATCCTGAAATCATTAAAGATATGGCAAAAGACATCAAGATAGTGTATACACCTCTTCATGGAACAGGTCTTCGCCCGGTACAAAGAGTACTTAAGGATATGGGCTTTGAGAATGTATATATTGAGCCACAGCAGGCAGTTCCTGACGGAAACTTCCCTACATGCCCTTATCCAAACCCGGAGAATCCGGATGCATGGAAGCTTGCACTTGAACTTGCAAAGGAAAAGGATGCTGATATCGTTTTAGCAACTGACCCTGATGCAGACAGACTTGGTGTATATTGTAAGGATACAAAGACAGGTGAGTATGTTACATTTACAGGAAATATGTCAGCAATGCTTATCGGTGAGTATATTTTAAGCCAGAAGAGTGCCAATGGTACTTTGCCTGAGAATCCTGCATTTGTAGAGTCAATCGTTTCAACAGATATGGGTAAGGCAATTGCGGCAGCATATGGTGTAAAGCATATAGAGGTGCTTACAGGATTTAAGTATATTGGTGAGCAGATGCTTAAATTCGAAAAGACAGGATGCAACAATTATGTATTCGGTATGGAAGAAAGCTATGGATGTCTTCCGGGTACATATGCAAGAGATAAAGATGCACCGGCAGCAGTATGTATGCTCTGCGAGGTTGCAGCATTCTATAAATCACAGGGCAAGACACTCTGGGATGGAATGATCGACATGTATGAGAAATACGGATACTATCGTGAGGGCATTTCTACACTCACATTAAAGGGTATTGACGGAGCAGCCCAGATCAATGAGATAATGACAAAAGCGCGTGATAATGCGCCGGATACATTTGGTGAGTATAAGGTACTTGCTATACGTGATTATAAGAACGATACGAGAAAAGACTTGGCAACAGGCAAAGTGGAGCCTACAGGACTTCCTAGCTCAAATGTTTTATACTATGAACTTAACGATAATGCTTGGTGCTGTGTACGGCCTTCTGGTACAGAGCCAAAGATCAAATTCTATTTTGGAGTAAAGGGAAGCTCACTGGAAGATTCACAGTCTAAACTTGATGCACTTTCAGCAGAAGTTTTAAAACGTTTCGAATAATATGATGAAAATATACATTTGTCCGCAGTGTGGATGGGTCCGTATGGTCTCAAGAAGGAAAACTGTGGAATGTCACAAATGTGGAAACATGCAGATGCGGCTTACAAATCTTGAATTTGACAAATATGCTGACATGACAGAAAAAGAACGTAAAGATTACGCAGATGCCTGGTTATATATTCATAAGAGAAATAAAGGATAGAAATATGGCAGGAAAGAAAAAGAAAAGAGGCCGCAAAAAGATAGTCCTCTTTGTATTTGAAATATTACTTCTGGGAGTGCTTCTTGGGGTGTTGTGGTTATATAACACAACACTCGGTCAGGTTGACTTTGATGATGAGGCATTATCAGCAAGTGAAGCAGGAATTAATGAGGATATAGACGAGGATGCTCTTGCAAATATGCATGGGTATCTGAATGTAGCCCTTTTCGGTCTTGATAACCGCAGTAATGGTTCATATGATGAAGGAAATTCAGACTGTATCATTATTGCAAGCTTAAATTACGACACAAAGGAAGTGCAGCTGGTATCGTTATACAGAGATACTTACCTTAGTTCAGGAAACGGACGTTATACAAAGGCTAATGGTGCATATTCGGCAGGTGGTGTAAAAAGAGCTATATCAATGGTTAATTCAAACCTTGACCTTAATATCACAAAATATATATGTGTAGACTGGAAAGCACTTGTTGATGCCATTGATGACCTTGGTGGGGTAGATCTTGATGTTACACAGGATGAGGTCGATGAGATCAATTACCTTTTACCGGAGATAGACGGAACTACAGGATATGAGACAGCTGAGGTTACAACTACCGGAACGGTTCATCTTGATGGCACACAGGCAACTGCTTATGCGCGTATCAGATCGACATCAGGAGATGATTTCCTTCGTGCTTCCAGACAAAGGATTGTGCTTCAGGCAATGCTTGATAAGGCACAAAATGCAGATCTCGCATCGCTTAAGTCTATGTGTACAGATATATTAAAACAGATAAGTACTAACTTTACTGCAGCAGAGCTTATACAGTATGCATCAGCAGTAAACAAATACGAGATAAAATCTACAACAGGATTTCCGTTTGAGCTTACAACAAAGATACTTTCATCAACAGGTGATACGGTTATCCCTATAGATCTTGCAAAGAATGTGTCGGAGCTTCATGAATATCTATTCAATGAGCAGGGGTATACAGCATCTGATACAGTTCAGAGGATAAGCCAGAAGATCGAGGATAAAACAGGTGTCGATCCGGATGAAGCGGCATATGATCTCGACAAGTTCAACGATACTGTAGGTTCTGATGGAACAGAGGGTGTAAAGAAAAAGAATGAATTAAAGAATCCAAAAAGTACTGAGCAGGATGTTGATTCAGATGACGGTGATTCAGATTCAGACAACAGGGATTCAGATTCAGACGAAGAACAAAATGACAGAGAAGGTAATGGAAACGAGGAAGAATACTAATGGAAATGAAAAAAGAAATCAAAGACAAAGTAGTAAACACTAACCAGAAATATCTGGAGAAATTTTTATCACAGGATGTGCCTGAAAAACTTGAAAAACAGCTTGAAAACATGGACTGGTCTTATATTGACATGATAAACGATAAAGAACAGAAAAGAGGAACTTTTTCTCCACTTGAGGCAATGGAGATATCCAAGATCGAGAGCAATAGATCAAAGTATACAGATATAGGAATCGATGCGATAAAAAACACAAAAGTCGGAGCAATTCTTCTAGCCGGAGGACAGGGCACACGTCTTGGATTCGACAAGGCAAAGGGAATGTTTAATATCGGACAGACAAAAGAGCTTTATATATTTGAACAGCTTATAGCAAACCTTATGAAAGTCACAAAGGCAGCAGATGCATGGGTTCCTCTTTACATCATGACAAGTGAGATAAACGATGGCATGACAAGAGAGTTTTTTGAAGAGCACAACTATTTTGGATACAACAGGGATTTTGTAAAGTTCTTTGTACAGGAAATGGTTCCGGCAGTTGATTTTGACGGAAATCTTCTCATGAAATCAGAGGATTCACTTGCAATGTCTCCTAACGGAAATGGTGGATGGTTCAAGTCACTTATAAATGCAGGTCTCGACAAAGATTTAAAAGACAAAGGTGTTGAGTGGCTCAATGTATTTGCTGTGGATAATGTACTTCAGCAGATAGCTGATCCGGTATTTGTCGGTGCGACAATTGATTCAGGATGTGTAAGCGGCGCAAAAGTTGTAAGAAAAGTAGATCCATATGAAAGAGTTGGTGCACTTTGTCTTGAGGACGGCAAGCCATCTATAGTTGAGTACTATGAACTTACACCGGAAATGGCAGAGGCAAAGAATCCAAATGGATCACTCCAGTATGGATTTGGTGTTATCCTTAACTATATTTTCCGTGTTGACAAGTTGTTTGGAATTGCGCAAAAGAGTCTTCCACTTCATGTTGTTGAAAAGAAAGTTCCATATATAGATGAGAACAATACAGAGCATAAACCGGAAAAGCCAAACGCATACAAATTTGAAACATTGATCCTTGACATGGTTTATATGATGGATGATTGTCTCCCATTTGAGGTAGACAGGGAGAAAGAATTTGCACCGGTAAAGAATGCCACAGGTGTTGATTCGGTTGAGTCTGCGAGAGCACTTTTAGTTAAAAATGGTATTGAAATATAAGATAATACACTTCCCGGTTGCTTTTGACCGGGAAGTTTTTTTATTTTTTCTAAAATCGTCACAATTTAAACACAGATTATAGGTATACTCATCATTGTAGAAAAGAAATGGATAAAAACCTTTGAAGAGGAAAGGGGTAATATATTATGGATAACAATTTTAATAATAATGGATTCAATGGATATCAGACAGATCCTTATAAACAGGGCAGTGACGCATCAGCACAGAATGTAAATACAGACAAAGTTGATGGATCACAAAACATGGCACAGCAGTCAAACTACAATCCGTATAGTGGATATAACTACGGACAGACTGACATGTATGGAAATAATCAGACAAATGCATATTCACAGAGTGCGCAGAACAATGCAGCGGGAAATGCATACACACAGGGCGCTCAGAATCCGGCAGGTGGCAGACGCAAAAAAGAAAAGAAAAAAGGCGGGTTCGGAGCATTTATGGGAAGAACCGTGGCTGCAGCACTTGTATTCGGACTTGTAGGTGGAGGAATTTTTACCGGTGTAAGTTATGTTGGGACGAGATCACTTCACACGCAGGGAACTTCTAAGGCTACATTGAGCACAACAACAGATTCAAAAAATAGTGGTTCTGCTACAACAACTTCAGCTTCAGATGATAGCTCAGCAGATGTATCATCTATTGTAAAAAATGTAATGCCAAGCATAGTTGCAATAACAAATACAGGAACAGTAAGCTATAATACATTTTTCGGGGAGCAGTCCCAGCAGAGTGAAAGTGCAGGATCCGGAATTATAGTAAGTGAGGATGATGACTATTTATATATTTCTACAAATAATCATGTTGTAGCAAATGCAGAGCAGCTTACAGTACAGTTCTGTGATAATGAAGTAGTCGCAGCCGAGGTAAGAGGAACAGATCCTGATGACGATCTTGCTGTTGTAAGAGTTAAAAAGTCAGATATAAAGAGCGATACAATGTCAGCTATAAAAATAGCTACGATTGGTGATTCTGATTCAGCATCAGTCGGCAATGAGGCAATAGCGATCGGAAATGCTTTAGGATATGGACAGACAGTTACAACAGGTATTGTAAGTGCCCTTGACAGAACAGTTACAACACAGGATTCCACAACAGGTGAGACAACAACGAACAGCCATCTTATCCAGACAGATGCAGCCATAAATCCTGGTAACAGTGGAGGCGCACTGCTCAATGCAGCTGGTGAGGTTATCGGAATAAACTCTGTAAAATACTCATCTACAGAGGTTGAAGGAATCGGATATGCGATCCCTATGTCAGTTGCACAGCCTATCATAGAAAGCCTTATCCAGAATGGCTCATACACCAATGAAAATGCAGCTTACCTTGGAATAAAGGGCGGCGATGTTTCATCTGAAATGATAGCTTACGGATTCCCGGCAGGTGTATATGTTTCATCTGTTATCAATGGTTCAGGCGCACAGGCAGCAGGAATCAGTGAGGGTGATATAATCACAGAAGTAGACGGAACAAAGGTCACAGGAATGTCAGATCTTAAGGCTGCACTTAAATCATACTCAGCAGGAGACAAGGTCACATTTACTGTAGCACGCCAGAATGGAAATAAATATGAGACATCATCTGTGGATGTAACACTCAGTGCTGCAAGCCAGTTACAGGATGACACAAGCAGTGAAAACAATAGCGGAAGTGACAGTAACGGAAATAACGGCAGCAATGGATACAATGATAATGGCAATGGCTTTAATCCATTTGGAAACTAAATAGTAAAAACATATTTTGCGGTCGGCGTATGCCGGCCGCATTTTGCTGTAAAAAAATAGTACTTTAGACGAATATGTTTCATTGACAAAAAATCATTAGTATTTCATAATAGAATGTATATAAAAAGGATTATCTAAGCTATTAAGTAGCATAATGAAAACATACATCAGGAGGTTATCATGAAGAAAAAAAAGATTGTCATAGCACTTGGACATGAGGCGCTTGGAACAACATTACCGGAGCAGCAGGAGGCTACAAGAAGAACAGCAAAGGCTGTTGCAGATTTTATAAGGGATGATTATGAAGTTGTTATAACACACAGCAACGGACCGCAGGTTGGAATGATACATACAGCAATGTCAGAATTCTGCAGGATTTATCCGGAGTATACTGCAACACCTACATCCGTATGTTCTGCGATGAGTCAGGGATATATCGGATATGATCTGCAGAATGCGATCAGAACAGAGCTTTTAAACAGAGGTATATACAAAACGGTATCTACAGTACTCACACAGGTTATAGTAGATCCATATGATGAGGCTTTCTATCATCCGACAAAGGTTATCGGCAGAGTTATGACAAAAGACGAAGCCGAGGAAGAGGAAAAGAAAGGAAACCATGTTACACAGGTTGACGGAGGATACAGAAGAATTATCGCTGCACCAAAGCCTGTCGATATTGTAGAGAAAGATGCAATAAAGGCACTGGTTGATGCAAATCAGGTAGTTATAGCATGCGGCGGAGGCGGAATCCCTGTACTTTCCCAGGGAAACAAGCTTCAGGGTGCAAGTGCTGTAATCGAAAAAGATCTTGCAGCAGGAAAGCTTGCACAGCTTCTGGATGCAGATATGCTTGTGATTTTAACAAGTGTGGATAAGGTCTGCCTTAATTTCGAAAAGGAAGATGAAAAAGCACTTGATACAATGACAGTGGCACAGGCAAAGGAATATCTCGCAGAAGGCCAGTTTGGAGAGGGAACAATGGCTCCAAAGATTGAGGCTGCGATCGATTTTATAGATGAGTCAGCGATCCGCTCTGTACTCATCACAAAACTAAACAAGGAAGGAACAGAACTTACCGGTGGAATGGGAACTCTCATCAAGAAATAAATTATCTGATACTGTCCGTAAGGTTTGAAACGGACAGTACTGATCATTTACATCGATAAGTAAGGAAAACATATAATGGGTGATATAGCATTAAAAAAACGAAGCGAGGTTCCGGCAGAATACAAATGGAAACTTGAGGATATGTTTGAAACGGATGAGCAGTGGGAAAAAGAAGTGGAGCAGACTCTTTTACTGATAGATGAAGTTTCGCAGTTCAAAGGACATCTGGCTGACAATGAGATCAAATTTCTTAAATTTCTGGAACTGGAGGACAGGATAAATTATCATCTGGCGAGGATAATCGTATATTCTAACCAGCGTTCCCATGAAGATACCGCAGTATCAAAATATCAGGCATATGCTTCAAGGGCAGAGTCAGTAATGGTCAAAGCTGCAAGTGCACTTTCATTTGCAGACCCTGAGATACTGGCAATGTCAGAGGAAAACATAGAAGAGTTCTGTAAGGCAGAGTCGAAGCTTTTGCACTATAAATGGGCGATAGAGAAGATCAGACGAAAGAAAGCACATACATTATCGCAGGCAGAAGAAAATATCCTTGCACAGGTAAAAGAAGTTACATCTGCACCGGATAATATTTTCAGCATGTTTAATAATGCTGATGTAAAATTCCCATATATAACGGATGTAGAGGGAAACAAAATAAGGATTACGCACGGAAATTTTATAGATTTTCTCATGAGCAAAGACAGAAGTCTGAGAAAACAGGTATTCAGGGAAGTGTATGGCACTTATAAGAAATGGGGAAACACCATCTCAGCAACATACATAAGCCAGCTTAAGAATGACCAGTTCCTGGCAAACGTCAGAAAATATGGCAGTGCAAGGGAAATGTATCTTTCTAAGGGAAATATACCACAGAGTGTATATGACAATCTTATAGAGACTGTCCATGCACATCTTCCGGCATTACATGAGTATATGTCGCTGCGGAAAAAGATGCTTGGAGTAGAACATCTTCATATGTACGATCTTTTTGTACCGATAGTTTCCGATGTGGATATGAAATATTCTTTTGATGAGGCAAAGGATACAGTCGCAAGGGCTCTTTTACCGATGGGAGAAGAGTATACATCTATTCTTGAAGATGGAATGGAAAGTGGCTGGATAGACGTATATGAAAATGAAAACAAAAGGAGCGGAGCCTATTCATGGGGCGCATATGGAACACATCCATATGTACTTTTAAATTATCAGGATAATCTGGACGGAATATTTACACTTGCCCATGAGATGGGACATGCGATGCACACATATTTTTCAAATAGGACACAATCTGTAACATATGCAGATTATTCTATATTTGTTGCTGAGGTTGCATCAACATGTAATGAATCGTTGCTTATGCATTACCTTCTGGAAAACTGTACTGATGAAAATCAGAAGAAATATCTTGTCTGCCATTATCTTGATGGATTCAGGACTACACTTTTCAGACAGGCGCAGCTTGCTGAGTTTGAGCATATTGCACATGAAAGGATAGCAGCTGGTGAGGCACTCACAAAAGAATCTTTAAATCAGATATGGTATGATCTTAATGTTTTGTATTATGGCCCGGATATGAAGGTAGATGAAGAGATAGCATATGAGTGGATGCGTATTCCTCATTTTTATACGCCATATTATGTTTATCAGTATTCAACAGGATATTCAGCAGCAGTTGCATTTTCAAAAATGATAATTGAGGATGGGAAGCCTGCTGTGGATAAATATATAAATAATTTCCTATGTGGTGGCTGTTCAAAAGATCCTATAGACCTGTTAAAGAGTGCAGGTGTGGATATGAGCACGCCGAAGCCTGTAGATGATGCGCTCAATGTTTTTGAGGATTACCTCAAAAAGTTAGAAATTACTGTGTAACAATGGTCTTATGTGAGGGAGAGCCTAGATGCGGTAAAGGAAAAGGCGCAGAGCCATATAAAGACAGCGGACGAAATAGTAGAACTTGCAAATTCTCTTAATCAGAAGTTTTCATCAGCAGGAGCTGTTTCAGATAAGCTGAAGGAGGCTGTTGTAACAAGCAATAATTCGGTTTCTGAGATAGTAGCAAGTACAAAGCTTAATGCTGATCAGATCGAACAACAGACGAACAGGACGGCAGATATACAAAAGAGCATAAAAAGTGTCGGTGACGTTATTTCAGCAAACGAGATGATCATGGGCAGCCTGTTAGGTGATATAAGCACTATTTCTGGAAATATGGAGAAAGTTGCAAAAAATTAATCAGGAGGAAGACATAAATGGACAGGATAAAAAGTTTTCAGATAAATCATAATATATTAGAACCGGGATTTTATATATCAAGAGAGGATGGCGATATCATTACATATGATCTTCGCACAAGAAAACCAAATGCAGGTGATTATATGTCTAATTCTGCCATGCATTCAGTTGAGCATATGTTTGCAACATGTATCAGAAATTCAAAAATTGCCGATAAGGTTGTATATTTCGGCCCTATGGGATGTCAGACGGGATTTTATCTTGTGGTCAGACAGGTTGAGCCGAAAGAGGTATTTGATGTAACTAAACAGGTATTAGAACAGATTTTAGATTATGATGGACCTGTTTTTGGTGCATCTGCCATAGAGTGCGGACATTATGAGAATCTGTCACTTGATGAGGCAAAAGCAGAGTGCAGAAAATATTTTGATGTCATAAATAACCAGACAAATATGGAATTTACATACCCGGAGGAGAACTAAAATGAAAATAGGTGTTATAGGCGCTATGCAGATGGAGGTGGACAACCTTCAGGCAAATATGACTGACACAAAAGTAGTTGAATACAGTGGAATTACTTTTGTTGAAGGTAAAATTGACGGAAAGAGTGTTGTCGCCGCTAAATGTGGTATAGGCAAGGTATTTGCAGCTATATGTGCACAGACAATGATCCTTGAATTTAATGTGGACATGATTGTAAATATCGGAGTTGCGGGAAGCCTTACGAAAGACCTGTCAGTGTTCGATGTAGCTGTGGCTACTAATGTTGTACAGCATGATATGGACACATCAGCTCTCGGAGATCCGGTTGGTCTTTTATCGGGTATAAATATGGTTCTGCTTCCGGCAGATGAAAAAATGGTTGAGCATATGTGTAAATGTCTCAAAAATAAAGGAATCAATTACAAAAAGGGAACTATCGCAACTGGAGATCAGTTTGTTGCCACAAAAGAAAAGAAAGACGAGATCGTTGATAAATTTGATGCGATCGCAGCTGAAATGGAAGGTGGAAGCATCGGTCATGTCTGTTATGTAAATAACGTTCCATTTACAATACTCCGCTCAATATCAGATAGTGAAGGCGGAGCCGTAGACTATGCTACATTTGCAGAAAAAGCAGCGCAACAGTCTATAGATGTAGTTATAGAGTTTATAAGTGAATTGTAAATTATAAAGTTATAGTACGAATATTTTATGGTTGTCACGAATAACATGTATCATGAGTGATTACAGAGACTATCTTAATAAAACAAAACTACATAATAACACTATACGAAAGAGACGCCGACGCAGATTCATGTTTGGAATCGTGCTGTCGGCGGTTCTTATTTTTGGAATTGTTTTCGGACATGAAAGTATATCGGGTGAGTTTAACTGTGCTGGTGTGGGAGAGGTGATGGATGTAATAAGCAGTGCGGTCAGTCAGATAGGAGACAGGAAACTGCCAATTTATTCGGTGGAAACATCTGAAAATAAGATTGCATTAAGCTTTGATGCTGCATGGGGAGCAGAAGATTTTCAGAATATAATGGATGTTCTGGATGCGCATGATGTAAAAGTTACATTTTTTATGACAGGCGGCTGGGTAAATGATAATCCTGATTGTGTCAGGGAACTTGTTGATAAAGGACACGAATTGGGAAATCATAGTGAACATCATTATGATATGACAACAATTTCAAAAGATGAAATGAAGACGGAGATCATGAACGTCCACGATGCGGTAAAGGAACTTACAGGTTATGAGATGCATGTATTCAGACCGCCATATGGTGCATACAATAATGAACTTATCGACATGGCATATAGTTGTGATTATTACCCGATAGAATGGAGTGTAGATTCACTTGATTGGAAAAATTACGGGGTACAGCCGATCATAGACACTGTATGTAATCACAAAGAACTTGGAGGAGGAGCGATAATACTTTGTCATAATGGGGCAAAATATACAGCGCAGGCGCTCGACGAACTGCTTAATAATCTGGAAGGAAAAGGATATACTATAGTTCCTGTATCAGAACTTATCATGACAGAAAATTATCATATGGACGCAAATGGAAGACAGATTGCGGATTAGAAGAGCAAAATGATCAAAAGAGGTGCCTGCGGGCACCTCTTTTGGGAATATGTTGATTTAGTCAATACCAAAAATGTACCATTTTCCATCCAATTTGCATACCGTAATGGTTGAATCCTCGGGTTCATATGAATCATCTCCAATTACGCTGATAGTACAATATACGCGATAACCACTTGTTAATTTATAGTCAGAACCATACAAAGAAGCATAGATACTATCTTCGGCATTTGATAATTGTAATTGTGTAAGCTTTTCTTTACCAGTTATTTCGATTTTTATCTTTTGACCATCAAATTCTGAGTCAAAATCATCAAGTACATAATCACCTACAGATTCTCCTGCTATTTTATATAATGAAGGATGTTCTGGATTTAGCGGAAATGCTTCCATGAGCGTTGATGTATCTCTGTTATTTATTCCCTTTTCAAATTTCTCGATAGGTGTTTTGTATGTATTTCTTGTAGATAATACAACTATTAAAATAATTATGATGGCAAGAGCGGCAACTACTGCTGCTACGATTCCAGCGATAAGGCCTGTTTTTTTCTTTTGAGGCTGCATCGGCGGCTGTCCATAATAAAATGAATTTGCGCCTGGCTGACCACCAACAGGCTGCTGACCACTAAAATCAGGCTGACCACCGACAGGCTGCTGACCATTAAAATCAGGCTGACCACCGATAGGTTGCTGGCCATTGAAATCAGGCTGACCACCAACAGGTGGCTGACCATTGAAACCAGGCTGGGCACCAACAGGTGGCTGACCATTGAAACCAGGCTGGGCACCAACAGGCTGACTTGTACCAGCATCAGGCTGTCCATATTGTGGCACATCACTGTAAATATTCTTTGGAGCATTGTTTGATGAGACTGCCTGCTCAAAAGCAGTAGGATTTCCGGCAGAAGAAGACACTGCCTGCTGGAATGCTGTAGATGCAGGGGCAGCCGGGGCTGGATTTAAGTCCTGTGGAACCGGTGTCCCACAGCCAGTACAGAATTTGGCACCTGGAGCTAGATCGGCACCGCAGATATTACATTTTGACATTGATATGTTCCTCCCTTTTTAACATTTGTTTTACATAAAAAATTCTATTCCAGTATATCATATATTAAAATAAAGTAAATGATAACTTTTAACGTAATTGTCCATTGTTGCTAGTCAGGTGTGAGTAATAGTACTTAGTTACTCAATAATTAACACTATGGCGCATAGCTTGACAGAGAAGTGTCAAGCTTGCGTGTGAACCGTAACAGTACTTACACAAACAATCAAAATAAATGAAATAGGGTATTTAATGAAACTAGGTTATGTGATAAAATATTTTTATAAAAGGAAAGGTATTTGGGGGTGGAAATATGACAGATGCGGGTTTTTTGGTTACATTTTTTATAATAATCTTTCTTGTGATAATTTTTGCAGTAATAGCGGTTATCGGAGCGGTGACAGGATCTATAGCAGGAATTGTTGATGATGAAGACGAAATGGAAGAAGAGGGCTTATAAGACAGCCTTCTTTTTTTACAAAGTTTTAATATTTACTGCGATTGCACAGCTGATATGGCAGTGCTATACTTAGGACATAAATTGACCGACCGGTCAGTCAAATGGGATAGTACAGATAAAAGGAGATATTATGATTTCAAAGTATAGTGTTAAGAAACCATTCACCGTGCTTGTGGGTGTGATACTTGTTATTGTGCTCGGAGTCGTGTCCCTTAGCAGGATGACGACAGATCTGCTTCCGGATATGAGCTTTCAGTACGCACTTATAATCACGACAGATATGGGGGCAAGTCCCCAGGAAGTGGAATCGGATGTAACGGCGCCGATCGAGTCGGCTATGGCTACGACATCCAACATCAAGCACGTAAGCTCTATGTCTTACAACAGCTATTCGATTGTAACTTGTGAATATGAACAGGATGCAAACATGGACTCTGTTGTTATTGAGATACAGCAGAAGATAGAACAGGTAAAGGCATCATGGTCTGATGGCATAGGCACACCGACTATCATGCAGATAAACCCGGATATGCTTCCTATCATGATGACGGCTGTCGACATGGACGGAAAAAGTGAGTCAGAGATCACAGATTATGTGGAAAATGAATTGATCCCGGCAATCGAAAGTACTGAGGGTGTTGCTTCAGTCACTGCGACCGGCGAACTGACTGAACAGATAGAGGTTACACTTGACCAGAATAAGATAGATGCGCTCAACGAGAAAATCCATAATGCGGTTCTGGCTAAGTTTGACGATGCCAGGGAGAAATTAGACAGTGCAGACTCGCAGATAAAACAAGGCCAGAGTGCCATAAGCAATGCGTCAGATCAGATCAGCGAAGGTGTAGATACGATAAAAGATCAAAAGACACAGTTGTCAGATCAGAAAAGTCAGCTTGAGAGCACCCTTGCTGCATTAAATGAGCAAAAAAGCCAGCTTGAGACTATCCAGTCAGGAATAAGTTCATTTATGAATGATACGATGTATACAGAGACGATACCTTCACTTGAAAAGGCAAAAGATATGCCGGGTGGAGATGTAGCAAAGGCTTCACTTGAGCAGATTGATAAACAGATCGCTGAGAAATTTTCGGGCCTGTCGGAGCTTGGAATAACAGTAAATGGATATGCAGATATGCCACAGGCTGCCAGTACAGTCGCAAAGACACTTGTGCAGGTAAATACCGGCATAGAACAGTGTCAGAGCGGACTTGAAAAGATATCAGAGGGAGAGATTGCATTAAATGATGCTATGGATGAACTTAACAGTCAGGCTGCTATAAGTTCCATTACAATAGGACAGCAGTCAGCCCAGCTTGCCACAGCAGCAGCTTCACTTGAAAATTCAAAAACACAGCTTGAGGAGAGTGAAAACAGCGCACTTGACAAGTCTGATCTTAATACAGTGCTCAGTATAGATACACTGTCGCAGCTTCTTACGGCACAGAATTTTGATATGCCGGCAGGATATGTAAATGATGCTGATGGCACCCAGTATATTGTACAAGTTGGCGATAAGGTAAAATCTGTAGATGATCTGAACAATCTGGTACTTATGGATATGAACATGGACGGAATAGATCCTATCAGGGTATCAGATGTGGCAAATGTTGAAATTACTGATAATTCAGGTGATAATTATGCGGTCATAAATGGAAATCCCGGAATAATTCTTTCAATGGAGAAACAGACCGGATATTCGACAGGAGATGTCACAGACAGACTTCTTGATAAATTTGACTCTCTTGAAAAACAAAACGATGGGCTTCACACAACAGTGCTTATGAATCAGGGTATATATATTGACATGGTAGTAAGCAGTGTGCTTCAGAACATGATAGTGGGTGCTATACTTGCCATCATAGTATTGTTCCTCTTCTTAAAAGATATAAAGCCTACGCTTGTTATCGCAGCATCAATTCCGCTTTCTGTAATAGTTGCGGTCGTGCTTATGTACTTTACAAATATCACATTAAACATCATTTCGATGTCAGGACTTGTGCTTGGAATCGGTATGCTTGTTGATAATTCTATCGTTGTTATAGAAAATATTTACCGCCTCAGAGGTGAGGTATATTCTGTAAAAAAAGCTGCCGTAGAGGGTGCAGGTCAGGTGGCTGGAGCGATTTTTGCATCAACACTTACGACGGTAAGCGTATATGCGCCGATCATATTTACGGACGGAATCACAAGGCAGCTTTTCGTCGATCTTGCCCTTACAGTATTATTCACGCTTATGGCAAGTCTTCTCGTGGCACTTACATTTGTGCCGGCCATAGCATCAGGAATGCTTAAAAAGACAAAGGATATAAAACATCCGTGGTTTGAAAAATTTAAAGACTGGTATGGAAGAATACTTGCAGTATGTTTAAGGTATAAACCTGTAGTATTTATCGTGGCGATAGCACTTTTACTTGGCAGTGGAGCACTCTGCCTGTCAAAGGGAATGACCTTTATGGACATGGATATGGAGTCCGATCAGATTTCACTGACAATAACGGCAAAAGATGATGAAAAGCTGGACTTTGACGAACTTACAGCTATGTCAGATCAGGTGATCGATAAAATTTCTGACATAAAAGGAATAGACACGATCGGTGCAACGGCTGGCGGAAATTCAACGATGAGCCTGATGAATTCTGGAACAGACAGCGTGAGCATGTATGTGCTTTTGGATGAAAATAAAAAGGTTTCATCGGATGATGTTATTTCAGAAATTGAAGATCGCACAAAGGATTTAGACTGTGAAGTTACGGCAGATTCATCATCTATGGATTATTCAGCATATTTCGGAAGTGGAATCTCTGTAAAAATAAAGGGAAATGATATAGATAAGCTTCAGGAACTTGCGTCACAGGTTGCAGAAGTGCTCGAAGGCACAGAAGGTGTTGTGGATGTTGATGATGGACTTAAAGATACGACAAACGAACTTAAGATCACAGTGGATAAAGAAAAGGCTGCAAAATATGGCTACACTGTGGCTCAGGTGTACAAACTGATATCAGATGATATATCATCAAGTAAGAGTGTGACAACGATTTCCGCAGATATTAAGGATTATGAGGTATATTTACAGACGCAGGAACAGTCAGATGTAACAGTTGACGATATAAAAAATATGACGTTTACATATACAAATCAGGATGGTGATGAATCAGATATCTCGCTTTCTGATATATGTACGATAGAACAGACACAGACTCTCTCGACGATCCACAGAGACTCACAGACCAGATACATAACAGTATCAGGCAGTGTCGATGAAGATCACAATGTTACATTGGTAAGTGACAAAGTTAAATCTAAATTAGATAAAATAGATATGCCGGAAGGCTACAGTGCTTCAATGGAAGGTGAGGATGAGACAATAAATGAATCCATGAGCCAGCTTGTACTTATGCTTTTACTTGCGGTAGTATTTATCTATCTGATAATGGTTGCACAGTTTCAGTCGCTGCTTTCGCCGTTTATCATCATGTTCTCAATCCCGCTTGCATTTACAGGAGGATTTATAGCTTTATTTATTACCGGAAATGAGCTTGGAATCATATCAATGCTCGGATTTATCATGCTCGCAGGACTTATCGTAAACAACGGAATCGTGCTCATAGATTATATCAATCAGGCAAGACGACAGGGAATGAAAAAACATGATGCGATCATTGATGCAGGAAAGACAAGAGTGCGTCCGATCCTTATGACAGCGATGACTACCATACTTGCTATGGTGACCTCTGCAATAGGAATCGGCGGTGGTTCAGATATGATAAAACCGATGGCGATAACGATCATCGGAGGACTCGTATACGGAACGATTCTTACACTTATCGTAATTCCATGTATTTACGATGCATTCAACAGGGAAAAAAATATGGTTGAGGAGGATCTCTAATGGCCCAGATACAGATAAAGCCAAAGAATATATTAGAGCCATCTGAAAAAGTACTTCGAATGTACGAAGCGGTACACAGCTTCATGCTTGAAAAAAGGGATATATCAACGATAAAGGTGGTGGATATAACATCCGCCGCCGAAATCGGAAAAGGCACAGCATATGAATATTTTTCTTCAAAGGAAGAAATCATAGCAAGCGCCATGGCATATGAATATAAAAATAAAATAACAGAACTTGTAAACTGCATGTTTGCACAGAGCGGCTTTAAAAACCGTGTGATGAACGTGATGGACTGGATATACGATAATCAGGAGTACAATCAGCTTTTTTCACACATTTTTAATGAGGTCATGGGAGAGCCGAGACTGCCTCTGATAGGAAGCAGCATAAAGCAGCTGGAGAGTGATAATGAAGCACAGACTACGGCAGAAGATTTAAAAGGTGGTTGCCGTATGATGGATGACTGTGTAAAATACTTAGACAGCATTGTATCACGCCTTATGCAGGAAGCATATGATGAGGGTGTCATAACTGAAACAGACAGCACCAAACGAAACATAACTGCGATGTCGGGGATGATACAATATGGCTGTATGCTCATGCTGGAAAGCCACAGACAGATGAGCGCCATGACAGATGAGCAGCTGCGGCAGTTCATCTATGCAAATATAATAAAATGCCTGAATTAGTATAGCAGAATAAAATACAATTTAATCAAAATCCATATTGACAAAAAAGTCAAACCAATTTAAGATTGAAAAAGAGTATATAAAAATAAAGGCGCAAAAAAGAGGAGTACATGACGGAAATCCTTAAAGAGAGAGCATCCACAGGCTGCAAGGTGCTTAGGACACGAAATCATGGAAGGTAGCTTTTTAGCCGGAGAACCCAGAAAGTCATATACCAGATAAGATATAGGCATAAGTTCTCCCGACTCGTCCACGTTACAGGACAAGAGGCATTCGAGGAAAACTCCGATGTAAACGAAGGTGGTACAGCGCTGACACGCCCTTCTGGTCAAAGACCGGGAGGGCTTTTTATATTAATAAAATGTATAAGCTGACAACCATATAAGTGTCCGCAGGACATCTAAACAGCCACCAGCGCAATCCTAAAAGCCAGAAGCAGACCACTTTCCGGTAGCAGAGTCGTCAGCACGATACTATGAGCCCCAGGCGAATAGTATCACCCCAATAAGGGCATCATACCACTCTCTGCAATTGCATCGAAAACCTACGTGCCATGTTGTATATACATTCTGCGAAAGTCGAAGAACCGAAAGTATCATGGTTCCATAAACAACAGCGAACAAAACCAACAGGCAAAAAGAAACCAGCTATCTGAAATCGCTCATGATACAAACTCGGTTCTGACTTGAGCAGAATATATATACAACATGGCAAAAGCCATAACCTAAAAAGCAATTGCCAACAAACTAACCAAAAGCCCGAAAAGGAGGAAACTATGAGCAAAGAATTAAACAAGACATACGATCCGAAAGATATAGAGGATCGTCTTTACGAAAAATGGGAAAACAACGGATACTTCCACGCTGAGGTTGACCGCAGCAAGAAGCCATTCACCATCGTGATGCCGCCACCAAACATCACAGGACAGCTGCACATGGGACACGCCCTTGACAACACCATGCAGGATATCCTTATCAGATACAAGAGAATGCAGGGCT